>Ga0075157_10000058_pt1 | contig 121059 bp, 104 predicted proteins | sample JI81BgreenDNA_FD_70967 | JGI IMG/M metagenome (GOLD analysis project Ga0075157, IMG submission 70967) | Wastewater effluent complex algal communities from Wisconsin, to seasonally profile nutrient transformation and Carbon sequestration -... | ecosystem: Engineered > WWTP > Effluent > Algae...
CCGGATTTGCAGCCCCATAGCCCGGCTATGGGGCAAAAAGACGGTGAAAACGAAGTTTCGATAAAAATGGACCGCTGCGGGCGGTTTGCAGCCAACGATTCTTCTGCCGCGCAGGCTCCTGGCCTTGCGTACACTTTGTGCCTGCCCGCTGGCCCTGTCCAGTGGCCTGCACCAGGGCGTTTGATGCGCCTGCCTGGAGAACAACATGAAATTTCGCTTTCCCATCGTCATCATCGATGAGGACTTTCGTTCAGAGAACACCTCTGGGCTGGGGATTCGGGCGCTGGCGCAGGCCATCGAGTCCGAGGGTTTTGAAGTGGTGGGGGTGACCAGTTACGGCGACCTCAGCCAGTTTGCACAGCAGCAGTCGCGCGCCAGTGCCTTCATTCTGTCGATTGACGATGAGGAGTTCACCCCTGGCCCGGATCTGGACCCGGCGGTGCTGGGTTTGCGCAATTTCATTGGCGAGGTGCGGCGCAAAAATGCCGAGGTGCCGATTTATGTGTACGGCGAGACCAAAACCAGCCGCCACCTGCCCAACGACATCCTGCGCGAGCTGCACGGCTTCATTCACATGTTCGAGGACACACCCGAGTTCGTGGCGCGCCACATCATCCGCGAGGCCAAGAGCTACCTCGAAGGCATCCAGCCGCCCTTTTTCAAGGCCTTGCTGGACTATGCGGAAGACGGCTCGTATTCGTGGCATTGCCCGGGCCATTCCGGCGGTGTGGCGTTCCTCAAAAGCCCGGTCGGGCAGATGTACCACCAGTTTTATGGTGAAAACATGCTGCGGGCGGATGTCTGCAACGCGGTGGAAGAGCTGGGGCAATTGCTCGACCACAACGGCGCCATTGGCGCCAGCGAACGCAACGCGGCGCGCATCTTCAACGCCGATCACTGTTTCTTCGTCACCAACGGCACGTCAACGTCCAACAAAATGGTCTGGCACCACACGGTGGCACCGGGCGACGTGGTGGTGGTGGACCGCAACTGCCACAAGTCCATCCTGCACTCGATCATCATGACCGGGGCCATCCCGGTGTTTCTCAAGCCCACGCGCAACCACTACGGCATCATCGGCCCCATTCCGCAGAGCGAATTTGAGATCGCATCGATCAAGGCCAAGATGCGCGCCAACCCGCTGCTGGCGGGTGTGGATGTGGAGCGGGTCAAACCCCGTATCCTGACGCTGACCCAGTCCACCTACGACGGCGTGCTCTACAACACCGAAACTATCAAGAGCATGCTCGATGGTTATGTGGACAACCTGCATTTTGACGAGGCCTGGTTGCCGCACGCCGGGTTTCATCCGTTTTACGGCACCTTCCACGCCATGGGCCGCAAGCGGGGGCGACCGCAGCAGTCGGTGGTCTATGCGACCCAGTCCATCCACAAACTGCTGGCGGGCATCAGCCAGGCCAGCCATGTGCTGGTGCAGGATTCGCAGAACACCAAGCTGGACCGTCACTTGTTCAACGAGTCGTACCTGATGCACACCTCCACCTCGCCGCAGTACAGCATCATCGCCAGCTGCGACGTGGCCGCCGCCATGATGGAGCCCCCCGGGGGCACCGCCTTGGTGGAGGAGAGCATTGCCGAGGCGCTGGACTTTCGCCGCGCCATGCGCAAGGTGGAGTCGGACTTTGGCCAGGACGACTGGTGGTTCCAGGTCTGGGGGCCGGAGGAACTGGCCGACGAAGGGGTGGGGCGGTCGGCCGACTGGGTGCTCAACCGCCAGCCGGACCGCCAGGGCACCGAGGACGACTGGCACGGTTTCGGCGACATGGCGCCGGGCTTCAACATGCTTGACCCCATCAAGGCGACCATCGTCACGCCGGGTCTGAACCTCAAGGGCGATTTCGCCGAATGGGGCATCCCAGCCTCCATCGTCACCAAATTCCTGGCCGAGCATGGTGTGGTGGTGGAGAAGACCGGTCTGTATTCGTTCTTCATCATGTTCACCATCGGCATCACCAAAGGCCGCTGGAACACGCTGCTGACGGCCCTGCAGCAGTTCAAGGACGACTATGCGCGCAACCAGCCCATGTGGCGCATCATGCCGGAGTTCTGTGCCAAGCAGCCGCGCTACGAACACATGGGGCTGCGCGATTTGTGCCAGCACGTGCACTCCATGTATGCCAAGTACGACGTCGCACGCCTGACGACCGACATGTACCTGAGCGACCTCACCCCGGCCATGAAGCCGACCGACGCCTTCTCGCACATTGCCCACCGCACGACCGAGCGGGTGGCCATTGACGATCTGGAAGGCCGCATCACCACCAGTCTGGTGACGCCGTACCCACCCGGTATCCCGTTGCTCATCCCGGGGGAGGTGTTCAACAAGAAGATCGTGGACTACCTCAAGTTCAACCGCGTGTTTGCGCGCGAGTGCCCAGGCTTCGAAACCGACATCCACGGCCTGGTGCAGGAGACGGGTGCCGACGGATCGATCCGCTACTTTGCCGATTGCGTCAAGAAGTGATGCGACAGCCCTTCAGCCGCCCGGTGGCTGGGCTTAAGATAGCCTCGGGCCAGCCGCTGGGCTGCCCGTTTTTGCAACCGCCCCGGAGGAGCCGATGTTTCCTGAATACCGCGACGTGATCACCCGACTCAAAGGTCACGACCACCACTTCACCCGCCTGTTCGACAAGCACAACGAACTGGACCAGCAGATCAAAAACATGGAGGCCCACATCCAGCCGGGCACCCAGCTGGAGATTGAGTCGCTCAAGAAAGAAAAGCTCGCGCTCAAGGACCAGCTCTACGCCATCCTCAAGCAGGCCAGCGCCTGAGAACCGCAGCGCTGCTGACGGCCATGCCCGTGCGCAGCGCAGCCCGAGCCATCGCAGGCTGGGCACTCAAAAAGTGATATCGAGGGGCTTCCCTGTCGGGCAAGCCCCTTTTCCTTTTCAGTCCTTGAGGCCGCTTCGCATCCAGAGGTCAGCGATAGCCCTGCAGGTCCGCGTCTGAGCGGACCCTGACGAAGGTGGCAAAGCGGGGCAGGCCGCTGTCATGGGTACCCCGGAAGCGGTAGGTCACCCAACTGCCCACCGGCGGTGGATGCTGCCGCTGGGCATCGCTGAGCCCGCTGCCCAGACGGAACCGTTGTCCTTCGCGGGTTTCCACCAGCAGTGCGCCCACCATGCCAGCCAGCCGGCCCTTGCCCGGCTCATGGCCGATCACGCGGGCCTCCGCATCCTGGTGTGTCTTGACCTTGAGCAGATCGTCGCTGCGTTGGGCCCGGTACCGGGCATCGGCGCGGTGCAGCATCAGGCCTTCGCCACCCGCGTGGACCACCCGATCGAGCTGTTGCATCAGGGCCGCATGGGTGCTGCCCCGCACCTGTTCCACCGTCTGGAGCCAGGGCTGGTTCACCGCATGCACCAGTGCCTGCAGCGCCACCAGGCGCTCGCTGAACACGCCCGGGTGTTCCGGCAGATCGAACAGCATGAAGCGGACGCGGCGCCAGGCCGGCTCGTCGGGTAGCTGCTGCAGCACCGTGGAAACGGTGTCTTCGAAGCGGCCCCGATCGATCCACAGTTCGCCGTCCAGGGCGACGGCGGGCCAGCTGGCGGTGAACCAGGCGGGCGCTGCAATGGCGTGCCCGCCGCGGGTGAGCAGCTGGCGTCCGTCCCAGCGGCCACGCACGCCGTCGAGCTTTTCGCTCACCCAGTAGTCGCGCAGATCGATACCGCGCCGGTAGACCGTGGCCAGCATCAAGGCGGGCGCCTCGGCCGCTGCGGGCGGGGGCAGCAGCAGCGCGCCGGCCAGCAGGCCCAGCCACTGCCGGCGTTGTATGGGCGCCAGGCGCGGGTTCATGGGCGCGATCAGTCCAGTGCTTCACTGTCGCGGCTGATGCCGCCGGTGCGGCTGAACCCGCCGTCGACATAGGTGATCTCGGCGGTCACGCCCGAGGCCAGATCGGACAACAGGAACGCGGCCACATGGCCGACCTCCTCGATGGTGACATTGCGGCGCAAGGGCGAGGCCGCTGCGACGACCGACAGCATCTTGCCAAAATCCTTGATACCGCTGGCCGCGGCCGTGCGGATGGGCCCGGCGCTGATGCCGTTGACCCGCATGCCGCGCGGCCCCAGCGATTCGGCCAGGTAGCGCACCGAGGCCTCCAGGCTGGCCTTGGCCAGCCCCATGGTGTTGTAGTGCGGCACGATGCGCTCGGCACCCAGGTAGCTCAGGGTCAGCAGGGCAGAACGCTCGTTGAGCCAGGGCAGGGCGGCCTTGGCCATGGCCGCAAAGCTGTAGGCACTGATCTCGTGGGCCAGGCGGTAGTGCTCTCGGCTCAGACCGTCCAGAAAGTCACCCGCAATCGCCTCGCGCGGAGCGTGGCCGATGCTGTGCACAAAACCATCGAAGCGGGGCCAGGTGTGCGACAGGTCAGCGAACAGACGGGCCATCGCCTCGTCCTCGCTCACGTCGCATTCGAACACCAGCGAAGAGCCGAATTCGGCAGCGATGGCCTGCACACGCTCGCGCAGGCGCTCGCCGGCAAAGCTGAACGCCAGTTCGGCCCCCTGTTGATGGCAGGCCCGCGCGATGCCATAAGCGATGGAACGGTTGGACAGGGCACCCGTGATGAGCAGCTTTTTGCCGGCCAGAAAACCCATGTGCATGGACCCCGTTGAAAATCCCGCAGAATTGTCGCATGCGGTTTTTTGGGTCCTGTTCGACATTCAAGCCAAACATCAGCTGGCGGCAGCCCTGGCGGGCCGTGGCGTGCGCAATGGCAGCGGCACTCGCAACGGCGCTGGCCCTGCCTGCCTGGGGAGCGCACGGCTATGCGCTGTGGGACGAGCTGAAGTACCCGCCCGACTTTCGCCATTTCGACTATGTCAACCCGGCCGCGCCCAAAGGCGGTGAATTGCGCCTGGTCAGCAATCTGCGGGTCTCCACCTTCGACAAATACAACCCGTTCACCCTGCGTGGCAGCGCACCGGCCTACCTGTCGGCGCTGATGTTTGACACCTTGCTGACCGGTGCGCTGGACGAAACCGGTTCAGGCTACGGCCTGCTGGCCGAAGACGTGACCGTGTCCCCGGACCGGCTATCCGCCACCTTTCGTTTGCGGCCCGAGGCGCGTTTTCACGACGGCACCCCGGTGCTAGCCGCCGATGTGAAGCACAGCTTTGACACGCTCATGGGGCCGCACACCGCGCCGTCGTGGAAGACCGTCTTGCAGGACGTGGCGGGGCTGGACGTGCTCGATGAACGCCTTGTGCGCTTCCGGTTCAAGAAGCCCAACCGCGAGCTGCCGCTGACCGTGGGCGGCCTGCCCGTGTTCAGCCGCGCCTGGGGCGCTGGCAAGCCTTTTGACCAGGTGGTCATGGACATGCCCATCGGCAGCGGCCCCTACCGCATCGGGCCGGTGAAGTTTGGCAAAGACATCACGTATGTGCGCGATCCGGCCTACTGGGCCCGTGACCTGCCGGTGCGGCGGGGCACCGCCAATTTCGACCGCATCACGGTCAAGATTTACAAGGACAACACGGCACGGCTCGAAGCGCTCAAGGCGGGCGAATTCGACCTGATGCGCTTCTTCTCGGCCGGCGACTGGGCCCGCCGGGTCAATGGCAAGCGCTTCGACAGCGGCGAGCTGGTCAAGACCGAGTTCCGCCACCGCCTGCCCACCGGTTTCCAGAGCTACGTGCTCAACACCCGCCGCCCGCTGCTGCAGGACATCCGCGTGCGCCAGGCGCTGGGCCTGGCGCTGGACTACGAGTGGATGAACCGGCAGATGTTCTATGGCGCCTACCAGCGGGTGCAGGGGCTGTTTGGCAACACCGACTGCGCGCCGGAGGGCGCGCCGTCACTGGCCGAGCGGGCCTTGCTCGAACCCTGGCGCGCGCAGTTGCCACCGGCAGTGTTCGGTCCGGCCTACCAGGCTCCCCGCACCGATGGCGACGCATCGTTGCGCGGCAACCTGCGCCAGGCGCAGGCGCTGCTGCGCGAGGCCGGCTGGACCTACCGCGACGGCGCCTTGCGCAACGCCCAGGGCGAGCCGCTGGTGCTGGAGTACCTCGACAGCCAGGAGGCGGGCGCGCGCGTGGTCACGCCCTGGGCGCGCAACCTGTCCAAACTGGGCATCGAGCTGAAGTTCCGGCCGGTGGATTTCGCGCTCTACCAGCAGCGCCTGCGCACCTTCAATTTCGACATCACCTCGCTGGCCTTTGGCGGCACGCACAACCCCGGCCCGGAATACGCCGACCTGTTTGGCAGCCAGGCCGCCGACACCGAGGACTCGGGCAACATGGCCGGCGTCAAGAGCCCGGCGGTGGACGCCATCATCGGCCGCATGGTGCAGGCCCGGGACCGCGCCGACTATCTGGCCGCCTGCCGGGCGCTGGACCGGGTCATCCTGCACAGCCACTACCTGGTGCCGCAATGGTCGGCCGGCACGCACCGCATGGTCTACAACGCCTGGCGCCTGGCCCGCCCCGAGAGCATGCCCCCTTACGCTTCGGGCGAGGACTGGGCGATCGACACCTGGTGGTCAAGAAAATGATCCCCCCTGCGCCGCTTCACGGCCTCCCCCCTGAGGGGGGACGCACCCTGTGGCCGGGCGAAGCCCGTTCCACGGGTGCCTGTTGCTCAGACACGCGTGCATGGAGCGCGACACCATGCCTTGCCCGTTTTGTTAAAGAGGCCTGAGCACCATGTGGGTTTACATCCTCAAGCGCCTGTTGTTGATGATTCCGACCCTGTTCGGGGTGCTGCTGCTGACCTTTGTGGTCATCCAGTTCGTGCCCGGCGGGCCGGTGGAGCAGTACCTGGCCGAGGCGCGGACCGCAGCGGGTAGCGGGGCTGAGGGCGGCGCCATCTACCGCGGTGCCCAGGGGGTGGACCCGAAGCGGCTGGACGAGATCAAGGCGCTGTACGGCTTTGACAAACCCGCCCACGAACGCTTTCTGCAGATGCTCGGCCAGTTCGCGCGTTTTGATCTGGGCACCAGCTTCTTCCAGAACAAGGCGGTGTCCGAGCTGATCATCGAGAAGCTGCCGGTGTCCATCAGCCTGGGCCTGTGGACTTTTCTCATCAGCTACGCGGTGGCGGTGCCGCTGGGCGTGGCCAAGGCGGTACGAGCGGGTACCCGCTTCGACCTGGTGACCACGTTGATCGTGCTCGCCGGCTATGCCATTCCCGGTTTCGTGCTCGGCGTGGCCTTGCTGGTGATTTTTGGCGGCCAGTTGCAGTGGTTTCCCCTGCGCGGGCTGACGTCGGACAACTGGGTGGAACTGTCCTGGGGCGCACGCATCGTCGACTACCTGTGGCACATCACACTGCCGGTCACGGCCATGGTGCTGGGCAGCTTTGCGGTGACGGCCATGCTGACCAAAAACGCCTTTCTGGAGGAAATCCGCAAGCAGTATGTGATGACCGCGCGCGCCAAGGGCCTGAGCGAGCGCCAGGTGCTGTGGAAGCACGTGTTTCGCAACGCCCTGATTCCCATCGTCACCGGCTTCCCGGCGGCATTCATCGGTGCCTTCTTCGCCGGCTCGCTGCTCATCGAGACCCTGTTCTCGCTCGACGGGCTGGGCCTGCTCAGCTACGAGAGCGTGATCCGTCGCGACTACCCGGTCGTGCTGGGCACGCTGTATCTGTTCACCCTGATCGGACTGCTGACCAAGCTGGTGTCCGACCTTTGTTATGTCTGGGTTGACCCCCGGGTGAAGTATGACTGACCCCCTGCGCCGCTTCGCGTCTTCCCCCCGCCAGGGGGACGTGCCCAGTGGCCCGGCGCAGCCGGTTCCACGGGCGCTCTTGCTGGTCAATGGCACATGAGTCAGCTGTCCCTGTCCCCCTCGCGCCGCGCGTGGCAGCGCTTCAAGCGCAACCGGCTCGGCTTCTGGAGCCTGGTGCTGTTCTGCGCGCTGGTGGTGATGAGCCTGTTTGCCGATCTGCTCTCCAACGACCGGCCGCTGGTGGTGCGGTACGAGGGCAAGACCTACTTTCCGCTGGTGCAGGACCTGCCCGAAACCCTGTTTGGCGGTGACTTCGAGGCGCCGACCGACTACCTCGACCCCTTCATCCGCGAGCAGATCACCCGCGGCGACAACTGGGCCGTGTACCCACCCAACCCCTACGGTCCGAATACCCTGAACTACTTTGCCCAGGCACCGAACCCGTCCGCCCCATCGGCCGACAACTGGCTGGGCACCGACGACCGCGGGCGCGACCTGCTGGCCCAGTTGATCTACGGCTTTCGCATCAGCGTGCTGTTTGCGCTCGCCCTCACGGTCATCGGCACGCTGCTGGGCATCGTCACCGGCGCCATCCAGGGCTACTTCGGCGGCCGCACCGATCTGGCCTTCCAGCGCTTCATCGAAATCTGGGGCTCCATGCCCGAGCTTTACCTGCTGATCATTTTTTCAGCGGTGCTGGCGCCCAGCGTGGGCCTGCTGCTGGTGCTGCTGAGCCTGTTCGGCTGGATGGGCCTGTCCGACTACGTGCGGGCCGAGTTCCTGCGCAACCGCCAGCTCGACTATGTGCGCGCCGCCCGTGCCATGGGCCTGAGCCACGGGCAGATCATCTGGCGCCACCTGCTGCCCAACAGCCTGACGCCGGTGGTGACCTTCCTGCCGTTTCGCATGAGCGCGGCCATCCTGGCGCTGACCTCGCTGGACTTTCTGGGCCTGGGCGTGCCGCCCGGCACCCCGTCGCTGGGCGAACTGCTCAGCCAGGGCAAGAACAACATCGACGCCTGGTGGATCTCGCTGTCCACCTTTGCCGTGCTGGTGGTCACGCTGCTGCTGCTGACCTTCATGGGCGATGCGCTGCGCGACGCGCTCGATCCGCGAAAGGCCGACCGATGACGGCACTGCTGTCCCTGCGGGGTTTGACCGTGGCTTTCAACGGAACGCCAGTGGTGCACGGTATCGACCTGGACATCCAGGCCGGCGAGAAGCTGGCGCTGGTGGGCGAGTCCGGATCGGGCAAAACAGTGTCGGCGCTGTCGCTGCTGCGGCTGGTCGAGGGCGCACAGGTCAGCGGCCAGGCGTTGCTGGAGGGGCGCGACCTGCTCGCGCTCAGTGGGCCGCAGCTGCGCGCCGTGCGCGGGGACGAGGTCGCGGTGATCTTCCAGGAGCCGATGACCGCCCTCAACCCCCTGCAGACCGTGGGCGCCCAGATCGCCGAGGTGCTGCAGCTCAAGCGTGGCCTGAATGCCACAGACGCCCGCCGGGCGGTGGTGGACCTGCTGGTGTCCACCGGCATTGCCGAGCCGCAGCGCCGTGCCGGAGCCTATCCGCACCAGCTCAGTGGCGGCCAGCGCCAGCGGGTGATGATCGCCATGGCCCTGGCCAGCCGGCCGCGCCTGCTGATCGCCGATGAACCCACCACCGCACTGGATGTGAGCCTGCGTGGCCAGATGCTGGACCTGCTGTCCGACCTGCAACGCGAGTACGGCATGGCGGTGCTGCTCATCACCCACGACCTCAACCTGGTGCGCCGCTTTGCCAGCCGGGTCGCGGTGATGGAGCGCGGCCATCTGGTGGAGCAGGGCGCAGTGGCCGAGGTGTTTGCCGCGCCGCGCAACCCGTACACCCGGCAGCTGCTGGCCAGCCGGCCGGTGCGCGATCTGCAGGAAACACCCGTCCCCCCAGGGCAGGCGCCGGTGCTGTCAGCGCGCGACCTGGGTGTGTCCTACCCGGTGCCGCTGCCGGGCCTGCGCGGCTGGTTTCGCCGCGGCCGTTTCGATGCCGTCCGGTCGGTGCAGTTTGCCCTCGCCCGTGGCCGCACGCTGGGCGTGGTGGGCGGGTCCGGTTCCGGCAAATCGACCCTGGCCCTGGCGGCGCTGGGCTTGCTGCCCCACAGCGGACAGCTGGCCGTTGAGGGCACCGATTGGGAAGCTGCCCGGCGCGGGGGCGCATCCCGGGCGCTGCGGCGGCGGGTGCAGGTGGTTTTCCAGGACCCTTTTTCCTCCTTGTCGCCGCGCATGACGGTCGAGCAGATCGTGGGCGAGGGTCTGCTGGTGCACGAACCGACGCTGCATGAGGCAGACCGCCAGGCCCGGGTGGTGGATGCGCTGCGCGACGTGGGTCTGCTGCAGGCGGGCGAAGACCCTGCCGGCTGGTTGCAGCGCTACCCGCACGAATGCTCGGGCGGCCAGCGTCAGCGGCTGGCCATCGCCCGTGCCCTCATCGTCGAACCGCGGGTGCTGGTGCTCGACGAGCCCACCAGCGCGCTGGATGTGACCGTGCAGCAACAGGTGCTGGGCCTGCTGCAACGGCTGCAGCGCGAACGGGCTCTGAGCTACCTGCTGATCACCCACGACGTGGACGTCATCCGTGCCATGGCCCACGAGGTGCTGGTGATGAAAGAGGGCGCCGTGGTCGAGCACGGCCCCGCGCTGGACGTGCTGTCCGCGCCCCAGCACCCGTACACGCAGGAGCTGGTGCGCGCGGCACTGTGAAAACCGCAGCAATCTACTGGCTCTCCCTCTGTAGAGGTACAGGCCGGCTGGTGTATGGTGGAGTTGATATTGGTCAAGTGCACCGCGCCGCCGCACGGCTATAAACCGGCGTCCGGCGCGCTGTCGTCCCCCGAACCGTGCTGGAAATTCGCATGTCCACCCGCTCCCACACCCTGGTGAATCCCCATTCCCGCTCCGTGACCCCCATGTCGCCCTTGCGCTGGCTGGCCCTGGGCTGGGCGGACTTGCGTCGCCATCCGGGGCCCGGCCTGCTGCATGGCCTGGCGCTGGCGGTCTTTGGCTGGCTGCTCTTGGCGCTGGCCCATGACCGCTTCTGGCTGCTCGCTGGCGCCTTCTCGGGGTTCCTGATCGTGGCCCCCATCCTGGCCACCGGCCTGTACCACATCAGCCGCGAGCAGGCGGCCGGTCGCCCGGTCGGCATGGCTTCCGTGATCGCCCTCTGGCGCTCCATGGACGGCCGCCTGGTGCGCTTTGGCCTGCTGCTCGGTCTGGCCGGCACCGGCTGGGTGCTGACCTCGGCCGGGCTCATCACCCTCTTGTCGCCCGTGCCGATCGAAAAGCCGGTGGATTTCCTGCGCCATGTGGTGCTGCAACACAACCTGGGCCTGTTCGAAGTCTGGCTGCTCATGGGCGCGCTGCTGGCGGCCCCCATCTACGCCTCCAGCGTCATGGCCATCCCGATGCTGGTGGACACCCGGCTGCCCGTCAGCATGGCGGTGGGCGAGAGCTGGCGCACCGTGGCCAGCCAGCCCGCCGTCATGACCGTGTGGGCCGTCTTGCTGGCCAGTCTCTCGGCGCTGGGCATGTTGACTGCGCTGCTCGGCCTGATCGTCATCATTCCCTGGCTGGCACATGCCAGCTGGCACGCCTACGACGAGCTGACCGTTGGCTCGCCCTACAAGGCCATTCGCTGAGCCTGCTCCTCTTCTTTCATGGAAAACACCATTCTTGGCTACACGGAGGGTCAGATTGCCCAGTTCGGACTCACGTTCGGCGTCGGCGCCTTCATCCTGTACATGCTGTTCATCGTGCTGAACCTGGCACGGGAATCCAAGGCCGGCAAGTTCGGTACCTTTATCCTGTTTCTGGTGCTTTCCTTCGGCATGCTGGGCTTTCTGGCCAAAAACGTCATCCAGTGGGTGCTGGGCATGTGAGCGAAGACCGCGCGAATATTGCCATTGGGGTCCTGTAGGGATTACAATACGAGCTTCACGACCAAATGGGCGGGTTACCACCGGCCCTTTTTTTTTGGCCGATCGCAAATTCAGCTATTCGACACAAGGCAGACAACGCACAGATGGCCTGGCAGGACACCGTCGCACAAACCGTCACCGGACTGGGTTTTGATCTGGTGGATCTTGAACGATCCGCCGGCGGCTTGTTACGGGTCACCATCGATCTGCCCTGGGAGCCGCCGGCAGAAGGCGCCCTGGAGGCTGCCGAACACTTTGTCACGGTCGAAGACTGCGAGACCGTCACCCGACAGCTGCAGTACCTGCTGGAAGTGGAGGGCGTGGACTACCGGCGCCTGGAAGTGGGATCGCCCGGCATTGACCGCCCGCTGCGCCATGAGCGCGACTTCCAGCGTTTTGTGGGCCATGTGGTCGACATCACCCTCAAGGCTCCCATCGGCGCGACCGGCACCGATGTGGCCGCCAACCGCAAGAAATTTCGCGGCACGCTCGAGCGCGCCGACGACGGTCAGCAGTGGCAGATCGTCTGGAGCGACGAGCCCGAGCGCAAGCCCGGGCAACGGGTGAGCAAGAAGCGGACACCGGCGGCCCTGCAGGCGCTGGCTTTCCAATTGAGCGATTTGCAGCAGGCGCGACTGGCGCCGCTGGTGAATTTCAAGGGCCGGGCTGCCGGCGCGAACTGAACGTGGCCGGTGGTGCACCGGCACAGCACAAATGGTTGAAGTCTCTGGACAGGAAGTCAGGAAAGGTGGGCGAGTGAAATGAACCGCGAAATGTTGATGCTGATCGATGCCATCTCGCGTGAGAAAAACGTCGAGCGCGACGTGGTGCTGGGCGCTGTCGAGCAGGCCCTGGCCTCGGCCACCAAGAAACTCTACAAGGGCGAGGTCGACATCCGTGTGGCCATGGATCCAGATTCCGGTGCCTATGAGACCTTTCGCCGCTGGCTGGTGGTGCCCGACTCGGCCGGTTTGCAGAACCCGGATGCTGAAGAACTCCTCAGCGATGCCCGTGAAGACATTCCCGACATCGAAGAGGGCGACTACATCGAGAAGCCGGTGGAGAGTGTGCCCATCGGGCGCATCGGCGCCATGGCCGCCAAGCAGGTGATTCTGCAGAAGATCCGCGATGCCGAGCGCGAGATGCTGCTCAACGACTTCATGAGCCGCGGTGACAAGATTTTTGTCGGCACCGTCAAGCGCATGGACAAAGGCGACCTGATCGTCGAGAGCGGCCGCGTCGAAGGCCGCCTCAAGCGCGGCGAGATGATCCCGAAGGAAAACTTCCGCACTGGCGACCGCGTGCGCGCCATGATCATGGAGGTCGATCTGACACTCCGCGGTGCGCCGATCATCCTCTCGCGTTCGGCCCCGACCTTCATGATGGAACTGTTCCGCCAGGAGGTACCCGAGATCGAGCAGGGCCTGCTGGAGATCAAGGCCTGCGCCCGCGACGCCGGCTCGCGCGCCAAGATCGCCGTGCTCTCGCACGACAAGCGCATCGATCCGATTGGCACCTGTGTGGGTGTGCGCGGGTCGCGGGTCAATGCCGTCACCAACGAGCTGGCGGGCGAGCGCGTGGACATCGTGCTGTGGTCTGAAGACCCGGCCCAGTTCGTCATTGGTGCGCTGGCCCCGGCCAATGTGCAGTCCATCGTGGTGGACGAAGAAAAGCACGCCATGGATGTGGTGGTGGACGAAGAAAACCTGGCCATTGCGATTGGACGTGGCGGTCAAAACGTGCGCCTGGCTTCCGACTTGACCGGCTGGCGCATCAACATCATGACCGCCGATGAGTCGGCACAAAAACAGGCCGAGGAAGCCGACGGGATTCGCCGCCTGTTCATGGACAAGCTCGATGTCGACCGTGAGATCGCCGACATCCTGATCCAGGAAGGATTCGCCAGCCTGGAAGAGGTGGCTTACGTGCCGCTGCAGGAAATGCTGGAAATCGAATCGTTCGACGAAGACACCATCAACGAACTGCGTTCGCGTGCCAAGGATGTCTTGCTGACGATGGAAATCGCCCGCGAGGAAAGCGTGGAAGAAGTGTCGCAAGACCTGCGGGCCCTCGATGGCATGACGCCTGAGCTGGTCGCCGCGCTGGCCCAGGCGGGTGTGCACACCCGGGACGAACTGGCCGATCTGGCGACCGATGAGCTGACCGATATCACCGGACAGACCCCTGAAGAGGCCACGGCGCTGATCATGAAGGCCCGCGCACACTGGTTCAACGGCGACGAGACCAGCGCCCATTGAGCCAGCGAGGCCCGAGCGGAGAACCCAACCCATGACAAGTACCACCGTCGCTGAACTCGCCAACGAGCTCAACAAACCCACCGCACTGCTGCTGGAGCAACTGGCCGCTGCAGGCGTGCGCAAAGGCGCAGGCACCGACAGCATCACCGAAGCCGACAAACAAGCCCTGCTCAACCACCTCAAGGCTGCGCACGGCACGGCCGGTGGCGAGCGCAAGAAGATCACCCTGGTCAAGAAGTCGACCACCGAGATCAAGCAGGCCGACGCCACCGGTCGCGCACGCACCATCCATGTGGAAGTGCGCAAGAAGCGCACCTTCATCAAGCGCGATGACGAACTGCCGCCGGCCGAACCCGCCAGCTCCGCAGCCGAGCCGGCGGCGGCGCAGATCGATGCAGCGGAGTTGGCCCGACGCGAAGAAGAGGCGCGAGCGCAGGCTCAATTGCTGCGCCGCCAGGAGGAGGAGTTGGCCCGCCAGCGCGCCGAGCGCGAGGCCGAGGAGGCGCGGCAGGCGGCCGCCGCAGAAGCCGCTCGCGTCGCGGCAGAGGCTGCTGCGCATGCCGCAGAGCTCGAACGGGCAGCCCAGGAACAAACCGCCAAGACACCGCCGCCGGCGGTTTCCGAGGCCCAGCAATCGGCCCAGCAGCAGCGCGAGGCGCTCGCCCGCGAGCAGGCTCAAAAGCTGGCCGAGCAGCAGGCCGAGACCCGTAAAGCCGAGGAGCAACGGGCCCGTGACCTGGAAGAGCGCCGGCGCAAGGCCGAGGCGGAGGCCGCCAATATTCGCGCCATGATGGCGGCGCCCGCGCGCACGATGGTGGCCAAGAAGCCTGAAGCGGCGCCGGATGCAAAAGCCCTCAAAGGGACGCTGCACAAGCCGGCGGGCACGCCAGCCGGCAAGCCCGCGGGCACGGCGTCCGCGGCTGCGGCAACGGGCACGGGCGCTGGCAAGAAAGAAGTCAAGTCGGAGAACCTGTCGTCCACCTGGAAGGATGAAGCGGCGAAAAAGAAAGAGATCAAGACCCGGGGCGACACCGGTGCCGGTGGGCGTGGCAACTGGCGCAGTGGCCCCAAGGGGCGCAAGGGCGATCGCGACAGCCGGGACGGTGCAGCGCCCAGTTTCGCGGCGCACACCGAAGCGAAGGTGATCGAAGTGCACGTGCCCGAAACCATCACCGTCGCCGAGCTGGCGCACAAGATGAGCCTGAAGTCGTCCGAGGTGATCAAGCAGCTGATGAAACTGGGCCAGATGGTCACCATCAACCAGTCGCTGGACCAGGACACCGCCATGATCGTGGTGGAAGAACTGGGCCACAAGGCGGTGGTGGCCGCGCTGGACGACCCGGAGGCCTTTACCGACGAGGAGTCGGCGCACCACGATGCAGAGGCCAAGCCACGTGCGCCGGTGGTCACCGTGATGGGTCACGTCGACCACGGTAAAACGTCGCTGCTGGACTACATCCGCCGCTCCAAGGTGGCTGCGGGCGAAGCCGGCGGCATCACCCAGCACATCGGTGCCTACCATGTGACCACGCCCCGGGGCATGCTGACCTTCCTCGACACCCCGGGCCACGAGGCCTTTACCGCCATGCGTGCCCGCGGTGCGCAGGCCACCGACATCGTCATCCTGGTCTGTGCGGCCGATGACGGCGTCATGCCGCAGACCCGAGAGGCCATCCAACACGCCAAGGCTGCGGGTGTGCCCATGGTCGTCGCCATGACCAAGATCGACAAACCCGGCATCAACATCGAGCGCGTGCGCTCCGAGCTGGTGTCTGAAGAGGTGGTGCCCGAGGAGTTCGGCGGCGATGTGCCCTTCGTGGGTGTGTCGGCCAAGACGGGGGAGGGTATCGACTCGCTGCTCGAGCAGGTGCTGTTGCAAGCTGAAGTGCTGGAGCTCAAGGCCCCGGTCGACGCCATGGCCAAAGGTCTGGTGATCGAAGCGCGCCTGGACAAGGGGCGCGGCTCCGTCGCCACTGTGCTGGTCCAGAGCGGCACGCTCAAAACCGGTGACGTGGTGCTGGTGGGTCAGACCTCTGGTCGTGTGCGGGCCATGCTGGACGAAAATGGCCGGCCGATCAAGGAAGCCGGTCCCTCGATTCCGGTGGAGATTCAGGGTCTGGCCGAGGTGCCCCAGGCCGGAGACGACTTCATGGTGATGGCCGACGAGCGCCGCGCGCGTGAAATCGCCACCTACCGTGCGGGCAAGTTCCGCAATACCAAACTGGCCAAGCAGCAGGCCGCGAAGCTGGAAAACATGTTCACCGACATGTCGGCTGGCGAAGTCAAGGTGTTGCCGATCATCGTCAAGGCCGATGTGCAAGGATCGCAGGAGGCGCTGGGTGCCTCACTGCTCAAGCTTTCGACCGAAGAGGTCAAGGTGCAGTTGGTGTTCTCCGGTGTCGGCGGCATCAGCGAATCCGATGTCAACCTGGCGATTGCATCGAAGGCCATTGTCATTGGCTTCAATGTGCGCGCCGACGTTGGCGCCCGCAAACTGGCAGAAGGCAACGAGGTCGATATCCGTTACTACAACATCATCTACGACGCTGTGGATGAGTTGAAGGCGGCCATGTCGGGCATGTTGGCACCGGAGAAGCGCGAAGAGGTGATTGGCTCTGCCGAGATTCGCACCGTGTTCGTGGCGTCCAAGATCGGTACGGTGGCCGGCTGTATGGTCACCTCCGGCCATGTCACACGCAGCGCGCACTTCCGTCTGCTGCGCGAGAACGTGGTCATCTACACCGGCGAGCTGGAGTCGCTCAAGCGCCTCAAGGACGATGTGCGCGAAGTCAAGGAAGGCTTCGAGTGCGGTATCAAGCTCAAGAACTACAACGATATCCGGGAAGGTGATCAGCTGGAGTTCTTCGAGATCAAGGAAGTGGCGCGCACGATCTGAGGCGCGGGAAATTCCATGCCACGCAAGGCTTCCTCCGTCCCCAACCGCAGCTACCGCGTCGCCGACCAGATCCAGCGCGATCTGGCCGGGTTGATTGCGCGCGAGCTCAAGGACCCGCGGGTGGGCATGGTCACGCTCAACGCGGTCGAGGTGACGCCCGACTATGCGCACGCCAAGGTGTTCTTCAGTCTGTTGACCGGCGACCCCGAGGAAACCACCGCCGGCCTGAACGCGGCGGCCGGTTTCCTGCGCAATGCCTTGTTCAAGCGACTGCACATCCACACCGTGCCGACGCTGCATTTCGTGTTCGACCGCACCACCGAGCGCGCAGCGGACATGAATGCCCTGATCGCCAAAGCCGTGGCCTCGCGTTCCAAGGACGAGGATTGAGATGATCGCTGCTCCTCGTGCGCGGGTGCAGCGTCGCCCCGTGCACGGGGTGTTGCTGCTGGACAAACCGCTGGGCTTCTCCAGCAACCAGGCCTTGCAGAAGGCCAAATGGCTGCTGCGCGCCGAAAAGGCCGGTCATACCGGTACCCTCGACCCGCTGGCCACCGGCGTGTTGCCCATCTGCTTCGGTGCCGCCACCAAATTCAGCCAGCTGCATCTGGACGCCGACAAGACCTACGAAACCGTGGTGCGCCTGGGCGTGACCACCACCACCGGCGATGCCGAGGGCGACGTGCTGGAAACACGGCCCGTGACCTGCAGTGTGGGCCAAGTGGTGGAGGTGCTGGACCGCTTCACAGGGCCGATCAGCCAGGTACCGCCGATGCACAGCGCGCTGAAGAAGGACGGCAAGGCGCTGTACGAATATGCGCGCGAAGGCCAGACGGTCGAGCGCGAACCGCGCCAGGTGACCATCCACGATCTGGAGCTGCTGGAGCTGCAACTGCAGGGCGAGGAACCGTTTCTGAGGTTGCGGGTGTGCTGCTCCAAAGGCACCTACATCCGCACCCTGGGCGAGGACATCGCACAGGCGCTGGGCTGTGGCGGGCACCTGAGCCTGCTGCGCCGGGTGCAGACCGGCCCGTTCACCGCCGAGCAGTGCATCACGGTCGAGGCACTGGAGGCCTTGCCGGAGGCCGAACGCCTGCAGCGCCTGTTGCCTGTGCAGGCCCTGCTGCCCGATCACACGCCAGTCACACTGGGCGGCGACGATGCGGCGCGCTTCCTCACCGGCATGCGCCGCCGCGGCCCCTGGTCCGACCAGGCGCAGGTGGCGATCTACGGCCCGCCACCGGACGCATCCGCTGCGCCGGTGCTGCTGGGCAGCGGCCACACCCAGGCCGGCGAACTCATCCCGGGGCGGCTGCTGAGCCCCATCGAAATACAGCAAATCCTGGAACATTCACCGGAACTCGCATCATGAGCAAACAGATTCGCAACATCGCCATCATCGCCCACGTCGACCATGGCAAGACCACCATGGTGGACCAGCTGCTGCGCCAGTCGGGCACCTTCGCCGAGCACGAAAAAGTCGTGGACACGGTCATGGACAACAACGCCATCGAACGCGAGCGCGGCATCACCATCCTGGCCAAGAACTGCGCCGTGAGCTGGCAAGGCACCCACATCAACATCGTCGATACCCCGGGCCACGCCGACTTCGGCGGTGAAGTCGAGCGTGCGCTGTCCATGGTCGATGGCGTGGTGCTGCTGATCGACGCCCAGGAGGGCCCGATGCCGCAGACCCGCTTTGTCACCAAGAAGGCGCTCGCCCTGGGCCTGCGCCCGATCGTGGTGGTCAACAAAGTGGACAAACCCGGCGCCAACTGCGACAAGGTGATCAACGCCGCTTTCGACCTGTTCGACAAGCTCGGTGCCACCGACGAGCAACTGGATTTCCCGGTGGTTTACGCCTCGGGCATCAACGGCTGGTCCTCGCTGGAAGAGGGTGCTCCGGGTGAACAGTGGGGCCCGGACATGTCGGCCCTGTTCAACACAGTGCTCAGCCACGTGCCCGCCCACCAGGGCGATCCGGCGGCGCCGCTGCAGCTGCAGATTTCCGCGCTGGACTACAACAGCTTCGTCGGCCGCATCGGCGTGGGCCGTATCAACGCCGGCACCATCAAGCCGGGCATGGACGTGCTGGTGATGGAAGGCCCGGACGGCAAGAGCATGAAGGGACGTGTCAACCAGGTGCTGACTTTCCAGGGGCTCGATCGCATCCAGGTCACCGAAGCCGGCCCGGGCGACATCGTGCTGGTCAACGGCATCGAGGACCTGGGCATCGGCGTGACGTTGACCGACCCGCTCAATCCGACGCCGCTGCCCATGCTCAAAGTGGACGAGCCCACTCTGACCATGAACTTCTGCGTCAACACCAGCCCGCTGGCGGGCCGGGAAGGCAAGTTCGTCACCAGCCGCCAGATCTGGGACCGGCTGCAGAAGGAACTGCAGAGCAACGTGGCCTTGCGCGTGAAGGAAACCGACGAGGATGGCATCTTTGAAGTGTCGGGCCGCGGTGAATTGCACCTGACCATCCTGCTGGAGAACATGCGCCGCGAGGGCTACGAACTGGCGGTGTCCAAGCCGCGCGTCATGTTCAAGGAGATCAACGGCGAGAAGTGCGAGCCGATGGAGCTGGTCACCGCCGACGTGGAAGAAATCCACCAGGGTGGCGTGATGCAGGCCCTGGGTCTGCGCAAGGGCGAAATGATCAACATGGAGCCGGACGGCCGCGGCCGTGTGCGCCTGGAATACCGCATCCCCGCACGGGGCCTGATCGGCTTTTCCAACGAATTCCTGAACCTCACCCGGGGCTCAGGCCTGATCGCCTCGATCTTCGACGGCTATGAAGCACACAAGGGCGACATCGGCGGCCGCAAGAATGGGGTGCTGATCTCCATGGACGATGGTGAAATCTTCACCTATGCCCTGGGCAAGCTCGACGACCGCGGCCGCATGTTCGTCAAACCCAACGACCCGGTGTACGAGGGCATGATCGTCGGCATCCACAGCCGCGACAACGACCTGGTGGTCAACGCCACCCGCACCAAGCAGCTGACCAACTTCCGCGTGTCCGGCAAGGAAGACGCGATCAAGATCACGCCCCCGATCGACCTGACGCTGGAGTACGGCGTGGACTTCATCGATGACGACGAACTGGTCGAGATCACCCCCAAGAGCATTCGCCTGCGCAAGCGCTTCCTGAAGGAGCACGAGCGCAAGCGCGCGCACAAGGAAGCCTGAGCGCCATGCCTTTGCGGACCCTCAACCGCCTGGGCCACACCCAGGCGGTGCTGCTGATGGTGGCGGTGACCCTGATGTGGTCCATCGCGGGCGTGGTTTCGCGCCAGCTGGAGGCGGCGGCGCGCTTTGAGGTCACCTTCTGGCGCAGTGCTTTCACGGCGCTCTCGTTGCTGGTCATCCTCCCCCTGTGGCGTGCAGCCGACCGCGCGGCGGGTGTCATCCCGGCGGCCGAAGGCCGGCAGGGTCTGATCGAAAAGCACTGGGGCCTGCTGCTGGGCTCGCGCACCTTCTGGGTGTCGGGCGCCTGCTGGGCCACCATGTTCACCGCCTTCATGCTGGCCCTGACCTTCACCAGTGTGGCCAATGTACTGGTGGTCATGTCGGCCGGGCCGCTGTTCACCGCCTTGCTGGCGCGCCTGTTCATCGGCCAGCGTCTGCCGCTGCGCACCTGGCTGGCCATCGCGGCAGCGGGCATGGGCATCGTCTACATGTACGGCAGCCAGATGTGGACCGCGTTCACCGACCCCGGCGCCAATGCCTCGGGTCTGGTGCTCGGTTCGCTGTTTGCGCTGTGTGTGCCGGTGGCCGGTGCCGTCAACTGGACGGCGGTGCAGCGCAGTCAGCAACACGGCGAATCCATCGACCTGGTGCCCGCCGTGCTGCTGGGCGCCATCCTGTCCACCGTCGCCACTGCCTTTCTGGCCATGCCCTTCATGGCCACCGGACGCGACATCGCCTGGCTGGCCCTGCTTGGTCTGGTGCAACTGGCCATTCCCTGTGCGCTGGCCGTGGTCTGCGCCCGTTCGCTCAAGGCGCCCGAAGTGTCGCTGCTCGCCCTGCTGGAAGTGATCTTCGGCATCGTCTGGGCCTGGCTGGGCGCCAATGAAGTGCCCGGCCCCGAGGTGCTGCTGGGCGGCAGTGTGGTGATCGCAGCGTTGCTGATCAACGAACTGCTGGGCTGGCGCTCCCGTCAGGCCGTACCGCGTATCCCCCGCTTTTCAGCCGAGAAAGGGCCAGCCTTACAGGCGGCCGAGGAGAAGCCATGAATCAACAGACCGTCGCCACACCGGACGTGCCCACGGTGATCGCCGAGGTGCGCGGGCGCGTTGGCTGCATCACGCTCAACCGGCCCAAGGCGCTCAACGCGCTGTCGCTGGGCATGATCCGCGACATCACGGCGGCGCTGCTGGCCTGGCAGAACGATGCACAGGTGCTGGCCGTGGCCATCCGCGGCACCGGCAAGGAAGGCCCCTTCGGCGCTTTCTGTGCCGGCGGTGACATCCGCTTCTTCCACCAGGCGGCCTTGGCGGGCAACCCCGAGCTGGAGGACTTCTTCACCGAGGAGTACACGCTCAACCACCTGATCCACACCTACCCCAAGCCGTACATCGCCTTCATGGACGGCATCTGCATGGGCGGCGGCATGGGCATCAGCCAGGGCGCCAGCCTGCGCATCGTCACCGAGCGCAGCAAGATCGCCATGCCGGAAACCGGTATCGGCCTGTTCCCCGATGTGGGCGGCGGCTACTTCCTCAGCCGTTGTCCGGGCAGGCTGGGCGAATACCTGGCACTGACCGGGCGCGTGCTGGACGGATCACATTCGCTGACGGCAGGTCTGGCCGACGCCCTGATGGACAGCGGCCGTCAGGCCAGCCTGTGGGAGAGCCTGGGCAGCACGCCTTACGAAAGCGGGGAGGCGGTGCAGCGCTGGTGCCTCAACCACATACAGAAGTCGCCGGCCCGGGCCGCCTTCCCGCAGGCCGAGATCGACCGGGTCTTTGCCCTCGAGGGCGTGCCGGCCCTCATGGCTGCGCTGGAAACCGCAGAGGGCGACTGGGCGCGGGAGACGGCCGCGCTGCTGCGCAAGCGCTCGCCGCTGATGCTGCATGTGGTGCTGGAACAGGTGCGCCGTGCGCGGACGATGGGCTTGGCAGACGAGCTGCGCATGGAGCGGGATCTGGTGCGCCACTGCTTCCACCTGCGCCCGGGCGCGGCCAGCGAAACCGTGGAAGGCATCCGCGCACTGGCGGTGGACAAGGACCATGCTCCACGCTGGAACCCGGCGCGGATCGAGGATGTATCGACCGCGCAAGTGCAGGCCTTCTTCCGCAGTCCCTGGCCTGCGGCGGCCCATCCCCTGCGCGACCTCGGCGCCTGAACGGTGGCGACGCGGGGCACGCGCCCCGCGTCAGCGCGAACGGTGCTTGAGCGCGCGTTCCACCTCGCGCTTGCCCTCACGCTCCTTGATGGTGTCGCGCTTGTCGTGCTCGGCCTTGCCCTTGGCCAGCGCCATCTCGCACTTGACCTTGCCGTTCTTCCAGTGCAGGTTCAGCGGCACCAGGGCATAGCCTTTCTGTTCCACCTTGCCGATCAGGCGCCGGATCTGTTCCTTGTGCAGCAGCAGTTTCTTGGTGCGCACCGCGTCCGGGCTGACGTGGGTGGACGCAGTCTTGAGCGGGTTGATCTGGCAGCCGATCAGGAACAGCTCACCGTCGCGGATCACCACATAGCCGTCGGTGAGTTGCACCTTGCCTTCGCGCACCGCTTTCACTTCCCAGCCTTGCAGCACCATGCCCGCCTCGAAACGCTCCTCGATGGCATAGTTGAACAGCGCCTTCTTGTTGTCGGCAATGCGGGGATCAAGGGTCTTGCCCTTGTTGGGGCTGGATTTGGTGGCCATGCAAGCTCAGGTGGGGCCGGCAGGAGAAATTGCCATGGCCCATACAATCGGTGTGCCGGTGTTGGTCCGGCGCGTCGGAGGTTTCCGGGCGCTGGCCACCAGCCGCCTCGATTGTATGAAAACGATACAGAAGTCCGTTCTGCTCTGGCACAGCGCCCACGAGATGTTTGCGCTGGTGACCGATGTGCAGCATTACCCCCAGTTTCTGCCCTGGTGCGACCACAGCGAAGTCATCGAGCGCGACGACCATGGCATGGTGGCCAAGGTCGGCATGGCCATCAGCGGGCTTCGCCACAGCTTCACCACCCGCAACCGCCACGTGGACGACCGGCAGGTGCTGATGGAACTGGTCGATGGACCTTTTTCGCACCTCGAAGGTGTCTGGGACTTCACCCCGCTGGGTGATGGCACCCAGCGCGCCTGCAAGGTGGAATTTCGGCTGACTTATGGCTTCTCCAGCCAGGCCCTGGCCACGCTGGTGGGACCGGTGTTCGACAAGATCGCGGGCAGCCTGGTCGATGCTTTTGTCAAACGGGCCGATCAGGTGTACGGCGCATGATGCAGATCGCTTTGGTCTACGCCAGTGCACCGCGCACCGTGCATGAAGGCCAGCTGGTCTTGCCTGAGGGCAGTACGCTGGCCCATGCGCTGGAGCAATCCGGTTGGCTGACGCGCTTTCCAGAGACCGGCCAACTGCCGGTGGGGGTCTGGAACCGCCGCGCCACACGCGAGACGGTGTTGCGCGACGGTGACCGGGTGGAGGTGTACCGCGATCTGCGGGTGGACCCGAAAATCGCTCGCCGCGAACGTTTCGTGGGCCAGGGCGCGCGCGGTACCGGCCTGTTTGCACGGCGCCGGCCAGGGTCCAAACCCGGTTATTGAGTGGCCGCCTGGGCGGGCAGGGGACCGCAATCCAGGCGGATGATGTTGTCCAGGCGCTGTGCTTCAGCCGCGCGCGCCTTGTCGTCCATGAACTCGCGCTCCCCTTGAACGCCGATGGTCGTCAGGCGCACGCCGGAGTCCAGGGTGGCCTTGGCGCGTTTCGCACGCTCACAATTGTCCGCACGTGCGGCTGCCAACCGGTCTTGCTCTGCTTTGCGCCGAGCCTCCTCGGCCTGTTCGGCCTGCTTCTTGCGCGCCTGCAGATCTTTGTCTGTGCCCGCCGAGACAGGCTTGAGGACGGGTGCGGCTGGCGGGGCTGTACCCGCCGTCTCAGCCGGTGGCGTGCCGCCGGGCGCACGGCCTCTGTCGCCACCCGGACGTTTGAGGATGTTCTTGTCCGGGGTGCCTGCCGGAGGCGGCGTGTCGCTGAACACACGGTTGCCGGTACCGTCCACCCACTGCCACTGGGCAAGAGCCTGTGCCATGGACACACCGACCAGCAGGGCCAACGCCAGCGCCCGCCGGGCAAGGTAGCGCGAGAAGGAAACGTTTTCCATCCCGGCAGTTTAGCGGCCAACGCCCGGTATCGGTATGGGCATCGGCACTGTTGATGGCGCCTGTGCGCCCACCTGGGACGTGATCGCAGGCCCGGCAAGCGCCATTGCACCGATCCGGTGCTGATGGCATGGCCCCCGTGTTCGTGCGGCAGCACCTTTGCCACAGCCAAATGCAGCAGCCAAAAGTGTGGCGGCTACAATCGCACTTTTGGAGCTATACCCCATGCGCCTCCTCGGCAAAGCGCTCACCTTTGACGACGTCCTGCTCGTCCCCGCGTATTCCCAGATCCTGCCCAAGGACACCTCCCTCGCCACCCAGTTCACCCGCAATATTCGCTTGAACCTGCCGCTGGTATCGGCGGCGATGGACACGGTGACCGAAGCGCGGCTGGCGATTGCCATCGCCCAGGAGGGCGGTATCGGCATCATCCACAAGAACCTGTCTGCCCAGGAGCAGGCGGCGCACGTGGCCAAGGTCAAACGTTACGAGTCCGGTGTGCTGCGCGACCCGGTGGTCATCGGCCCGCAGACCACGGTGCGCCAGGTGATGAAGCTGTCCGACGAGCTGGGGGTTTCCGGCTTTCCCGTGGTGGATGCCGGCAAGGTGGTGGGTATCGTCACCGGGCGGGATCTGCGCTTCGAGAACCGCTACGACCTGGCGGTCAGCGAGATCATGACCCCGCGCGAGCGGCTGGTTACCGTACCTGAAGGCACCACCCCCGAACAGGCCAAGGCCCTGCTCAACAAACACAAGCTCGAACGCTTGCTGCTGGTCAACGACGCCTTCGAACTCAAGGGCCTGATCACCGTCAAGGACATCACCAAGCAGCTGAACTTCCCCAACGCTGCACGCGACGAAAACGGCCGTCTGCGCGTGGGCGCGGCAGTGGGTGTGGGCGAAGGCACCGAGGAGCGTGTCGAGGCCCTGGTCAAGGCCGGTGTGGACGCCATCGTGGTCGACACCGCGCACGGCCACAGCAAGGGTGTGATCGACCGCGTGCGCTGGGTCAAACAGAACTATCCGCAGGTGGACGTGATCGGCGGCAACATCGCCACCGGAAGCGCCGCGCTGGCACTGGTGGAGGCGGGCGCTGATGGCGTCAAGGTCGGCATCGGCCCGGGCTCCATCTGCACCACCCGCATCGTGGCGGGGGTGGGGGTGCCGCAGATCACCGCCATCGACAGCGTGGCCACGGCGCTGCAAACCACTGGCGTGCCCATGATCGCCGACGGCGGTATCCGCTACAGCGGCGATATTGCCAAGGCCATCGCGGCCGGCGCCAACACCGTCATGATGGGTGGCATGTTCGCCGGCACCGAAGAGGCGCCCGGCGAGATCGTGCTCTACCAGGGACGTAGCTACAAAAGCTACCGCGGCATGGGCTCCATCGGCGCCATGCAGCAGGGCAGCGCCGACCGTTATTTCCAGGAAAGCAGCACCGGCAACCCCAACGCTGACAAGCTGGTGCCCGAGGGTATCGAGGGCCGTGTGCCGTACAAGGGCTCGGTCGTGTCCATCATCTTCCAGATGGCCGGCGGTCTGCGTGCTTCCATGGGCTATTGCGGCTGCCCGACGATCGAACACATGCGCGCCAAGGCAGAGTTCGTCGAGATCACCTCTGCCGGTATCCGCGAAAGCCATGTGCACGACGTGCAGATCACCAAAGAGGCACCCAACTACAGGGCTGATTGAATCCCCCGCGCCGCCTTCGGCGTCACCCCCCAAGGGGCGGCACCAGCGGCCCGGCGAAGCCGGTTCCGCGGTGCCCTGGGTTGGCTTCCCCTCTCTGTTCAGGCCGTCCTTTGTGGCGGCTTTTTCTTTTTTAGCTCCACTGTCACGCCATGCAGCACCAGAAAATCCTGATTCTCGATTTCGGTTCCCAGGTCACCCAGCTCATCGCACGCCGCGTGCGCGAGGCGCATGTCTACTGTGAAGTGCACCCGTGTGACGTCAGCAGCGACTGGGTGCGTAAGTTCGCTGCCGACGGCCAGCTCAAGGGTGTGATCCTCTCGGGCAGCCATGCCAGCGTCTACGAGGTGGACGACAAGGCCCCCGATGCGGTGTTCGAGCTGGGTATCCCCGTGCTGGGCATCTGCTACGGCATGCAGACCATGGCGCAACAACTGGGTGGCAAAGTCGAGGCGGGCAAGACACGCGAGTTTGGCTATGCCGAGGTGCGCGCTCGCGGCCACACGGCCCTGCTCAAGGGCATCGAGGACTTCCACACCCCCGAAGGCCACGGCATGCTCAAGGTGTGGATGAGCCACGGCGACAAGGTCACCGAAATGCCGCCCGGCTTCAAGCTGATGGCCAGCACCGACGCCTGCCCCATCGCCGGCATGGCCGACGAATCGCGCGGCTACTACGCGGTGCAGTTCCACCCCGAGGTGACGCACACCGTGCAGGGCAGGGCGCTGCTGGAGCGCTTTGTGCTGGAGATCTGCGGCGCGCGGCCCGACTGGATCATGCGCGACCACATCGAAGAAGCGGTGCAGAAGATCCGCGAACAGGTGGGTGACGAGGAAGTCATCCTTGGACTGTCGGGCGGGGTCGATTCCTCGGTGGCTGCGGCCCTCATCCACCGCGCCATCGGCGACCAGCTGACCTGCGTGTTTGTCGACCACGGCCTGCTGCGCTTGCACGAGGGCGACATGGTGATGGATATGTTTGCCGGCAAGCTGCACGCCAAGGTGATCCGCGTGGACGCGAGCGACCTTTTCCTGGGTCAGCTAGCCGGGGTGACCGACCCCGAGAAGAAACGCAAGATCATCGGCGGCCTGTTCGTGGACGTGTTCAAGGCCGAGGCTGCCAAGCTCCAGGCCGCCGGCAATGGCGCCAAGGGCGCGACCTTCCTGGCCCAGGGCACCATCTACCCGGACGTGATCGAGTCCGGTGGTGCCAAGAGCAAGAAGGCCGTGACCATCAAGAGCCACCACAACGTGGGAGGCCTGCCCGAGCAGCTGGGCCTGAAACTGCTGGAACCGCTGCGCGACCTGTTCAAGGACGAAGTGCGAGAACTCGGCGTGGCGCTCGGTCTGCCGCACGACATGGTCTACCGCCACCCGTTCCCTGGCCCCGGTCTGGGCGTGCGCATCCTGGGTGAAGTGAAGAAAGAATACGCCGACCTGCTGCGCCGGGCCGACGCGATCTTCATAGAAGAACTGCGCTCCACCATCGACCACAACAGCGGCAAGAGCTGGTACGACCTGACCAGCCAGGCCTTCACGGTGTTCCTGCCGGTCAAGAGCGTGGGTGTGATGGGCGACGGGCGTACCTACGACTATGTGGTGGCGCTGCGCGCGGTGCAGACCAGCGACTTCATGACCGCCGACTGGGCCGAGCTGCCGTACAGCCTGCTGAAGAAGGTCTCCAGCCGGATCATCAACGAGGTGCGTGGCATCAACCGTGTCACTTACGACGTGAGCAGCAAGCCGCCGGCCACGATTGAGTGGGAGTGAAGCAGTGGCTGGCACTGAGCGGCACCCAAACACAGCTAAGCCCGCGATTTTGCGGGCTTTTTTGTCTTTTGATGTGGCGTTGGCTGGAAACTGCTGGCGCGACCAAGCAGGCTTTTTTCATGGCATTTCGGATGGTACGGTGCACCATCGATGCCATGAGTGAGCCCAGAGCCATGCCACGGACCGATCTCCGTCAGCTGAAGTCCGCCCCGTTTACACAGAGTTTGGACACACCCTGCTGTATCAGCAATGAAGCTGTTCCAGTCGCTGGAGCCTTAGGCGCAGTGCCTCAGAATCGCCGCGCCAGGCTCACACCCACGAACAAGGAGCGGCCTGCCCCCGGTTCGAAGAAGCGGCCATTGCCATCGTTGACGATGACCGAGCCCGCATGTTTGCGGTCGGTGAGGTTGTCGATCCGAACAAACTCACTCAGCGTCCACGCGCCCATGGCCTGTTCGAACCGCGCCCCAAGACCCAGCAGGGTGTGCGCACCTGCTGCATCGGTGTTGCCGTCGTTGACGTAGACCTTGCCCACGTGCCGCGCGTCCAGCGTGAACGCTCCGCCCGCCGACGCCGCCCAGCGCGGCTTCCAGGTCAGCTGCGCGAACAGTTGCTGCTGCGGGATGCCCGGCATGCGCTTGCCTGCATGGCTGCCCGCCTCGTAGGTGGCGCGCAGATAGGTGTAGGCACCGATCAGGCTGAATTCGCCCAACTCGTATTCGCTGGACAGCTCCAGACCCTGGCGATTCGTGCTGCCCGCGTTGGTGAACAGCGCGCGGCCATCGGTGGTGCCGGCCGACACGATCTCGTCGCGGGTCTGGATATCGAACAGCGTGGCATTCCACAAACCGGCGGCGTTGCGGCCGCGCAGCCCGATTTCGGCGCTTTTGCTGCGCGCGGCATTGAGCCCGGTGTTGAGCCCGGCGTTCCCGCTGGCGCTGTAAGCGGCCTCGTTGAGGGTGGGCGTTTCCATGCCACGGCCCACCGCTGCAAAGGCCTGCACCTGCGGCGTGAGCTGCCAGCGCACGCCCATCACCGGCAGGTAAGCGCTGTAGTCGGTGCGCCCGCTCTGGTCGCCGTTGGAGAGGTAGCTGTCGGTCGAGACGTAGCGGGCCGCGATACGGCGCACCCCGCCTTCGAAGGTCCAGTCGGTCGTCTGCCAGGCGGCGCGCGCGTAGGGGTCGAGCGTGGTGGCCCGGTTGGTTTCGTCGCGGCGCAGCGCACCGCGCACGCCCAGTGTGGAGCCGATGAAGTTCTCGAAGCCGCGCCGCAAGTCGCTCTGGCGGTCACCTGCCAGACCGGCACTCACATCGAGCTGGCCCCCTTGCCACTCTCTCACCAGGCGCCAGCGCGCGTTCATGCCCCAGTAGTCGCGGTTCAGATCGATGATGCCGCCGGAGGCACCGGCTGCGGCCTGGGCCGCAGGCGGGATGGATTGGTACTGAAGCACCGAGCGCTGCCCAGCGTAGCCCATCAGCTCAAGTTTTTGTCCGCCGCCCAGCGCCTGGTCCCACGCCAGCCCCAGCTGTGTTTGCGACACCGACTTGCGTGTGTTGTAGGTGATGGGTTGGGGCGCGGTCTGCCCGGGGTTGGCGTCAAACTGCGCGCGGCTCAAACCCTGTGGATCGAGCGCAAACGCGCTCTGCCGGTTGAACACCAGTGTGGTGCGGCCGCCATCGTGGGCGCGCGACAGCTTGGCATTGATGGTGGTGCGGTCGGCAGCCGACTGAGGCCGCAGGCCATCGGTGGCGAACTTGCCCACATCGAGCGCGTACGACCAGCCGGCATCACCCGCGTCGCCTGTGCGGCCAGTGACCTGTGTCGACAGACGCCACAAGCCGTCGGGCCCGGCCACCACGCCGGCGCGCCATTCGCCCGGGCGGGTGCCGTCTTCGGTGTAAAGCAGGATGGCGCCGCCGCTGGAACTGCCGTACAGGCTGGCAAATGGCCCGCGCACGACCTCGATGCGCTGTGCGCTGCCCAGCGGGAAATTGGCTGCCTGCCCCGAGCCATCGGGCGCGCTGGCAGGAATGCCGTCCACAAACAGGCGCACGCCGCGCACGCCAAAGGTGGCTCGCGCGCCGTAACCGCGGATGGACACCTGCAGGTCTTGGGCGTAGTTCTCGCGGTTGCGGATCACCAGGCCGGGCACGCGGCCCAGGCCTTCGGACAGGTTGATCTGCAGCTGGCCGTCGCGCAGTTCACTGCCGTCGACCGTGTCGACGGTGGCCGCGCCGCGCCAGCGGTCGGCCACGCCACGGCTGCCGCTGATGACCACCGGCGCGAGCGCGCCAACGGTGTCCTCACTGGCTGCGGGCGCGGCGGTCTGGGCCTGGGCCACGCCGCTCACCCACAGGCCCAGCAGCGCGGTCATCACTGGCGTGAGGGGCGCCTTCAAGGGGTGTGCGACCATGGTTCAGGGGCTTTCAACGCGTATGGTTTGGGAGGCGTACCACTCGGCAACGTTCTCGATCTCCTCATCGGTGAGGGGCTTGGCGATCACCGCCATCACCTCGTGCGCGCGCTTGCCACTGCGGTAGTTCTTGAGCTGCTCAACGAGGTAGAACTGAGGTTGGCCAGCCAGATGGGGCGTGTTGGGCGTCATGGCCATGCCGGTGGGGCCGTGACAGACGGCACAGGCCTGCGCCGCCTTGGCCTTGCCGGCCTGAAGGTCGGCCGCACCCGCGGTGGACGCGACCAGCAGCAAACCGGCCAAAACAATTTTTTGCATGACAGGAAGATTCAGAAAAAACACAGCGCCGGCCCACGTGGACCGACGCCGCGCAAGTTGCGGGCAGCGGCACCTGGGCGGTGCCGCCGGCAGGATCAGTTCGAGTAGGTCACCCGGTAGATCGCGCCCACGTAGTCATCCGAGATCAGCAGCGAGCCGTCTTTCATCGGCGCCACATCCACCGGGCGGCCCTTGTAGACGCCGTTGGCGTCCAGCCAGCCTTCGGCAAACACTTCAGACTTGCCTGCTGTGCCATCGGCGTTGATCGGCACGAAGTTGATCAGCGCGCCCGTGGGCTTGCTGCGGTTCCACGAGCCGTGCGCTGCGACGAACACACCGCCCTGGTACTTCGCCGGGAACTGCTTGCCGGTGTAGAAGGTCATGCCCAGCTGCGCCTGGTGGGCGGGGAACTCCACCTGGGGCTTGGTCCACACCGCCGGTGCTTTCATGTCCTTGAGATCCGGCGCGGCGGCTGTGCCGGCGATCTGCACGTTGTTGCCGTGGATGAAGGGGTAGCCGAAGTGCTCACCGCCGGCCTTGGTGATGCGGTTCAGCTCGCCTGGCGGGGTGTCGTCGCCCATGCCATCGGTCTGGTTGTCGGTGAACCACACCGTCTTGTCCTTGGGGTTGATGTCCATGCCCACGGAGTTGCGCACGCCCACAGCCACCACCTCGCGCTTGGAGCCGTCAAACGGGTCCATGCGAATCATGCCGCCGATGCCCAGCTTCTCGTACAGCGCCACCTTGTTGGCCGGCTGCACGTTGTGCGGCTGACCCAGGGTGATGTAGAGCTTGCCGTCCTCGCTGACGCGGCAGGTGCGCGCACCGTGGTTGAAGGACTCTTCCTCTTCGGGGATCAGCTTGCCCTGGCCCACCACCTCGATCACCGCCACATCCGGGCCTTCATAGAAGAACTCGGCGGCCGGGAAATTGAGCACGCGGTTGTGCTCGGCCACGATCAGGAAACCGTCCTTGGTCCAGCACACCCCGTTGGGCACCTTGAAATTGAGCGACGGTGCGAACGGTTTGACCTCGTCGGCCGTGCCGTCGCCGTTGCGGTCGGTGACGGCCCAGACACGCGTTTTGCGGGTGCCCACGAAGAGCATATTGGTCGAAGGTGCCACCGCCATGTGGCGGGCGTCCGGCACCACGGCGTACAGCTCGATCTTGAAGCCCGGCGGCAACTTGATGCTCTTGAGGTTGGCGCGGATGGCGTCGGCGTTGCGACCCTCCTGTGGGACCGGCGGGATGTTCAGGTCAACGCCTGACACCTTCATCTGTTTGAGTGTGGCCAGGTTGTCCTTGCCTGCTTGGGCGTGTGCGCCCAGGGCCATACCGGCGAGCGCAAGCGCGCCAATGAGTTTCGTGGTTTTCATGTGTCTCCTCGTTGGGTTGTCCGGCCAGCAGGCCGGTGCTTTTTCGGATTTCATCGTTGGCCAACTGAGGCCTCCGTTCGCCACTCACGCAGACGCGTCTGCGGCGGCACGGTGCAAAGCTTGAGCCAGTCTTTGAATTCCGAATACAGTTTTAACCAGTTCGAATACCCATTTTTCGAACTCGGGTTTTCACAGGGGCGTGTCACGCAACCCGTGTGTTGTATGTGCACGACCAGCCCGCGACACGCGTCCATGGCCGTGGCGTTGGCTGTGGTGCTGGCACGCAGGGGGGCCCATCAAAAGCAAACAAAACCAACCCATCCGGATCGATGTTCGTGAGCGGGTTGAACGCCACATAGGCATACGGATTCGGCCCATCGGGCGTGCGCAGCGGATCGAGGGTGAGGTACTGACCGGCTTGCGGGTCGTGGTAGCGCTGGCGTTTGTAGTGCAGGCCGGTCTCGGCATCGAAGACCTGGCCGGGCAGGTGCAGGTGCAGGGCAAAGCGCTCTTGGGATTCGTCTGTGGACTCGCCCCTCACCCCAACCCTCTCCCCAGCGGGGAGAGGGGGGGTAACACCGTGGCAGCACCAAAGGGCGCGTAGCGCGCCCGCCAGACCAGCTGGCCTTGTGCATTGGTGGCGGCCTCCGGCGCGCCCAAGTGGTTGGTGTGGAACCAGGCCGTGCCTTCTGCTGAGTCCAGCCAGCTGTTGATGGCGGTGCGCGCATCGGCCCAGAGCTGGGCCAGGCCCGGTGCTTCAGCGGCCAAGGCCGTACCTTGCGGCGTGTCGATCACCGCCAGCGGCAGATCGGCCAGCCAGACGTATTGCCGGGTGATGCGGCCCTGGGCGTCAAGCTCGGCCAGCGGTTGGCGGGACTCGTCGTAGAGGGTGTGGGTGGTTGTACTGTGGGTGGTGAGGGCTTCGACAGGCTCAGCCCGAACGGAAGCGGACTCAGCCGGTGAGTGCATCACCGTCTTGCCAATGCGCAGACCCCGGTGGTCGTACTGGTAGCGAGCCAGCGGCCTGGACTCTTCACGCACCTCGATCAGCCGCCCCAGCGCATCCCACACAAACTCACGCTCACCCAAACGCTCGGGCTGGTCGTTGGCGTTGTAGGCGGTGGTCTGGCTGCCGACCTCATGGCCCAAGCTCAGGCGGTGGTTGCCGTCTTGGAACCGGCTGCGCTCGGTGGCGGCGTTGATCTCGCTTTGCGAGGCGACACCTTGCTGGCTGAGCACGCGGCGCTGACTGGCGTCGTAGGCATAGCGCCAGACGCTCTGCTCTTGCGCCTGATCCAGGGCTGCGTCACACAGGCTGGCCTGCACACTGGCCACGAGTTGGCCGCGCGCGTTGTATGCATGGCTGAGCTGGGTCTGCTGGGCTGCGCTGCCCGCGCGCTGCTGGCTGTGCAGCAAGTGGCCGCCTGCGCTCCAGCGGTAGCGGTGGTCGATCAGGGCCTGCGGATCGATAAACCCAGCGCCCATGCAATGTCGGACTGCCCAACTTGCGGATGGAAGAGGGGATGTCAAATTTGAGTTCCGAGAAGCTGCGGTGCTTGCGCGCAAGATGGCCTTGAGGGGATGTGATTCAATAGCGAGGGTTCGGAGCGTGAAGGTTCAGGTGTGCCACGTTGAGCGAAGGTTGCGTCTGGCGCTCGTGCAAGCGAGGACGGCAATCGAAAGGGCTGTCACATGACGTTTTCTCTTTTTATGGCATGGGACACGTCAGGCTCCATAAGTCAATGATTTGATTGAAGAAAATTGACCTATCAACAATTGAGTGGGAGTGAACTCGGTCGACGGGGCGCTTGCGCCGGAATCTGAGCATGAACGATGCCGACTACATGGGCCTGGCCTTGAAGGAGGCCGAGGCCGCACGGTTGGCGGGCGAAGTACCGGTCGGCGCCGTGGTGGTGTACGAGGGTCGGGTCGTTGGGGTCGGGCGGAACGCGCCGGTGGGCTCCAACGACCCCACCGCCCACGCCGAGATCGTGGCCTTGCGGGCAGCGGCGCAAACCTTGGGCAACTACCGGCTAGAAGGCTGCGAACTGTTCGTGACGCTGGAGCCTTGCGCCATGTGCGGCGGCGCCCTGCTGAATGCGCGCCTGCGGCGTGTCGTCTTTGGTGCCACCGACCCCAAGACCGGGGTGGCCGGATCGGTGCTCAACCTGTTTGCACAGCCGAGACTGAACCACCGCACAGCGGTGGAGGGCGGGGTGAGGGCGGATGAATGTGGTGCACTGCTCAGCGGATTTTTCCGGGCACGGCGTGACCAGCAGCGCCGCGAGGCGCATCCGCTGCGCGAGGATGCGCTGCGCACGCCAGAGCGCTGCTTTGATGCGCTGGCCGACTATCCCTGGACCCCGCGTTACCTGAGCGACCTGGCACCGCTGGCGGGTTTGCGCCTGCATTACCTTGACGAGGGACCGGTCGACGCTCCCCGTACCTGGCTGTGTCTGCACGGCAACCCGACCTGGAGCTACCTGTACCGCCAAATGATGCCCGTCTGGCTGGCAGCCGGCGACCGGGTGGTGGCGCCCGACCTGATCGGGTTTGGCAAAAGCGACAAGCCCAAGAAAGACCGCTTTCACCGCTTTGAGTGGCACCGGGAGGTGCTGCTGGCGCTGGTGGATCACCTGGACTTGCGCCGTGTGGTGTTGGTGGCACACGGCTGGGGCGGAGCGCTGGGCCTGACGCTGCCGATGGCTGCGCCCGAGCGCTACCAAGGCCTGTTGTTGATGAACACTTGGCTGGCGACCGGCGATGCACCGCTGTCGCCTGGCTTCCTTGCCTGGCGCAAGTGGTGCGCGCAGAAGCCGCTGTACAGCGTGGGCCGACTGCTGGCGCGTGCCTGCCCGGCACTGAGCGCCGCCGAATGCGCCGCCTACAACGCCCCGTTTCCCGACGCCGGCCACCGCGCCGCGCTGCGGGCTTTTCCTCGCTTGATGCCCGAGCGGCCAGACGACGAAGGTGCTGATCTCTCGCGGCAGGCGCGAACCTTCTGGCGCGAGCGCTGGCACGGGCAGAGCTGGTTGGTGGCGGGTGCCCAAGACCCGGTGCTGGGCGAGCCGGCGATGCGCACGCTGGCGCAAAATATCCGCGGCTGCCCCGACCCTTGCATACTGCCCGACGCAGGGCATTTTGTGCCGGAGCATGGCGAACGCATTGCACGCCAGGCCTGCCGGCATTTCACCCCCCGATTCGCTGGTCCCCCATGAGCCATATCTATCTGTACTCCCCCTCCGGCGCGGTGCGCGACAAAGCGGCCTTCCGCCGTGGCGTGGCCCGGCTGCGGCAGCTCGGTCATGACGTTGAAATCGACACCGATGCGCTCAGCCGGCACCTGCGGTTCGCCGGTGACGACGACACCCGCCTGGCCGCCGTGCATCGGGCGGCCGCCAGTGGCGCCGACGTTGCGTTGATCACCCGTGGCGGCTATGGGCTGACCCGGCTACTACCGCAGTTGCCCTACAAGCCCTTGGCCAAGGCCATCGAGCGCGGCACACAGTTTGTCGGCCTGAGCGACTTCACTGCCCTGCAACTGGCGCTGCTGGCCCATACCGGGGCCATCACCTGGGCCGGGCCGGCACTCGGAGAAGATTTTGGGGTCGAGGGCACACCCGACGAGATCATGGAGGCCTGCTTTGACGATTTGCTGTGCGGCCAGGGCGAGGGCGCCGGTTGGCGAATGCCCAAGACCGATCTGCCCGCGCTGACCGCACAGGCAAAGACAAACGCCGACACCGGTGTTGAGCTCAAGGTCTCGGATGCCACGCTCTGGGGTGGCAATCTGAGCGTGCTGTGTGCGCTGGTGGGCACACCCTACCTGCCGTCGGTGCAGGGCGGCATCCTGTTCCTGGAGGACGTGAACGAGCACCCCTACCGCATCGAGCGCCAGCTCACCCAGTTGCTGCATGCGGGCATACTGGCACAGCAAAAAGCCATTGTGTTGGGTGCTTTCAACCGCTTTCAGCTGGGTCCGCACGACCGCGGCTTCAAGTTGCAAACGGTGGTCGACTGGCTGCGCAGCCAGACGCGCACGCCGGTGATCACCGGTCTGCCCTTCGGTCATGTCCCCACCAAGGTGCTGTTGCCCGTCGGACAAAAGGTCGACCTGTTGGTGCAGGACCGTGACGCGCTGCTCTTCTGGGGGTGATGCGCTGCGCGCGCCGACCGCACAGGCGCGAGCGCCGGGCCACCGCTGATCGAGCCGACGCAGGCGTCGCCAACAGGACGCGGCCAGACGGAGCCGACCGCCGCCTCTGATGTAATGGGGCGTTTTTCAACATCTGCCCATGGCCGAACGGACGATCGCGTTTGTGGATTTGACCGGTAGCGTGTCGGTTTACGAGATGCTGGGCAACCACCGTGCAGCGCAGGTCATCACCCAACTGGTGCAGTGGATTGGTGTCACCGGCCAACAGCACGGAGGGCAGCTGGTCAAGACGCTGGGCGATGGCGTGCTGTTGTCATTTCTGGACAACCGCCGGGCCGTGGAGGCCGTCATGACCATACAGCGCCAGCATGCGCAGCGGCAGGCGCAATGGCCCGAAGGGCTGCGGCCGCTGATGATGCAAATTGGCATGGCACACGGACCGGTGGTGGAAGTCGATGGCGACTGTTTCGGTGATGCGGTCAACATCGCGTCTCGGTTGAGCGACCTGGCCGGGCCGGAGCAGATCCTGGTCACCGACACCGTGATTGGACAACTGGGGCCGGGGTCCGGTGTGCGCAACCGTCGCCTGGGGCCGCTGCGCATCAAGGGGCGCGCCGAGCCGTGCGAGGTGTTCCGCATCGAATGGCAGATGGAGTTGCCATCGGATTTTCTGACCTTGCCCGCCGATCTGAACCCGCCGGCGCGTCCTGTTGCCCCATCCTTTGGCGGTATTGAGCTGGCTTGGCTCGATGCTCGCCGCCTGTTCCGCCCTGGCGATGTGCCGATCAGCATGGGTCGCGTTCCCGAGGCCCGCTTCGTCGTCAACGATCCACGGGTTTCGCGCATCCATGCCCATATCGACCTGCGTTCGGGACAGTTCGTGCTGCAAGACAGCAGCAGCTACGGCACCTGGGTGCGCTTTGCCGGCACACCCAATGTGATCGCTTTGCGCCGACAGGACTGTGTGCTGCACAGCGATGGTGAAATCGCCATGGGCACCCCCTTCACCGATTTCAGTGCGCCCACGGTGAGCTTCCGTTTGCTCCCCGGCAGCATGGCGCCGGGGCGCGGCGGGGCGCCTGTTTTCTGAGGAGATTGCGCACATGACATCCTGGATACGAAAACTGCTCTGGCTGTTGCTCGCCGCCGTGGTCGCGGTGGGTGCTGCAGTGGGCTGGTATGCCCGTCAGACCCTGCCACAGACCGACGGCAAGCTGAGCCTGCCCGGCCTGCGGGCGGCGGTGGAGGTGCGGCGCGACGCCAGCGACGTGACCCACATCCAGGCGCGCAACCCGCGTGATGCCTGGATGGCGCTGGGTTATGTGCACGCACAGGAACGCGGCTGGCAGCTGGAATTCAACCGCCGCATCATGCGCGGCACCCTCTCCGAGCTGCTGGGACCGACCACCCTGGACACCGACCGCCTGATGCGCACATTGGGCATCCGCGAAGCGGCGCTGCGCCAGGTGGCCTTGCTCTCTCCCGAAGCGCGCACCGCGCTGCAGGCCTATAGCGCCGGGGTCAACGCCTTCTTCGCGCACAGCGGCCAGGCCCTGTCGCCGGAATTCCTTGTTCTGGGGGCCGATCCGCGCGAAGACGCCCGCGCCGGCCGTTACTGGGACGAAGCCGACAGCGCGGGCTGGGCCCTCATGATGGCGCTGGACCTGGGCGGCAACTGGGGCCAGGAAGTGGCGCGGCTGGCGTCGCTGCAGGTGCTCAACACCGATCAGATGTGGCAACTGTTCCCACCCTACCCGGGCGAGCCGCCGGCAGCCACAGCCGACCTGGCCCGCCTGTACCGGGAACTCGGCGTGTTCCGACCGGGTGGCTCCGCGACCGCACAAGCGCCGGTGAGCGCGCCTGCGCTGTTGTCAGGCCAAGGACTGCGCCAGCGGCTGGCCAGCGATGTGGTGGCTTGGGCCGAAGAACTGGGCAACATTGGCGGCAAAGGCTCCAACAACTGGGTGGTGGACGGCTCGCGCAGTGTCAGCGGCCGGCCGCTGCTGGCCAACGACCCGCACCTGGGGCTGAGTGCGCCCGCGATCTGGTACTTCGCACGCCTGCAGGCCCCCGAGGCGGAGGGCATGGCGGGCATGGACGTTATCGGTGCCACCTTGCCGGGCACACCGTTCGTGGTGCTGGGGCGCACCGAGGGCGTCGCCTGGGCTTTCACCAACACCGGGCCCGATGTGCAAGACCTGTTTCTCGAACAGATCCGCCCGGATCAACCCGACCAGTACCGGGTGCCCTCGGTCGACGGACAACCCGCCTGGGCACCGTTTGATACACGGGTCGAGACCATTCGCGTCAAAGGTCAGCCCGATGTACAGCACACGGTGCGCCGTACCCGCCACGGACCGGTGATCAGCGACGTGCCGGGCCACGCCCGCGACATTCTGGATACCGAGCGCTATGCCCTGGCCTTGCGCTGGACAGCCCTGGACGACCGTGACAGCAACGTGCAGGCCACGCTGGCTTCCAACCGCGCCCAGTCGGTGGACGATGTGCTGGCGGCTTACCAAGGCTTTCACGCCCCCATGCAGAGCGTGCTCGCTGCCGATCGCAGCGGGCGCATCGCGTTCAAGGCTGCGGGCACCGTGCCGCTGCGTCAGGCGGGTAACGACATTCGGGGCATCGCCCCGTCGCCCGGGTGGGAGGCGCGCTACGACTGGAGCGGCTCGATCGCCTGGGCTGACACACCCGAGGACAGCGGTGCACGCGGCTGGATCGCCACCGCCAACCAGCGCATCCACGCGCCCGACTATCCGCACTTCATGGGCCAGGACTGGCGGCCTCCCTACCGCTACGACCGCATCGCACAGCGATTGACACAAGTGCCCCAGCACAGCGTCGAGAGTTTTCGCGAGCTGCATGCCGACGTGTATTCGGCCGCCACACTGCGCCTGTTGCCCTTCTTGCAGCAGTCCCGGTCCAGGCATCCATTGGCAGCCGATGCCCTCGCCACCCTGCAGGGTTTTGAGGGCCAGATGCGCGCCGACGCTGCTGCGCCCTTGATCTACAGCGTCTGGGTGGACGAGTTCACCCGCCGGGTGATCGGGCAGCGGCTGGGGCCAGAGCGATTTGCCCGCCTGTACGGCAAGCGACTGTTTCGCGACGCGGTGGAAGGCATTCTGGAGCGCAACGACCGTTTCTGGTGCGGTGACGAAGGCTGCGCAGCGGCCATTGACCAGGCGCTGGACCGGGCGCTGGACCGCATCGCCGCAGACCAGGGCGCTCAGGTATCGGCCTGGCAATGGGGCGAGGCGCATCCGGCGCTGTCGGTGCACCGCCCATTTGGCAGTGTGCCGGCGCTGGCGCACTGGTTTGACGTGCGCCGCCCCACCGGCGGCGACCCGTTCACCGTCAACGTGGGCCAATACCACCTGGACAAGGCCGATGCCCCGTTTGCCAACCGGCATGCCGCCAGCCTGCGCGCCATATACGACCTGGCCGACCTGGAAAACTCGGTTTTCATCTACCAGACCGGGCAGAGCGGCAACGTCTTTTCCAGCCGCTACCGCGACATGGCCGACGAATGGGCAGCGGTGCGCTACCGGCCGCTGCAGCTGGCCCCGAAAAACTGGACCAGCCACCTGACACTCACGCCTTAGGTGCCTGAACCGGTCTCAGCGATCCGCCATTTTCAGGGCTCCAAACCCCGAGCAATCCCGGGAAGTGCTGGTGGCGTCGATCGATGGGTACATGACCCTGGTGCACCGCGACGGTGCTTCACAGTGGGCATGCGGCTCTGCCATGGAGCGCGCGAGGTCGGTTGCGCACACGCGAATTTCCATCAGGATACGCAGGGCAGCCACGCAGGCCACGGGCCTGCGCCGGTGGTGGGTCGGCAGTGCCTACTTGAGGTTGCCCGAGAGGAACTGGGCCAGCCGTTCGCTCTTGGGACGCGCCAAAACATCCCGCGGCACGCCCTGTTCTTCGATGCAGCCCTGGTGAAGAAAGATGAGGTGGTTGGACACCTCGCGGGCAAAGCCCATCTCATGGGTCACCACCACCATGGTGCGGCCTTCCTCGGCCAGGGTGCGCATCACCCGCAGCACCTCGGTCACCAGTTCGGGATCGAGCGCGCTGGTGGGCTCGTCAAACAGCATCACCTCGGGCTCCATGGCCAGCGCCCTCGCGATGGCCACCCGCTGCTGCTGACCCCCCGACAGGTGTGCTGGGTATTTGTCTTCAACCTGGCGCAAGCCGACCTTTTCCAGGTATTTGCGGGCGGTTGCGATGGCCTCGTCTCTGGGTTTGCCCAGCACATGCATCGGCGCCTCGATGATGTTTTCCAACACCGTCAGGTGGGCCCACAGGTTGAAGTGCTGGAACACCATGGCCAGTCGGGCACGGGCGCGCTGCAGCTGTTTCTCGTCTGCCGCCTTGAGCATGCCGTCTTTGGCGGGCACCAGCTTCAGTTCCTCGCCGGCGACGATGATGCGCCCCTGCTGCGGTCGCTCCAGCAGGTTCATGCAGCGCAGAAAGGTGGACTTGCCCGAACCGGACGATCCGATGATGCTGATCACGTCGCCGGCCTGGGCGGTCAACGATATGCCCTTGAGCACTTCGTGCGAGCCGTAGCTCTTGCGAATGTCCAGCGCTTGGAGTTTGGTGGTCATGGAATGTGCCAGGATCAAGGGCTGAGCAGGTTGCCGCTGCGAATGGGGGTTTTGCCGGCGACGCGACAAACTTCCATGCCCGTCGTCGCCCAACGCAGGTTGTGGCGGGCATACACCACACCGTCAATACGGGTGGCCACCGGGGTGCGGCGCTGGCTCAGCGGGTCCACGATGTCGGCGATCACATCGCCCGCCCGCACCACATCGCCCGGCTGCCGGTGAAAGGCGATGACACCGGCGTGCGGTGCGTGCAGGTCTTGCGTGCCGGTCAGGGGGGTGGGTTCGCACAGGGCCGGTGGCAGGGCAGGGGGGCTGCCCGCGATGAAGCCCCGCAGTTGCAGGAAGTGAACAATGGCGAGCGCGTCCTGTGCAGCCCAGGCGTCGCCCACATCGGTTTGGCCGCGCAGCTCGACGGTGGTACTGGCGCAAGCCAGCGGTACCGGAGCCCGGTCCTGAAAATGTTCCTGCAAGCGCCACCAGGGGCCTGAGAGGGCTTCGTCAAACGAGATCAGCGGGCCTGATCCTCGCGCCCAGAGCATCGCACGCGCACCCAGGTAGCGCGCCAGCGGCTGCAGGGCGGGTATCAGGGGTTCCTCCACATACAGGTGCAGCACCGCCTCGTAATCGCAGTGCAGGTCAAGCACCCAGTCCGCGTCGTGCGCCAGCAGCATCAGTTGCCGGCGCTGGCTTTGCAGTTCGGTGTCGGGCGCCTGGGCGAGCAGGGCGTCGCGCATGGCGGTGCGGATGATCTGCCGATTGGTATCGGCATCCGGCCCCAGCCGGTCGGCCACCACGTCCTTGACCAGTTGGAAAAAGTCAGGGTAATGCCGGTTGAAGTTGTCCATGCTGGCCAGATCGAAACGCCCGATCTGGTGATACATCAGCGTTTGCGACAGGCCAATCGGGTTGGCCAGCGGCACCACCACCACCTCGCCAAGCAGCTCGCCCCGCTGCTCGGCGGCCTCCAGGTGTTCCCGCAGGTGGTGCGCCACCAGCATGCCGGGCAACTCGTCCGCATGCAGACTGGCCTGGATGTAGGCCTTGCGACCTTGGTCGGTCGGGCCAAAGTGCCAGCTGGTCAGTTCCCGCTGGGTACCCAAAGACGGTGAGAGGAGGGGATGACGACGGGTTTGCATGGGTGTGACAGCGCTATCCGATCAGCAAGGTGCAGGCGCCCAGACCATCAACCATGACCCTGGGGGCGCAGATATGCCAGGAAGCGGCGCTCCAGCAGGCGGAATACATAAACCAGCGCGAAGGTGAGCACGAAGTACAGCACCGCCACCATGATGAAGGGCTGGAAGGCCAGGTAGTAGGTTTTGTAGATCGCGTAAGCCGCGTTGGTCAGGTCGTACAGCGAAGGCACCACGCTGGCCAGCGACGTGGCGTGCAGCATCATGACCACCTCGTTGGAATAACCGGGCAGGGTACGGCGCAGGGCACTGGGCAATACCAGCCGGAACATCATGTTCCAATGGCTGAAGCCGGCAGCCTGTGCGGCCTCGATCTCGCCAGCGGGCGTTTCGCGGATGGCACCCGCGAGCATTTCCACGGTGTAAGCACTGGTGTTGAGTGTGAAGGCCAGCACCGCGCAGAAAAAAGGATCTTTGAACAGCGTCCAGGGCCAGACGGTATCCCACAGTGCCTGCACCCATTCGAGCTGGGCGATGCCGTAGTAAATGAAATACACCTGGATCAGCAAGGGTGTGCCACGCACCACATAGGTGAACAGCCACACCGGCGACGACAGCCAGGCTTTGCCAGAGACGCGCATCAGCGTCAGTGGCACGGTGAGCAGGGCACCGGCCACCAGGCTGATGATCAGCAATTCCAGGGTGGCGACCAGACCGGTGGCGTACAGCTGCAGGTTCTGTGGCTCAAAAATGATGGCGAACTTGTCCATCAGAACGTGCCCCGTTTGACGCCAACGGAGTAGCGTGCCTCGGCCTTGCGCAACAGATACAGGCTCAGACTTGAAATGAGCAGGTACAGCAAGCCGGCGAACGCCATGAAAATGATGGCCGCTCCGGGGATCTCGCCGCGCGCGGCAGCGCCCGCCTGCTTGGCCAGATTGGTGATGTCAGCCAAACCGATCACCGACACCAGGGCCGTCGCCTTGAGCAACACCAGCCAATTGTTGGTGAAGCTGGGCAGCGCAAAACGCACCATTTGCGGCAACACCATGCGGCGGAAGGTGTAGAAGCGGCTCATGCCAAAGGCCCAACCCGCTTCGGATTGACCCTTGGGGACACTCATGATGGCGCCGCGAAACGTTTCGGTCATGTAGGCGCCGTACACAAACCCGATGGTCAGTACGCCGGCCACAAACGGGTTGATCTGTGGTCCACGGCGAAATCCAAAGGCTTCCGCAATGTCATTGACCAAAATTTGCCCGCCGAAATACAGCAACAGCATCCACACGAGATCCGGCACACCCCGGATCACGGTGGAATACACATCACCGATCCAATTGAGCCAGCGGTAGGGGGAGAGTTTGGCAGCGGCACCGGCCAGGCCCAGCACCGCCGCCACACACAAAGCGCCCAGCGCCACGCCGATGGTGACCCACAACCCCTCAAGGATGCTCAGCAAATAAGGTGTCATGGGCGGGCGTACAACGAACGTTCGGCTTCAGGAACCCCAGATGTCGATGCCGGGCACGTGCTTGTCGGCCAGCTCTTTCCACTTTCCGTTGTCGCGAATGGCCTTGATGCCAGCATCGAGCGCATCACGCAGGGCGGTGTCTTCCTTGCGCAGCGCCACGCCGGCACCGGTGCCGAAGTACTTGGCATCAAACTCCACCGGAATGCGACCACCGGCACAGCTGTAGGCGGCGCCATCGGGTGTCGAGAGGAAGCCGCCCCGAACCTCGACCACGTCGGCCACCGTACCATCGAGGCGACCCGACTTGATGTCCAGGTACACCTGATCTTGTGCATCGTATGGCACCACGGTGGCGCCGGCGGGTTGCAGTTCACCCATGGCGTACTTTTCCTGCGTCGATGCCTTGAGCACGCCCAGCTTCTTGCCCTTGAAGTTGGCCGCTTCGGCACCGAGGTTCAGCGCCGTCTTGACCACCACGCACGAGGGCGTGTTGTAGTACTTGCCGGTGAAGTCGACCGACTGCTTGCGCTCGTCGGTGATCGACATGGAAGAGATGATCACATCGTATTTTTTGGCCAGCAGGCCGGGGATCATGCCATCCCAGGCCTGCTCGACGAATGCGCACTTGCTGTTGATCTGCTCGCACAGCGCCTTGGCGATGTCGACATCGAATCCGGCGGGTTCACCCGACTCGGTCTTGTAGGTGAAGGGCTTGTAAGTGGGGTCGATGGCCACCCGCAGTTCGGGCCATGTGGGGGCCGCCGGGGCAGCGGCGGGCGCGGCGGCCGTGGGTGCAGGGGGTTCCGATTTGCCACACGCCGCGAGGGTGGCAGCACCGATCAAGCCGAGGGTGAGCAGGGAAAGTCGCATGGAATGTCCTTTGTGAGATGGTTATCAGTAGCAAAAACCAAGCCTGTGCAAGTCCGCTGGATCTGCGCATCGCTTGTCGGGCGTCGCACACAAGATGCTGTATCCGCCACCGGTTTGCCGCAACAACCGGTGCCACGGGCGATCATTGTAGGTCCGACGCGACGAGGTCTCAGACAGCCGCCACTGGTGTTTCCCCGGTGGCAGCCGGCTTGGGTGACCCCAGCGGTGGAGGCAATGTCTGATGACGAAGGTGAGGATTCGCTGAATCACTTTTGCTTGATCACACACCGTTCATGTAAGTTTACATAATATACATCGTGGAATTTTAGGAAGGGTTTTGCATGCCGATGCACCTGGTTGCCAATGCGCCTCATGTGCGCCTCGTGTCGATGGGCCCGCCTGTCTCAGCGGTACGCAACTTTGCAGACTTTTGCGTCAGGACCCGGCATACGGCGCGGTGGTCATTGTTTTGGTGCCCGCAGACCTGGCACAACACGTGCTTGCTGGAGCCTGGCCTACCCAAAAGACAAGAACCCACCGGCCCGAAGGCACTTCACCGATGACGCCCGGTGTTGTCCGGTCTCCGCAGTTGCCGACCGCCATCGCAGTACTATGCAAAAAACAAACAATATCCGCCGATAAATCGATTGGACTGCCTTGAAACTCGCTCCTACCATCATTCAGAACTCTTAAACAAAGGACGCTGACGATGGACCTATCCCGCTTTCCCAGAATCCAGCTCGGGCACTTTCCCACGCCGCTGGAGCCCATGGTCAACCTCACTGCAGCGCTGGGCGGTCCCCGCCTGTGGATCAAGCGCGACGACTGCACGGGCTTGTCCACGGGTGGCAACAAGACCCGCAAGCTGGAGTTCCTGATGGCCGAGGCCGTCGCGCTGCGGGCCAATGTGGTGATCACCCAGGGGGCTACCCAGTCCAACCACGCGCGCCAGACCGCTGCGGCGGCAGCCAAGCTGGGCATGAAGTGCCACATCCTGCTGGAAGATCGCACCGGCAGTACCGATGTGGATTACACCGACAACGGAAACGTGCTCCTCGATCGCCTGCATGGCGCCACGGTCGAGCATCGCGCCGGCGGCAGTGACATGCAAAAAGAAATGGAGCTGGTGGCCGAGCGCCTCAAGGCCGACGGACTTCGCCCCTATGTGATCCCTGGTGGCGGGTCCACGCCGGTGGGCGCGCTGGGCTACGCCAATGCGGCGCTGGAGCTGGTGGCGCAAGCTGCGGCCCGCGGCATGACGATTGATCATCTGGTGCATGCCACGGGCAGCGCGGGTACCCAGGCGGGCCTGGTGGCGGGTCTGCAAGCCATCAACAGCCCCATCCAACTGCTGGGCATCGGCGTGCGTGCGCCGAAGGAAAAGCAGGAAAACATGGTCTACGACCTCGCCTGTCGCACCGCTGAACACATGGGCATGCGTGGCGTCGTTGCGCGTGAATCGGTCATCGCCAACTGCGACTATGTCGGCCCGGGCTATGGCTTGCCCACGCCGGGGATGGTCGAGGCGGTTGAAATGCTGGCGAAAACCGAAGGTTTGTTGCTGGACCCGGTGTATTCGGGCAAGGGCATGGCAGGCCTGATCGACCTGATCCGTCAGGGTCGCTTCAAGGCAACGGACAACGTGGTCTTCCTGCACACCGGCGGGTCGGTTGCGTTGTTCGGGTATGGACAGGCGCTGGGCCTGAAAAGCCCTCAGGGCTGATCTGTGATCGCCGTCAGCGGCGCAGCAGATTGTTTTTCTTGGTTCGTTCAACTGGAGAAATCGCGATGAAAAAGACATCCCCCCGTACCATGCTCCGCGCCACGGCTCTGGCCTGTGTGGCCCTGGCCGCTGCCGCTGCCGCCCAGGCGCAAACGACCACGTTGCGCCTGTCCACCTACGTCAACGAGGTGGATGTGCGCTTCGATGGCTTCAAGAAGTTTGCCGAACTGGTCAGTGCCAAGACCAATGGTCGGGTGAAGGTCGAGGTGTTTGGCTCGTCCACCCTGCACGGCTGGAGCGAAGGCGTGGACGCCATGCTCGGCGGTGTGGCCGACATCGCCTGGGTGTCTGCCGACAAGCGCCTGCCCTGCTACCGCGTGACATCGCTCTACCCGGTGGCCATCGACATGAAAAAGCAGCTGCAGCTCGATGCCGCCTATACCGCACTGATCGCACCCGAAGCCAACAAGGCTGGTCTGGTGCCGCTGATCAACTCCAACTACTCCTACGACCAGGAGTGGTGGTTCAAGAAGCCCAACACCGACCTTGGCAAGATTGACGGCCAGCTGGTGCGCTCCATTGGTCCGCTGGTGTCGATGATGATCGAAACCTGGGGTGGCAAGCCGGTGTTCATTGCGCCCAAAGAGGTGTTCCAGTCGGCCGAGCGCGGTGTGGTGGACGGCATCAACATGGGGGTGGCCACCTACAGCGCCTGGAAGCTCTGGGGCGTGATGCCGCACATGGTCAAAGCCAACCTGTTCTACGGCAACATCCAGTACATGATCTCCAAGCGCAAGTTCGACTCGCTCTCGCCGGCCGACCAGAAGGCGCTGCAGGCGGCCGCTGCCGAGTCGGAAGCCTGGCTCAAGCCCAAGTACGAGAAGTGGGTGGACGACAGCATCGCTGACGCCGTCAAGCAGGGGGGCACCGTGTCCACCATCACCGCCGACAAGCGCAAGGCACTGCTGAGCAGCGTGACTGGCAAGTGGGATGCGGAAGTGAACGCTGGTTGCGGCCCCGAGCTGGCTGGCAAGGTGCGCACCCTGTTCAACCAGAACGCGCTGTAAACCACCATGCTGGCCACCATTGAACGTGGCTTGGAGCGGCTGGCCGTCTGGCTGGCCGCTCTGGGTGCATTGATCATCGTTGTACAGACCCTCTGGATTTCCTACGGCGTGTTCATGCGCTACGTGGTGGGAAAGCCCGATGGGACCGTGACCGAAGCCACCGCCATGCTGCTGTTTCCGGCCGCCTTGCTCGGATTGGCTTTTGCCTTGCGGGAAGACGCCTACCCCAAGGTGACCTTCCTGCTCGATGCGCTGGGAGCGCGTGGCAAACAGATCATGAACGCCGTCAACCTGGTGCTGATGATCGCTGTGGGTGTGTTCTTCTCCATCTCGGGGGTTGAAGCCACCCTGCGCGCCTACGAGTCGGGTACCGCATCCGAGATCCTGCTGTGGCCGCGCTACCTGTTCTGGGCGCCGGGTGCGCTCGCGCTGGTGGTATTCACGGTCTATGCCAGCGTGCGCCTGCTGTCCGTGTTGTCCACCGATCCGCATTCCACCAACAAATAACAGAGGTTTCCTATGGAGTGGTACCACGTCGGACTGGGGCTGTTGGCGCTGCTGGTCATCTTGATCGGGATCGGCTTGCCCATACCGTTTGCGCTGGCCCTGGCTTCCATGCCCTTTTTGCTGCACATCCAGGGCTGGTCCACCGCGCTGGTGAGCACCGAACTGAAGCTGTGGGGTGTCTGGATCGATTACGTTTTGCTGGCCGTTCCCCTGTTTGTGTTTCTGGGGGAATTGATCGGGCGATCCAACATCGGGCCCAACCTGTACCAGCTCATGCACCGCGGGGTGCGGGTCAAAGGCTCGGCGGCTTACGGCAGCATTGCTGCTTGCGCCGGTTTTGGTGCGGTGTGTGGCTCGTCCATGGTGGGTTCGCTCACCATCGGTGGCGTGGCACTGCCGGAGATGACCAAGCTCGGCTACAACAAGCGCTTGTCCAGCGGCGTGCTGGCTGCGGGTGGCACCCTCAGCGTGTTGATTCCGCCCAGCCTGATTTTGCTGTTCTATGGCATCGTCACCGACACCTCCATTGGCGAGCTGTTCATTGCCGGCATGATCCCCGGGCTGATGATGGCCCTCCTCTTTGCCATCACGGTGTATATCTGGGGCCGCCTGTATCCCAGCCACATCCCCGAGGTGGACAATTCGCCCAGGGCTTCGGCGCGCGATTTTCTGGTCGCCTTTGGTCCGATCTTTGTCATTGGTCTGGTCATCACCGTTTCCATCTACGCCGGTATTGCCACCCCCACCGAAGCCGCTGCCGTGGCGGCCCTGCTGACCACGGTGCTCGCCTTCTGGGTGGGCGGCCTCACGATCACCGGCTGCAAAGACGCGCTGATGGCCACCATGCGCACCATGGGCTACCTGGGTTTGCTGTTGTCGGCCGGCATCTTGTTTGGTTTCGTGCTCACCTATTACCGGGTGCCGCAGCAGTTCAGCGAAATGTTCATCGCGCTGGAGTTGAGCCCGGTGCTGGTGCTGGCCATGGTGATCACCTTCTACGTGATCATTGGCATGTTCCTGGAACCGGTTTCGATGACCTTCATCACCCTGCCCACCATCTTCCCGCTGATGGCCGCAGCGGGTTACGACCTGGTCTGGTTTGGCATCATCTTCACCATCACCATGGAAATTGCGGTGCTCACACCGCCGGTAGGCCTGAATCTGTATGTCATTCAGGGCATCAGTCGGGGCACGATCCCCATCGGTGACGTGATCAAGGGCTGCCTGCCGTTCCTCGCCTGCATGGCGTTGCTGATTGCGCTGGTGATTGCCTTCCCCGGCATTGCGCTGTGGCTGCCTTCGGTGATGAAGTAATCATGGCACCCTCGCTGCATGTCGAGCGCGCTGGCAGCGGCGAACCGCTGGTGCTGGTGCATGGCTACCTGGGCGGCTCCAGCCAGTGGGCTGCCGAGTTGCAGGCCCTGAGCCCACACCTCGATGTGATCGCTCCGGACCTGCCCGGCTTTGGCAAAAGCAACCACCTGACATCACCCGACCAGATCACCGGCTACGCGCAGGCGGTGCTGGACTGCATGGACGGGCTGGGTGTGCAGCGCTTTCACCTGCTGGGCCATTCCATGGGCGGCATGGTGGTTCAGGAAATGGTGCACCTGGCGCCGCAGCGGGTTCAGCGCCTGGTGCTGTACGCCACCGGTGCGCTGGGTATGCTGCCCGGGCGGTTTGAAACCATGGCCCGCTCGCGCGAGCGCCTGCGCGAAGACGGCGTGGAAGCCACCGCCCGGCGCATCAGCGCCACCTGGCTGCGCGAACGCGAGGCCTCACCCAGCGCACCCGCGCTGGGTGACCTGGCCGCGCAGGCCAGCGCGCAGGCGGCCGAGGCCGGGCTGTGGGCCATGGAGCGTTGGGACGGCCGTGACCACCTGGCCCACATCCGTCAGCCCACCCTGATCATCTGGGGTGACCAGGACCGCAGCTACCAGTGGGCACAGATTGAAACGCTCTGGCGCGGTATCGCCGGGTCTTCGCTGGCGGTGCTGCCCCGCTGTGCGCACGCCCTGCACCTGGAGAACCCAGTGGTGTTCCACCGGCACCTGCTGGACTTTCTCACCGAACCCGCCACCGCTTGAGCCTGCGGGTCTTTGGTACCCGCTCCGGCAGATCCTGGTGTACCGACACCGGTACGCGCACGCACACGCACAGGCCTCCCATGGAAATCAAATGGTTGGACGACTATCTGGCTTTGATAGAAACCGGCTCGTTTTCGGCCGCAGCCCAGAAGCGCCACGTCTCTCAGCCGGCCTTTTCACGGCGCATCCAGCAGCTGGAAGAATGGTTGGGCGTCACCCTGATTGACCGTTCGCGCAAGCCCCTGTGTTTCACGCCCCTGGCGCAACAGCACGAGGCGAGCTTTCGCCGGCTGGTGACCCAGATCTACGAGTTCCGGGCCACCCTGCGAACCGACTCCACCTACAGCCCCGACATGGTGCTGGCAGCGCAGCACAGTCTGGCGGCCTCGCGCTTGCCTTCTTTCATCGAGGAATTCAGGGGCATCCTGCCCGAGCAGAAGTTCCGCATTCGCTCAGACAACCGCGACGACGGCGTCAGCTTGCTGTTGCGCGGCGAGGCCGACGTGCTGTTGGTGTACGAGACGGAACCCGCCGCACGTTGCGTGCCGCCTCAATTGGCCGCGGCCTGCACCTTGGGTGACGACGCGCTGGTGCTGGTGGCCAGTCCGAAGCTGTGCGAGTCCGACGAGTTCCAGCAAACGAATCGACCGCTGCCCTTGCTCTGCTTCCCGCCCGACAGCTTTTTTGGCCGAGCGGTACGCACCCACGCCCTAGCCGAACTCATGCAAACCCGGCTGGTGGCGGTGCAGTACGTCAGCGAATTCAGCCTGGGCTTGCGCGAGATGGCGCTGATCCACCAGGGTGCCGCCTGGCTGCCGCGCAGCCTGGTGGCGGCCGACCTCAACCGGGGTGCCCTGCGCGAGCTTGACGCCCTGGGCAGCCCGGTGCCGCTGACCATCGTGGCCTATTTCTCCCGCCGCCCACACGCGGCCTTGCAACACCTGACAGCCCATTTCCTGGCGAACCACGGCAACCCGCCAACCGGCGACGCCGACACCCTCTTCTCCCACCACTAAAAACCCATTGCGGCCGCCCCGCTGCGCGCCGCCTGCCCCCCATGGCCTCTACAAACCCAGATGCATCCACACAGGCGGTACGCCCACCCTGGCACCCCCTGAACGGCTACCACTTTGCGCGCGAGCGCACACCGGGCTTTCTGGTCTGCAGCGTGATCGCGCTGGCCTCCAGTTTCATCTCGGAACACCACGGTGGCCCCCTGCTGCTGTATGCGCTGCTGCTGGGCCTGAGCTTTCACTTCATTCATGGCAGTCCGCAGACCAAAAAAGGCATTGAGTTTTGCGGTCGCACCGTTTTGCGCGTCGGCGTTGCCTTGCTGGGCGCGCGCATCACCTTTGACCATGTCAGCCAGCTGGGTCTGCAAACCGGAGCGCTGATCGCTGTCGCCCTGGTGTTGACCATTCTGGTCGGGGTTTTGGGTGCCCGGTTGCTGGGTCTTGGGCGCGAGCAAGGCCTGCTCTCGGGCGGATCGGTGGCCATTTGCGGCGCATCGGCGGCACTGGCCATTTCGGCCGTGCTGCCCCAAACCAAGGCCAACGAACGCTTCACCTTGTTGGCGGTGGTGACGGTCACGGTGCTCTCCACCGTAGCGATGATCGTTTACCCCTTGCTCATACAGTGGCTGGACCTGCCCGCTCTGGCTGCCGGTGTTTTCCTGGGCGGCACCATCCATGATGTCGCCCAGGTGGTGGCGGCTGGCATGTTGCTGGGACCGGACGTGGCCGACAGCGCCACCGTGGTCAAACTGTTCCGGGTCATGCTGCTGCTACCGGTGGTGATGGCCATCTCTTTCCTCTACCGCAGCCAGGTGTCAGCCGACCCCACCCGCAGCAACGCCAAGCCGCCGCTGGTGCCCGGCTTCCTGGTGGCTTTTGTGGTGCTCATGCTGTTGGCATCCACCGGTCGGGTGCCTGCTGCCTGGGTGCAGGCCGCCTCCGACGCGTCGCGCATCTGTCTGGTGCTGGCCATCGCGGCAGTGGGCATCAAGACCAACCTGCAGGAGCTGCTGCAGCTGGGCTGGCGGCCTTTGCTGCTCTTCGTCACCGAAACCGTGTTCATCGGTGCTGTGGTGCTCGGCGCAGTGCTGCTGTACCACGTCGCCTGACACGCCGGACAAGGCAGCAGACGCCCGCCAACCACAGCGGCGTCGCGATGGTGGGCTCTCTCAAGAAGACGAGCCGGCGGCTGGAGGCGATGGGGCTGGACGGAGCGGGTCGCCGCACAGCCGCTGCAATGACCCACATGCCCATTGGCGGCTGCGCCCACCCGCGCGGCGGGCCGCCTGCCACAGCATGGCCCAAAGCCGCACCAGAACCCCCAAAGAAAACCCGAAAGAAAGCCCGACCGAACGCCCTCTCAAAAGGCGGGTCGGGCTTGCCGAGTCTTGGGGCAGAACGCGCAGCGTTCGTTGAAGGAGGGTTGCGTGGTGTGTGCGCCCCGCAGCCATGCGGGACGCCACCACGCTTCAATCCTCGACGAAAGCTTCTTCCCGCTTTTTCTTGACCGATGGCAGCAGCACCACGACCAACAGCGCCACCGCCACCAGCAGCAGGCTGGCCGACAGCGGCCGGGTGACGAACACCGACCAGTCGCCACGCGAGATCAACAAGGCGCGGCGCAGGTACTCTTCCATCATCGGACCCAGGATCAGGCCGAGCAGCAGTGGCGCCGGTTCGCAGCCCAGCTTGATAAAGCCGTATCCGATCAGGCCAAACAGCGCCACCATCCAGATGTCGAAGCTGTTGTTGTTGGTGGAGTACACACCGATGGCACAGAACAGCACGATGGCCGGAAACAACCATTTGTAGGGCACGGTCAGCAGCTTGATCCAGATACCGATCAGCGGCAGGTTCAGGATCACCAGCATGGCGTTGCCGATCCACATCGAGGCGATCAGGCCCCAGAACAGCTCCGGGTTGCTGGTCATCACCTGTGGACCAGGCTGGATGTTGTGGATGGTCATGGCACCGACCATCAGCGCCATCACCGCGTTGGGCGGGATGCCCAGCGTGAGCAGCGGAATGAACGAGGTCTGTGCGCCCGCGTTGTTGGCCGCTTCGGGCGCTGCCACGCCCCGGATGTTGCCTTGGCCGAACGGCACCTCGCCCGCTTGCAACTTGGTCTTTTTCTCGATGGTGTAAGCGGTGAAAGCCGACAACAGGGCACCACCACCCGGCAAGATGCCCAGCGCCGAACCCAGGGCCGTGCCACGCAGCACGGCCGGCAGCATGCGCTTGAAGTCTTGCGCCGTGGGCAGGATGCCGCTGACCTTGCCGGTGAACACCTGGCGGTTTTCTTCGGGCTGCGAGAGGTTGCTGATGATTTCTCCGTAGCCAAAAACCCCCATGGCAATCGCCAGGAAGCTGATGCCATCGGTCAGTTCAGGGATGTCAAAGCTGTAGCGCGCCACCCCGGAGTTCACATCGGTCCCCACCAGGCCCAGCAGCAGCCCCAGGACGATCATGGCCAGTGCCTTGACCAGCGAGCCCGACGCCAGCACCACAGCACCGATCAGGCCGACGATCATCAGGGCAAAGTACTCAGCCGGACCAAACTCCAGAGCGAGGTCGGTCAGCGGCGCGGCAAAGGCAGCCAGGATCAAGGTGCCCACGCAGCCGGCAAAAAACGAGCCCAGACCAGCGGCAGCCAGTGCAGGCCCTGCCCTGCCCTTGCGCGCCATCTGGTAACCGTCGATCACGGTCACCACCGACGAGGATTCACCCGGCAGGTTGACCAGAATGGCGGTGGTGGAGCCGCCGTACTGCGCGCCGTAGTAAATGCCGGCCAGCATGATGAGTGCCGACACGGGCGGCAGGCCGTAGGTCGCGGGCAGCAGCATGGCAATGGTCGCCAGCGGGCCGATGCCGGGGAGCACGCCAATCAAGGTGCCCAGCAGGCAGCCCACAAAGGCGTAGGCCAGGTTTTGCAGGGTAAAGGCAACGCCAAAACCCAGTGCGAGGTTGTTGATGAGATCCATGTTTTCTCCGGCGGGTCAATGACCCAGGAACCAGGGCAGCACCGGGAACTGCAGGTTCAGCAGCTTCACGAACGCCAGGTAGCTGCCGATGGCCAGCACCGTGGCCAGGATGAGCGAATCGCGCAGCCGGCAACCCTGACGCGCATAGCCGGCCAGGATGACCAGCCCATAAATGGCCACGATCAGGCCGAACGCCGGGATGCCGAGCGAGGGCAAGCCCACCAGCAAGGCACCAAACAGCAGGTTGGCCCCCAGGATGAACACCAGCGGCCGCCAGGCGATGGCACCAATCTTGTCGCCCCCCGGCGGGCCGGTGCGCAAGGCATTGACCGAGACCAGCGCCCCCAGGCCCAGCAAGATGAGCCCGAGCACGAAAGGAAAGTAGCCCGGTCCCATGCGGGCAGCCTCCCCGATCTCATAGCTCACAGCGCCCCAGGCGAAAGCACCGCCCACGGCCATGAACATGAGACCCGATACGAAGTCTTTTTGGCTGGCAATTGCCACGTTGTATCTCCTGAATCTTTGAACAGGCAGAATTTTGGGCGCCTTTGTCCCGCTGGCGTATGTGGGTTACACCTATGACGATGAAGGGGACATCGACGGAGCAGCGATTGCCGACCCAGGGTCCCGGCCCTCAAGGGTCTGAGGGGGGGCCGGAAAACGGACGGGCACGCTGTCCGCAACGAAAGTCAAGCGTGTGGGTCGCTACCTGTGGAGGTGCCGCCGTCGCCGCCATGTCCATCAAACGATGGGGAGCGCCGATTGGGAACGGCAATGCGGCATTCACGGCTCGGACACCATGTCCGGCGATGTGGGCCGGAAGCCTGGTGGGGTTGCGTTTGCCACGGGCGCTTGCCGCTCACCAGAGCCCCATGGAGGGACGCAGGCGTTGTGTGGTGACCAACTGACGGGCCACATCGGGACGGTCGGCGGCCTGCGCGAAGTCCATGGCGGTCAGGCCTTGCTCGTTGCGCAGCGAAGTATCAGCCCCTTCCTTGAGCAACAGTTTCACCACGGCAGAACTGCCATAGCGGGCGGCCATCATCAGCGGTGTGGTCTGGTTGGGCGATGCCGCATCGATGTAGGCGTGATGCTCCAGCAACAGGCGCACCATGTCCTCACTCTCGGCTTCCGGACTGGCAGCCGCATAGTGCAGCGGTGTCCAACCGGGGTTGTTGACCTCGGCGCGCCGCTCGATCAGCCGCCTGGCCAGTGCCAGTTCGCCTTTGAGCGCGGCCATCATGAGCGGACTTTCACCGTGCCGATTGCGGGTTTCGACCCGTACCAGAGGCAGATCCAGCAAGAAATTGGCCACCTTGAGCGAGCCTTCCCGTATGGCCAGCAGCAGGGCATGGTTGCCCTGCTCGTCCACCACGTTGGGGTCCTGGCCGTTGAAGAGCAGGCGCACCACGGTGGACTCATCGTCCCGGCGGGCAGCGGTGAGGTACTGTTCTGCCGGGCTGGTGGCGGCCTGCACCGCTGCGCAGACGCACCACAGACCCATGCATAACAGCCGTCGCCAGAGGTGGTGCATAGGGCTGGTCCTGCGGTGTGTGCCGTCAAGCCGTCATGCGGTCGAACAGCCGTTCCGTGTTGGCACGGGTGGCATGGGCCACTTCGTCGAGCGACAACCCTTTGAGTTCGGCGATCTGCCGCGCCACCCACGGCACCAGCGACGGGTTGTTGGTTTGACCGCGGTGCGGCACGGGTGCCAGATAAGGGCTGTCGGTTTCGATCAGCATGCGTTCCAGAGGCACGAAACGGGCCACTTCGCGCAGATCTGCCGCGCTGCGAAACGTGAGGATGCCGGAGAAAGAGATGTAGAAGTCCAGGTCGAGCGCTGCCCGGGCCACCGCTTCGGTTTCGGTGAAACAGTGGAACACCCCGCGCGCCGGTGGCAGGTGATCGTCCGTCGCACCGCTGCCGAAACCGCCTGTTTCGCGCAGGATGGCCAAGGTGTCGTCGGAAGCGCTGCGGGTGTGGATCACCAGCGGCAGACCGGTCTGTCGTGCGGCCTGGATGTGGACGCGGTAGCGATCGCGCTGCCACTGCATGTCGGCCACGCTGCGCCCATTGAGGCGGTAATAGTCCAGCCCCGTCTCGCCAATGCCCACCACCCGGGGCAGGGCGGCACGTTCGAGCAGATCGTCCAGTGTGGGCTCTTGCACATCGGCTTCGTCGGGATGCACCCCCACGGTGGCCCACAGGGGTGCGTGCTGCAAGGCCAGCGCATGCACGGTTTCAAATTCTTCCAGCCGGGTGCTGATGCAGATGGCGCGCTCGACCTGCGCTTGTGCCATGGCTTGCAGAATGCCCGGCAGCTCTTCCCGCAGTTCGGGAAAACTCAAGTGGCAGTGGGAGTCGATGAACATGGAGCAAACATTCGGGGAAGGCATGGCGGCACAGGGTGACCGGGAAGGCCCTGCGCCGGTGGACAGACCCTTGAGGTCTACACGGTGTGGGTCGAACGGTCTGAAGCCAGTGCGCCGCCGAGCAACTCTTCGATTTTGATTTTGAGCTGGCGCGATTTGTCGTCGGCCGGAAATCGCACACCCACCCCCTGGGTACGTCCCCCCTGGGCCTTGGCGGGTGTGATCCAGGCCACCTTGCCGGCCACCGGGTAGCGCTGCGGATCATCGGGCAGGCTCAGCAGCACGTAAACGTCTTCGCCGAGGCGGTAATCGCGCGTGGAAGGGATGAAGATGCCGCCCTCGGTGAACAGCGGTATGTAGGCCGCGTACAGCGCGGCCTTCTCCTTGATGGAGAGCTGGATCACGCTGGGCCGTGACGCGTTGGCAGCGGCAGAGGTATTCATGGGCGCAAAGTTTAGCGGCAAAGCTTCGACTGGCGGTGGGTCAGGGGCGGCATGCGGTCGCCCGGTTGCTGGCAGCACCGGGGTGAAGGGCGCAAGGGCATGACGGCACGGACGGGGTGCACAACAAAGGCCGCCCCTTCAGCCCCGGCCAGTACCCGAGCGCAACACCTGCTGCGCCCGCGCGGCCCAGGCGTCTTGCTGCAGCCCGGCGCTGAACGGATGCTCCACCGAGCGGGTGGCTTGCATCAGTTCCCGCGACCAGTTGACCAGCGCCCGCAGGCGCGCGGTGGGCGGCAGCGTGTCGGCCGCAAAGTAGCGGGTGGGCGCGGCGCTGGCATGGGCCATCAGGTCGTGGCAAAGCTTTTGCAGCACGTCCAGTTGGCGGGCAGCGGGCCAGTTGGCCAGGGTGCTCCAGTCACCGCGGGCCAGCGCAGAGGGCAAACCGGCCCACGCGGCGGCGCTGAGCCCCAGCTGCGCCCAGGCCAGTGCATCATGGGGGCGGCCGCCAGCGGCTTGCCACCAGGTGCGAACCGCATCCGGCCCGGGGGTGGGCAGACCGGCCGCCGTGGCCTGCGCCAGCAGCCAGGGCGTGGCCTCGTCCTGGGTGGGCCAGCGCATGGCATGGCTCTGGCAGCGGCTGCGGATGGTGGGCAACAGGTGGTGCGTGGCCTCGGTGGCCAAGACAAAGCGCGTATCGCCGGCGGGCTCTTCCAGCGTCTTGAGCAGCGCGTTGGCACTGATCGCGTTCATGCGCTCGGCGGGGTACACCAGCACCGCCAGGCCACGTCCACGCGCACTGGTGCGCTGGGCGAAGGCCACCGCATCGCGCAGCGCCTCGACACGGATTTCCTTGCTCGGCTTGCGGGTCTTGTCGTCGATGTCTTTTTGTGCCTTTTCTGGCAGCGGCCAGCCCCGTTCGAGCATCACGGTCTCGGGCATCAGCACGACCAGGTCGGGGTGGGCGCGGGTGTCGACCAGATGGCAGCTGTCGCAGGCGCCGCAAGCCCCCTGCGGCGTGGGTTGCTGGCACAGCCAGGCCTGCACCAGCAAGAGCCCCATCTCGTACTGCCCCAGCCCTGACGGACCTTGCAACAACCAGGCGTGGCCGCGCTGGGCCAGCAGGGTTTCGAGCTGGCGCCCGATCCAGGGGGCTCGCGCTGTGCTGTCGCTCATGCCGATGCCTCTGGCAGGCTCAGCCAACCCCGTGCGCGCAGGGTGGCCGTCACCGCCTGCCACACCTGCTCGCGGGCCTGGTCGGCCTCGATGCGCGCAAAGCGCTGCGGCTGGGCAGCGGCGCGCGCTGCATAGCCGGCGCTCACGCGCTCGAAAAAAGCCTGTGGCAGCGCCTCGAAGCGATCAGGCGCGCGCTCGCCCGCCAGGCGCGCAGCCGCTGTGGCGGCGGGCAGGTCGAACCACAGCGTCAGGTGCGGCTGGCGCAGCTGCCCGGCGGCCAGCGCGGGGGTCTGCTGCACCCAGGCCTCCAGCGTGGCCAGCGTGTTCAGGTCAAAGCCGCGCCCTCCGCCCTGGTAGGCGAAGGTGGCGTCGGTGAAGCGGTCGCACAGCACCACATCGCCACGCGCCAGTGCGGGTTCGATGACCTGCATGAGGTGGTCGCGCCGAGCGGCAAACACCAGCAGCGACTCGGTCAGTGCATCCATCGCTTCGCCCAGGATCAGACCGCGCAGGCGCTCGGCCAAGGGCGTGCCGCCCGGCTCGCGGGTGAGGGTGACGGTACGGCCCTGCGCACGCCAGGCCTGTGCCAGGGATTCGATGTGGGTGGACTTGCCGGCGCCGTCGATACCCTCAAAGCTGATGAACAGACCGCCCTCGGGCGGTGGGTCGCTGGGGGAATGAGCGCTCATCATGGGCGTTGTTGGAGCTGGTAACGGCGCACGGCAGCGTTGTGCTCGTTCAGGGTGGCGCTGAACTGGCTGCTGCCGTCGCCGCGGGCAACGAAATACAGGGCGCTGGTGGGTGCCGGCTGCACCGCTGCCCACAGCGACGCCCAGCCGGGCATGGCAATGGGCGTAGGCGGCAGGCCCGCCCGGGTGTAGGTGTTGTACGGTGTGTCGGTCTGCAGATCGACTTTGCGCAAATTGCCGTCAAAGCGCTCGCCCAGGCCGTAAATCACGGTCGGGTCGGTTTGCAGCCGCATGCCCATGCGCAGCCGGTTGTTGAACACCCCGGCCACCTGCTGGCGGTCGCTGTCGCGGCCGGTTTCCTTCTCCACAATGCTGGCCAGGATGAGCGCCTGCTCAGGTGTCGTCACCGCAGCCGAGGGCGCGCGCTGGCGCCAGGCCTCGGCCAGGCGCTGCTCCATGGCCTGGGCGGCCTGGCGCAGCACGCTCGACGCTGGCGCCCCGCGCACCACGCGGTAGGTATCGGGAAAGAAACGGCCTTCCGGGTGCTGCCCCGGGTAGCCAATGCGCGCCATCACCTCGGCCATCGAAAGACCATCGAGGTCCTGGGTCAACCAGGGCGAACGCCGCAGCGCCTGCAGCACCTCGCGGTGGTTCCAGCCTTCCACCAGGGTGAGGCTGATCAACGCCTGCTCACCGCGAACCAGCCGGTCGAGCAGGGTGCGCGGCGTCAGCCCCGGCTCCAACTCGTAGTAACCGGCCTGGATCACCGTCGCCTGCCCCGACAGGCGGAACCAGGCCTCGAGCAACCAGGGCGGGGTTTGCACGCCGGCATCCACCAACGTCTGCGCCACGCGCCGCGCCGACGAACCGGGCTCCACGTGCACCAGGGGCGCCGGGGTGCCGTCGGCCTTTGGGGGCAGCGGCAGCGGCCGCTGCAGCCACCAGGCCACTGCCGCGCCCAGCAAGAGGGCGGCAACGATCACGGTCAGCAGCAGGTGGCGAAGCAGGCGCATGGAGACGAAAAAAGGGAAGGCGCTGTTGTACCCGACGAGGAACCAAGGGCCTGAGGTGCAAGGGCCTGACGGGCGCGTGGCCAAAGGGGATTGCAGACCAGCACGCAGGCTGGGCGGGATCATAATCGGCCGCCCGTGCAGCAGCTCCTGCCCAGGCCCGTGTGGGAAACTCACCCGGCGGTCTGCACGCACGGTCTGCACGCAACCCACCTCTCTGCCATTGACCTTCGCCATGCTGTCCAACCCCGCCGATGCCGCCCTGCTGCCCGCTGCCCCTGCCATCACCGAGCCCCTGCCCGGCCTGGGCGTGCTGCGGGCGCAGGGTGAAGAAGCGGCCAAGTTTTTGCATGGCCAGTTGACGCACGACTTTTCGCTGCTCGGCCTGTCCGAGGCGCGGCTGGCCGGTTACTGCTCGCCCAAAGGCCGTTTGCTGGTCAGCTTTGTGGGTTTCAAGCGCGCACACGACGACATCCTGCTGGTCTGCAGCCGCGAACTGCTGCCCGCGGCGCTCAAGCGCCTGTCCATGTTCGTGCTGCGCGCCAAACTCAAGCTCAGCGACGCCAGCGATACCTTCCAGGTGCGTGGGCTGCTGGGCTCTGACCCCGCCGCCAGCCCCTGGCGCAAGACCGACGGCGCTGACGGCAGCCACACGGTGACCCTCTACCCCGCCCAGGGCCGGGGGCGCGCACTGTGGGTGGCCCCCGCAGAAACCCCCGCCCCCCAGTTGCCCGCCCTGAGCGAAGCGCACTGGAACTGGCTGGAGGTGATGAGCGGTGTGGCCCGCGTGAGCCAGCCGGTGGTGGAGGCCTTTGTGCCGCAAATGCTCAACCACGAATCGGTCGGTGGTGTGAACTTCAAGAAGGGCTGCTACCCCGGCCAGGAGGTGGTGGCGCGCAGCCAGTTCCGCGGCACGCTCAAGCGCCGCGCCTATCTGGTGGCGGCGCAAGGGCCGCTGGCCGCCGGGCAAGAGGTGTTCCACAGTGGCGATGCCGAGCAAGCCTGCGGCACCGTGGCCTTGGCTGCGGCCAGCCCGCACGGCGGCTGGAACGCCATCGTGTCGATGCAAACCACGGCCGCTGCGGGCGGCCAGTTGCACCTGGGCCAAGCGGCGGGCCCCGTGCTCACACTGCTGCCCCTGCCCTACCCGCTGCTCGACGATATTTGAGCGCCCGCGGCAGCCGACGATGTGCCTGATTGCCTTTGCCATCGGCACCCAGCCCGCACTGCCCCTGCTGCTGGCCGCCAACCGTGACGAGCATTTCAACCGGCCCACCCAGCCCCTGCACCGATGGCCCGACCGGCCGGGTGTCTGGGCCGGGCGCGACGGCCGCGACGGCGGCACCTGGCTGGGCCTGGCCGACAACGGCCGGGTGGCCCTGTTGACCAATGTGCGCAGCACCCACACCGGGCCCGGCGCACGCAGCCGCGGTGAGCTGGCCACCCGCTGGCTGTGCGGCGAGCAGACGCTGGAGCGCTTCATCGCCGACCTGGATCCCGCCGCCTACGCTGGCTTCAACCTGGTGGTGGGCGACCTGCACGCGGGCCGCTGGACCTGGCTGTGCAACCGCAACCCGGCCGCCCCGCACCAAGGCGCCGCCACCGGCCTGCACCGGCGCGAGCTGGCACCCGGGGTGTACGGGCTGTCGAACGCGGTGCTGGACACACCCTGGCCCAAAACCCGGCGCCTGGTGGCGGCGCTGCGCGCGGCTCTACCAGGTGCGCCTGCGCCAGACACACCTGCGCCTGCAAGCCCGGCGACCGACTGGACACGGCCGCTGCAGGCCGCGCTGGCCGACGACCGGCCAGCGCCGGTGCACAGGCAGCCCGCCACCGGGGTAGACGCGGCCACCGAACACGTCTTGTCGAGCCCGTTTGTGCGCTGGCCCGGCAGCGGCTACGGCACCCGCAGCAGCCTGATCCTGCGGGTGCGCCGCAGCGCCGAGCAGCCTGCGACAGCGGGTCAAACCGGCGTGGCAGGCCAGTCCAACCGTGCGGGCAGCCACCTGCCCGCCAAATGGCACCCCGAACTGCATGCCGAACTGCACGAGTGGACGCACAGCCCAGACGGCTGGTGTGCGCACCAGCACACCCACCACACGCTGAGCTTTTGAACCCCGGCCTGGGCGCTGGCTCAGCGCGCTGATGGGGCGGCGGGCATGGCCTGCAAACGCAGCCGCAGCGCCGGCGTCAGCGTGTCCAGCATCGGCGGGTGCTGCTCGGAGGGCAGCGCCGACAGCGCCGCCTGGAAATGCCGCAGCGCCTGCGCCTCGTCGCCCTCGCCCAGCCAGGCGTGACCGGTTTTGAACGCGCTGTCGGCCTGCGTCAGCGGCCAGCGCTGGGCCCGCAGCGCCATGGTGCGCCGGGCCAGTGCCCAGTCGCGCTCGCGCATGGCCAGCACATAACCGGTGTTCACCAGGTCGTTGTCGAACCGGCCGGCCGCCAGGTCTTCGCGCACGATCTGCAAGGCCTGCTCCACCTGCCCCTGCCGGGTGAGCAGCATCACCGCCAGCGAGCGCACCGCGGGCGCCATGGGCTGCAGGCGCCGGGCCCGCTCCAGCCAGGCCTGTGCCGTCCGGGGTTGCCCCATTTGCATATGGCCCCGCGCCACGTTGGTGATGATGGCCACCACATGCGGCCGCGACTGCAGCACCGACTCCCAGATCCAGACCGCGTTGTGCCAGTCGCCCCAATGGGCCAACTGGTCGGCCACCAGCGGCGTGATCTTGCGGTAGTGCGGGTTGAGGGCGATGCCCTCGCGCACCAGCGCCAGCAGGGCCTGCTGGCGCGGTACCTGCAGCGGGTCGTTGGGGCGTCCGCTGTGGCCGATGGACAGCGCCATGCGGTAGGCGCCCATGAGGTGGTATTCGGCCGCCGCCGCCCGCCAGGCCACGGCGCCCGCCAGCAGCAGGCCCACCAGCGACAGCGACAGGCCCACCGCCGTGCTGGCGGGTCTGGCGGGCATTTGGCGGGCCAGCCCGGCCGCTGGCGGCAGCCGCGCGTCTGACGCGGCCAGCACCGCCAGCAAGAGCGCGAACAAGGCGCCCGTGGTGGCCATGCGCCAGGGAAAGCCGGCGTTGCTCACGATCAGCAAGGCCAGCAGACCGGACAACGCGAGCGCGCGCGGCAAACCCTCGGCGCGCGCTGCAGCCCCGCGCAGGCGCCAGGTGTACCAGGCAGCGCGCAGCAGATAGGCCAGCAAGCCGAGCAAAAAAGCCCAGCCCGCAAGACCATACTCGGCCACCAGCTGCAGGGGTTCGTTGTGCGCGTAGTAATCGGTCTCCAGCTGCGCACCCTCGTGCTGGTAGAGCGGTATGTCCACCTCCCAGGCACCGGCGCCCACGCCCGTCAAGGGGCGATCGGCGATCATGCGTGCGGTGGCGGTCCACATCAGCCAGCGCACTGAAAACGAACGCTCGGTGTATTCCGCGCTCTGTGTCAGCGACTGCGCCCGCACCAGGCTGCGCTCCCAGGCGGTCAGGCCCTGGCCTTCGGCCCGGTGTTCTTCGATGAGCCGGGCATTGCCGGTGGGGATCAGGCCCAGCCCCAGGATGCAGATGCCCAGCACACCGACGGCCAGCCAGCGCCTGTTGGCGGACCAGTGGCGCAAGGCCAGCACCCGCCGGTAGCGCCACAGCACCAGCGGCAACACCAGCGCCAGCACCCCCAGCGACAGCAGCGCCGAGCGGGTGCCCGTCATCAGCAGCGCCACCAGCTGCAGGGCCAGCGAAAACGCCAGCAGCCCCACCCGCAGGCGGGTGCGCGCCTGCACCCACAGCCCGACCGACACCGGCAGGGTGCACACCAGGAACTCGGCAAAGAAGTTGCGGTTGACAAAGGTGGAGGCGGGGTTGGGACCCTGCGGAAACAGGCTCAGGTCGAACCAGAACTGCAGTGCCGTCCACACCGAGGCCACCAACGCGCCGGCGTGCAGGCCCCAGGCCAGCCGGGGCAGTCGCTCGCGGGTGAGGGTGTTCAGGCCCAGCCAGACGATGAGCGCAAAAATGCCCCAGCGCACCGCCTCCACCCCGGCCAGGTAGGTGTGCGACCAAAGCATGCTGCCCAGGGCATAGAGCAGCAGCCACAGTGGCAGCCACACCACACGGTGCCACAGCAGCGGCTGCGGCCGCTGGCGCTGGTGCCAGAAAAACAGCAGCGCCGCGGCCAGCGCGCATCCGCAGACGACCATGGACTTGAAGGTGTCTTGCAGCATCCGTTCGCTGGGCACCCCCAGTGCGGGCGCCAGCAACACCATGGCGGCCAGCAGGCGCGCGGGTGCCTCGGCTGCTGAGGCCGTGCGATCCCGCAGCGATGCGGGCGTGCAGGCGTTCATGCCAGGTCGACCATGGGGCCGGCGGTGCAACGGCTCACAGCGGGCGGACCATCTCCACATGCCCAATACCCGCCTCCTCGAACGGCTCGCCACGGCGCTGGTAGCCCAGCCGGTCGTAGAAGCCTTCGGCGCTGCGCTGGGCGTGCAGCATCAGTGCGCGGTCGCCGCGGGCGCGGGCGGCGTCAGCCAGCGCGGCCAGCAGCTGCCGCCCCACCCCGCCGCCACGCAGCACCCGCTTGACCGCCAGCCGGCCCACCTGCGCCACGCCATCCTGCGCCGGCAGCAGGCGGCCGGTGGCCAGCGGCTGGCCCAGGCGGTTGTAGGCCACCGCATGCAGGGCCTGGGCGTCGGCGGCGTCCTGCTCCAGTTCCTTCGGGATGCCCTGCTCCTCGACGAACACCGCCTGGCGCAGGGCCCGGGCGTCGGCGCCCAGCGCGTCCCACTCGCCCACCCGCACGTCCAGCACCGCCTCGCCCGCTTCATGGCCAAGCAGGATGTCGCGCAGCGCCTGCGGCACCGGGCGCGAGGTCTGGGTGGCCGGGTCGGCGAACACATAGACGATTTCGCCCGAGATCAGGTGCTCGTCACCCCGGAAGATGGCGCCGGTGAAGGTCATGGACGAGCTGCCGATGCGGCTGCACTTCATCGCCACGTCGATCTGGTCGTCCATGCGCGCCGAGGCGTGGAACTCCACCGTGGCCTTGACCACGTACAGGTCACCGCCCAGCTGCTGCATGGCCTCTTCGTAGGGCAGGGCCACCGCGCGCCAGTAATCGGTGATTGCGGTGTCGAAGTACATCAGGTAGTGGGCGTTGAAGACGATTTTCTGCATGTCCACTTCGGCCCAGCGCACGCGCAGCCGGTGAAAGAAGCGAAAGTCGGAACGGCTCATCAGGGGCATGTCAGTGGTCTCCAAAGGCCTGGCGCAGGGCGCGCGCGGCATCGTTGTGGGCGGTCAGGGCAGACGGAATGGCGCGGCCGAACTGGATGAAGCCGTGCACCACCCCGGCGTAGATCTCCAGGTCCACCGGCACGCCGGCCAGGCGCAGGCGGTCGGCGTACTGCACGCCCTCGTCGGTCAGCGGGTCGCATTCAGCCAGGCCGATCCAGGCCGGGGCGACGCCGTCAAGGTCGCGCTCATGACCCGCATCGTCCACGCCGTTGAGCGGGGCGAAACGCCAGTCGTCGCGGTCGTGCGGGCCGCGCAGGTAGTGGCCGAAGAAGTAGCTGATGTGTGCCTCTTCCAGCAGGAAGCCCCGGGCAAAGGTCTTGTGGCTGGGGGTGTCCTGATGGCCGCCGGTGCCGGGGTAGAACAGCAGTTGCAGGGCCAGTGGCCAGCCGGCGTCGCGCGCGCCGATGGCGGTGACCGCGGCGAGCGTGCCGCCCGCGCTGTCGCCGCCCACAGCGATGCGGCTGCCGTCCAGCTGCAGCGCTGCCGCCTGCTCGCGCAGCCAGGCCAGGCTGTCCCAGGCGTCGTGCACAGCGGTGGGGAACTTCGCCTCGGGCGCCAGCCGGTAGTCCACCGACACCACCGCGCAGTGGGCCAGGTGGGCCAGGTGGCGGCACAGCGGTTCGTGGGTGGCAATGCTGCCCACCGTGAAGCCGCCGCCATGAAAGTACAGCAGCACCGGCAGCGCCTGTTCAGACGCCGGCGCGTACAGGCGCGCCCTGAGTGTGTGGCCGTCGCGGGTGGGCAGGCTCAGGTCTTCAACCCGCGCCAGTTTGTGCGGCGGAATGTCCAGCACGCCGGCGCCCGCCTCGTAGGCCAGCCGGGCCTGGGCGGGCGTGAGCGCGTGCATGGGCACATGGCCGGCGCGCTCGATGCGGTCCAGCACGCCGCGCATGGCGGGCGTCAACAGGGCTCGGGGGTTCTGGTGGTGCGACGACATGGGCCGGCATTGTGTCTGTCTTTTGCGCGACGGGCTGACGGGTATGCGACCTTGGGCCTACCGGGCAGCACCCGTATAGTTTTTGCCATTCCATCCAACGAGCGAGACAACGGCCATGGCACAGATTCTGTACATCACCAACATCCTCATCGACTTCGGTGTGCTCGCGCAGTTGCCAGCCGAGTGCGAAAGGGCGGGCATCCGCCGGCCGCTGATCGTCACCGACGCTGGCGTCAAGGCCGCGGGCCTGCTGGACAAGGCGCTGGCCGCCCTGCCCGGCTGGCAGCCGGCGGTGTTTGACCAGACCCCCAGCAACCCGACCGAGGCCGCCGTGCGCGCCGCCGTGGCCGTGTACCAGGCGCAGGGCTGCGACGGCCTGATCGCGCTCGGCGGTGGCAGCGCCATCGACTGTGCCAAGGGCGTGGCCATTGCCGCCACGCACGAAGGCCCGCTCAAGACCTACGCCACCATCGAAGGCGGCTCGCCCAAAATCACCGCCGCCGTGCCGCCGCTGATCGCCATTCCCACCACGGCGGGCACCGGCAGCGAGGTGGCGCGCGGCGCCATCTTCATCGTCGACGACGGGCGCAAGCTGGGCTTTCACAGCTGGCACCTGGTGCCCAAGACCGCCCTGCTCGACCCCGAGCTGACGCTGGGCCTGCCGCCGCTGCTGACCGCTGCCACCGGCATGGACGCCGTTGCCCACTGCATGGAAACCTTCATGGCCGCGCCCTTCAATCCGCCGGCCGACGGTATCGCGCTCGACGGCCTCACGCGCGGCTGGGCGCACATCGAGCGCGCCACCACCAACGGCGCCGACCGCGATGCGCGGCTGAACATGATGAGCGCCTCCATGCAGGGCGCGATGGCCTTCCAGAAAGGCCTGGGCTGCGTGCACAGCCTCAGCCACAGCCTGGGCGGGGTCAACCCGCGCCTGCACCACGGCACGCTCAACGCCATGTTCCTGCCCGCCGTCATCGCCTTCAACGCCGGGGCCGAGAGCGTGCAGAAAGAGCAGCGCCTGCAGCGCATGGCGCAGGCCATGGGCCTGGGCAGCGCGGCCGATCTGGGCCCGGCCATCCGCGAGATGAACGCCCGCCTGGGCCTGCCCAGCGGCCTGGCGGCCATGGGCGTGACGCCGGCTCTGTTCGACAAGGTCATCGAAGGCGCGTTGGCCGACCACTGCCACAAGACCAACCCGCGCATCGCCAGCGCGGACGACTACCGCGCCATGCTCGAAGCCTCGATGTGAGGCGCTGAGCCGTCAGAGCGGCTCGACCCGCGACAGGTCCGGCCGCTCCAGCCATTGGGCGAACTCGTCGGCCAGTTGTTGCGCCGCATGCACTGCACGGTTCCAGGCCTGCATGCGCGCGGCCAGGTTGGGGCCGTAGTGGGTGAAGTCGTTGCGGTCGGGCAGCTTGGCGTTGGGCAGGGTTTTCACCCAGTCCGGGTCGGGCGCCAGCAGCAGCATGGCGTCCAGCGCCGCCGTGCTGCGGTGCCGGTGTTGCCACACCTTGTCGAGCCAGCCGGGCACCACCGCTTTCTGGAAGTGCGGGTACAGCACCAGCGGTGAATCCGTCGGTGGCCGGTAGCGCAGGTGCAAGTGGTAGTCGGTGATGCCGCCGTCCCAGTAGGTGCCGGGCGGTGCGCTGGCAATGCCGTGCACCGGGCGCAGCGCAAACGGAATGGAGCAACTGGCCTGCAGCGCGTCCATGAAGTTGGCTTCGGTCAGGGCCACCTGCCGGGTGCGGAAATCGGTTGGGTCAAACGGCAAATCGCCGCTTGCCGGAGCGGAAAAAACCACCCGGTCGAGCCAGGCACCCAGCGCCCGCCGGTGCAGCGCGTTGGCCGCAAACGCGCCCAGGTAGCCCAGCGGCGTGCGCAGCGGTCCGTCGCGCCCCAGCAGGTGCCGACCATGGGCGGTGACGATGTGCAGGCGGTAGCGCGGGTGCTGCAGCACCTCGGGAATACGGCCGCCGTAAAACCGGCGAAGGTTGTGGCCGAACTGCTCGCTCACCTGCTCGGCGCTGGGTCGGCGGCGGCCGGGCGGCAGTTCGTAATGCTGGGCGATGTAATCGCGCTCCAGCCGCTCAAAGGCGGCCACGCTGTGCTGCAGGCAGGCGGTGGCCATGCGCCAGGCGCCAATCGACGCGCCCACCAGGTGCACCGGTTGTTGCGAGGTGGCCAGCCATGATCCAAAAATGAAGCGGTCCAGCGGCCCCAGAATCAGACCTTTGGGGCCGCCCGCCGCAGCGGGCACCACCCCCACATCGGCGGGGCGCAGACCGTGGCGTTCGAGGTAGCGCCGGGCGGCCGGACCGGCATAAAGACGCAGAGCAGGCATGCGCCGATTGTGGCGCAGCACCGCATACGGTCAGCACGCCGCCGCCTGCCGCTGATGCCCGGCGGGTACGACCGGTGCGGCGCGGGGTCAGCGCTTGAGACCCTGCAGCTTGGCAAAGGCCGAGGCCATGGCACCGGCCGGCTCGTTCTGGCGCTGGCCACCGCCCTGCCCGCCCCGCGGGCCACTGCGGGCCGGTTCGTAGCGGTTCTCGCGCGGGCCGTCCTTGCGGGCCGGTGCGGCGTCCAGCTTCATGGTCAGGCTGATGCGCTGGCGCGCCACATCCACTTCCAGCACCTTGACTTTGACGATGTCACCGGTTTTGACCACTTCGCGCGCGTCGTTGACGAACTTGTGGCTCAGCTGGCTGACGTGGATCAGCCCGTCCTGGTGGACGCCCAGGTCCACAAAGGCGCCGAACTGGGCCACGTTGCTCACCGTGCCCTCCAGCACCATGCCTTCGCGCAGGTCGGCAATGTCTTCCACGCCGTCGTTGAAGCGCGCCACCGCAAAGTCCGGTCGCGGGTCGCGGCCGGGCTTTTCCAGCTCACCCAGGATATCTTTGACGGTAATGACGCCAAACTTCTCGTTGGCGAACAGCTCGGGCTTGAGGGTTTTGAGCATGTCGGCGCGGCCCATCAGGCTCTGCACCGGCTGCCCGGTTTTGGCGATGATCTGCTCGACCACCGGGTAGGTTTCCGGGTGTACGCCGGTCATGTCCAGCGGGTTGTCGCCCCCGCGGATGCGCAGGAAGCCCGCCGCCTGCTCAAACGTCTTGGCGCCCAGGCCCGTCACTTCCAGCAGCTGCTGGCGGTTCTTGAACGCGCCATGGGCTTCGCGCCAGCGCACCACCGCCTTGGCCACCGAACCCGACAGGCCCGAAACCCGGGTCAGCAGCGGCACGCTGGCCGTGTTCAGGTCCACCCCCACGCCGTTCACACAGTCTTCCACCACCGCGTCCAGCGTGCGCGCCAGCGCGTTCTGGTTCACGTCGTGCTGGTACTGGCCCACACCAATGCTCTTGGGGTCGATCTTCACCAGCTCGGCCAGCGGGTCCTGCAGGCGGCGGGCAATCGACGCCGCGCCGCGCAGGCTCACATCCACGTCCGGCATCTCCAGCGCCGCAAATTCGCTGGCGGAATAGACCGAGGCACCGGCCTCGCTCACCACCACCTTCTGCACGCCCTCTATGCCCGCCTTGGCCAGCATCTTGATCAGCTCCCCGGCCAGCTTGTCGGTCTCGCGGCTGGCGGTGCCGTTGCCAATGGCGATCAGCTGCACGCTGTGTTGGCGGCACAGCAGCGCCAGCGTGTGCAGGGCGCCGTCCCAGTCGCGCCGGGGTTCGTGCGGGTAAACGGTGTTGGTTGCCACCAGCTTGCCGGTCGCGTCCACCACCGCCACCTTCACCCCGGTGCGGATGCCGGGGTCCAGGCCCATCACGGCCTTCTGGCCGGCGGGCGCGGCCAGCAGCAGGTCGCGCAGGTTGTCGGCAAACACCTTGATCGCCACCGCCTCGGCGCTCTCGCGCAGGCGGGTGAACAGGTCGCGCTCGGTGCTCAGGCTCAGCTTCACCCGCCAGGTCCAGGCCACGCACTTGCGGATCAGGTCGTCCGCCTTGCGGCCCTGGTGGCTCCAGCCCAGGTGCAGCGCGATCTTGCCTTCGGCCAGCGACGGCACCGCGACCGTTCGGGCCGCGCCGGTCGAAGCCCCGGCGTCTGAAGCCTCCGGTTGCACCAGCTTCACGTCCAGAATTTCCAGCGCCCGGCCGCGGAACACCGCCAGCGCGCGGTGCGAGGGCACGCGGCCGATCGGCTCGTGGTAGTCGAAATAGTCGCGGAACTTGGCCACGTCGGGGTTGTTCTCGTCCTTGGTCGCCACCCGCGTGCTCTGGAGCAGGCCCTCGGCCCAAAGCCACTCGCGCAGCGACTGCACCAGTGCCGGGTCTTCGGCCCAGCGCTCGCTCAGGATGTCGCGCACCCCGTCCAGCACCGCCTGCGGGGTCGAAAAATCTGCGCCTGGCTTGCCATCGTCCAGCACCTCGGGCGGCTGGGTGAAGGCGGCCGCCTCGGCCAGCGGGTCCAGCGTCGGGTCGGCCAACAGCTTGTCAGCCAGCGGCTCGATGCCGAACTCGCGCGCGATCTGCCCCTTGGTGCGGCGCTTGAGCTTGAACGGCAGGTAAATGTCTTCCAGCTCCTGCTTGGTGGGCGCGTTGGCAATGGCCAGGCGCAGCGCATCGGTCAGCTTGCCCTGCTCGTCAATGGCTTTGAGCACCGCGCCGCGGCGGTCTTCCAGCTCGCGCAGGTAAGCCAGGCGTACCTCCAGTTCGCGCAGCTGGGTGTCGTCCAGGCCGCCGGTCACTTCCTTGCGGTAGCGGGCGATGAAGGGCACCGTTGCACCGCCATCCAGCAACTCCACTGCGGCCAGCACCTGCCGCTCCTGAACCCGGATCTCTTGCGCGATCTGCGCGATGATTTTCTGCATGTCCCAAGGGGCTCCAGCGGCCCGGTTTTCAACGAAGCGGGCGAGTGTGCCACAGGGGTTGCGCGCTTCCCGGGGCCGCGGGCTTGCATAGCCAGACGCCACGTCTGCCCACCGCCCCCCGGCTTGCTCTGGCCCGGTGATCGATCTGCCCCTCGGTCCACAAGCCGTGTCAGTGCAGGGTGTGCAGACCCTCCCGCAAAATAGTTCACACCTAAAATTCGGGAAAAACTCTATCGTCAAGCGTCTGTAAGCAGCCTACAGTGTGCGCATTACCAGCCAGGAGACCCTGCATGACCACCCGCCGCCTCGTTCTCACCCGTTCCGCTGCCGTGATCGGCGCCGCCTCGTCGGGGCTGCTGCTGCCGTCCATCGTGCGCGCGCAGTCCAGCAAAGTCCGCGTCGGCTTCATGCTGCCCTACACCGGCACCTTTGCCCAGCTGGGGGTGGCCATCGAGAACGGTTTCCGCATGGCCATCAATGAGCAGGGGGGCAAGCTCGGCGGCCGCGAGATCGAGTATTTCAAGGTGGACGACGAATCGAACCCCGCCAAAGGCATCGAGAACGCCAACCGTCTGGTGCAGCGCGACAAGGTTGACGTGCTGATCGGTACCGTGCACTCCGGCGTGCAGATGGGCATCCACCGCGTTGCCCGCGAGTCCGGCGTGCTCAACCTGATCCCCAACGCTGGCGTGCACGTCGCCACCCGCGCCCAGTGCGCGCCCAACGTTTTTCGCACCTCCTTCTCCAACTCCCAGCCCACGCTGGCACTGGGCAAGGCCATGGTGGACCGCGGCCACAAGAAGGCGGTCTGGATCACCTGGAACTACGCGGCTGGCGATGAAGCCTTTGAAGGCTTTGAACAGAGCTACACCGCTGCCGGCGGCACCATCGTCAAGAAACTGGGCCTGCCCTTCCCCAACGTCGAATTCCAGGCCTTGCTGACCGAGATCGCCTCGATCAAGCCCGACGCCGTGGCCTGCTTCTTTGCCGGTGGCGGTGCCGCCAAGTTCCTCAAGGACTATGCCGCTGCGGGCCTGAACAAGTCCATCCAGCTCTACGGCTCGGGCTTCCTGACCGAGGGCGTGCTGGAAGCGGCCGGTGACGCCGCCAATGGTGTGCTGACCACCATGCATTACAGCGACTCGCTGGACACGCCCCGCAACAAGCAATTCCGCCTGGACTACGCCAAGACCTTCAAACTGCAGCCCGACGTGTACGCCGTGCAGGGCTACGACACCGGTCTGCTGCTCATCAAAGGTGCCAACGCCGTCAAGGGCGACCTGGACAACAAGAAAGCGCTGTACGCCGCCATGGAAGGCGCCACCATCGACAGCCCACGCGGCAAGTGGACCATGAGCAAGGCCCACAACCCGATCCAGGACATGTACCTGCGCAAGGTCGAGAACAGGGAAAACAAAGTGATCGGCATCGCGCAGAAAGCGGTGGCCGACTCCGGCGCCGGCTGCCGCATGGGCTGACCACTGCCCTACACTGCCCCCTTCACCGGCCCGATCACCAGCACCTCGCCGGTGCTGGTCAGCTTATTGCTCGGCTATCTGCATGGATTTCGCCAACTTCCTGATCCAGCTGCTCAACAGCCTGCAATACGGCTTGCTGCTTTTCATGCTGGCAGCGGGCCTGACGCTGATCTTCGGCATCATGGGGGTGGTCAACCTCGCCCATGGCAGCTTCTACATGCTCGGCGCCTACCTCGCCTGGGCACTGACCGCGCAGTTCAACAGCCTGACCCTGGCCATCGTGGTCGGCTGCGTGCTGGCGCTGGCGTTCGGCTGGCTGCTCGAATGGCTGCTGTTTCGGCACTTCTACCAACGCGATCACCTGGACCAGGTGCTGCTGACCTTCGGCCTGATCTACATTTTTGAAGAACTGCGCTCCATCCTCTGGGGCGACGACGTGCATTCGGTGGCGGTACCCGAAGCCGTCAGCCAGTCGATCCAGCTGACCGAGAACCTGTCCTACCCGGTCTACCGTCTGGTCGTCTCGGGCGTTTGCATCGCACTGGCATTGGGCCTGTACGGTTTGATCAGCAAGACGCGTCTGGGCATGAAGATCCGCGCCGGCGCCTTCAACCGCGAGATGGCCGAGTCGCTGGGCATCAACATCCGGCTGATCCACGGCGTGGTGTTCGCCCTGGGCGTGACGCTGGCGGCCATCGCCGGCATGGTGGCCGCCCCCATCTCCAGCGTCTACCCCGGCATGGGCGGTTCGGTGCTGATCATGTGCTTTGTGGTGGTGGTGATCGGTGGCATCGGCTCGGTGCGCGGTGCCCTGGTCGCGGCCCTTCTGGTCGGCCTGGTCGACACCTTCGGCAAGGTGCTGGTACCCCAGATCGCCGGGATGGCCGTCTACATGCTCATGGCGGGTGTGCTGCTCTACAAACCTGAAGGACTGTTCAAACAATGAGCGCCGCCAGACCGCTCCACGGCGCCCACACCCCCACGGGTGGCAGCCAGCCGCACAACCCGACCCGCATGGGCGTCGATATCTCATGAGCGCCGCCAAAGCCCAACTCGAAACGCTGCCTCGCTCCGTGCAGGTGGTGCTGATGGCCGGCGCTCTCGCGCTCGCGGTCTTTCCGCTGGTGCCCACGCAAAGCAGCGACTTCTACCTGCAGATGCTCACCCAGATGATGATCCTGGCCATCTTTGCGATGAGCCTGGACCTGCTGCAGGGCGTCACCGGCCTGGTGTCGCTGGGTCATGCGGCCTACTTCGGCCTGGCCGGCTACGCGCTGGCCTTCCTCACCCCGGCCGACACGCCGATTGCGCTGTGGTGGAGCCTGCCGCTGGCGGCTGCCGGCGCCGGACTGGCCGCACTGGTGATCGGCTTTTTCGTGGTCCGTACCCATGGCATCTATTTCATCATGGTGACCATGGCCTTCGCGCAAATGGTCTTCTACCTGTTCTTTGACAACAGGGCGCTGGGCGGCTCCGACGGCATCTATGTCAATTTCCGGCCCGACGCCACGGCGCTCGGCATCGACCTGGACAACAAGACCCACTTCTATTACTTCACGCTGTTCGTGCTGGTCGGGGTCTACCTGTTCCTGCGCCGCGTGCTGTTTTCGCCCTTCGGGCGGGTGCTGGCGGGCATCCGTGTCAACGAACACCGTCTGCGCGCGGTGGGCTACAGCAGCTTCGGCTACAAGCTGGCGGCCTTCACCCTGGCCGGAAGTCTGGCCGGGGTGGCGGGTTACCTGTGGGCCGCGCAGACCGGTTTTGTGAATCCCGAGCTGATGGGTTTTCACATGAGTGCGCACGCCATCATGATGGTCATCCTCGGTGGCATGGGCAACTTTGCCGGCGCCATCGTCGGTGCGTTCACCTTCGAATACGTGCTGCACCTGGCCAAGGACCTGACCAAACACTGGCAGCTGCTGATGGGTGGCTTCATCGTGTTGGTGGTCATCGTTGCACCCCGCGGCCTGCTCGGTCTGGCCGATAAGGTGCTCAACCGCAACCAGGAGAGCGACCCATGAGCGAGACGCAGGACCGGCCCCGACAAGCCCACGCCCCGGCCATGGACGGCGCGCTGGACGCGAAGTGACCATCGCAGGGTTCGAAACATGAACGACGCCCCGCTGCTCGTAGCAGACAAGCTGACCAAGCGCTTCGGTGGTCTGGCCGCTGTCCATGAAGTGTCGGTCAAACTCTACCGGGACCACATCCATGCCGTCATCGGCCCCAACGGCGCCGGCAAGTCGACGCTGACCAACCTGCTCTCGGGCGATCTGCCACCCACCTCTGGCACCATTCGGTTTGGCGGTGTGGAGACGACGGGTCACACACCCGAATCGATCTCGCGCCTGGGCCTGGGACGCAGCTACCAGAAGACCAACATCTTCCTGCCTTTCACCGTCTGGGACAACGTGCGCCTGGCGGCCCAGTCACGCGAACGCCATGCGCCCTGGAACCCGCTGCGCTGGCTGCAGGCGGCCGACAAGCTCCAGGCGGTCAACGGGCGTTGCGAACGCGCCATCGAACTGGCGGGCCTCACCCACCGCGCCCGCCATGTGGCGGCCACCATCAGCCACGGCGAGCAGCGCCAGCTGGAGATCGCCATGACCCTGGCCACCGAGCCCACGGTGCTGCTGCTCGACGAGCCGCTGGCCGGCATGGGCCAGGCCGAGGCCGAGCGCATGGTCGAGCTGCTGCTCAAGATCAAGAAGGACCATGCGATGATGCTGGTCGAACACGACATGGACGCCGTCTTCGCCCTCGCGGACCAACTGACCGTGATGGTCAACGGCCAGGTGATCGCCAGCGGTGCACCGACTGACGTCCGTGCCGACCCGCAGGTGCAAGCCGCCTACCTCGGGGACGAACACGGATGAGCCAGCCATTGATCCAGGCCACTGGACTGCACACCCATTACGGCCAGAGCCACATCCTGCGCGGCATCGACTTCACCGTCGGCCAGGGCCAGACCATCGGCCTCATGGGGCGCAACGGCATGGGCAAGACCACCCTGCTCAAGTCCCTGATGGGTATTGTCAAACCCAGTGGCGGCAGCGTGAAGATCAAGGGCCAGACCATGACCGGCGCCAGCCCTTACGAGGTGGCACGTCAGGGCATCGCCTACGTGCCCGAAGGCCGCGGCATTTTCGGCAACCTGAGTGTGAAAGAAAACCTGGTCATGGCCGCGCGCGCGGGCACCCGCGGCCAGCGCGACTGGACCTTTGAGCGCGTGCTGGAAACCTTCCCGCGCCTGGCCGAGCGCCTGGGTCACGGCGGGCAACAACTCAGCGGCGGCGAGCAGCAGATGCTGACCATCGGCCGCGCGCTGATGACCAACCCCGACGTGCTCATCCTGGATGAAGCGACCGAGGGGCTGGCACCGCTGATTGCACGAGAGATCTGGCGCATCTGCGGCCTGATCCGCGAAAGCGGCATCAGCAGCATCATCGTGGACAAGGCCTGGAAGCAGGTCACGCAGATCAGCGACCGCAACGTCATCCTTGTCAAAGGCCAGGTGGTGTTCGAGGGTTCGTCAGACGAACTGCTGACCAAGCCAGAACTGCTGAGGCAACACTTGGGCGTCTGAGCCCGCTGACTCTTGCCCGCTGCACGTTGGCCGGCGCATCCTCGAACAGCCAGGCAAACTGCCCGTTCAACCAGGCGCAAAGGCGTTGCTGGTTGAGCTGCCTGGATTGAGCTGCCCGGCCAGCGTTACCCATCGCCACACGGCAACCCCCGCCAACAAAAAAGCCCGGTAAAAACCGGGCTTTTTTGTTGATTGATTTGGGGTGGCTGATGGGACTCGAACCCACGACAACAGGAATCACAATCCTGGACTCTACCAACTGAGCTACAGCCACCGTAGCCTTTGATTATAGAGGCAAACTGTTGGGCTTCGGCTTGGGCACGAGCATCTTGACCTTGAATTGCTCCTTGAGCGACTCTTGGAGAGCCTGGCTTTCAGCGTTGAGCAACAACTGCTTGTATTGCTGCTGCACCTGCAGTTGCACATTGGCGTTGCGCTCATCCGGTGGCAACAGGCGGTCAACCCGCACGACCGCATAACCACGGGCGCCGAGGTCAACACCCGCCCACGCCGGTACCTTTTGGGCTGGCGTGCTCAGGGCCGCCTTGAGTATTTCAACAGGCAAACCCTGGGTGGCTGTGTGTGAGATGACGACCGGGGCGGGCATGGTATCGGCGCTGGCGCCAGCCTTCCAGGCCTCGAGCTGCTTGCGTCCCTCCTCGCGCGCCCGCTCAGCCGCTCGTTCCGAGCGCAAGCGCTCGGTCACCTGTGCACGCACTTCTGCCAGAGCCTGGGTGCGCGCCGGGCGGTGCTGAATGACGCGGGCAGCGACCAGACGACCGGCGCCAATCTCGATCGCCTTGGTGTTTTGCTTGCGTTCAATCGCGTCAGACTCAAAGATGGCCGCCAGAACCTTCTCGTTGCCCAGAACACCCGCGTCTGAGCCGGGTTTGCGCGTCACGGCACTGGCCGTTTGAATCTTGAGCTTCAACCGGTCGGCCGCGGCCTGCAAGCTGTCTGCCTGCTCGTACACCAGGTTGCTGAACGTCTCGGCGCTCTCGGCAAACATCTTCTGGGCCTGCTGTTTTTTCAGATCCGCCTCGATGCTGGCACGCATGGATTCGAAGCTCGGCACGGGTGGCACCTTGATGTCCGTCAACTGGATGATGTGAAAGCCAAATTCACTCTCCACCAGATCAGAGACATCCCCCTTTTTGAGCGCATACACCGCGTCCTCGAACGGTTTGACCATCGCCCCGCGGCTGAAAAAGTCCAGGTCGCCGCCCTGGGCGGCCGAACCAGGGTCCTGAGAATGCACACGGGCGAGTTCGGCAAATTTGGACGGATCCTGGCGCACCTGATCCAGGAGCCCCTGTGCGGCTTTCCGCACCTTGTCCTTTTCGGCAGCAGGCGCATCCGCTCCCACGGTCAGCAGGATATGGCGCGCACGGCGTTGCTCGCCACCCGCCAGACTGGCGGCGTTTTGATCGTAGTAGGCACGGATATCGGCCTCGCTGAGCTTGACGCTGTCGACCAAGGCGGCGGCGTCAAGCACCAGGTACTCCACGTCGACCTGTTCCGGTGCCTGAAACAGACCCGAGTTGTCGTTGTAGAACGTCTGGATGTCAGCATCGGTGAGCTGCACCTGGTCGATCCGATCGGCCGCAGAAAACAACTGCACGCTCACCTGTCGGCGCTCGAAAAGAGCACCCATGGACACGTCAGCCAGGCCGGCGGGTACGAAGCTGGTACCGGTCACACCTTCGCCGACCTGACGCACGGTCAAGTCGGACCGCAGCCGGGCCTCGAACACCTCGGGTGTCATGCCTTGACGACCCAACAACTGCCGATAGGCCTCCACGTCCAGGGAGCCGTCGGCCCGCCTCAGTGAGGCCAGCACCTCGTCGCGCATCAACTCTTGGGCCAGCCTCTGATCACTGACGTGAAGGCGGTATTGACCGGCCGCGGCGATGAGCACGCGGTCGCGCACCAGGCTCTCGAGGGAGGCATACCGCGCCTCGTCGGAATCGAGCAAGCGGGCGTCCAAATTGGGCACCGACTCCCTGAGTCTGCGGGCCCGCTCTTCATGAGCCTGATCCCATTCGACACGGGTGATGTCGCGTCCGTCCACCTGCGCGACCGCTTCAGACCTGTTGCCCAAGTTGATCACATTCTCTATGCCAAACAGTCCAAAGCCGGGGATGATGAGCAGCAGCAAGCCCACCATCAAGAGTTTGTTGTGCTTGCGAATGAAATCGAACATGCTTTGCAGTCTTTACAACAGGCTACCCGGTGGGGTAGATGCGTCTATCATCAAAAAGGGCGCGCTCCCGATCCGGTTGAGAGGCATTGGAGGCACAGGGTATGCAATGCACCACCTCCACCGACATGGCCGTTGCCGCCTCCCGGATGACCACACAGCCGCTGGGTTACGACCATCGAGCACACATCGAAGGCTCCCGCTTTCATTGGCAGGGCACTTTGTGCAGTGGCTTGTCAACCGTCGAAGCGGCAGTCATTGTACAAGGCCATTGACGGCAGCCGGCTTTGCGGTGCTGGCACTGTGCCGTGGTGTGAAAGGAAGACAGGCCGGCTGGATTGGCGCTCAAGGAATGATCATTCGGGCATAATTGACGTTTACGTTAACGTCAATCACCCCCAAAGAGGAGCACACATGGATATTGCGGGCAAAGTTTTCATCGTCACCGGCGGCGCGTCGGGTCTGGGCGAAGGCACGGCACGCATGCTGGCAGCCAATGGCGGCAAGGTGGTCATCGCCGACATGCAGGTCGAAAAAGGCGAGGCGGTGGCCAAGGACATCGGCGGTGCCTTCGTCAAGTGCGACGTCAGCAACGAAGCCGACGGCCAGGCCGTGGTGGCCCAGGCCGTCGCCATGGGCAAGCTCATGGGTCTGGTCAACTGCGCCGGCATCGCGCCGGCCGAGAAGACCGTGGGCAAGAACGGCGCACACTCGCTGGCCGTTTACACCAAGACCATCATGGTCAACCTGGTGGGCAGCTTCAACATGATCCGGCTGGCGGCCGAGGCCATGTGCAAGAACGAGCCTGAGGCAACGGGCGAGCGCGGCGTGATGATCAGCACCGCGAGCGTCGCCGCCTACGACGGCCAGATCGGCCAGGCCGCCTACGCTGCGTCCAAGGGCGGCGTGGTCGGCATGACGCTGCCGATCGCACGCGATCTCTCGCGCAACGGCATCCGCAACATGACGATTGCCCCCGGCATCTTCGGCACGCCCATGCTGTTCGGCATGCCACAGGAGGTGCAGGATGCGCTGGCTGCCAGCGTGCCCTTCCCCAGCCGCCTGGGCACCCCGGCCGACTACGCCAAGCTGGCCAAGCACATCATCGAGAACGACATGCTCAACGGCGAAGTGATCCGCCTGGACGGCGCCATCCGCCTGGCGCCGCGCTGATCGCGGCACAAAAGAAAAGCCCCGCCAGACGCATGTCTGGCGGGGCTTTTTTCTGCTGATCAGCCAGCGAGCGGACTTGACGCCCGGGGGCGTACAGGTCCGCTGCGAACCCGGTCAGTTCGTCTTGGACAGTTGGTCCAGGATGGCGGGGTTTTCCAGCGTGGAGGTGTCCTGGGTGATGGCTTCGCCCTTGGCGATCGAGCGCAGCAGGCGGCGCATGATCTTGCCCGAGCGTGTCTTCGGCAGGTTCTCGCCGAAGCGGATGTCCTTGGGTTTGGCGATCGGACCGATTTCTTTGCCCACCCAGTTGCGCAACTCGTTGGCGAGCGCCTTGGCTTCGTCGCCGGTCGGCAGCGGGCGCTTGAGCACGACGAAGGCCACAATGGCTTCACCGGTCAGGTCGTCCGGACGACCCACCACGGCGGCTTCGGCCACCAGGTCGGACTTGGCCACCAGCGCCGACTCGATCTCCATGGTACCCATGCGGTGACCGGACACGTTCAGCACGTCATCGATGCGGCCGGTGATGCGGAAGTAGCCACGGTCCGCGCTGCGCACGGCGCCGTCACCGGCCAGGTAGTAGCCCTTGAGCTCCTCGGGGAAGTAGCTCTTCTTGAAGCGTTCCGGGTCGCCCCAGATGGTGCGGATCATTGACGGCCACGGCTTTTTGACCACCAGGATGCCACCGGCGCCATTGGGCACGTCGTTGCCGGTCTCGTCGACGATGGCGGTGGTGATGCCAGGCAGCGGCAGCGTGCAGGAGCCGGGCACCAGCGGGGTGGCGCCGGGCAGCGGGGTGATCATGTGGCCGCCGGTCTCGGTCTGCCAGAAGGTGTCCACGATCGGGCAACGCTCGCCACCGACGTGCTTGTAGTACCACATCCAGGCTTCGGGGTTGATGGGCTCACCCACCGAACCGAGGATGCGCAGGCTCGACAAGTCCCAGTTCTTCGGATGCACCTTCTCGTCGGTGTCGGAGGCTTTGATCAGTGAACGGATGGCCGTGGGCGCGGTGTAGAAGATGGTGCACTTGTGCTTCTCGATCATCTGCCAGAAGCGGCCGGCGTTCGGGTAGGTCGGCACGCCTTCGAAGACGATCTGTGTGGCGCCAGCGGCCAGCGGACCGTAGGCGACATAGCTGTGGCCGGTGATCCAGCCGATATCGGCCGTGCACCAGAAGATATCGCTGTCCTTCAGGTCGAAGGTCCAGTTCATGGTAAGGTTGGCCCACAGCAAATAGCCACCGGTGCTGTGCTGCACGCCCTTGGGCTTGCCGGTGGAGCCAGAGGTGTAGAGCACGAACAGCGGGTGTTCGGCACCCACCATCTCGGCCGGGCAGTCGGTGGACTGGCCGGCCATCAGCTCGTGCATGAAACTGTCGCGGCCGGCCACCATGTTGCAGGCGGTCGGTGTGCGCTGGAAGACGATCACGTCCTTGATGGTGTCGCAACCGCCCATGGCGATGCCTTCGTCCACGATGGACTTGAGCGGCAACTCCTTGCCGCCCCGCAGCTGGTAGTTGGCGGTGATCACCGCCACGGCGCCAGCGTCCTGGATGCGCTCCTGCAGCGCCTTGGCCGAGAAACCGCCAAACACCACGCTGTGGGTGGCACCGATGCGGGCGCAAGCCTGCATGGCCACCACACCTTCAATGGTCATGGGCATGTAGATGACCACACGGTCACCCTTTTTTACACCACGCGCCTTCAAGGCATTCGCAAACTGCGACACTTTGGCCAGCAGTTCCTTGTAGGTGACCCTCGTGACCTCGCCGCCATCGGCTTCGAAGATGATCGCGGTCTTGTTCTCGACCGGCGTGCCCATGTGGCGGTCCAGGCAGTTGTAGGAGGCGTTGAGCTCCCCGTCCTCAAACCACTTGTAGAAGGGCTTGCTCGACTCGTCGAGCACTTTGGTGAACGGCTTGTGCCAGCTCAGGGTCTCGCGGGCGCGCCGGGCCCAGAAGCCTTCGAAGTCCTGCTCGGCTTCAGCACACAGCGCGCGGTAGGCGTCCATGCCGGCAATGCGGGCAGCCTTGACGGTGGCTTCGCTGGGTTCGAATACGCGGTTTTCGACCAGGGTGGATTGGATCGCCGACGACGGTGTGGACATGAATTGTCTCCTGCTGGGGGTGAAATAGTTCGCCCGCGACTGTGCGCAGACGCTCTTACGAGCCACTTACACAACCGCCACGCACGGGCCACGCAAGCTCGCGCGACAGCCAGGAAAGACCACCTCAAAGACCGATAGCCTCACACGGGCTGTGCCACGAGGTCATGCCCCTGAGCGGCTACCACACGCGCCCGGACGAACTCACCCACCTTGAGCGTTTTGCTGATCTTTTCCGGTGGTAACAGCCGAACCACACCATCAATTTCGGGGGCGTCAGCGTAACTGCGCCCTACCCCGCCTTTTTTGCCCATGTTCGGTGCCACATCCACCAGTACCTGCAGGGTGGCGCCCACACGCTGCTGCAACCGCTCGGTCGAAACCGCCTCGGCCACCGCCATGAAACGCTCCCGGCGCTCCTCGCGCAAGGCGTCCGGCACCGGATCGGGCAAGGCATTGGCAGCCGCACCCTGCACGGGCGAATAGGCAAAACAGCCTGCACGGTCGATGCGCGCCTCGCGCACGAAGTCCAGCAGGTGCTGGAATTCGGCCTCGGTCTCACCGGGGAACCCGGCGATGAAGGTGCTGCGCACGACGATTTGCGGACACATCTCGCGCCAGCGTGCGATGCGCTCAAGATTCTTCTCGCCACTGGCCGGCCGCTTCATGCGCCGCAGCACATCGGGGTGGCTGTGCTGCAGCGGCACATCCAGGTAGGGCAGGCACAGGCCCTCAGCCATCAGCGGGATGATGTCGTCCACATGCGGATAGGGATACACATAGTGCAGCCGCACCCAGGCACCGTAAGGCTTGGCCAGCTCGCCGAGCGAACGCACCAGGTCGAACATTCGGGTCTTGACGGGTTTGCCGTCCCAGAAACCGGTGCGGTACTGCACATCCACGCCGTAGGCCGACGTGTCCTGACTCACCACCAGCAGTTCCTTGACACCCGCCTCGAACAGCTTGCGCGCCTCGGTCAGCACATCACCGACGGGGCGGCTGACCAGATCACCGCGCATCGAGGGGATGATGCAGAACGTACAGCGGTGGTTGCAGCCCTCGCTGATCTTCAGGTAAGCGTAATGACGTGGCGTGAGCTTGATGCCCTGCGCCGGCACCAGATCGACAAAGGGGTCGTGTGGCTTGGGCAGGTGCTTGTGCACCGCCTCCATCACCTCGTGCGTGGCATGCGGCCCGGTCACCGCCAGCACGCTGGGGTGCATCTGCTGCACCAGGTTGCCGCCGCCATCGGCCTCGCGCGCGCCCAGGCAGCCGGTCACGATGACCCTGCCGTTTTCAGCCAGCGCCTCACCAATGGTGTCCAGGCTCTCCTTGACGGCATCGTCGATGAAACCGCAGGTGTTGACGATCACCAGATCGGCACCCGCAAAGGTCTTGGACGTCTGGTAACCCTCGGCGCTGAGTTGCGTGAGGATGAGTTCAGAGTCGGTCAGCGCCTTGGGGCAGCCCAGGCTGACAAAGCCGACTCTGGGCGCGGCGGCGCCCGTGGATGCGGTGGATTCGGTCATGCCCCGATTCTCTCAGACCGGGGCGTGGCGATCAGCGTTTGAGGCCAAGAGCCGCCAGCATCTGCTCGCTGTTCTTTTGCATCTGCTCCTGCATCTGGGTGAACGCATTGCGCGACTGTTCCATGTACGCCCCCATCATGCCCTGCATCAGGGGTGACTGCACGTTGGCAAACTGTTTCCACAGCTCGGGGCTCAGCCCCTTGGTCTGCTCGGCCATCTTGTTCTGCAGGTCCATGAAGATCTGGACGTTCTTTTCCAGATAGGAACCCATGAAGTCCTGCATGGCGTGGCCGTAGAAGCGGATGATGTTGGCCAGCACCTGCTCGGTGAAGATGGGCACACCGGCGGTTTCCTCTTCCAGGATGATCTGCAACAGGATGCTGCGGGTGAGGTCTTCGTTGGTCTTGGCATCACGGACCACGAAGTGCTCGTTGTCCATCACCAGCGCCTTCACTTCGGCCAGCGTGATGTAGGAGGAAGTGTCGGTGTCGTAGAGGCGGCGGTTGGGGTATTTTTTGATAACCCGCACACCATCGGAAGGAGCGCCGGCGGATTCGGCCTTGCTTTTGTGCACGGATGAGCTTTCAAAATGGAAGGAATGCCAACGCCTTCAGGAAAAAACCGCAGCAAACTCTTGATTTTAAAAATCACCTGTGTCCACTGTCAGCATGGGTTTACCCTGTGCAGTGCAACAAAAGAGCCCGGGCGGTCATGACCAGGCCCTGAAAACAAAAAAGCCTGACACGGGTCAGGCTTTGCTGCAATGGGCATCGAAAGTTTGGTAGGCGCGATTGGACTCGAACCAACGACCCCCACCATGTCAAGGTGGTGCTCTAACCAGCTGAGCTACGCGCCTACAAACGATCCGAAGGAATGATTATAGCACCCTATTTGGCCTCCATCGGCCGATGGGCGTCTATTTGCGCCGCACCACCCGGACGCCCGGCACATCGCCCACCACCGCCATGGCCCGGGCCACCTGCCGGGCGTCGGCCACTTCGATGGTAAAGGTCATCCAGGCCACGCCTTTGACCGTCTGCGTCTGCACGCCGATGACGTTCATCTTCTCGCGCGCGAACACGTCGGAGATGTCGCGCAGCAGCCCTTGCCGGTCTTGCGCTTCCACGGCAACGTCCACCGGGTAGACGGCCGCCCCATCGCGCGCGCCAGCGGTCTCCCCGCCCCACTGCACCTCGATCACCCGGTCAGGGTTCTGGCGCTGCAGGTGTGCGAAATCCGGGCAGTCGCTGCGGTGGATGCTCACGCCCTTGCCCCGGGTGACAAAGCCGCGGATCTCATCCGGCGGCGCCGGCTTGCAGCAGCGTGCCAGTTGCGTCATGAGCGAATCCACACCCACCACCAGCACGCCGCCGCGCGTGCCGGCCGAGGTCTTGCGGGGCTTTTTCAGCCATGGCAGCGGCGCCTCCGGGGCCGGCGGCTCGGCTGGCCGCAGATGGGTCTCGATCGCGCGCAGAGACAGCTCGTCCTTGCCCACCTGCTCAAACAGGGCCTGAGCCGATGCAAAGCCCATGGCCGCGGCCAGTTCCTCGTGTTTGAGCGCCGTCTTGCCCTCGCGCTGCAGCAGCTTCTCCACCGCCTCGCGGCCCCTGGCCACGGTTTCCTCCAGCGCCTGGGCGTTGAACCACGCCCGCACCTTGCTCTTGGCGCGGTGGCTGACGAGGTAGCCCAGTTCGCCGTTGAGCCAGTCGCGCGACGGACCGCCCTCCTTGGCGGCGATGATTTCGACCGTCTGCCCGTTCTGCAGCGGCGTGTTCAGGGTCACCATGGCGCCGTCCACACGCGCGCCGCGGCAGCGGTGGCCGAGGTTGGTGTGCACGGTGTAGGCAAAGTCCACCGGTGTGGCCCCCTGCGGCAGCTCGACGATGGCCGCATCGGGCGTGAGCACATAGATGCGGTCGTCGAACAGGCCCTGGGCGCTGCCACTGAGGTCGCGCTCCCAGGCCAGCAGCTGGCGCAGCACGGCAATCTTGGCGTCGTAGTCGGAACTGGCCGACACCCCCGCATAGCCCTTGGTGCCCGCCTCCTTGTAAGCCCAGTGCGCCGCCACCCCGTGCTCGGCATGATCGTGCATGGCCTGGGTGCGGATCTGGATTTCAAACGCCCGCCCCTGCCCGTCGCGCACGACCGTGTGCAGCGACTGGTAACCGTTGGGTTTGGGCTTGGCGATGTAGTCGTCGAACTCCTCCGGCACGGGCACAAACTGCGCATGCACATGGGCCAGCACGGCGTAGCAGTCGTTCACGTCGGGCACCACCACGCGCAGGGCGCGGATGTCGAACACCCGGTTGAAGTCCAGCGACTTGCCCCGCATTTTTTTGACGATGCTGTAGATGTGTTTGGGCCGCCCCTGCACCGATGCCGCAATACCCTGCTGCTGCAGTTGCTCCTGCAGGTGCTGGCGCACCTGCTCGACATGTGCCTCGCGCTCGGCCCGTTTCTCGTCGAGCCATCGGGCCACTTCCTTGTAGGTCGCCGGATCAAGGAAGCGGAAGGCCAGGTCCTCCATCTCCCACTTGATCTGCCAGATGCCCAGGCGGTTGGCCAGCGGTGCAAACACGTGCAGCGATTCGCTGGCCAGCGCCTCGCCAGGATCGCCTTTGGTGGCGGCAAAGTAACGCAGCGTCTGCAGGCGCGAGGCCAGCCGCAGCATGACCACCCGCAGGTCACGCGAGAAGGCCAGCAGCATCTTGCGCACGTTCTCGGTCTGGCTGGCGGCCAGTTCCGACACCGGCTGCTTGTTCGGCGAGCTCAACGGCTGTGCGGCGGCCAAGGCCGCCTGACGCTCTTCGTCTTTGCGCGCCTGCACCTGGGCCGCCTTCAGGCGGGCCTGGCGCTGCAGCTGCACCAGCTTGGTGGTCTCGACGGCCAGGGCGGCGAAGGGTTCACCAAAGGCCTTGGCAATCGTCTCCTGCGGGCGGTTGAGGTGCTGGCAGGCATAGACCAGATAGGCCGCCGCCTGCATGGCTTCTGAGCCACCGATTTCCTGCAGGATGCGGGCCACCGCATCCGCATGGGCCAGGGTGTTTTCGCCGGTGCCCAACGGCTCATAGGCCAGCAAAGGTTCGGCAAAAGCACGCGCGCGGCTGAGTGCCTGCGCCTCTTGTGGCAGGCTCAGCGAGGTGGCGGTGACGATGGCCGCCGGCGTCTGCACAGCGGTCGATGGATCGTCGGCGCCGGGCAAGGCTGTGCGCTTCATGCGGCTGCTGGCTCCGACCACAGAAACTGCCGGACAGCGTCCACCTGGTCGTCGCTGACCAGCGTGGGCGCGTGGCCCACCCCTTCAAATTCCACACAGGTCGCCCGCGGTCCGCGCTGTCCCATCTCGCGGGCGGTTTCGCGCGTCAGCAGGTCCGAATCAGCCCCGCGCAGCAGCAGCGTCGGGCAGCGGATGGCGTCGTAGGCCGCCCACAGTGCGGCCTCTCCTTCGCGCAGGCTCTGGTGCACTGCGTCCTCATCGGTGCGGGCGGTCAGGGCGCGCAAGGGCTCGCCGATGGCGGGGTCGTAATGCAGGCACCACTGCCCCTCGCGCTGGCGCAGCATGGGGCGCGAGAGTGCGGCCCACTGCTGTGGGGTGTGCGGGCCGAAGCCGGCGGAGATCTGGGCCATGTGGTCAAAAGCCGCCTGTTCGCTGTCAAAGCACATGTGGCGGCCGACATAGGTGGCAATGCGCTGCAGCGCCGCCCACTGGATCACGGGCCCCACGTCATTGAGCACCAGCCGGCGCGGCGCCAGCGCCGGCTGCGAAGCCAGTGCCAGGCCGATCAGCCCGCCCATGCTGGTGCCCACCCAGTCGATGACCACCGCCGGGTTCTGCGCACGCAGGTGGGCAACCAGTTGCGCCAGATCGGCCGCATAGGTGGGAACCTGGTAGAGCATCGGATCGGCCAGCCAGTCGCTGTGGCCACGGCCGGCCACGTCGACCGCCAGCACGCGGGCGCGTGGCGTCAGGGCCTGCGCGAGCACGTCGAAGTCGCGGCCCTGTCGGGTCAGGCCGTGCACGGCGATCACCACCTGCGCAGCATCCGCGCCGCTCTGGCAGGGCCAGTCCCAGTAGGCCAGCCGGCGCGGCGCGCCATCGCGGTTGAGCGGGCCGGTGACCGGCAGGAACTGGAGCTGGGGAGACTGCATGGGGCCGATCTGCCTTCAGGGCGTCCGTGATAATGGATTGAAAGTTGTTCAACCGATCGTAATGGAACTGGAGATCACCAATGCTCAAGAACAAGACTGCCCTCGTCACAGGCTCCACCAGCGGCATTGGCCTGGGCATAGCCAAGGCGCTGGCGCGCCAGGGGGCCAACATCGTGCTCAACGGCTTCGGCGACGCCGAAGGCCCCCAGGCCGAGATCGCGGCGCTGGGCGTGCAGGTGGCCTACCACGGGGCGGACATGAGCAAGCCCGTGGAAATCGAAGCCATGATGGCCTTCGCTGCAGCAAAGTTCGGCCGGGTGGACATCCTGGTCAACAACGCCGGCATCCAGCACGTGGCCAAAGTGGAGGACTTTCCGGTCGAGCGTTGGGACGCGATCATCGCCATCAACCTCAGCAGCGCCTTCCATGCCACGCGGCTGGCTTTGCCAGCCATGAAGGCCGCCAACTGGGGGCGGATCATCAACGTCGCCTCGGTGCACGGGCTGGTGGCCTCGGCCGAAAAGTCGGCTTATGTGGCGGCCAAGCATGGCGTGGTGGGGCTGACCAAAGTCACGGCACTGGAAACCGCCACCACCGGCGTGACCTGCAACGCCATCTGCCCGGGCTGGGTGCTCACACCGCTGGTGCAGAAGCAGGTGGACGCGAAAGCGGCCGCGCTGGGCCTGTCAAACGCCGACGCCACAAAACTGCTGCTGGGCGAGAAGGAGCCCTCCATGCAGTTCACCACACCCGACGAACTGGGCGAGCTGGCGGTGTTTTTCTGCTCGCCGGCGGGCAACAACGTGCGCGGCGTGGCCTGGAACATGGACGGCGGCTGGGCCGCACAGTAAAACCCCACCGCCCTTGTCGGGCGTGGTGTTCCAGCCAGCGTCGAACACCACACCCGCAAAAGGCCCGCGATGGTGGGCCTTTGTCAGGGTCGAAGGCCGTTGCGCTGACGGCTGCCGGGCCATCAGCGCAACTGCACCGAGCCTGAAACCGTGATGTTGACTGTGGCCTTGCCCGCCTCCACCGGTACCGGTGTGTCGGCCATGACCGCCTTGGCCTGCACCGCCATCGCACGCGGATAGGGGCGCACGCTCTCCTGGTCGGCCGAACTGACCGACACCTCGCGCAGCGCATAGCCCTGGAAACCAAAGGCACGCGCCACCTCGCCCGCCCGGGCCTTGAAACGCTCAATGGCCATCGCCTGCACATCCGACTCCAGCTTGCGCTGCGCCTCGCGCGAGAGCGAGAAGCCGACCTGGCCAAGGGTCAGCGTCTGGATCTGGCCGGCGGTGGAGCTGATGCGGGCAAAGTCGCGCCCTTCGATGACCAGTTCGGCCGTTCCCTGCCAGCCGTTGATCTTGCCGTTGCTGCCGTAGCGGGGATACAAGCTCAATGGCCCGGTGCGGACCTGCATCTGTTGCGGCTGCGCAGAGGCTCGGGCGACCGCCAGTGCCGCATCCAGCGCCGTCTTGAGCTGGGTCTGCACGCTGGCGGCATCGGCCCCTTCCCGGGTCGTGTTCAGGTGCATGGTCAACCAGTCTTGCGGTACCTCCAGATAGCCACTGGCCGACAGATTGACCACATTCCCCTGACCTGGCACCACCGCCGGTTGTGCCCACAAGGCGGCACTGGCACCCGCACTGCAAGCGAGCACCACACAGCAACGCAAGGCCGCGGCAACGGGACTCGACCCGCGACCGGCCAAAAAGGTCAACGCAGAAGACGGGGGCTGGGGCAGGTTCATGGTCTAGGGTGCTGCGACGGGTTTGAAGGACTGCTGGCGCAACTGCTCTCGCAGGTGTGCCCGCTCTTGAGCGCTGATCTGGTAAGTCGGCCGCTCAGCCGCGTTGGGGGGCCGGCGCAGGCTCTCACGCAGCGACGCAGCGCGCGGTGCCGCGGCCGCGTCGGCCGGCACACCCACCACCGCGGGGGTGGCTGTTTCCAGCGGTCGCGCGGCAGAAGCCGGGCCACTGGCCTGCGCAGCCCATGGGCACAGGGCCAGCAGCGTGGCGGTGTGGAGCAGGGACAACTTCATGAAAAGACGTCGACAAAAGAGCTGTCATTGTGCAGGCACGAACGGCGGCAACCCAGGTCGCCAATGGTGTTGATGTGTAACAAGCGGTCAAACACGCGGTACAACACAAGAGGTCGCCCCACATGACACCCACTTGACAATGCCACAATCGTGTCGGTGACACCCTTGGAGAGTTGCCCACATGCCACCCGCCAACGCCCAACAGCACAAGATTCTGGTGGTGGACGATGACGTCCGCATCCGCGACCTGCTGCGCCGTTACCTGACGCAGGAGAAGTTTGACGTGGTGTTGGCCGAGGACGGCAAGGCCCTCAGCCGGGTGTTGCAGCGCGAATCGGTCGACCTGATGGTGCTCGACTTGATGATGCCCGGCGAGGACGGCCTGTCCATTTGCCGGCGCCTGCGCGCCCAGGGCGACCAGACCCCCATCATCATGCTCACCGCCAAAAGTGAGGATGTGGACTGCATTGTGGGCCTGGAGGTGGGCGCCGACGACTATCTGGGCAAACCCTTCAACCCGCGCGAGCTGCTCGCCCGCATCCATGCCGTGCTGCGCCGCCGTCCGCCGGCCGAGGCACCCGGTGCCCCCTCGCAGGAACCCGAGCGGGTGCAGTTCGGGCCGTTTGAGTTTGACCTGAGCTTGCGCACCCTGCGCAAGAACGGCCAAGACCTGCCGCTGACCACCGGCGAATTTGCCATGCTCAAGGCCTTGGTGCGCCACCCGCGCCAGCCCTTGACGCGCGAGCGACTGGCGCAACTCACGCGTGGCCGCGAGTTCGAGCCGTTTGACCGCAGCCTGGACGTGCAAGTCTCGCGCCTGCGCAAACTGATCGAGGAAGACCCCTCCTCGCCCCGCTACCTGCAAACCGTCTGGGGTGTGGGGTATGTGTTCGTGCCCGATGGACACGCGGCATGAGCCGTCCGGCGCAAGCCCGTTTCGATGCCCGGCCTGACCCGACCGACACGGCTCCGGCGCCACTGGAGGCCCGGCGTCCGCGCGAACTGAGCCTGTTCTGGCGCACTTTTTTCATGCTGTCGCTGCTGCTGCTGGGCTGCATCGTCGCCTGGCTGCAAACCTTCCGTGCGCTGGATTTTGAGCCCCGCGTGTTGCAGAGCGCGCAGCAGCTGGCCTCGCTGGTCAACCTCAGCCGCGCCGCGCTGGTGCACTCGGACGCCATCGCCCGTGTTTCGCTGATCAAAACCCTGGCAGACGAAGAAGGTGTGCGCATCGCTGTGCGAGAACCGGGCGACACCTTCAAACCGTACGACAGCGATGCGCTCAGCCGCGAAGTGACCGCGCAACTGCAGACCCGGCTGGGTACCGGCACCGTGGTGGCCCGCGAGGTCAACGGAACGCCGGGCCTGTGGATCGGCTTTTTCATCGAGGAGGACCCCTACTGGCTGCTGACCGACCGCTCGCGGCTGGGGTCGATCACGGGCACCACCTGGCTGGTCTGGCTGGGTACGGCCGCGCTGCTGTCGCTGGCCGGAGCAGCGCTCATTGCCGGCCTGATCAACCGCCCATTGAAAAACCTGTCATTTGCTGCCAGCCGCCTGCGCGAAGGCGATTTCGAGGCCAGCCAACTCAGCGAAGCGGTGGCCACCAGCGAAATCCGCGAGGTCAACATCGGCTTCAACCGCATGGCGCAGCGCTTGTCCCAGATCGAGCAAGACCGCGCGCTGATGCTGGCGGGTATTTCGCACGATTTGCGCACCCCGCTGGCGCGCCTGCGGCTGGAGACCGAAATGAGCGTGGCCGACCCGCAGGCGCGCGAGCACATGGCAGCCGACATTGAACAGGTCAACGCCATCATCGACAAATTCCTCGACTATGCCCGGCCAGAACAGCCGGCGCCCGAAGCGGTGGAACTGCGGCCGGTCATTGAGACAGCGTTGCACCCCGCCAGCGGCGACCCCAACACCGTGGTCACGCTGCGCATGGCGCCGGGCACGGCGGTGCTGGGCGACCCCACGGAACTGCATCGCGTGTTTGCCAACCTGGTGGAAAACGCCCAGCGCTATGGCCGAGACAACCTGACCGGTGTGCTGCGCATCGATGTCACCGTCAAAGTCAAAGATGACTGGGTGCTGATCAAGCTGCGCGACCATGGCGCCGGTGTCAGCCCCGAGCAACTGGGCCAACTGACCCAACCCTTCTTCCGCGGTGATGCCTCGCGCTCCCTGGCCACCGGTACCGGATTGGGGCTGGCCATTGTGGAACGCGCCATCCACCGCATGGGCGGGCGCTTTGGCCTGGCCAACAGCACCAGCGGCGGGCTGGCGGCCTATATCAAGCTGCCACGCGCCCGGGCCTGAGCCACCACCTCCGCCGCAGCCTCAGCCGCGGGCCAGCAAAACGGCGGCGCGCGCCTCGATCGACAGACCCTGCCCCACCGGCCCGAGCTTTTCGGCCGTCTTGGCCTTGACGTTCACCTGCTCCACGGCCACGCCCAGCGCGGCCGCGATGCATGCCACCATGGCCGGGATGTGCGGCGCCAGCTTGGGCGCCTGGGCGATCACGGTGCTGTCCACATTGCCGATCGCGTACCCCGCGGCGCGCACCCGCCGTGCCGCTTCGGCCAGCAGCACCGCCGAATCGGCGCCCTTGAACCGCGCGTCGGTATCCGGGAAGTGGCGCCCGATGTCGCCCAGGCCCGCCGCACCCAGCAAAGCATCGGTGATGGCGTGCAGCAGCACGTCGGCGTCGGAATGGCCCAGCAGACCGGCAGGGTGCGGGATGGTGACGCCGCCGATGATCAGCGGCCGACCCGGCACCAGGGCGTGCACGTCCCAGCCCTCACCGATGCGAAAAGGAATGCTCATGTTCGGGCTTTCAGGATGGCTTCGGCCAGGGCGAAGTCTTCGGGGTAGGTGACTTTGAAGTTCTGCGCACTGCCGGGCACCAGGCGCGGCGAATGGCCGGCCAGCTCCATGGCACTGGCTTCGTCGGTGACGCCGTGAAAACCGCTGTCGGCGCGCAAGGCCAATGCGGCGTGGAGCGCCCCGATGCGGAACATCTGCGGCGTCTGCGCCAGCCACTTGTCAGACCGGTCCACCGTGGCCGCCACCCGGCCACCCGCCTCGGCCTTGAGGGTGTCCGGCAGCTTGAGCGCCAGCAGCCCCCCCACCGGATCGTCCTGACAGGCGTCGATCAGCGCGTCGATCTGCGCCGGGGTGATCAGGCAGCGTGCTGCGTCGTGCACCAGCACCCAGTCGTCGGCCTGGGCGCCGCCGTCGAGCAGCGCGCGCAGGCCGTTGAAGACGGATTCGGCACGGCTGGCCCCGCCGCAGCGGGCCAGCGTCACCTGCGGATCATCGATGTTCAGGAATCGATCGGCCGGGGACACCACCAGCAGCACCCGCTCGATCCGCCGCACCGCCTGAAAAGCGGCCAAGGTGTGCAGCACCAGCGGCAACCCCAGCAGCGGCTCGTACTGTTTGGGGCCGGCGGTACCGGCACGCGAACCCGTGCCGGCGCAGGGCAAGAGCGCAAAACAGCGCGCCTGAGGGCGGGGGAAAGCGGGCGTGGGTGCGTCGGTCATGGGCAGGCGCGCATTCTAAAATCAGCCCAGCCACCCCCCGGCTTGCTGCCGGGGGGTTTTCGCGCTTTTTGCCTGCCTGCCTGCCTGCCATGGACCTGCCCAAGCTCAAACCCGGTCAACGTTTCCACCTGCCCCGCCCTGCCGGTGCGGCCGATGCACTGCTGCTGGCCCAGTTGGCAGCGCGGGAAAAGGCCGCCGGTCGGCCTGTGGCCATCGTCACCGCCGACGCAACCGACGCGCAGCGCCTGCTCGACGAAATGGCCTTCTTCGCGCCCGATCTGCGCTGCGCCCTGTTCCCCGACTGGGAAACCCTGCCCTATGACGCCTTTTCGCCGCACCAGGACCTGATCAGCGAACGCCTGGCCACACTCTGGCGTATCCAGCAGCGCGACAAAGACACCAGCGCCGACGTGGTGCTGGTGCCCGCCACCACCGCGCTCTACCGGCTGGCGCCGCCGTCGTTCCTGGCCGGCTACACCTTTCAGTTCAAGGTCAAACAGAAACTCGACGAAGCCAAGCTCAAGGGCCAGCTCACCCTGGCCGGCTACAACCATGTGACCCAGGTGGTCAGCCCCGGCGAATACGCGGTGCGCGGCGGGCTGATCGACCTCTTCCCCATGGGCTCGCCGGTCCCCTACCGGGTCGATCTGTTCGACGACGAGATCGATTCGATCCGCACCTTTGACCCCGACAGCCAGCGCAGCCTGTACCCGGTGCCCGAAGTGCGGCTGCTGCCCGGGCGCGAATTCCCCATGGACGAGGCGGCGCGGGCGCGCTTTCGCAGCCGCTGGCGCGAACTGCTCGAAGGCGACCCGACCAAGAGCCGCATCTACAAAGACATGGGCAACGGCGTGGCCACCGCCGGCATCGAGTACTACCTGCCGCTGTTCTTTGAAGAAACGGCCACCGTCTTCGACTACCTGGGCGAGCAGGCCACGGTAGTGCTGCACGGCGACCTGGAACCGGCCTTCCAGCGCTTCTGGCAAGACACGCAGGACCGCTACCGCCTGGTCCGCGGCGACCCGGACCGCCCCGCCCTGCCGCCCGAGAGCCTGTTCCTGTCGATCGAGCAGTTCTACGGCGAAGCCAATACCCATGCGCAATTGGCGATCCGGCCCGCCGTCGAAGACATCGCCGACAACGCTTTCGCGCAAAAGCTCGGTGAGCTGGCCGCGGTGCGCGGCGCCGAAGACCCGCTGTCGCGCCTGCACGGCCACATCCGCAACACCGCGCACCGGGTGCTGCTGCTGGCCGAGAGCGATGGCCGGCGCGAGAGCCTGCTGGACTTTCTGCGTGCCAGTGGCCTGAACCCGCCAGCCTTCGATTCGCTGGCCGAGTTCGAGGCCAGCGATGAAAAGGTGGGCATCGCCACCGCCGGGCTGACGGTGGGCTTTTCCTGGCTGGCAGCGGGTATCGACTTCGTCACCGAAACCGAGCTGTTCGCCGCCGGCCCAACCACCCGCCGGCGCAAGAAGCAGGAACAGGTCAGCGACGTCGACGCGCTGATCAAGGACCTGTCCGAACTCAACGTGGGCGACCCGGTGGTGCACAGCGCCCACGGCATTGGCCGCTACCGGGGCCTGGTCAACCTGGACATGGGCGACAAGAACCCCGATGGCTCGCCCGCGCTGCAGGAGTTCCTGCACCTCGAATACGCCGACAAGGCGGTGCTGTACGTGCCGGTGAGCCAGCTCAGCCTGATCGGCCGCTACACCGGCGTGAGCGCCGACGAAGCGCCGCTGCACAAACTGGGCAGCGGCCAGTGGGAAAAGGCCAAGCGCAAGGCCGCCGAGCAGGTGCGCGACGCCGCCGCTGAGTTGCTGAACATCTACGCCCGCCGCGCGGCGCGCCAGGGCCACGCCTTCCGCTTCAGTGCGCAAGACTACGAGGTGTTCGCCAACGACTTCGGCTTCGAGGAAACGGCCGACCAGAAAGCCGCGATCCACGCCGTCATCCAGGACATGATCAGCCCGCAGCCGATGGACCGCCTGGTCTGTGGCGATGTGGGCTTCGGCAAGACCGAGGTCGCGCTGCGCGCCGCCTTTGTCGCCGTCACCGGCGGTAAGCAGGTCGCGTTTCTGGCCCCGACCACGTTGCTGGCCGAGCAGCATTACCAGACGCTGGTGGACCGCTTCGCCAAGTGGCCGGTGAAGGTGGCCGAGATGAGCCGGTTCCGCTCGCAAAAGGAAATCACGGCCGCGATGAAGGGCATCAGCGACGGCAGTGTCGACATCGTGGTCGGCACGCACAAGCTGCTCTCCGAGAAGACGCAGTTCAAAAACCTGGGCCTGCTCATCATCGACGAGGAACACCGTTTCGGCGTGCGCCACAAAGAGGCCATGAAGCAGCTGCGCGCCGAGGTGGACGTGCTCACGCTCACCGCCACCCCCATCCCGCGCACCCTGGGCATGGCGCTCGAAGGCCTGCGCGACCTGTCGGTCATCGCCACCGCACCGCAGCGCCGCCTGGCCATCAAGACCTTTGTGCGCAACGAAGGCAACGGCGTGATCCGCGAAGCCGTGCTGCGCGAATTGAAACGCGGCGGCCAGGTCTACTTCCTGCACAACGAGGTCGAGACCATCGAGAACCGCAAACAAAAGCTCGAAGAAATCCTGCCCGAGGCGCGTATTGCGGTCGCCCACGGCCAGATGCCCGAGCGCGAGCTGGAGCGGGTGATGCGCGATTTCGTGGCGCAGCGCTACAACCTGCTGCTGTGCTCGACCATCATCGAGACCGGCATCGACGTGCCCACCGCCAACACCATCGTCATGAGCCGCGCCGACAAGTTTGGCCTGGCCCAGCTGCACCAGCTGCGCGGCCGGGTGGGCCGCAGCCACCACCAGGCCTACGCCTACCTGCTGGTGCCCGAGATCGAAGGCCTGACCAAACAGGCCGCCCAGCGGCTGGACGCGATCCAGCAGATGGAAGAACTGGGCAGCGGCTTCTACCTCGCCATGCACGACCTGGAAATTCGCGGCGCGGGCGAAGTGCTGGGCGAAAACCAGAGCGGCAACATGCTGGAGGTCGGCTTCCAGCTCTACAACGAGATGCTCAGCGAGGCGGTGAAGGCGCTCAAGGCCGGGCGCGAGCCGGACCTGCTCTCGCCCCTGTCGGTCACCACCGACATCAACCTGCACGCCCCCGCCCTGCTGCCCAACGACTATTGCGGCGACGTGCACCTGCGCCTGTCGTTCTACAAAAAACTCGCCACCGCCAAAACCACCGACCAGGTGGACGCACTGCTGGAAGAAATCGTCGACCGCTTCGGCAAGCTGCCACCGCAAACCCAAACCCTCATCGACGTGCACCGCCTGCGCGTGCTCTCCGCTCCGTACGGCGTGGTCAAGGTCGATGCGACACCGGGCGTCATCCACATCACCTTCCGGCCCAACCCGCCCATCGAGCCGATGCGCATCATCGAGCTGATCCAGAAGAACAAACACATCAAATTGGCAGGCAACGAGAAGCTGCGCATCGAACGCGCCCTGCCGGAAGTGAAGGACCGGGTGCAGATGGTGCGCGACGTGCTGCGGAGCTTGGGGCAGCCGCTGAAGGCAGCAGCCACAGCCATTGCGACTTGATCTGCATGGACAGCGCCGAACCTGGAGCGCTGCCTCTTGCGTGGACATATCCCGAACTGGTCTTTCCCACCTTCCAATGGGGTACCTCGCCCTCAGTGAAACCGGGCGTGGAGTGTGTCAGGAGCACACACTGAACCGGGTCAGGCTTGGATGCTGAACATGGACCATGTTGAGACTCCACAGCACAAAGAAAAAAGTCCTTGAAAATCAAGGACTTGAATCTTTTTGGCGGAGAGGGCGGGATTCGAACCCGCGGTGGGGATTAGCCCACACACGCTTTCCAGGCGTGCGACTTAAACCGCTCATCCACCTCTCCGCGTAGCCTTCTAGTATAGCAGTGCACCGATGAAGTATCGACCGATTTTGAACGACGGGCGTGTGGGCGACGCCCAGAAGGTACACAAAAAAGGCCACCCGAAGGTGGCCTTTGCCGGATCTTGCTGGATACCTGGGGAGGCGATCAGCGGATCACGGCGAGTTCGGAGCGCTTGCCACCTTTGTAGGTGTACAGCGTCAGAGCGCCGTTCTTGATGTCGCCCTTCTCGTCAAAGGCGATCTGGCCGGTCACGCCCTTGTAGTTGGTTTCCTTGAGCTTGGGCAGGTACTTGGCCGGATCGGAAGAGTCGGCTGCCTTCATGGCCTCGACCATCACCATCACGGAGTCGTACACGTAGGGGGCGTACACCTGCACATCGGCGTTGAATTTGGCCTTGAAGTCGGCGCGGAACTTGTCCATGCCGGCTTTGGCTTCGCCTTCCACACCGCCGGCTTCGGCGCAGTAGACCTGCTCGTCGCTCATGCCGTCGCCAGCCAGATCGACCAGACCCGACGAGCAGATGCCGTCGCCGCCCATGAACTTGGCCTTGATGCCCAGCGCCTTCATCTGCTTGAGCATGGGGCCGGCCACGGCATCCATACCACCGAAGAAGATGATGTCAGGCTTCTTGGCTTTCAGGGTGGTCAGGATGGCGTTGAAGTCGGTGGCCTTGTCGTTGGTGAACTCACGACCCACGATCTTGCCGCCAGCGGCGGTCACGCCTTTTTCAAACTCGTCAGCCACACCCTGGCCGTAGGCGGTACGGTCGTCGATGACGGCAATGCTCTTGCCCTTGAGAGTTTCCACAGCGTATTTGCCGAGGGTGCCACCGAGGTGGACGTCGTCAGCCACGACGCGGAAGGCACCTGCGTAGCCCTGGCGGGTGTACTTCGGGTTGGTGGCCGAGGGGGAAATCTGGGGAATACCAGCGTCGTTGTAAATTTGCGACGCGGGGATGGTGGTACCCGAGTTGAGGTGACCGATCACGCCATTGACCTTGGCATCCACCAGCTTTTGGGCTGCTGCGGTGCCCTGCTTGGGATCGCCAGCATCGTCTTCTGCCAGCAACTCGAACTTGACCGGCTGACCGCCAATGCTCAGGTTGGCCGCGTTCAACTCGTCGATGGCCATGCGGGCGCCGTTCTCGTTGTCTTTGCCGAGGTGGGCGATGGCACCGCTGGTCGGTCCCACGTGACCGATCTTGATCACACCACCGGCGGCAGGGGCTGCAGCGGGCGCGGCAGCGGGTGCTGCAGCAGGAGCAGCTTCTTCTTTTTTACCGCAAGCGGCCAGGGCGACCGCAGCGGCGAGCACAGCCAGTTTCAGATTCAGTTGCATAGATAGCCTCGGGAAGGAATGGTATTGAACTGCGGAGGGAACTTTTCTCCACACCCAATAAGATAACCCAAATTCCCAAAACTCTGGATGCCACGCGGTTCGCGGGGGTGATGATCGAGGGTTTGCCCGGATGTCCTTTCTACGGCTGCCCGCCTGCGGTCGGTGCTTGTGCTCCCGTGCACGGCGGCTGAGAACATCCGCAAGGCTGGCACGACCGCCGCTGCGTGCAGCGTCGCAGCGCCGCAGCGCTGCCTTCACCCGACGGCCATGGCCTGCAGATCGAGGTGTTTGGGTTCGATGCCTTGGGACTTGTAGCGCCGCCAGCGCTCGCGTGCCAGGTCGCGCACCACGGGGTCCCGGGTGACGACCTCAATCACGCGGGCAAAGCGTTCAAAGCCCTGCGGCCAGGCGTCGCGCAGGTTCACCAGCACCGGGGCCGGGACATGCGAGGTGCCGACAGCATCGGCACTGCGGATGACGATGGGCGTCCGGGCGAGAACCCAGGGTAGCGCATCGTCACGCACATGGGGGACAAATTCGGTGGCCATCCAGGTCCAGAGGTGCTGATCCAGTTCGCTGGCCAACGGCTCGTCGGCCCACACCAGGACGCTGGCGCCCTGGCGGTGTGCCTTGCGCAACAAACGGCAGGCGTACACCAGCCGATCGGGCGCGTTGAAATGAAAGCTGACCTCGGGCAGATCGGGCATGACGGCAGGCTGCGGTCGGCAGGCGGTTCAGGCCTTGAGAGCGGCAGCCTTTTGGGATGCTTTCGGAGCCGGCTTGGAGGCGGCCAGGCCGAGCAGATAGTGCACCAGCAACGGCACCGGTCGACCCGTCGCACCTTTGGCTGCGCCACTTTTCCAGGCCGTTCCGGCGATGTCCAGGTGCGCCCACGCCGCCTCACCCACAAACTTTTGCAGGAACTTGGCTGCGGTGACCGCGCCAGCGGCGCGGCCCGCCACGTTGCCCATGTCGGCGAAGTTGGACTTCAGGCCCTCTGCATACTCGTCGTCCAGGGGCATGCGCCAGCACGGGTCTAGCGCCGCATCGCCGGCCGCCAGCAGCGCCTGCGCCAGTGCATCATCGGCTGAAAACAGACCCGAGCGTACCCCACCCAGGGCGATGACGCACGCGCCTGTGAGCGTGGCAATGTCCACCACCGCACGGGGTTTGAAACGGGCGGCATAGGTGAGCGCATCGCACAGGATGAGACGGCCCTCGGCGTCGGTGTTGAGGATCTCGATGGTCTGCCCGCTCATGCTGGTGACCACGTCGCCCGGTTTGACGGCCAGCCCGTCGGGCATGTTCTCGCAACTGGGGATCAAACCCACCACATTGATGGCAGGCTGCAACTCCGCCAGGGCGGCAAAGGTGCCCAGCACGCTGGCCGCGCCCCCCATGTCGAACTTCATTTCGTCCATGTCGGCGGCGGGCTTGATGGATATGCCACCGGTGTCAAAAGTGATGCCCTTGCCCACCAGCACCACCGGTGCCTCGGCCTTGGGGGCGCCGCTGTAACGCAGCACGATGAACCGCAGCGGCTCGGCCGACCCCTGGGCCACGGCCATGAACGCGCCCATCTTGAGCGCAGCGACCTCTTTGGGTCCGAGCACTTCGGTCTTGATGCGGTGCAGGCGGCCGAGCTTGCGTGCCGCGTCAGCCAGCTGGCTGGGCGTGGCCATGTTGCCCGGGCGGTTGGCCCATTCCTTGGCCAGTTCCACACCGGCCACCAGCGCCCGCCCCTGCTGGAAGCCGGCGCGCACCGTCTCGGTGTGTTGGACACCGACCACCACTTTTTGCAGGGTGCGCGCCTTGGCGGACGGCTTGCTGTACGTGTAAACGTAGCTGGCGTCGGCACAAGCGGTGATGGCTGCGCACACGCAGGCCTCATGGTGATCGGCCAGCAAATGCAGGCTCAGAGCCAGCTTGCGCACCGGGGCCGACTTGAGGCTGGCCATGCCCGCCGCAACCGCCTTGCGCACCGACCGGGGGCTGCCGTCGCCCGCCCGGACCAACACCAGCCGTGAAGCCTTGAAGCCGGCAGGCCGGTAGGCGGACAGGCAGGCGCCCACGTCTGCGCCCAGGTCGCCCTGCTGCCAGGCTGCTTCGATCAACTGAGACAGGGGATCTGTTACTGCACGCAGCGCCTGCGAGCGGTCATCAGGCACGAGGACCAGCAGCGCATCAGCTGCCCATTCAGCACAGGCGTCAAACGAGAGGGCTTTGAGTTCGAAGTCCATAATCGTGGTTGATAAAACAGTACTTTCAATGTTATTCCATTCAACCCTCAGGCGAGAGCTGGCGCGCAGTTTTGGTGCGACCTTGGTGGTCTTGTTCACCATCGTGCTGACCATGCTGCTGATCCGCACGCTGGGCCTGGCTTCCAAGGGCAGCGTCAACCCGGAGGAGATCATGCTGGTGCTCGGCTACACCGTGCTCGGCCGCATGCCCACGGTGCTGACGCTGGCCCTGTTCATGGCCATTGTGTTCACCCTCTCCCGCTGGTACCGCGACAGCGAAATGATCATCTGGCATGCCAGCGGCCGCTCGCTGGGCAGTTTCATCGGGCCGGTGATGCGTTTTGCCTGGCCTGTTTTGCTGGTGGTGACGCTCATGGTGGTGTTTGTCTGGCCCTGGGCCAACCAGCAAACCGAAGATCTGCGGGGGCGCTTTGAACGTCGGGGCGACCTGGAACGTGTGGCGCCCGGGCAGTTCCAGGAATCGTCGAACGGGCAGCGCGTGTTTTTCATCGACAAGGACACCGCCGACGGCACGGTGGGGCGCAATGTCTTCATCTCCAGCCGGGAAGACGATGGTACTCAAACCATCACCTCGGCCCGCGCCGGACGCATTGAATGGGTGGGCAACCAGCAGATGCTGTTGCTGGAAAACGGCCAACGGCTGGAATGGTCGGCCGGCGGCCAGGACCTGAAAGTCAGTGAATTTGGCGAGTATTCCACCGTCATCACAAGGGCGTCCGGTCTGGGCAGCAGCGAACCGGGCTTGAAGGCGCGTCCCACCTGGCGGTTGATCAGCGAGCCCACCCGCGCACACCTGGCTGAGCTGGGCTGGCGGGTCGGCATGGCCTTGACGGCATTCAACTTCGTGCTCATAGCGCTGGCCACCACCACCGGCAACCCGCGGGCCGGGCGCGGCGGCAACCTGTTTTTCACCCTGTTCGCTTTCGTTTTTTATTACAACCTGCTCAACCTGGGTCAGAGCTGGATGGCCTCGGGCCTGGTGGGTCTGTGGCCCTTCATGCTGGGCCTGCACGGCGGTGTGGGCACGCTCGCACTGCTGTGGCTGGCCAAACGGCACCACAACTTCAGCCTGCGCAGCTGGCTGCGATCGCGGCGCGACGGGCAGACGGCACCTGCCATGGAGGCCGCATGAGGACCATCCGCCGCCTCATTTATGGCGAAGTGTTCGTGGCCGTGGGATTTGTCTTGCTGGCCTTCCTGGCGCTGTTCTTCTTTTTTGATGTGGTCGATGAACTGCCGGATCTGGGCCGAAGCTCGCCGCTGGACCCGACGCAGGTCTACCGTCTGCCGCAGGCGCTGCTCTATGTGCTGCTGCTGACGCCCAGCCGCCTGTACGAGTTGTTGCCCATTGCGGTGCTCATTGGCTCGGTGTGGGTGCTCGCGCGGCTGGCCCAGAGCTCGGAATACACCATCTTGCGCACCAGCGGCCTGGGGCCCTGGCGGGCGCTGCGCAGCCTGCTCGGCTTGGGCAGCATTTTTGTGTTGCTGACCTTTGCCCTGGGCGACTACATCGCGCCGCTGGCCGACCGCACCGGTCAATTGCTCAAGGCTCGTTATCAGGGGCACATCAGCGTCGGTCAGACCGGCGCCTGGCTCAAGGAGCGGCAGGCGCAGAGCCAGTTTTCGGTCAATGTGGGGGCGCTCACGCCGCAGGGCGGTCTTGAACAGGTGCGGATCTACGAGTTCGACCAGCAGGGTTTTGTGCTCTCCACCGTGAACGCACAGCGTGGCCAGATCGAGGCCGACGCCTCATGGACGCTCTACAACGTGCAGCGCAGCGTGTTCGACACCGCCAGCCCCGCGTCGGCGCGGGTCGTGCACAGCCAACTGCAAAACTGGCGCTGGCCCAGCGGCATCACCACCGAAATGGTTTCCGCCGCGCTGCTCAAGCCAGAGCGCATGCGAACGACCGACCTCTATGCCTACATTGGCCATCTGGAAGCCAATGGCCAGACCGCGCAGCGCTATCAAATCGAGTTCTGGCGCAAGGTGTTTTATCCCCTGTCGTGCCTGGTCATGGTGGTGCTGGCACTGCCCTTTGCCTACCTGCACTTCCGCTCTGGCGGTATCACCGGCTACGTGTTCGGTGGCGTCATGGCCGGCATCAGCTTCTTTCTGCTCAACAACGTGTTTGGCTATATCGGCAACCTCCAGCAGTGGCAGCCCTGGCTGGCAGCCGCGTCGCCAGCCCTGATCTACTCTCTCATTTCGCTGGCGGCCTTTGGCTGGCTGGTTCTTCGCAGGTGATGCCTATGCTCGGTGTGATTGTGTTTGCCCATGGATCGCGCGATCCGCTGTGGCGCCGCCCGGTCGAGGCGGTGGCCCGGCAAATCGCGCAGACCAACCCCGAAACCCGGGTGGAAAACGCCTACCTGGAACTGTGTGACCCCGATCTGCCCACCGCGGCGGCGCGGCTGGTGCAGGCCGGCGTGCGGCGGGTGCGGGTGCTGCCCCTTTTTTTTGGCATGGGCAAACACGCGCGCGAAGACCTGCCGGCGCTGATGGCACAACTGGGCCAGCAACACCCCGACGTGACTTTTGAATTGCTGCCCGCTGCCGGGGAAGACCCGCGCCTGATCGCCCTGCTGGCCCGCATCGCCCTGGAAGACCGCCCATGAACCTGCACCAGTTCCGCTTTGTGCAGCAGGCGGTGCGCCGCAACCTGAACCTGACCGAAGCGGCCAAGGCCCTGCATACCTCGCAACCGGGCGTGTCCAAAGCCATCATCGAGCTGGAGGAAGAACTCGGCATCGAGATCTTTGCCCGCCACGGCAAACGCATCAAGCGGGTGACCGAGCCTGGACAACAGGTGCTCAAAAGCATCGAAATCATCCTGCGCGAGGTCAACAACCTCAAACGCATTGGTGAGCAATATGCCGCGCAGGACAGTGGCACGCTGTCCATTGCCACCACCCACACACAGGCCCGCTATGTGTTGCCCGGCCCGGTGGCCCGGCTGCGCGAGATCTATCCCAAAGTGGGTGTGAGCCTGCACCAGGGCTCGCCCGACCAGGTCGCCCGCATGCTGCTGGACGAGGTGGCCGAGATCGGCATGGCCACCGAATCGCTCGCCACCTATCCCGACCTCATCACCCTGCCCTGCTACGAATGGCAGCATGTGCTGGTGCTGCCCTTCGATCACCCGCTGCTGCAGCGCCCGCACATCACGCTCGAAGACCTGGCGCAGGTGCCCCTGATCACCTACCACCCCAGCTTCACCGGCCGCACCCGCATCGACCAGGCCTTTGCCCTGCGTGAACTGCAGCCCAACGTGGTACTCGAGGCCATTGACGCGGACGTGATCAAAACCTACGTGAAGCTGGGCATGGGCGTGGGCATCGTGGCCGAAATGGCCATGCAGGGCGACAACGCCACCCCTGACCTGGTGGCCCGCCCGGCGGCGCAGCTGTTTGGCCACAACGTGGCGCGCGTGGCCTTCAAGCGCGGCACTTACTTGCGTCAATTCGTGTTGCGATTTGCCGAACTGCTCAGCGACCGCCTCAGCCGCGACCTGATCCAGCGCAGCATGGCCGGTGACGGCCAACATTTCGACATTTGATCCCCGTATGAACACCCTGCCCCACACGCCTGTACCGCCCTCTCGCCTGCCCACCGTCGGCACCACCATCTTCACCGTCATGTCAGCGCTGGCTGCCGAGGTGGGTGCAGTCAACCTGGGCCAGGGCTTCCCCGACTTCGACTGCGACCCGGAACTGGTCAACGCCGTCACCCGCGCCATGCAGGCCGGCCACAACCAGTACCCGCCCATGCCCGGCGTGCCCGCGCTGCGCCAGGCCATGGCGGCCAAAATGCAGGCGCTGTACGGCCTGCGCTGTGATCCGAACACCGAGATCACGGTGACCGCCGGCGCAACCCAGGCCATCCTGACCGCCATCCTCGCCGTGGTGCACCCGGGCGACGAAGTCATCGTGCTCGAACCCTGCTACGACAGCTACGTGCCCAACATCGAGCTGGCCGGCGGCAAGGTGGTGCGCGTACCGCTGGTGCCGGGCAGCTTCCGGCCCGATTTCGACGCGCTGGCCGCCGCCCTCACGCCGCGCACCCGTGCGCTCATCATCAACAGCCCGCACAACCCCAGCGGCCAGGTCTGGAGCGCGCAGGACATGCAGCGGCTCGATGAACTGCTCGCCCCCACCGACGTGCTACTGATCAGCGACGAGGTGTACGAGCACATGGTGTTCGACGGCCAGCAACACCAAAGCGCTGCGCGCTTTCCCGGCCTGGCGGCGCGCGCCTTCATCGTCAGCAGCTTTGGCAAGACCTACCACGTCACCGGCTGGAAGGTGGGCACCGTGGTTGCGCCTGCGCCGCTGAGCGCTGAATTTCGCAAGGTGCACCAGTTCAACGTGTTCACCGTCAACACACCCATGCAGCACGCGCTGGCCGCCTACATGGCCGACCCGGCGCCCTACCTGGAGCTGAGCGCCTTCTACCAGCGCAAGCGCGACCTGTTCCGCGACGGCCTGGCGCGCACCCGCTTTCGCCTGTTGCCCGGCCAGGGCACCTACTTCCAGTGCGTGGGCATCGAAAACCTCGCGGTCGCCGAGCGCGATCTGCCCGAAGCCGAGTTCTGCCAATGGCTCACCCGCGAGATCGGGGTGGCAGCCATTCCCCTGTCAGCCTTCTACGGCAGCGGCTTCGACCAGAAGGTGGTGCGCTTTTGCTTTGCGAAGAAGGACGAGACGCTGCAGGCAGCGCTGGAGCGGCTGGCCCGGCTGTGAGCCCGGTCAGCCGTTGAGCTGGCTCCAGGCCTTGTCGAGCCGCTTGATGCTCACCGGCTGCGGTGTGCGCAATTCCTGCGCGAAGAAGCTCACCCGCAGTTCCTCCAGCAGCCAGCGCAGCTCTTGCAGGCGCGCGTCCTGCACGCCCTTGCGTTCAGCCACCAGGCGCCAGAAGCGCTGGTCCTGCGGGCGCAGTTCGGCAAACTTGGCGGCGTCGCGCGCCGGGTCGCTGCGCAGCTTGTCCAGCCGCAGCTGCACCGCCTTGAGATAGCGCGGGAAGTGCTGCAGCTGCGCATAGGGCGTTGAACTGAGGAAGGTTTTGGGCACCAGACGCTGCAGCTGCTGCTGCACGTCGGTCGCCACATCGGCGGGCGGCTTGCTGTCCTTGAGCTTGCGCTGCGCGGCAGCGAACTCGGTCAGGATGGTGCCGGCCTGGCGCGCGATTTCGTTGGCGATCAGCGTCAGGCGCCCGCGCCCTTCGTCCACCCGCGCCTTGAACGCGGCGGCATCGGTCGGCAGCGGATCGGTCAGAAAGGCCCGGTCAAGCGCCAGGTCGAGGATCTGGTTCTTCAGTTCTTCCAGCGTGCCCCCACCGCCGCTGCTGTCGGTTTTACCCACGGCCATGTACGCCACGCCCATGGCCTGCAGGCCGGGCAGGTTCTTTTCCAGGTACTTGAGCGCATCCTTGATTTGGAGCGCAAACAGGCGGCGCAGACCGGCGCGGTGACGGGTTTGCGCCACTTCGGGCTCGTCGAAAACCTCGATGCGCACCGCATCGCCGTCGTCGATCAGCGCCGGAAAACCGATCAGCGTCTGGCCGCCCTTGCGGATCTCCATCAGCTCGGGCAGTTCGCCGAAGTCCCAGCTGGTGTGGCGCTGTTCGGCGCTGGAGGTCTTGGCCGCCGGTGAGGCTGGCGCGTGGGCCTTATCGGCAGCAGACGCACGGCGGGCAGCATCGACAGGGGGTTTCGGCTGCGATGGCGCGGCGGCGGGCGCTGCAATATCCTGCAGCTTGAGCGAGGCCAGCGCCTGGAAGGCTCCGCGCGCCTTGGAACCCAGCTCGGCCTTGAGCGCGCCCAGGTTGCGCCCCTGCCCCAGCTGGCGGCCGTGTTCGTCCACCACCCGCAGGTGCATGAAGTGGTGCGCCGGCAGCATGTCGACCTTGATGTCGTTGCGCTGCACCGGCAGTTGCGTCGCCTCGCGCACCAGCTTGAGCAGCGCATCCATCAGGTTGCCGCCGGCAAACACCTCGGGCTGGCACAGGGCTTCGGTCATCTTCTCGGCGGTGGCCGGCAGCGGTACCAGGCGCGAACGCGGGCGCTGGTGCAGCGTCTTGAGCAAGGCCTGCACTTTCTCCTTGAGCATGCCGGGCACCAGCCAGTCGCAGCGGTCTTCGCTGACCTGGTTGAGCGCAAAAATCGGCACCGTCACGCTCACCCCGTCGCGCGGATCACCCGGCTCGTGCAGGTAGGTGGCGGCGCAGTCCACGCCCCCCAGGCGGATGGTCCGGGGATAGGCCTGCGTGGTGATGCCGGCGGCCTCGTGCCGCATCAGCTCCTCGCGGGTCAGGAACAGCAGCTTGGGGTTGTCCCGCGAGGCCTCACGATACCAGCGCTCGAAAGTCACACTGCTGCACACTGCCGCAGGGATCTGCTGCTCGTAGAAAGCGTAGATCAGTTCGTCGTCCACCAGCACGTCCTGTCGGCGTGCCTTGTGCTCCAGGTCTTGCACCTCGCGCACGGTGCGCCGGTTGGCGGCCAGAAAACTTAGCTTGCTGTCCCAGGTGTCCTCGTGCAGATGGCCCACCAGGGCTTCGCGGATGAAGATCTCGCGCGCGCCAGCCGGGTCCACCTTGCTGTAATCCACCCGCCGCTGCTGGTAGACCACCAGGCCGTAGAGGGTGGCGCGCTCGTAGGCGCTGACGCGGCCGGCCTTCTTCTCCCAGTGCGGATCGAGCACCTGCTTCTTGAGCAGATGGCTGCCCACCTGCTCCAGCCATTGGGGTTCGATGTGGGCGATGCCGCGGCCGAACAGGCGCGCGGTCTCCACCAGCTCGGCGCAGACGATCCAGCGGCCCGGCTTTTTGCTCAGGTTGGCGCCCGGATGACGGTAGAACTTGATACCGCGCGCACCGAGGTACCAGTCTTCGGTGTCGTTCTTGCAGCCGATGTTGCCCAGCAGGCCCGCGAGCATGGACAGGTGTAGCTGTTCGTAAGTTGCCGGTTGCGTGTTGAGCTTCCACTGGTGTTCGGCCACCACGGTGTGCAGCTGCGAATGAATGTCGCGCCACTCGCGCACCCGCCGCACGTTGAGGTAGTGCTCGCGCAGCAGGTTTTCATACTGGCGGTGGCTGAGCTTGTGGTCTTTTCCGTGGCCACCCTTGCTGTCCTCCAGCCACTTCCAGAGCTTGAGCGTGCCGCTGAACTCGCTCTTCTCGTCGTCGAATTTTTTGTGTGCCTGGTCGGCCTGGGTCTGTTTGTCCAGCGGCCGGTCGCGCACGTCCTGCAGGCTCAGCGCCGACGCGATGACCAGCACCTCGTCCAGCGCGCCGCGCTCGCGCGCTTCGAGCAGGATGCGGCCCACCCGCGGGTCCAGTGGCAGTTTGGACAGCGTCTTGCCCACCGGCGTGAGTTCGTTGGCCTCGTCCACCGCGCCCAGCTCGGCCAGCAGCTGGTAGCCGTCGGTGATGGCGCGGCGCTGTGGCGCCTCCAGAAACGCGAAGTCTTCCACCGCGCCCAGGTGCAGCGCCTTCATGCGCAAGATCACACCCGCCAGCGAACTGCGCAGAATTTCCGGGTCGGTGAACTTCGGGCGACCATTGAAATCGGCCTCGTCGTAGAGTCGGATGCAGATGCCGTCGGCCACCCGGCCGCAGCGGCCGGCGCGCTGGTTGGCCGCGGCCTGGCTGATCGGCTCGATCAGCAATTGCTCGACCTTCTGGCGAAAGCTGTAGCGCTTGACCCGCGCCGTGCCGGCGTCGATGACGAAGCGGATGCCCGGCACCGTCAGCGAGGTCTCGGCCACGTTGGTCGAGAGCACGATGCGCCGCTGGCCGTGCGGCTGGAAGATGCGGTCCTGCTCGGCCTGTGACAGGCGCGCAAACAGCGGCAGCACCTCGGCATTGCGCAGCGCGGGTTGGTGCGCAAGGTGCTTGCGCAAGTGGTCGGCAGCCTCGCGAATTTCACGCTCGCCGGGCAGAAAAATCAGGATATCGCCACCCTGGCCCGCCCCACCGCGCCAGAGCTCGTCCACACCATCCGCGATCGCATCGTTCAGGTCGTACTCACGGCTTTCCTCGAACGGCCGGTAGCGCACCTCCACCGGGAAGGTGCGACCTGAGACCATCAGCACCGGCGCTTTGCCCTTGGCCGACGCGAAGTAATCGGCAAAACGGTCGGCGTCGATGGTGGCCGAGGTGACGATCACTTTCAGGTCGGGCCGGCGCGGCAGCAGCTGGCGCAGGTAGCCCAGCAGAAAGTCAATGTTCAGCGAGCGCTCGTGCGCCTCGTCGATGATCAGCGTGTCGTAGGCCAGCAGGTCCGGGTCGGTCTGCGTCTCGGCCAGCAGAATGCCGTCGGTCATCAGCTTGACCGAAGCATCTTTCGAGAGCCGGTCCTGGAAGCGGACTTTGTAGCCCACCACCTCGCCCAGCGGGGTCTTCAGTTCCTCGGCAATGCGTTTGGCCACGCTGCTGGCCGCAATGCGGCGCGGCTGGGTATGACCGATGAGTTGCCCGCGCTGGCGGGGATTGGGGTTGGGCTTGCCCCGCCCATCCTCGGTCATGTGGCGCTGACCGCGCCCGTCCTCGGTCATGTGGCGCTGACCGCGCCCCATGGCCAGCGCGATCTTGGGCAGCTGGGTTGTCTTGCCCGAGCCGGTTTCGCCGCAGACGATCACCACCTGGTGTTCGCGGATGGCGTCCTCAATGTCCTGCCGCCGGGCAGAGACGGGCAAAGACTCGGGAAACTCGATGGTCAGCGGCGCAGAGGACAAGGGATCACTTCAGTCAAAATCGGGCAGCCGGGGATTATCCCGCGCGCCCTGCCCGTCTGCCCCACCCGCTCCACATGTCCACCGTCTTCAATTTCACCTTCGTGCCCTGGTTCCGTTCGGTGGCGCCCTACATCCACAAGTTCCGCAACCAGACCTTCGTGATCGGCCTGACCGGTGAAGCCATCGACGCGGGCAAGCTCGCCTCCATCGCGCAGGACATCGCCATGATCCAGGCCATGGGTGTGAAGATCGTGCTGGTGCACGGCTTCAGGCCACAGGTCAATGAGCAGCTGCGTCTGAAAGGGCAGGAAGCGAAGTATTCGCACGGCATGCGCATCACCGACCCGGTGGCGCTGGACTGTGCGCAGGAAGCCGCCGGCCAGCTGCGCTACGAGATCGAGGCCGCGTTCAGCCAGGGCCTGCCCAACACCCCCATGGCGGGCGCCCGGGTACGGGTGATTTCGGGCAACTTCATCACCGCAAGGCCGGTGGGTCTGATCGACGGCGTGGACTTCGAGCATTCGGGCCTGGTGCGCAAAGTGGACACCGAAGGCATCCAGCGCACGCTGGACATGGGCGCGCTGGTGCTGATTTCGCCCTTCGGTTTCTCGCCCACCGGCGAGGCCTTCAACCTCAGCATGGAAGACGTGGCCACCTCGGTGGCGGTGGCGCTGCAGAGCGACAAGCTGATCTTCCTGACCGAGGTGCCCGGCATCCGCGTCGACGCGAACGACCCCGACAGCGAGATCGACACCGAGCTGCCGCTGGCCGATGCCAAGCGGCTGATCGCCAGCCTGCCGCCAGCCACACTGCCCACCGACCCCGGCTTTTACCTGCAGCACTGCGTGCGCGCCTGCGAGGGCGGCGTGGAACGCAGCCACATCATTCCCTTCCAGCTCGACGGCTCGCTGCTGCTGGAAATCTATGTGCACGACGGCATTGGCACCATGGTGGTGGACGAAAAGCTCGAGAGCGTGCGCGAGGCCACCATCGACGACGTCAGCGGCATCGTCGCGCTGATCGAACCGTTCGAGAAAGACGGCACGCTGGTCAAGCGCGACCGCACCGAGATCGAACGCGACGCGGGCTGCTACACCATCATCGAACACGACGGTGTGATCTTCGGCTGCGCCGCGCTTTACCCCTACCCGGAAGAGCGCACCGCCGAAATGGCCGCGCTCACCGTCTCGCCGCAGAGCCAGAGCCAGGGCGACGGTGAACGCCTGCTCAAGCGCATCGAGGCGCGTGCCCGCGCACAGGGGCTGCAGAGCATTTTTGTGCTCACCACCCGCACCATGCACTGGTTCATCAAGCGCGGCTTTGTGCAGGTCAGCCCCGACTGGCTGCCCGAGGCGCGCAAGCGCAAGTACAACTGGGACCGCCGCAGCCAGGTGCTGGTCAAAAAAATCGGCAGCGTCTGAGCGCTGGCGAGACCGTCACGCCGCTGGCGCGCGACCGCGCAGGAGCGCCTTGTTCAGGCTGCGCCGGAGGCAGCGCGCTTGACCATCAACAGCGCACACACCGCCACGATGGCGCTGAAGCTCAGGAACGACCAGTTGGCAATCGTCAGCCCGAGAAACGTCCAGTCGATGGCCGAACAGTCGCCACTGCCCTTGAACACCATGGGAATGACGCGCTGCAAGGGAAACGCCTCGATCATGCCGTACAGGTCGCGTCCGCAGCTGAGCACCTCGGGCGGATACCACTGCAGCCAGCTTTGACGGGCGGCCACAAAGGCCCCTAAACCTGCCGCCACAACCACCGCGATCAGCCCCGCCATGCGCACCGGACCAGCCTTGGCAAGGGCTGTCGCCCCAGACAGCACCGCCACCAGCAGCAGGGCATAGCGCTGCACGATGCACATCGGGCAAGGCTCCAGGCCCACCGCATGCTGCAGGTACAGGCCGTAGGCGAGCAGCCCCCCACACACGGCGGTGATGAGCCACAGCGTGCGACGGGGCGACTGGATCAACCAGCCCACAGGGCCGGCACTTGGGCCAGAGGTTTGAAGCGTTGAATTCATGCGGCAAAACCGGCTGTTGATCGGCGGGTGTGTGGACAGTGGGCCCGTTCATCAAGAGCCCACCATGAGGGTGCGAATGAACGACCCGCGCGGGAGGGTGCAAGTTCCGCAAGCCGCGGCCGCTGGGCACGTCAGTTGGATGCGAAGGCGCGCTCAATAACGAAGTCGCCCGGTCGGCTGGTGTTGCCTTCCTCGAAGTCGAGCTTCTCGGCCAGCGCCTTGAGGTCGCGCAGCATCTCGGGGCTGCCGCAGATCATGATGCGGTCTTCCAGCGGATTGAGCGGCGGCACGCCCAGATCGCGGGCGATGGTGCCGCTTTCCAGCAGCTGGGGGATGCGGCCCTGGTGCTTGAACGGCTCGCGGGTGACGGTGGGGTAGTACAGGAGCTGCTGGCGCACCATCTCGCCCAGGAATTCGTCTTGCGGCAGCTCGTTCTCGATGTAGTCGCGGTAGGCCAGTTCCTTGACTTCGCGCACGCCGTGAATGAGGATGACCTGCTCGAATTTTTCGTAAGTCTCCGGGTCGCGGATGGTGCTCATGAACGGCGCCAGACCGGTGCCGGTAGCCAGCAGGTACAGGCGCTTGGCCGGCAGCAGGTAGTCAATGAGCAGCGTGCCGGTGGGCTTGCGGCCGACGGTGATGGTGTCGCCCGGCTGGATGTGCTGCAGGCGAGAGGTCAGCGGGCCATCGGGCACCTTGATGCTCAGGAACTCCAGGTGCTCGGCATAGTTTGGGCTGGCGATGCTGTAGGCCCGCAGCAGCGGCTTGCCATCGACCCGCAGCCCGATCATGGTGAAGTGCCCGTTGGAGAACCGCAGCGCAGGGTCGCGGGTGGTGGTGAAGCTGAACAAACGGTCGGTCCAGTGGTGAACGCTCAACACGCGCTCTTCCAGAAATGCACTGCTCATGCTGTGGTGGATGGATGGTGAATGAAAGCCCATCGGGCGAGCCGCAGGACATCGCCGGGCGACACGCCGTCGGGCGGCGCCCATTTGCGCGTGAGCCGCGATTGTAAAAGTGCCTGCCTGTCGCTTCTTTGCGTTATGTCAGCCCCGTGGGGCGCCCTCGACGCCCGCAGGGCCACCCTTTCGTTGATACAGTCGGGGACTCCTGCAAGCCATGCGGCACCCTCCTCGCCACGCGACAGTGCGCATCATGCCTGCAGCGTCCGGCATCCGGAACCAATCATTCGTCATATCGCTTATGCCAAGCGCCATCTGAAACAGGACCCCCGACATGGCCCGTACCGTCAACTGCATCAAACTCGGCAAGGAAGCCGAAGGCCTGGACTTTCCGCCTTACCCCGGTGAACTGGGCAAGAAGATTTTTGAGAACGTCAGCAAGGAAGCCTGGGCCGCCTGGCTCAAGCACCAGACCATGCTGCTCAACGAAAACCGCCTGAACCTGGCCGACGCCCGCGCGCGCCAGTACCTCGCACGGCAGATGGACAAGCACTTCTTCGGCGAAGGGGCCGACGCCGCCGCCGGGTACGTGCCGCCCACCACCTGAGCCATGCCGGGCAGCGTTCGCGCTGCCCGATATGGCAGGACATCCCGTTTGACCGAACGCCATGCGCTGGTGATTGGCGCCGGCCTGGCCGGCGCTGCGGTGTGTGCCGCCCTGGCGCGGCGCGGCTGGCGGCTGAGCCTGCTGGACGAGGCCAGCAGCCCGGCCGCAGGGGCCAGCGCCCTGCCGGTGGGCATGCTCAGCCCACACATCACCCGCGCGCCCACCCCGCTCTCTCGCCTGTCCGATCTGGGCGTGGCCGACATGCGGGCCGAACTGCAGCGCCTCGTGCCGCAGGGCGCCGGCTGGGTGGACTGCGAAGTCGACAACCGCGGCCACGCCCCGGGCCGCTGGCCGGCCGCCTTGGTGCGACCGGCCGCCCTGGTGCAGGCCTGGCTGGCCGAAGCCGCGGCGCTGACGCCGCTGCAGGCCCGCTGGAATGCCCGGCTCGCGCAGCTGCGGTGGGATACCACCGGTCGCTGGCAGGCGCTGGACGCCGGCGGCCAGCCCCTGGCCGAAGCTCCGACGGTGGTGGTGGCCGCCGCTTTCGGCAGCCTGGCGTTGTTGTTGCACGGCGCGGGACAGACCGAGGCGTCGCTGCCGCTGCGGCCGGTGCAGGGCCAGATGAGCCTGGCGGCACTGGACGAAGCCCCACTGGCCGAACGCCCACAGCGCGACAACGGGGTGTTCGTGCCGGTGTACGAAGACAGCGGCCTGCCGCCCCGCTGGCCCCGGCGCATCTGGGCCATGGGCTCGACCTACGAGCGCGGGCGCACCAGCTGCCAGCTCAGTGATCAGGCCCACCAACGCAATGCCCACAGCCTGCAGGCCCTGTGCCCGCCCGCCGCCGAACGCATGGCGCAGACGATGGCGCAAGGCCACTTGCTGGGCTGGGCACAGGTGCGCTGCGCTTCGCTCGACCGGCTGCCCCTGATGGGCGCCCTGCCCCGCCTGGACGAACTCGACGCGCAGATGCGGGCGGCCGGTGTTCGCCGCGGTCGCATCCCCCTGGCCGCCGTGCCGCGCTGGCCCGGGCTGTACACCCTCAGCGCGCTGGGCTCGCGCGGGCTCACCCTGTCCCACTGGTGCGCCACCCAGCTGGCCCGGCAGATGGACGGACTGCCCGCCGATCTTGCCGAGGCCGATCAGGACCTGATCACCGCCCTCGACCCGGCCCGGTTTGCCTGGAAGCTGGCGCGCCGCCAGCCCACCGCGGTCGGCGGCACACAGGGCGCTTAGAACATCTCGCGCTCCCCCGACAGGTGGGCGATTGGTGTTGGGCGCGTGATGCCCCACATCGGTGAAGCCCGCCACGCTGACATGAAGGCGCGGGTTCAGGGGCGCGGCTGGCTACATGCCGCCCGTGCTGAGCGGGCCACGGGCGCTGATGTATGGCCACGATCATGATCCCGATCATGGCCACGACCACCAGCGTGGCACGAATCTTTATTCTTCATGGATATAAATGAATGAATAAAAATTCGTTTGAAATCTAAGTCGGCACTCCTACAGTGCCGCCCATGCCCGAATTCAACCCCATCTCTGCCGGTTTTGCTGTCGGCCCCACCGTCAGCCCGATCGTCAGCCCCATCGTTGGCCTCACCGGGGTCACCCAGGCGGGCGGCCCCGCTGCTGACCGCCACCACCCTGCTCACCCAGCGGCGCACGGCAAGGCACCGCCACGCGGGCTCCCAGGCACGCGCCTGATGCGCCACACCCCCGAGCGTCTGGTGCGCTCCCTGCTCGCGCTGCCGCCAGCCGGTGCCGGCACCCGCCAGCCGATCGCCCTTTGAAACCGCCCCCACCCGCTCAACGCCATGTACGCATACACCGAATTTGACCGCCAGTTCGTCCGCCAGCGCGCCGCCCAGTTCCGCGATCAGCTCGAACGCTTCCAGGCCGGCACGCTGGACGGCGAGGCCTTCAAGCCACTGCGCCTGCAGAACGGCTGGTACATCCAGCGCTTCGCCCCCATGCTGCGGGTGGCCGTGCCCTACGGCGAGGTCAACAGTGCGCAACTGCGGGTACTCGCCCGCCTGGCCCGCGACTTTGATCACAAAGAGGACCACGACACGTCGCAAGCCAACGCCGCGCTGGCCGACGTGCCCAGCCTGCCCGACCGCTGCGCCCACTTCACCACGCGGCACAACGTGCAGTTCAACTGGATTCCCCTGCACCGCGCCGCCGATGCCATGGACCTGCTGGCCAGCGTGAACCTGCACGGCATTCAGACGAGTGGCAACTGCATCCGCAACATCACCACCGATGCGCTGGCCGGTATTGCGGTGGACGAAGTGGCCGACCCCCGCCCCTTCGCTGAAATCATGCGCCAGTGGAGCACCCTGCACCCCGAGTTTGCTTTTCTGCCGCGCAAGTTCAAGGTCGCCATCACCGGCGCCCGCGAAGACCGCGCCGCCACGCCCTGGCACGACGTCGGCTTGCGCCTCGTAAGGCGCACCCCCACGCTCCCCGCTGCGCCGGGTTCGCTACCCCCCGAGGGGGCGCCAGCCGGTTTGGGGCGGCCCGGCACCGGCTCCAACGTGGACGACGACCTGGGCTTTGAGGTGCGGGTGGGCGGCGGCATGGGCCGCACCCCCACCATCGGCTCGGTGATCCGCGAGTTCCTGCCCTGGCACCAGATCCTGAACTACCTGGAAGCCATCGTCCGCGCCTACAACCGCTTCGGCCGCCGCGACAACAAGTACAAGGCCCGCATCAAGATTCTGGTCAAGGCCGAGGGCCAGGCCTTCACCGACCAGGTGGAAGCCGAGTACCGCGACATCGTCGAGCAGGACGGCGCGCCGCACACCATCACCCCGGCCGAACTGGATCGCGTCCGCGCCTGCTTTGTGCAGCCCATCCTGGACGGCGACCGCAAGAACGCCGACACCAAGATGGACCACATCCTCCAGGCCGCCGCCGAGGACGACGTGGCGTTCAGTCGCTGGCTGACGCAGAACGTGCGCCCGCACCGCAACCCCGACCTGCGCGCCGTCACCCTGTCATTCAAACGCCTGGGCTCGGCGCCGGGTGACGCCAGCGCCGAGCAGCTGGAGCGGGCTGCCGAGCTGGTGGACCGCTTCTCGGCCGGCGAGGCCCGGGTGACGCACGAGCAAAACCTGCTGCTGCCCTGGGTGCGCTGCGACCAGCTGCCGGAACTCTGGCGCGAGGCCCGCCGGCTGGGCCTGGCCAAACCCAACATCGGCCTGCTGACCGACATGATCGCCTGCCCCGGCGGTGACTTCTGCGACCTGGCCAATGCCCGCTCGCTGCCGATCGCGCAGGCCTTGCTGGCGCGTTATCAGGACCTCGACGAATTGCACGACCTGGGCGAGATCGATCTGCACATCAGCGGCTGCATCAACAGCTGCGGCCACCACCACAGCGGCCACATCGGCATCCTGGGCGTCGACAAGGACGGCCAGGAGTGGTACCAGGTCACCCTGGGCGGCTCCGACGGCACGCACCTGTCGGGCGAAGCGGTGCCGGGCAAGGTGATCGGTCCGTCGTTTGCGGCCGACGAAATGGTCGACGTCGTCGAAGCCCTGCTCGACACCTACCGCGCCCAGCGCCAGCCGGCGGAGACCTTCACCCAGACCGTTCGGCGCGTCGGCCTCGAGCCGTTCAAAGCCGCCACCAACGCCGTGCGCGTGACCACCGCCCGCACCACCGTTGCCGCCTGAACGCGAGGACCCTTGCCATGACATCCAAGATTCAACTGCTCAAAGCCGACAGCACTCTCACCGACGACGCAGGCACCCTGACCCTGCCCAACGATGCCGATCCGCGCGACATCTCGCTCGACGGTATCCACACTGTCGTGCTGCAGTTCCCGGCTTTCACCGACGGACGTGCCTTCAGCCAGGCCTTCCTGCTGCGCCGGCGCCTTGGGTTTTCCGGCCAGATCCGCGCCACCGGTGACGTGCTGATCGACCAGCTGCAGCAACTCCAGCGCAGCGGTTTCAGCCAGGCCGTGCTGCGTGCCGACCAGAGCATCGAGCACGGGCAGAAGCTGCTGGCCCAGTACGACGCCTTCTACCAGGGCGACGCGGTGGACCCACGCCCCCATTTCGCCACCGCCTGAACCAGCGGACGCACACCATGAGCACCCTCGACCTCGCCCGGATCAATGCCGACCTCGGCCACGACGCGCCCGCCCTGGTGACGTGGGCCCTGGGGCTCGGCCAGCCGGCCATCGTCACCACCAACTTCCGCCCCTTCGAGGCGGTCATCCTGCACCTGGTCACCCGCGTCGGGCCCGATGTGCCGGTGGTCTGGATGGACAACGGCTACAACACCGAGGCCACCTACCGCTTTGCCGACGAGGTGACCCGGCAGCTCAAGCTGAACCTGAAGATCTACCTGCCGCGCCGCTCGCGCGCGCACCGCGAAGCCGTCGAAGGCGCCACACCCGCCCTGGACGATCCGCGTCACGCCGCCTTCACCGAAGAAGTGAAGCTCGAACCGTTTGCCCGCGCGCTGCGCGAGACAGCGCCCAAGGTCTGGTTCACCGCGCTGCGCGCCACCGACACCGCCGTGCGCGCGCAGATGAACCCGGTCAGCATCAACCCGGACGGTCTCATCAAAGTCGCGCCACTGCTGCGCTGGACGTCCCAGGATCTGTACCACTACTGCGAGCTGCATGGCCTGCCCAACAACTTTGACTATGTGGACCCGACCAAGGGCGACGAAAACCGCGAGTGCGGTCTGCACCTCGCCCATTGAAGCCCGGCCCGACGAACCGACCGAACACGACCATGAACGCCCGTACCGACACCGCCGTGCTGCAATCCGCCCTCCACGCTGCCGACCACCACCTGAGCAACGCCCACCTGGACGCATTGGAGGAGGAAACCATCTTCATCTTGCGCGAGGTGGCCGCCGCCTTCGAGCGCCCCGCCCTGCTGTTCTCCGGCGGCAAGGACTCGCTGGTGATGCTCAAGTGCGCCGAAAAAGCCTTTGGCATCGGCCGCATTCCCTACCCGCTGCTGATGATCGACACCGGGCACAACTTCCCCGAGGTGACCGACTTCCGCGACCGCCGCGCCGCCGAGCTGCAAGCCGAGCTGATCGTGCGCAGCGTCGAAGACTCCATGGCCCGCGGCACCGTGCGCCTGGCCCACCCGGGCGAGAGCCGCAATGTGCACCAGTCGGTCACGCTGCTCGAAGCCATTGAAGAGTTTCGCTTCGACGCGCTGATCGGCGGTGCCCGCCGCGACGAGGAGAAGGCCCGCGCCAAGGAGCGCATCTTCTCCCACCGCGACAGCTTCGGCCAGTGGCAGCCCAAGGCCCAGCGCCCCGAGCTGTGGACCCTGTTCAACACCCGCCTGGCCCCGGGTGAGCATTTCCGGGTGTTCCCCATCAGCAACTGGACCGAGCTGGACGTGTGGCAATACATCGATCGCGAAGGCATTGCCCTGCCCTCGATCTACTACACCCACCAGCGCCAGGTGGTCGACCGCCGCGGCCTGCTGGTGCCGGTGACCGAACTGACCCCGCCCAAGGACGGCGAGACGGTGCAGATACGCGATGTGCGCTTTCGCACCGTGGGCGACATCACCTGCACCTGCCCGGTCGAGAGCCTGGCCGCCACGGCGGGCGACATCGTGATCGAGACGCTGGCCGCCGATGTGAGCGAACGCGGTGCCACGCGCATGGACGACAAGACCTCCGAAGCCTCGATGGAAAAGCGCAAGAAAGACGGGTACTTTTAATGCCCCCTGCGCCGCGCCTGCGGGGCGTCTTGCCCCACGGGGGGACGGCACTGGCGGCCCGGCAAAGCCGCATCACAAGGCCACCCCCATCGCTTATCGCTTCGCGTAATGCTCCGCCCCTCAAGGGGCAACGCCAGCAGCCCGGCAAAGCCGGTTCTGCGGCGTTCTGGAACCAGACACTTATCCCGGAACAAACCATGAACGCTGTTGCCACCCCCTCCACGGCCACCGACACCCGCACCGCGCTGAAGTTCATCACCTGCGGCTCGGTCGATGATGGCAAGAGCACCCTGATCGGCCGCCTGCTGGTCGACAGCAAGGCCGTGCTACAAGACCACCTGGCTGGCGTGCAGCGCCAGGGCGAGACTGATCTCGCCCTGCTCACCGACGGCCTGTCGGCCGAGCGCGAACAAGGCATCACCATCGACGTGGCCTACCGCTACTTCAACACCGAAACCCGCAAATTCATCATCGGTGATGCCCCCGGCCACGAGCAGTACACCCGCAACATGGTCACCGCCGCCTCGGCCGCCGACGCCGCCGTGGTGCTGGTCGACGCCACCAAGCTGGACTGGAAAGACGCCAGCCTGAAGCTGCTGCCGCAGACCCGCCGCCATGCGCTGCTGCTGCAGCTGCTGCGCGTGCCGTCCATCGTTTTCGCGGTCAACAAGCTCGATGCTGTCGCAGACAGCGCTCTGGCCTTCGCCCACATCGGCGCTGCCCTGGCGGCGTTTGCCGCCAAGGCGGGTATTGCCGTGACCACTACCGTGCCGGTGTCTGCGCTCAAAGGCTGGAACGTGGTCGACGCCCCCGCCCACGCCGGCTGGTGCGGCTACCACGGCCCCACACTGCTGGCCATCCTGGAGCATCTGCCGGTGACCCGCCCCGACAGCGCGCTGCCCTTGGCTTTCCCGGTGCAGTGGGTCGAGAAGCCGGGTGCCCCCATCCGCCCCGCTGCACCGGGTTCGCTGCCCCCCGTGGGGGCCGATGCGCCGGGGGGCGGCCCGGCGCCGCATCCCGCCTCCTCACCGTCCGACGCCCGCCAGGGCCGCCGCGTGTTCTGGGGTCGCGTCGCCACCGGCTCGGTGCACCCCGGCCAAGCGATCAAGGTCATGCCCAGCGGCCAGAGCGCCACCGTGGCCCAGGTGCTCAACCATGTGCGCCATCCGCTGGCCGTGTCCGCAGGCCACAGCGCTGGCATCGTGCTCGACCGCGAGATCGATGTCTCACGCGGCGACTGGCTGCTGGCCGTGGACGAACAGGGCCAGTCGCTCGAAACCAGCCGCGAGATCCGCGCCACGGTCGCGTGGCTGGACGACGAGCCCCTGGTCGCTGGCCGCGTCTACTGGGCGCTGCACGGCCACCGCTGGGTCAAGGCCAAGGTGCGGCGCATCGTGCACCAGCTCGACGTCCACACCCTGGCCGAAGAGAACGCCACCCAACTCGAACCCAACGCCATCGGCCACATCGAACTGTCGCTGCAAGAGCCACTGGCCACCGCACCGTTTGCACATTCGCGCACCCTGGGCTCGCTGGTGCTGGTCGACACCACCAGCCACCGCACCTCGGGCGCTGTGCTGGTGCACTGAACAGCAGGCCCTTTACCAACATCAAGGCCAAGGGCATGGACAGACCATACCCTTGCGCACGCCCTAAAATTAGTGGTTTGATCGATCTTCCGCCCACACCATGACACACGTCGTCACCGAAGCCTGCATCCGCTGCAAATACACCGACTGCGTCGACGTCTGCCCTGTCGACTGCTTCCGCGAAGGCCCCAACTTCCTGACCATCGACCCGGATGAATGCATCGACTGCGCGGTCTGCATCCCCGAGTGCCCGGTCAGCGCCATTTACGCCGAAGAAGATTTGCCCAAGGATCAGCTGCACATGACGGAACTGAACGCCGAACTGGCCAAGCTGCCCAACTGGAAAAGCATCACCAAGCGCAAGGACCCGCTGCCCGACCACGAAGCGTGGAAAGACCGCACCGGCAAGCTGTCCGAACTCGTCCGCTGAACATGACACCACAGCCAGCCGACACGGCACCCGCTGCCGCGCCTGCTGGCGAGCCTGTCGCCACCGATGCCGTGGTCATCGGGGCCGGCCCGGTGGGCCTGTTCCAGGTGTTTGAACTGGGCCTGCTCGACATCCGGGCCCACGTCGTCGACGCCCTGCCGCATGCGGGTGGCCAGCCGGTCGAGCTGTACGCCGACAAACCCATCTACGACGTGCCCGGCCTGCCGGCCTGTACCGGTCAGGAACTGACCGATGCGCTGTTGCGGCAAGCGGCGCCGTTCGAGCCGGCGTTTCATTTCAGCCAGACCGTCACCGGCCTGCAGGCGCAGGACGATGGCCGTTTCCTGCTCTCCACGTCCAAGGGCACCCGGCTGCTGACACGCACGGTGTTCATTGCCGCAGGCGTGGGTGCCTTCGAGCCGCGGCGCATCCAGCTCGATGGCATCGAGGCTTTTGAGGGCACGCAGCTGAGCCATCACACCCATGGCCTGCCACCACTGGCCGGCCAGGATGTGATCGTCATCGGCGACACCGACGCCGCGCTGGAAACGGCGCTTCGCCTGTCGGACGATGGCGAGCAGCGCGCGCGCAGCGTGACCCTGGTCCACCGCCGGGACAGCTTCAAGGCCGAGCCCGAGCGGGAACAGCGCATGCGCCAGCGCTGCGCGCAGGGGCGCATGCGCTTCGTGGCGGGTCAGCCCACCGCCCTGGAAACGCAGGACGGACGCCTGACGCACCTGCATCTGACCTTGCCCGATGCCAGCACGCTGCGCCTGCCGGCCGACCATGTGCGGGTGCTGCTCGGCCTCTCGCCGCGCCTCGGCCCGGTGACCGAGTGGGGCCTGGACATGGAACGCAAGCTGCTCCAGGTGGACACCGCGTCTTTTTCCACGTCGGTTCGCGGCATCTTTGCGGTCGGTGATGTCAACACCTACCCCGGCAAACGAAAGCTGCTGGTGTGCGGCTTCCACGAGGCGACCCTCGCCGCGTATGCGGCCGCCCCCATCGTCCACCCTGAGCGGCCCGTGGTGCTGCAATACACCACCAGCAGCACCCACCTGCAGGCCCTGCTGGGCGTGCCCCACCACGACTCGGTGGCATGAAGCACGTGCATTTTTTTCATGTGTGCACCCGTCGTCTTGAAACAAGCGAAAAAATAACGCTATAATTCAAGTCTGTTCCCTGATAGCTCAGTCGGTAGAGCGACGGACTGTTAATCCGCAGGTCCCTGGTTCGAGTCCAGGTCGGGGAGCCAAAAATTGTCTATAAAAAGCACCTAAGATCAAGCGATCCAGGTGCTTTTTTTATGGCTTGTTGGAAGCACTCGGGAATGGATTCCCATGTCAACACGCAGGCGTCTCGTGTTGTACTCGACCTCCATGCAGGACGACCTGTTCGGTGCGCCAGCTGGCCTACAACACCAACGGCCTGCAGACTCGACCTCCATGCAGGACGACCTGTTCGGTGCGCCGCCCGCACCACCCCCGACAAGACAGCGGCCACCCCCAGTCGAGCCCGACCTGGAGGGCGTTGACACCGCCGCGCCCGCCCCACCCCGCCGCCGCGCCAGCGACGTCCGCCCCCTGCCCCCCGACGACGCCACCCGGGCGCTGGCCGCCCGCCTGAACCCGCGCATCCGCCTGGGCGCCTCCACCTGGAGCTACCCCGGCTGGGCCGGCATTGTGTGGGACGAGGGGCCTTACAGCGAGGCACTGTTGGCC
>Ga0075157_10000059_pt1 | contig 120706 bp, 113 predicted proteins | sample JI81BgreenDNA_FD_70967 | JGI IMG/M metagenome (GOLD analysis project Ga0075157, IMG submission 70967) | Wastewater effluent complex algal communities from Wisconsin, to seasonally profile nutrient transformation and Carbon sequestration -... | ecosystem: Engineered > WWTP > Effluent > Algae...
TATCTTGCTCATGGTGACCCTGGGTGTGGGCATCGCTGGTTCCGGTCAAAAAACCGGGCAGCGTATGCCGCGTTTGGGTCACTCAGAACACCCCGCAGGTGTCCGCCATCAGTTTGGAATACTGTCCGCCATCAGCGTGGAATCGTGTCCGCCATGGCGTGGAATACGCACCAAAGCACTTTCGGTCGGGCTGGGTGGCACTGAGCGGGTGCGCTTGCTGCACCGCAGGTTTGCCTTTAATGCCTTGGCGTGGTCAAGGGTGAGGACTGTCCCAGGGCCAGAGCGCGCGCTGGTGCGGCATAAATGGGTGCTCTGGGGGGGCCGGAAGGGCTCCCTCTTGCCGAGTGTGCCTACAGATTGCCTACAGGTTCGACAAAAACAAAAACCCCGCTACCTTTTAGATAGCGGGGTTTTCTTGATTTTATTGGTGCCGGAAAGAGGAATCGAACCCCCGACCTTCTCATTACGAATGAGCTGCTCTACCGACTGAGCTATTCCGGCGAAGCTTTAAATTCTAGCAAAAATCGGTGCTCAGGCCTTGGCGGCGTCTGCTGCCAGGTGGTACTGCGTGACGCGTTCCACTTCGTTCTTCGAGCCGAGGATCACCGAGACCCGCTGGTGGAGTTTTTCTGGCGCAATGTCGAGGATGCGCTGGCGGCCGTTGGTGGCGGCGCCGCCGGCCTGTTCGACCAGCCAGCTCATCGGGTTGGCTTCGTACATCAGGCGCAGCTTGCCCGCCTTCTCGGGTTCGCGCTTGTCCCAGGGGTACATGAAGATGCCGCCACGGGTGAGGATGCGGTGCACGTCGGCCACCATGCTGGCGATCCAGCGCATATTGAAGTCCTTGCCGCGCGGGCCTTCCTTGCCGGCCAGGCATTCGTCCACGTAGCGCCTGACCGGGGCATCCCAGTGGCGCATGTTGCTCATGTTGATGGCGAATTCTTTGGTGTCGGCCGGGATTTGCACGTTTTCCCGGGTCAGCACGAAAGAGCCCTGTTCGCGGTCGAGGGTGAACATCGCCACGCCATTGCCCACGGTCAGCACCAGGGTGGTTTGTGGGCCATACACACAGTAGCCCGCCGCGACCTGGTCTGCGCCGGGCTGCAAGAAGTCTTGCTCGCTGACCGGTTCTATCACCTGGGCTTTGTCGTTGGGCTTGCGCAGCACCGAAAAGATGGTGCCGATGCTGACGTTGACATCGATGTTGGACGAGCCGTCGAGCGGGTCGAACATCAACAAATATTCGCCCTGCGGGAAGCGGTTGGGCACCACGTAGATGCTGTCCATTTCCTCGCTGGCCATGGCCGCCAGGTGGCCGCCCCATTCGTTGGCCTCGATCAGCACTTCGTTGGCGATGATGTCGAGCTGTTTTTGTACTTCGCCCTGCACGTTCTCGGTTTCGGCAGCGCCCAGAATGCCGCCCAGGTCGCCTTTGTTGACCGCCTGGCTGATGCTTTTGCAGGCCCGCGCCACCACTTCCAGCAGCAGGCGCAGATCACCTGGAATGTGACCGTTGACGCGCTGTTGTTCGACCAGGTAACGGGTGAGGGAAATGCGTTGGCTCATGTGGTGCTCGTGGATGGGCGGTTCAGTTGTCGGCCAGGGCGCGGGTGACGACCTCGCGCACGTCGTTGCTCAGGTCGGTCTTGGCGGCCACGCGGGCAATCGCTTCACGCGCTGCACTGCGGTAGGGCTCGGCCAGCTTCTTCCAGCGGTCCAGTGCGCGGGCCAGGCGCGCGGCCACCTGCGGATTGAAGGCGTCGATCTCGATCACCCGCTCGCTCCAGAACACATAGCCGGCGGCGTCAGGGCGGTGGAAAGCGCCCGGGTTGGCGTTGCAGTAGCTGAAGATGACGCTGCGCGCACGGTTGGGGTTGCGCAACTGAAAGTCGGGGTGGGCGAGCAACTGGCGCACCTGCGGCAGCACGTTGCCACCACGGTCGGGCGCGCCGGCCTGCAGGGCAAACCACTTGTCGATCACCAGCGCTTCGTGCTGGAAAAGCGCGTGGAAGCGGCGCAGCGCGTCCTGTGCCAGCGGATGGCCGCTGGAGACCAGGGCGGTCAGCGCGTTGAAGCGGTCGGTCATGTTGCCGGCGTCCTTGAAGCGCTGCAGCGCTTTGCCCGGCCACACCGGGCTGCCGTTGGTGCGGGCGGCCAGGCACAGCATGCCCAGCGCCAGACCGGCCAGTGCACGGCGTCCGCTGCTCAGCGGATCGGGGCGGTAGGCGCCACTGTCCCGATGGGTTTCGTAGGCCCAGATCCAGTCGTCGTACAGGGCCTGCGCGAGCTGCTCACGCATCGCTTCGCGCACGGCGTGGATGCGCTGCGGGTCCACCTCGGCCAGTTGCTCGGCGATGTAGGTTTCGCTGGGCAGGGTCAGCACCAGTTCCTTGAATGCGGCGTCCAAGCCGGGGTGGCGCAGCACCGCGCGCAGCGCGTGCAGCACGGCTTCGTCCAGCGGCGCCGTGCCCGGGGTCGGGTTTTGCACCGCCTGCAGCGCGCGGCGCAGGCTCAGGCGCTGGCCGGCTTCCCAGCGGTTGAACGGATCGCTGTCGTGCGCCAGGCGGTGCAGCAGCTGGGCGTCGGTTTCGTCGGCGTCCAGGATTACCGGCGCCGAGAAGCCACGCAGCAGCGAGGGCACCGGCTCAGCGTCGACATTGTCGAACACGAAGGTCTGGCTCTCGGCGTCCAGCACCAGCAGGCGGGTGTTGCCCTGCGCGGCTGCCTCGCCGGTCAGCTGCAGGGGCAGATCGTGGCCCTGCGCGTCCATCAGGCCCACGGCCACCGGAATGACGAAGGGCTGTTTGACCGCCTGGCCCGGCGTGGGCGGGCAGCTTTGTGACAGGGTCAGGGTGTAGCGGCGAGCGGCTGCGTCAAACGCGCCGCGGGCGCTGAGCCGGGGCGTGCCCGCCTGGCTGTACCAGCGTTTGAAGGCTGGCAGCCGGTGCGCGAGTTCGCTGTCCGGGTTGGCGTCGGCCATGGCCTGCGCAAAGTCGTCACAGGTCACGGCCTGGCCGTCGTGGCGTTCGAAGTACAGCGCCATGCCACGGGCGAAGCCCTCACGGCCGACCAGGGTCTGCATCATGCGCACGACCTCGGCACCCTTTTCGTAAATGGTGACGGTGTAGAAGTTGTTGATCTCGGCGTAGCTGTCGGGCCGCACCGGGTGGGCCATGGGGCCGGCGTCTTCGGGGAACTGGGCGGTGCGCAGCACCCGCACGTCTTCGATGCGTTTGACCGCGCGCGCCGACGGGTCGGCGCACAGGTCCATGCTGAACTCCTGGTCGCGGAAGACGGTCAGGCCCTCCTTGAGCGAGAGCTGGAACCAGTCGCGGCAGGTGATGCGGTTGCCGGTCCAGTTGTGGAAGTACTCATGGCCGACCACCGATTCGATATTGGCGAAGTCGGTGTCGGTCGCGGTGGCGGGGCTGGCCAGCACGTACTTGGTGTTGAAGATGTTCAGGCCCTTGTTCTCCATCGCGCCCATGTTGAAGTCGCTGGTGGCGACGATCATGAAGCGCTCCAGGTCGAGCGGCAGGCCAAAGCGCGCCTCGTCCCAGATCACGCTGGCGATCAGCGAGTGCATGGCGTGCTCGGTCTTGTCCAGATCGCCCGGGCGCACATAGACCTGCAGCAGGTGCTCGCTGCCGTTGCGGGCCACGATGCGCTGCTCGCGCGCCACCAGCTGGCCCGCCACCAGCGCGAACAGGTAGCAGGGTTTCTTGTGCGGGTCGACCCATTTGGCGAAATGGCGACCGTCCTCCAGATCACCCTGTTCGACCAGGTTGCCGTTGGACAGCAGCACCGGGTAGCGGGCCTTGTCGGCGCGCAGCGTGACGCTGTAGCTGGCCATCACGTCCGGACGGTCCAGGAAGTAGGTGATGCGGCGAAAGCCCTCGGCCTCACATTGGGTGAAAAAGGTGCCCTGGCTGACGTACAGGCCCATCAGCTGCGAGTTCTTCTCGGGCGCGCAGGTGGTGAAAATTTCCAGCTCAAAGGGTTCGGCGCCGGCGGGCAGGTTCTCCAGCACCAGCGTCTGGCCGTCCATCTTGAACGAGCAGCCGCCGCCGTTGACCAGCACGCGCGCCAGGTTCAGATCCTCGCCGTCCAGCCGCAACGGCTGGGCCGCCACGTCCGGGTTGCGGCGCAGGCGCATCTTGTTGAGCACCCGGGTCTTGGCCGGGTCGAGGTCGAAGCTGAGGTCGACCGTGTCGACCCAGTAGGCGGGCGCGGTGTAGTCCTCGCGGCGCACCACGGTGGTGGGGCCTTCACGCAATGAGCTCATCGGGGTATTCCTTGGGAACGGGGGTCAGACGCCTTGCTTGAGCGAGGCTTCGATGAACGGGTCGAGATCGCCGTCGAGCACCTTCTGGGTGGCCGAGATTTCGACGTTGGTGCGCAGGTCCTTGATGCGGCTGTTGTCCAGCACATAAGAGCGGATCTGGTGACCCCAGCCCACGTCGGTCTTCGTGTCTTCCAGCTTCTGCTGCTCTTCCATGCGCTTGCGCATCTCAAAGTCGTACAGGCGCGAGCGCAGGCGCTGCCAGGCCACGTCGCGGTTGCTGTGCTGGCTGCGGCCGTCCTGGCACTGCACCACAATGCCGGTCGGGATGTGCGTCAGGCGCACCGCCGAGTCGGTCTTGTTGATGTGCTGGCCACCGGCGCCGGAGGCGCGGAAGGTGTCCACCCGCACGTCGGCGGGGTTGATGTTGATCTCGATCGAGTCGTCGATTTCCGGGTAGACAAACAGCGAGGCGAACGAGGTGTGGCGCCCGCCCGAGCTGTCGAACGGGCTCTTGCGCACCAGGCGGTGCACGCCGGTTTCGGTGCGCAGCAGACCAAAGGCGTATTCACCCTCGATCTTGATGGTGGCGCTCTTGATGCCGGCGGTGTCGCCGGGTGTCTCGTCTTCCACCGTGGCCTTGAAGCCCTTGCGTTCGGCGTAGCGCAGGTATTGGCGCAGCAGCATGCTGGCCCAGTCGCAGGCCTCGGTGCCACCGGCGCCGGCCTGGATGTCGACAAAACAGTTCAGCGGATCGGCCGGGTTGTTGAACATCCGGCGGAATTCGAGCTTCTCGACCTCGGTCTGGATGGACTGGGCGTCGGCTTCGATGGTCTCCAGCCCGGCGTTATCGCCGTCGGCTTCGGACATTTCAAACAGCTCGGTGTTGTCGGCCAGGCCGCTGTCCAGCCGGTCGAGCACCAGCACCACGTCTTCGAGCGACTTTTTCTCTTTGCCCAGTTCCTGGGCGCGCTTGGGGTTGTCCCAGACGGTGGGGTCTTCCAGCGCGCTGGTGACCTCTGACAGCTTCAATGCCTTGGCATCGTAGTCAAAGATACCTCCGGAGCTCGACCACGCGTGCGCTGAGGTCGGCCAGTTGATTGCGGATGGCGTTGATGCGTTCGGCTTCCATGGCGGTTTCCTGCTGTCGTATTCGAAACCACGAATTTTCTCATGCGCGCGCGTGGGGGCGCAGGCCGGCGGCTGTGCCGGCTCAGAAGCGCCAGTTGGCGCCGATCATGACCGCTGCGGTACCGAGGATCTGCACTTCCAGGCCCAGTTGCGGTGTGAGGCGGTAACCCACCGAGGGAATGACCACCGGCGCGAAGCCACCCACATTCAGCGGCACCTTGTTCTTGAACTCGCCCACATAGCCGTAAATGATGCCGGCGGTGACATTGGCATAAATCCTGGGATAGGCTGGCCAGGGTTGTGCCCACGACCAGCCGGTGTAGGCATAGGCCGAGGGTTGACCAAACGAGTTGCGAAACAGGCTGAAGCCGCAGAAGCGGTCGTCCGAGAGCTGTCGGTTTAGGCTCAGCGCATAGGCGGCCTTGTGGTCGGCCGCGTTTTCACTGGACCAGTGGTGGGTGAAGGGCGATACGAAAGACCAGTAGTCGTGCCGGCTCGCAGGCTCGCGCCAGCCGGGGCACACCGACCAGTCGGCGGCAGCGGCAGCGGTGGCGAGGGCCATGCCCAGCAGGCTGGCGCCCAGACGGTGCATCATCGGCAAGCCTTTTCAGTGAACACACAAACCGCGTATTTTGAGGGCTTCCTGTGAACGCCATGTCAAAACCTGCAGCAGATACCCGCCCACCGCCCGGGCGGTGGCGGCTGCTGTGCGCTCTGGCGGCTGCGCTGCTGGTCCAGGGGTGTGCGGCCTGGAACGACTGGCAGCGGCAGACCATCTACCGGCCCACCGCCTTGGCCAGCCCGGCCGACTGGCAGGCGCTGGTGGCCGGCCAGCGGGGCGCCTCGGACCTGACCGTGCCGGTCAACGGCGGTGCCGAACTGGTGAAGGTGCTGCAACTGCCCGCCCGGCCCGGCCGGGTGGCGCCGGTGCGGGTGCTCTACCTGCACGGCACCTACCGCCACGCGGGGCAAAACCTGGGCAAGGCGGCACCGATGCTCGCCGCCGGTCTGGATGTATTTCTGCCCGACTACCGGGGGTGGGGCGCGTCCAGTCTGCGGGTGCCGAGCGAGGCCAGCATCCACGAAGACGCCTGGACCGTCTGGCAGGATCTGCAGGCCTTGCAGGCCCGGGGGGAGGCGGGCGCACCACCGGTGCGCTGGGTGATTTACGGGCACTCCATGGGCTCGGCCGTGGCGGTGCAACTGGCGCAGCGTCTGCGCGGCACGCGCGCCTATTGCGCCCTGGTGCTGGAGAGCGCCTTCACCAGCCTGCCCGATGTGGCCGCAGCGGGGGCGGGTTGGGGCGGCCGGCTGCTGTCGCTCATGGGGCCCGAGCGCATGGCCTCCATCGATCGCATCGCTCTGGTGGACCCGCCGGTGTGGTTCTTGCACGGCAGCCGCGACGAGACCGTGCCGCCGGCGCTGGGACGCCGCCTGTACGACGCGGCGCCCGCGCCCAAACAGTGGCGGGAATGGCCGCTGGGCCACAGCAACCTGCAGACCGACCCGGACGGCGGCTACGCCCAGACCTGGCGCGACATCGCATCTACTTGCGCAGACTCCTAGCCCAGGAAGTCTTCGATCAGGGCCGCCAGCTGCTCCGGCTGGTCGTGGTGCAGCATGTGGCCGGCGTCGTCGATGTGCGCCTCGGTCAGCTGCGGCACGTGGCGCAGGCGTTCGCGGTATTCGTCCAGGGTGAACTTGCCCTTCCACCACTGGCCCAGGCTGTCGTCGCTGGCCACCACCGAGAGCACTGGCACGGCGATGCGCGCATAGATGGCCAGCGCCTCGTCCACCCGGTAGAGCTGCGGGTTGACCACCTTGTGCGCCGCATCGCCGAGCACCGCCCAGCGGCCCTGGGCGTCGGGCGCGGCCCAGTGCTGCGCCAGCCAGGCGGCCTTGTCGGCGCTCAGGCGCGGGTTGGTTTTCATCAGCCGGCCGGCCACGCCCGCAGCGCTGTCGTAGGTCTTGAGGTCCATCTCGCCGCGGCGCAGGGCCTGTATCTCGTCCAGCCACTGCGCCAGGCGGGTGGGGGCCTGCGCCGGCCGGGTGGCGGGCAGGCCGAAACCTTCCAGGTTGACCAGATGGCCAATGCGTTCGGGCCGCACGCCGGCGTACATCATGGCGATGTTGCCGCCCATGCTGTGGCCCACCAGGTCCACCGGCGCACCGGGCGAGAGCTGGTCGAGCAGGGCGTCCAGGTCGGCCAGGTAGTCGGGGAACCAGTAGGCGTCAGGCCGCGGGCCGGGCGTGGTGGTCTGGCCGTAGCCGCGCCAGTCGGGGGCGATGATCCAGCGCTCGCGTGCCATCGCGTCCACCATGAACTGCCAGGATGCGCCGACATCCATCCAGCCGTGCACCAGCACCAGCGGTGCCTGGCCGGCGGCGGGCTGGCCCCATTCGCGCAGGTGGTAGCGCCAGTCGCGCAAGTTCAAAAAGGTGCTGCGGGCGGTGCGGCGGGCTTGGTACATTCAGCCAATCATAAGAACGCACCGGAGACCCGCCATGGCACGCCGTCAAGGCCGCGACACCCCTGACCATTACCCTGCGCTGCACGCCGGTTTCCGCTGGCAGGTACCCGAACACTTCAACATGGCCCAGGTGTGCTCGCGCCGATGGGCGCAGGACGCGCGGCATGCCAGCTGCACCGCCGTCATCGCCACCGCGCCCGATCAGCCCGACGCGGTGCACAGCTATGCGCAGCTGCAGGCGCAGGCCGACAGCCTGTCGCACGCGCTGGCGGTGCTGGGGGTGCAGCGCGGCGACCGGGTGGCCATCGTCATGCCCCAGCGCTTTGAAACGGCGGTGGCCTACATGGCGGTGCTGCAGATGGGGGCGGTGGCCATGCCGCTGTCGCAGCTGTTCGGGCCCGATGCGTTGTCCTTTCGCCTGCACGACAGCGAAGCGGTGGTGGCCCTGTGCGACGCCAGCACGGTGGCGGCGGTGCAGGGTGTGGCCGGTGAATGCCCGGCCTTGCACAGCATCGTGGCCGTCGGGGGTGGGGCGGGCGTGCTCGACTGGGCGACGGTGCTGGCCCAGGCCGGCCACGGCTTCCAGCCGGTGGACACCCTGGCCGACGAGGCGGCCGTGCTCATCTACACCAGCGGCACCACCGGCAACCCCAAGGGCGCGCTCATTCCGCACCGGGCTCTCATCGGCAACCTGACCGGCTTCGTCTGCAGCCAGAACTGGTTTGGCTTCGACCCCTGGGACGCGTCGGCCCAGAGCGAGGCGGTGTTCTGGTCGCCCGCCGACTGGGCCTGGACCGGTGGCCTGATGGACGCCCTGCTGCCCACGCTCTATTTCGGCCGGCCCATCGTGGCGCACAACGGCCGCTTTTCGCCGCAGGTGGCTTTTGAACTGATCCAGCGCCATGGGGTGACGCACACCTTCCTGTTCCCGACAGCGCTCAAGGCCATGATGAAGGCCTATCCCCACCCGCGTGAGCAGTTCCGCTTTCAGCTGCAGGCCATCATGAGTGCGGGCGAGGCGGTGGGTGATGCGGTGTTTGCCTACTGCCGCGATGAGCTGGGCATGACGGTGAATGAAATGTTCGGCCAGACCGAGATCAACTACATCGTGGGCAACTGCGCGCGGCTGTGGCCGGCGCGGCCCGGTTCCATGGGCAAGGGCTACCCCGGCCACCGGGTGGCGGTGATTGACGACAACGGCCAGGAATGCCCGGTGGGCGTGCCGGGCGATGTGGCGGTGCACCGGCTGGACGTGCACGGCCAGCCCGACCCCATCTTTTTCCTCGGTTACTGGAAGAACGAGGGCGCCACCCGCGCCAAATTCACCGGCGACCCGGCCAACAGCTGGTGCCGCACCGGCGACCTGGCCACGCGCGACGCCGATGGCTACCTCTGGTACCAGGGCCGCAGCGACGACGTGTTCAAAGCCGCGGGCTACCGCATCGGCCCGAGCGAGATTGAGAACTGCCTGGTCAAGCACCCGGCGGTGGCCAATGCCGCCGTGGTGCCCAAACCCGACGCCGAGCGGGGCGCGGTGGTCAAGGCCTATGTGGTGCTCACCCCGGGTGTGCCGGGCGACGCGGCCCTGATCGCCGATCTGCAGCGGCACGTGAAGGGCCAGCTCGCGCCCTACGAATACCCGAAAGAGATCGAGTTCACCGACGCCCTGCCCATGACCACCACCGGCAAGGTGCAGCGCCGCGTGCTGCGCCTGCAGGAAGAGGCGCGCTGGAAAGCGCAACAGGGACGGGCCTGAGCCGCGTCCCTGTCGTCTGACGGCGCGCCGTCCGGCGCCGGCCCGCCTCTCGCCGGGTCAGCCCTCGGCCCGGTCGGTACCGGGTCTTTCCCTCGTCAGGGGGCAGGGCGCTGCGCGGTAGCGCAGCGTGCCGGCTGCCTTCACTTCTGCGCGGTGGTGGCCGGCTCGGCCACATAGATCTCGATGCGGCGGTTCTTGGCGCGGCCCTCGGCGCTGGTGTTGTCGGCCACCGGCTCACGCGCGCCACGGCCTTCGGTGGCAAAGCGGGTGACGGCCACGCCGCGGCCCACCAGGTAGTCGCGCGCACTGTTGGCACGGTCCAGCGACAGCGGGTTGTTGATGGCGTCGCTGCCGGTGTTGTCGGTGTGACCGATGATGGTCACCTGCGTCACCGGGTTTTGCTGCAGGGTGCCGGCGAACTGGTTGAGCACCCCCGCCAGGCTGGGGCTCACGCTGGAGCGGCCCACAGCAAAGCCGGCATCGGCCGGCACGTCCAGCCGCAGGCGGTTGTCGGCGGTCTGGCTGACCCCGATGCCGGTGCCCTGGGTGGCCTTTTCCATGGCCGCTTTCTGGTCCTGCATCTTTTTCGACCAGATGTAACCGCCCAGCGCGCCGGCGCCGGCACCGATCACGGCGCCCTGGGTGGCGCTCTTGCTGCCACCGGTGAGTGCACCCAGCACGGCGCCTGCTGCAGCGCCAATGGCTGCGCCCTTGGCCGTGTCCTGCTGGGTCTCGTTCATGTTGGCGCAACCGCTGAGCGCGAGGGCCAGCGACAAGGTGGCGAGGCCGACGGCGTGGCGACGGGGGGCAATGTCAATGTTCATGACCATCTCCTGGTAAACGGGGTTTCAGACACATCGGCTGCAGGGCTTGACCCGTGCGCGACGCTATGGTGGCACAGCATGTTTCTAAACTCATGCCCGGTCCGGCATTTTGTGCCGTTTTTTATTCGTGTTGCCCCTTCCTTCTGCCATGCAAACCCTTGCCCTTGAGCACACCGATCTGCGCGTCACCCCCATTTGCCTGGGCACCATGACCTTTGGCGAACAGGTGAACGAAGCCGATGCCCATGCCATCCTCGACCGCTCGCTCGAACGCGGCGTGAACTTCATCGACACGGCCGAGATGTACGCCGTGCCCGCCAAGGCCGAAACCAGCGGTGCGACCGAAACCATCATCGGCCACTGGTTGGCCCGCAACCCCGGCGCGCGGCAGAAGGTGGTGCTGGCCACCAAAGTGGCCGGGCCGGCGCGCGCCATGCCCTGGATGCGCGCCGAGGTGAGCAAGGCCGGCATCATCGAAGCCTGCGAGGGCAGCCTGCGCCGCCTGCAGACCGAGGTGATCGACATCTACCAGATCCACTGGCCCGCGCGCAATGTGCCAGCCTTTGGCGCCCTGTACTTCGACCCGGCCAAGGACCGCGCGGCACCTTCCATCGAAGCGCAACTCGAAGCCATGGCAGAGCTGGTCAAGGCCGGCAAGGTGCGCGCCATCGGCCTGTCCAACGAATCGCCCTACGGTGTGCACGAGTTTGTGCGCATCGCCGAGCAAATGGGCCTGCCGCGCGCGGCCACGGTGCAGAACCCGTACTGCCTGATCAACCGCAGCTACGAGAACGGGCTGGACGAGACCTGTCACCGCCTGGGCGTGTCGCTGTTGGCCTATTCGCCATTGGGCTTTGGCCTGCTCACCGGCAAGTACGACGAAACCGGGTTGGCGGGTGACCACGGCCGCATGGCCCTGTACGAAACCATGCGCGCCCAGCGCTGGGGCCGCCCCGAGGCGCTGGCCGCCGCCCGCCGCTACAACGCACTGGCGCGCGAACACGGGCTCACGCCCGCGCAACTGGCCCTGGCCTTCTGCTACCGCAACCCCAAGGTGGCCAGCACCATCATCGGCGTGACCTCGCTGGCGCAGCTGGACCACTGCCTGGACGCCTGGAGCGTCGAGCTCTCGCCCGAGCTGCTGCAGGCCATCGACGCCATCCGCTGGGAACACCGCGACCCTGCTCAGTAACCGGCCCACCCCCGCCGCGCTGCGCGCGACCCCCTCAAGGGGGCGATGCGAGTGGCCCGGCGAAGCCGGTGCCACCGCATCCTGGCCCAGGCATCACCTGGGCAGAATCTGCTCATGTCAAAAAAGGCCCATATCTCGGGGACGCCCGCCACTGCCTGGCTGAAGGCGAACGCGATTTCATTCACCGAACATCCGTACGAGTACCTGGAACACGGCGGCGCCCAGCACAGCGCTGCCGTGCTCGGCTTTGACCCCTTCGCGGTGGTCAAGACGCTGATCATGCAAGACGAGGCCGCCAAACCGCTGGCCATCCTCATGCACGGCAACCGCACCGTCTCCACCAAAAACCTGGCGCGGCAGATCGGCGCCAAGTCGGTCGAGCCCTGCAAGCCCGAGGTGGCCAACCGGCACAGCGGCTATCTGGTGGGCGGCACCTCGCCGTTTGGCCTGAGGCGCGACATGCCGATCTATGTGGAATCGAGCGTGCTGGACCTGCCAAAAATCTGGATCAACGGCGGCCGCCGCGGCTTTCTGGTCGGCATCGACCCCGCCGTGCTCAGCGGTCCGCTGGGCGCGAAACCGGTGCAGTGCGCGCTGGCAGAATAGGCGCCCTTGCCGCGCAGGCGGCCTTTGAAGGACACCGACCGTGGAAACCCTGTACCCCGTCATCGCCACTGTGCTGGCCTACCTCATCGGCTCGCTCTCGTTTGCCGTGGTGGTCACCCGCGCCATGGGCCTGGCCGACCCGCGCACCTACGGCAGCAAAAACCCCGGTGCCACCAACGTGTTGCGCTCGGGCAGCAAGAAAGCGGCCATCCTCACCCTGCTGCTCGATGCGGTCAAAGGCTGGCTGCCGGTGTTTGTGGTCAAGGGCTGGGGCGATGCGTTCGGTCTGGGCGATGGCACGGTGGCGCTGGTGGGCCTGGCCGCCTTTCTCGGCCACCTGTGGCCGGTGTTCTTCCGCTTCCAGGGCGGCAAGGGCGTGGCCACGGCGGCGGGCGTGATCATCGGCTTTGAGCCCTGGCTGGGCCTGGCCAGCTTGCTGACCTGGGTCATCATCGCGTTCTTCTTCCGCTACTCGTCGCTGGCGTCTGTCGTCACGGCGGTGTTCGCGCCCGCCTTTTATCTGCTGGGCGACCATGTGGCGTGGAACGCGCCTAAGGAATGGGTGTTGGCGCTGGCGGTGATGGGCCTGCTGCTCATCTGGCGCCATGCCGAGAACATCAACCGCCTGCTGGCGGGCAAAGAAAGCAAGATCGGGGCGAAGAAACCATGAACCGCGACATCTCCGACACCACCACCCCTGCCATCACCCGCATGGGCATGGCCGCGCGCTACAGCGAGGCGGCGGTGTTCAACGGCGTGGTGTACCTCGCCGGCATGGTGCCCGAGTGCGAAGCCACCGACATCCGCCGCCAGACCGCCGACGTGCTGGCGCAGGTGCAGCAACGCCTGCAAGAGGCGGGCAGCGACAAGTCGCGCATCTTGCGCGCGCAGATCTACCTGAGCGATATCCGCGACATCGGCGCCATGAACGAGGTGTGGGATGCCTGGGTGGTGCCGGGCAGCGCCCCGCCGCGTGCCACGGTGCAGGCCGCGCTGGCCGACCCGGCCTGGAAAATCGAGGTCGTCGTCACGGCTGCCCAGGCCTGAGCGACGGGTCCGGCGCCGGGACCGCGCCAGCCGCGAGATGACCCCTTGGGGGGCAGCAGCGGCGCGTGGGGCGCGATTCAAAACCGCTTTTCCAGCACCAGCTGGTCGTTCTGCCGCTGCATCTGAAAGCGCTGCAGAAAGCTGTTGCCCAGCAGCACATAGGGCATGCTTTGCGGCAGCACCACCGCAGCCACGCCAAAGGCCTGCACATCGCCCACACGCACCTGGTCGAGCCGCAGCTGGTGGCCCACCACCGTGCCGTTGGCGGTGCTCACATTCACCCGCTGCCCCTTTTCAAACGGCAGGTTGATGCGGCGCGCATCCGACTGGCTGAGGATCACGTTGGTGGCACCGGTGTCCACCATGAACTGCACGGTTTTGCCGTTGATCTGGCCCGAGGGCATGAAGTGGCCCTGGCCATCGGCGGTGAGCACGATGCGCTGCCCGCTGCCCTGCGCAGGGCCGGTGTTGCCCAGGCTCACCTGCGCTTCGCCCACCCGCAAGGTCTGCCGCTGGCCGCCCACTTCCACCGTAGCCACATCGTCTTGCAAGGCCAGCAGCTTGACGCCCTGGTGCGACTGCCCCACCGACAGAAAGCGCGGCGCCCCGCCTTCGACCACCAGCAGCGCCTTGTTGCCCGACACGCCGGTCAGCGCGACGGACTGCGACCATGCCGTCTGCATGCCGACAGCGAAGAGGCACGACCCCAGCAGGCGTGCAGCGACCCGCGAAGCGGCAGAGCGTGGTGGCACGGTCAATCCCTGAAATTGTCAAACGTCAGCGGCAAGTCCTTCATCTCGCTGCGAATCAGCGCCATGGCGGCTTGCAGGTCATCGCGTTTGGCGCCGCTTACCCGCACCGCGTCGCCCTGGATGGCGGCCTGCACCTTCATCTTGCTGGCCTTGATGGCCTGCTGAATCTTCTTCGCGTCTTCGCTGGCGATGCCGTTCTTGACCTTCACCACCTGCTTGACCTTGTCGCCGCCGACCTTCTCCACCTTGCCCACGTCGAGGAAGCGCACATCGACGCCGCGCTTGGTCATCTTGCTGCGCAAGATGTCTTCGACCTGCTGGAGCTGGAAATCGGCATCGCCCAGCAGGGTGATGTCCTTGTCCTTGAGCTCGATGCCGGCGCTGGTGCCCTTGAAGTCGAAGCGCGTGCCGATCTCTTTGGCCGTGTTCTCCACGGCGTTTTTCACTTCCACGAAATCGGCTTCAAGTTTGGTGTCGAAAGAGGGCATGTCAAACAGCGGTAGCGGGTGGGGGTGAATGAGACAATGCACCGCATGGTAGTCGAGAAACAGGTGCCGCTGCAGGCCTACAACACCTTTGGCATTGCTGCGCGCGCGCAGCAGTTGGCACGCATCCGCCACGAGGCCGATCTGCAGGCCCTCATCGCCCGGCCCGACTGGGCCATCACCCCGCGTTTCGTGCTCGGCGGCGGCAGCAACCTGGTCCTCACCGGCGACATCAGGGCGCTGGTGCTCAAGGTCGAAATTGCTGGCAGGCGCCTGGTCGAAGAGACCGACAAGGGCTGGCTGGTCGAAGCCGGTGGCGGTGAAAACTGGCACCGCTTTGTCGCCTGGACCGTGGAGCAGGGCTGGCCGGGGCTGGAAAACCTGGCCCTCATCCCCGGCACCGTGGGCGCATCGCCGGTGCAAAACATTGGCGCCTATGGGGTGGAACTGCAGGACCGCTTTCACTCCCTGGACGCCATCGACCTGCACACCGGCGAGCCGTTGACCTTGAACGCCGCGCAGTGCGGTTTTGGGTACCGCGACTCGGTGTTCAAACACCTTGCGGCCGACAACCAAAGCCTGGGCCTGGGCGGCCGCGCCCTCATCACCCGCGTGCGCTTCTGGCTGCCCCGCCCCTGGCAACCGGTGCTCGGCTACCTGGATCTGGAACGCAAGATGGCCGAGACCGGCATTCGCCAGCCCAGTGCGCGCCAGATCTTTGACTGGGTGGTCGCCATCCGCAGCGCCAAGCTGCCCGACCCGGCCGTCATCGGCAACGCCGGCAGCTTTTTCAAAAACCCCACCGTCACGCCCGAGCAGTGCGCCGACATCATCGCCCGCGACCCGAAAGTGGTGCATTACCCGCTGGCAGACGGCAGCATCAAACTGGCCGCCGGCTGGCTGATCGACGCCTGCGGCTGGAAAGGCAAAACCATGGGCCATGCCGGCGTGTACGAGAAGCAGGCGCTGGTGCTGGTCAACCGCGGCGATGCGCAACACCCCTGCACCGGTGGCGAAGTCATGACCCTGGCCAAGGCCATCCAGACCAGTGTCTACGAACGCTTTGGCATCCGGCTGGAGCCCGAACCGGTGGTGATCTGAGGGCCGCCGCGCCATCGGCCGCCACCGGCTCTGCTCACCGCACCCGGTTGCGCAACGTCATCAAAGCCCCGTGGCGTAGAGCAAGCGCTGAAACCCCACGAAGGTGCTTCGTATCTGATCCGGCGGTCCGAGGTCGGTGGCTGCGTCCGCCAGTGCGTTGTTTTAGCGCAGACGCAGCAGAGGCGTCAGCTTCTCGGGGGCCAGTTCGTCCACCCCTTGGGCCACGTACTGCCCCAACACAAACTCAATGAAGGCCTGCTGCTTGAAGCCATAGCTGCCGCTTGCCCGCGCCTTGGCCTGGGCGGCGCGTTCGGAACGGGTGTGGGTGGGCAGGGCAAACGCCACATAGGCCAGCACATCAAACAGATCGCTTTTTTCCGCGTCAATCACCCGTTGCATCTCGGCCAGTGGCTCGCGCCCGAAACCTCGCTCCGCCAGCGCATCGAGCAGGCCCTTGCGCGTCGTCGGATCGGCCCAGATGGCGCGAAGCTCGTCCTCGTTTTTGAAGAACTCCGGCAGTGCGCCGAACAAGCTCTCCAGGAACTGCGCCGGTGACAGCGGCTTGCCGTCTGGCCCCCAAAACGTGGTGACCGACATGTGCTGAATCTGCCGCGCCTTGCCGTCAGCCAGTTGGATCACCAGCTTTTCGGGCCAGGGTTGCGGCAGAGCTCCTGGCCCGGTGGGCGGGGGCGTTGGCTCGCCTCCACCTTCCGGCCCCACAGGGCGAGGCGCCGTTGGCTCTGGCTCAATGGGTTCGCCATCCCACGCTGGGTCGCTGAACAGGTGGTAAGCCTTCACAAAGTCCAGGATCGTGAAATGGTCCTTGCCGTCGTACAGCCGCGTGCCCCGGCCAATGATCTGCTTGAACTCGATCATCGAGTTCACCGGTCGCATCAGCACGATGTTGCGCACATTGCGGGCGTCCACCCCGGTGGAGAGCTTCTGCGACGTGGTCAGCACCGTCGGGATGGTCTTCTCGTTGTCCTGGAAGTCGCGCAGGTGCTGCTCGCCCAGCGCGCCGTCGTCCGCGGTGACGCGGACGCAGTACAGCGGGTTCGTGCTGGTGGCGTGCTGGTTGATCAGGTCGCGCACCAGGGCGGCATGCGCCTGCGTGGCGCAAAAAACGATGGTTTTCGCGCGCTGGTCGATCATGCCCAGCAGCAGCTTGACCCGATGGACCTCCCGGTCCTTGATTTCAATGACGCGGTTGAAGTCTTTTTCTTCGTAGCGCTTGCCCTGCTCCACCTGTCCCCGCAGCACCTCGTCGTCGGCGGTGTAGACGTACTCGTCCATCGTCGTGGCAATCTGCTTGACCCGGAATGGCGTCAAGAAGCCGTCGTTGATGCCGTCCTTGAGCGAATACACGTACACCGGTTCGCCGAAGTAGGCGTAGGTGTCGGTGTTGAGCGTGCGCTTGGGGGTGGCCGTCAGCCCCAGTTGAACCGACGGGCTGAAGTAGTCGAGGATGTCGCGCCAACTGCTTTCGTCGTTCGCCCCGCCGCGGTGGCACTCGTCGATGATGATCAGGTCGAAAAAGTCGGGCGGGTAGTCGCCGAAGTACGGCGTGTCTCCCGGCCCGCTCATGAAGGTCTGGAAGATGGTGAAGAAAATGCTGCCGTTCTTGGGTACCCGGCCCTTGCGTTTGATCTCGTCCGGCTCAATGCGCACCAACGCATCGTCAGGGAACGCCGAAAACGCGTTGTAGGCCTGATTCGCCAGCATGTTCTTGAAGGTCTGTTCAAACATGCCGGTGCGGTGTTTGCATGGGGGGCCTGCAAGCGTACACGAGCACCTCTGTACACCGCCCAGCAAAAAGCGGCCCGCAGGCCGCTTTTTGGGGGTCGTTCACTGGCGGAGAAGGAGGGATTCGAACCCTCGATACAGGAGATCCTGTATGCCGGATTTCGAATCCGGTGCATTCGACCACTCTGCCACCTCTCCGCGGTCAAGCCTCATATTCTAGCAGCAAGCCGAGGCTGCTGGCCTTGCGTGTGCCTGCGGGCGGTGATGTGGTCACTGCTCGGCAAAAAACGCCAGTGCGGCGTGCACGCTCCCGGTGTCGGTGGGCTGCACCAGCTGGGGCGCCAGCGCGCTGAGGGCGGCTGGGCCTTCTTTTTGCAGGCGGGCGATGGCTTGCGCTGCTTCGCGCGGTGCCGCAAAGCCGGTGCTTTGCAGCAGCACCTGGCCTTTGGCGTCGAGCAGTTTGAAATAAAACAAACCGTCGCTCTCGCGGTATTGCTTGAAGCTGGGTGCGGCGGCTTTGCTGGCTTTGGCGGGCTGGGCGGTGCCGGCGGCGGCCATCAGCGGGCGCAGGCCCACGGCGTGCCGCAGCCGGGCGGTGAACGGGGTGGCCACGGCGCGCGCCTTTTCGGCGCCGGCTTTGAGGATGTGTTCGATGCGGGCGGGGTCGCGCATCAGTTCGTCGTAGACGCCGCGCATCGGCGCGATTTCGCGGTCCAGGCGTTCGAACAGCCGTTCTTTGGCTTCGCCCCAGGCGATGCCGTTGGCGTAGGCGCGGGCGAGCTCGGCCGTTTCGTCGGCGCTGGCAAAGGCCTGGAAGAGCTGGAACACGGCCGAGCCTTCGGTGGCTTTGGGTTCGCCGGGGGCGCGCGAGTCGGTCACGATGCCCATGATGAGCTTGCGCAGCTGCTCCCTTGGTGCGAACAGCGGGATGGTGTTGTCGTAGCTCTTGCTCATCTTGCGGCCATCGAGCCCCGGCAGGGTGGCCACGTGTTCTTCGATGACGGCTTCGGGCAGGGTGAAGTGTTCGCCATAGAGGTGGTTGAAGCTGGCCGCGATGTCGCGCGCCATTTCGATGTGCTGGATCTGGTCGCGGCCGACGGGCACGAGGCGGGCGTTGAACATGAGGATGTCGGCCGCCATGAGCACCGGGTACATGAACAGGCCGGCGGTCACGCCCGCGTCGGGGTCTTCGCCGGTGGCGTTGTTTTTGTCGACGGCGGCTTTGTAGGCGTGGGCCCGGTTGAGCAGGCCTTTGCCGGTGACGCAGGTCAGCAGCCAGGTCAGCTCCGGAATTTCAGGAATGTCGGACTGGCGGTAGAAGGTGACTTTTTCCGGGTCCAGGCCGCAGGCGAGCCAGGTGGCGGCAATTTCCAGGGTGGAGCGCTGCACCCGCGCGGGCTCGCCCACTTTGATGAGGGCGTGGTAGTCGGCCAGGAAGTAGTAGTTCTGTGTGTCGGGCTGGCGGCTGGCGCGCACGGTGGGGCGGATGGCGCCCACGTAGTTGCCCAGGTGGGGGGTGCCCGAGGTGGTGATGCCGGTGAGGACGCGACGCAGGCTCATGGGAGGCTAGGATCAGAAAAGCAGAACACGCAGGGGCGAGAGCAGTGCCTTTATGGCGCTGCCGGTCAGTTGCATCAGTGGGCGCATCCACAGGCTGCTGACCACGCCGGTGATGACCAGCGCCATGACGATGAAGAATCCCCAGGGCTCGATGCGCGAGACCTGCCAGGCCAGGGGCTGCGGCAGCAGCCCGACCAGGATGCGGCCCCCGTCGAGCGGTGGCAGGGGGAACAGGTTGAAGGCGAACATGACCAGGTTGACGAGCACGCCCGCCTCACACATTTCGGTGAAAAAGCGCTCTTCCACGCCGAAGAAGACCAGGGCATACAGCAGCACGGTCCAGCCGATGGCCTGGGCCAGGTTGGCGCCCGGGCCGGCCAGGGCCACCCAGACCATGTCGCGTTTGGGGTTGCGCAGGCGGCCAAAGTTGACCGGCACCGGCTTGGCATAGCCGAACAGGAAGGCGCCCGCGGTGGCGAAGTACAGCATGAGCGGCAGGGCGATGGTGCCCAGCGGATCGATGTGCTTGACCGGGTTGAGGGTGATGCGGCCCAGCATGGCGGCGGTGGGGTCGCCAAAATGCCGCGCTGCGTAGCCGTGCGCCGCCTCGTGCACCGTGATGGCGAACAGCACCGGCAGGGCATAGAGGGCGACGGTCTGGACGATCTGGGCGAAATCCATGGCGCAACGGGCAAAGCCCTTATTGTCCCAGATGCCGGCGCCGGGGGCCGTGGCCGGCGGGACGAAGCCTCACAGGCCCAGCGGTGCCAGCGGCCCCCGGCCGACGCGCACCACCTCGGGCTCGCCGCCGCTGCCCATGGGGGTCAGGTCGATCACCGTGCTGGGCTCCAGCGCGCAGGCGCCAGCGGCCAGCACGCCATCGACCGCGTGCTCAAAGCGCTCGCGGATGGCCTCGGCGTCGTTCATCGGCTCGGTTTCGCCGGGCGGGATCAGGGTGGTGGCCAGCAGCGGTGCGTTGTGCAGGTCCAGCAGGGCCAGCAGGGTGTGGTGGTCGGGCACGCGCAGGCCGATGGTCTTGCGCGAGGGGTGGCTCAGGCGCCGCGGCACTTCCTTGCTGGCTTCCAGAATGAAGGTGTAGGCCCCCGGTGTGGCGGCCTTGAGCAGTCGGTACTGCCGGTTGTCCACCCGGGCGTAGCTGGCCAGCTCGCTCAGGTCGCGGCAGAGCAGGGTGAGGTGGTGTTTGTCGTCCACCTGGCGGATGCGGCGCAGCCGGTCGGCGGCGGCCTTGTCATCGAGGTGGCAGACCAGGGCGTAGCTCGAATCGGTCGGCACAGCCAGCACGCCGCCCTTGTCGAGCAGCTGCACCGCCTGTTTGAGCAGGCGCGGTTGCGGGTTGTCGGGGTGGACTTCGAAGAACTGGGACATGGCGGGATTGTGCGCGCGCCGTGGCAGGCTGCGCCGTCAGGCCTCGGGCGGCTGCAGCAGGCGCTGGTGTTCGCGCGCGGTCAGCACGCTGGCGGCAATGCCGCAGCCGGCGATGAGCACAATGCCCAGCGACTCCAGCCAGCCGGGGACATGGCCAAACACCAGCCAGCTGCACAGCATGGCAAAGCCGATCTGGGTGTAGAGGAAGGGGGTGAGGGTGGAGGCGTTGGCCCGCGCAAAGGCCAGGATCAGCAAGAAGTGGCCGATGGTGCCCATGAGGCCGACCAGGCACAGCAGGGCCAGGGTGTGGGGGTCGGGCATGGCGCGCCAGAAGAAGGGCAGCGCAGCGGTGGCCACCAGGGCGCCGACCCAGCCGGTGTAGAAATGCATGGTCATGGGGTCTTCGGTGCGGGCCATGCGGCTGGTCAGGATCTGGAACCAGGCATAGGTGAAGACCATGGCCAGCGGCAGCAGGCTGACCCAGCCGATGGTGGCGCTGCCGGGCTGTACCACCAGCAGCGCCCCCACAAAGCCGCCGCCCACGAGCATCCAGCGCAGGCCGGACACCGATTCACGCAGGAAGGTGGCGGCCAGCAGGGTGACCACCAGCGGCGTGGTCATCACAAAGGCGGTGAATTCGCCCACCGGCATGAACTGCACGCTGACGAACGACAGGGCGCTGACGGTGAGCAGCAGCAGGCCGCGCAAGAGCTGGAAACGCGGATGACCGGTGCGCCAGAGGCTGCGGCCGCGCAGCGGCAGCATCACCGCCGTGACCGCCACCGCCTGGAACAGGTAGCGGAACCACACGGCCACCACGATGGAGACGCTCGCACCCACCACCTTGACGGTGGTGTCGAGCACGGCAAAACAGGCCACCGCCACGATCAGGAAGGCCACGCCCAGCGCGGCGCGGCGGCCGGCGGTGCCCGCAGTGAGGGCGTTCACTGGATGCGCGCTTGCAGCCGGGTCCACACCGGGGTGACGCTGCCGGGCAGGTCGGGCAGCCGGCCCAGGTCGGTGTGGCTCTCGTCGGGGCTGTGAAAGTCGCTGCCGCGAGAGGCGAGCAGATCAAACTCCTGGCAAAAGCCGGTGTACTTGACCACGTCCGACGCGTTGTGGGCGCCGGTCACCACCTCCACGCCCTGGCCGCCCAGTGCCTTGAATTCGGTGAACAGCGCGTATTCCTCGTTGGGGGTGAAGCTGTAGCGCCCCGGGTGTGCAATGACGGCGATGCCGCCGGCGCCGGTGATCCAGCCCACTGCGTCGCGCAGCGCAGCCCAGCGGTGCGGCACGTAGCCGGGTTTGCCTTCGGTCAGGTACTTGCGAAAGACTTCGCCCATGTCGCTGCAGGCGCCGATGTCGACCAGGTAGCGGGCGAAATGGGAGCGCGAGATCAGCTCCGGGTTGCCCACGTACTTCAGCGCCCCTTCAAAGACATGGGGAATGCCGACCTTGGCCAGGTCGTCGCTCATCTCGCGGGCGCGTTCCTCGCGGCCACCACGGGTGCGGCGCAGACCCTCCACCAGGGCCGGGTCGGTGTGGTCAAAGCCCAGGCCGACGATGTGCACTGTGATGCCGGCAAAGGTGACCGATATTTCGGCGCCGCTCAGGTAGGGCAGCCCGGCGGCCTGCGCCGCGGCGATGGCGCGGTCCTGCCCGCCGACCTCGTCGTGGTCGGTCAGCGACCACAGCTCCACCCCGTTGGCCTTGGCACGCTGCGCGAGGACTTCGGGCGTGAGCGTGCCGTCGGACACGACGGAGTGGCAGTGCAGGTCGGCGTTGAGGAGGTGGCCCATGGCGGCATTTTAGGTTTGGCGGATGACCCTTGTGTGGACCCTTGTGGGCCGGCTCGGCAAACCCCGCGACAGGGGCGGTGGCTCCCACCCGGAACACCGCGGAACGGGCTTCGCCCGGCCGCAGGTGTTGCCCCCTGGGGGGTGACGCCGCAGGCGGCGCGGGGGGGTCAGCCTGTGTTGCGCAGGCCTGCCGCAATACCGTTGATCGACAGGTGGATGCCGCGGCGCACTTTTTCGTCGCGCTGCGGGTCGCTTTCGCCGGCGCGGTAGCGGCGAATCAGCTCGACCTGCAGGTGGTGCAGCGGGTCGATATAGGGGAAGCGGTGGCGCATCGAGCGTTGCAGGGCCGCGTTGTCGACCAGGCGCTGCTTCTCGCCGGTGATCAGCGTCAGTGCCTCGGTGGTGCGGTGCCATTCGGCTTCGATGGCGGCAAACACTTTTTGCCGCAGCTTTTTGTCGGGCACCAGTTCGGCGTAGCGGGTGGCCAGGGCCAGATCGCTCTTGGCCATCACCATGTCCATGTTCGACAGCAGGGTGCTGAAGAACGGCCATTGCTTGAACATTTTCTGCAGCAGGGCCTTGCGGGCCGGCAGGCCCTTGGCCCCGTCGGCATGCAGGAAGCCGTGCACCGCCGAACCGAAACCGTACCAGCCGGGCAGCGTCAGGCGGCACTGCCCCCAGCTGAAGCCCCAGGGGATGGCGCGCAGGTCTTCGATGCGCTGCGTGGCTTTGCGCGAGGCCGGGCGCGAGCCGATATTGAGTTCGGCGATTTCGCGGATCGGCGTGGCAGCGAAGAAGTAGTCGGCAAAGCGCGGCGTGTCGTACACCAGTGCGCGGTAGGCGGCCATGCTGGCGGCCGACAGATCGGCGGCGGCTTGCAGGAAGGCCCGGGGCGCGTTGCGGGTGGGCTGCAGCAACGTGGCTTCCAGCGTGGCGGCCACCAGCGTTTCCAGGTTGCGGCGGCCGATCTCGGGGTTGGCGTACTTGGAGCCGATCACCTCGCCCTGTTCGGTCAGGCGGATCTGGCCGCGCACCGTGCCCGGCGGCTGGGCCAGGATGGCCTGGTAGCTGGGGCCGCCGCCACGGCCCACCGTGCCGCCGCGGCCATGGAACATGCGCAAACGGATGCTCCCACGCTCCCCCGCTGCGCGGGACGCTGCCCCCCGGGGGGGCGCGGTTTCAGCCTGGGGCGGCCCGGCGCTGAAACCCTGTGGATGGTTTTCAGCATTGAGGCTATCGAACAGCTCCACCAGCGCGATCTCGGCGCGGTAAAGCTCCCAGTTGCTGGTGAAGATGCCGCCGTCCTTGTTGCTGTCGGAGTAGCCGAGCATCACGTCCTGCTCGCTGTAGCCATCGGCCGCCCCGCGCTGCACCATGGCCCGCACACCGGGCAGGTCGTAGTAGTCGCGCATGATGGGTGCGGCGTTGCGCAGGTCCTCGATGGTCTCGAACAGCGGCACGACGATCAGGTCGGCCGCCGCGTCTTCGGCCAGCAGGCCGTGCATGAGGCCTGTTTCCTTTTGCAGCAGCAGCACTTCCAGCAGGTCGCTCACCGTTTCGGTGTGGCTGATGATGGCGTGGCGGATGGCCTGGGCACCAAAGGTCTCGCGTCCCCAGCGGGCGGTCTCGAAGATGGCCAGCTCGCTTTGCGTGTGGGCCGAATAGGCGGCACCGGGCACGCGCAGGGGGCGTGCGTCGCCCAGCTGGCGCAGCAGCAGGGCGCGCTTGGCGTCTTCGGGCAGGGCGCTGTAGTCGGGCTCGATGCGGGCGGTGGCCAGCAGCTCGGCCACCACCGCTTCGTGCTGGTCCGAGCTCTGGCGCAGGTCCACCGTGGCCAGGTGGAAGCCGAACACCTGCACCGCGCGGATCAGCGGCGTCAGGCGCCCGCGCGCCAGCGGCGCCCCGTGGTGCGCCAGCAGCGAGGCTTCTATGGTGCGCAGGTCGGCCAGCAGTTCGTTGGCGCTGGTGTAGGGGTCTTGCGGTGCGATGGCGTGGCGCGCGGCTTCACGACCGGTCAGGTGCTGGAGCGTCGCCGCGAGGCGGGCGTACATGCCGGTCAGTGCGCGGCGGTAAGGCTCGTCCTGCCGGTGCGCGTCGGTGTCGGGCGAGCGTTCGGCCAGCGCGCGCAGTTCGGGCGTGACCTCGGTCAGGATGGCCGACATCGACAGTTCGCCGCCGAGCAGGTGCAGCTGCGTGAGGTGGTGGCGCAGCACCATCTCGGCCTGGCTGCGCAGGGCCCGTTCCAGCGTGGGTGCCACCACGTTGGGGTTGCCGTCGCGGTCGCCGCCAATCCATTGGCCCATGCGCAGGAAGGGCGCAATGCCCGCGGCCGCTGCCTCGCCCAGGCCGTCTTCCAGGTCGCGGTAGAGGCGCGGAATCTCGGTCAGGAAGGTGGTCTGGTAGTAGCTCAGCGCGTTCTCGATCTCGTCGGCCACCGTCAGTTTGGTAAAGCGCAGCAGGCGGGTTTGCCACAGCTGGGTCACCCGGGCGCGCATCTGCAGCTCGTTGTCAGCCAGTTCACGCGGCAGCAGGTGCTCGCGCTCGGCCAGCAGGCGTGCAATGGCACGCTCGGCGTCCAGAATGCTTTTGCGCTGCACCTCGGTCGGGTGGGCGGTGAGCACCGGTGAGATGTGGGCCTGCGCCAGCGTCTGCACGATGGCTTCGGGCGCGATGCCGGCCTGCTGCAGGCGCTGCAGCGTCATCGGCAGGCTGCCCGCCTGCAGCTCGCCGGCGCGCTCGTGCACCGCACGGCGGCGGATGTGGTGCCGGTCCTCGGCCAGGTTGGCCAGGTGGCTGAAATAGGTGAAGGCGCGGATCACGCTCACCGTTTGCTGGCCCGACAGGCCCTTGAGCAGTTTCTTCAGCGCCTTGTCTGCGGCGGGGTCGGCGTGGCGGCGGAAGGCCACCGAGAGTTGGCGAATCTGCTCGATCAGCTCGAACATGGACGCGCCCTCCTGCTCGCGGATCACATCGCCCAGAATGCGGCCAAGCAGGCGGATGTCGTCGATCAGCGGCTGGTCCTTGTCGCTGCCACTGGCGCGGCGGTTGAGGGCGGTGGTGGTGGCGCGCGCGGGGCTTGGGCTCATGGCGGACTCGGTGGGTTGGCTGGGTTTTGGGCGGGCGCATGCTAGCATCCCTGGCTGTTTTTCCTTCACCCAACGACGGCCCGGTCGGCCCGCAGGCCGCATGGGGCCGGGTCTTTTCTGCTCCTCATCGTGACGACTTCTGAAACCGCCGCCGGCCTGTCGATCACCATCGCCACCCGCGAGAGCCGTCTGGCCCTGTGGCAGGCCGAGCATGTGCAGGCCCTGCTGCAGCAGATGGGCCACCGCGTGAGTCTGCTGGGCATGACCACCAAGGGCGACCAGATTCTCGACCGCAGCCTGTCCAAGGTCGGCGGCAAGGGGCTGTTCGTCAAGGAGCTCGAAGTGGCGCTGGAAGAGGGGCGGGCCGACATTGCGGTGCACTCCCTCAAAGACGTGCCCATGGACCTGCCCGAGGGTTTTGCGCTGGCCTGCGTCATGGAGCGCGAAGACCCTCGCGATGCCTGGGTGTCGCCCCACTGCGCCGGCCTGGCCGACCTGCCGCCCGATGCGGTGGTCGGCACGTCAAGCCTGCGCCGGGTGGTGTTGCTGCGCGATGCGCTGGATGCGCTCGGTCGCCGTGACGTGCGCATCGAGCCGCTGCGCGGCAACCTCGACACCCGCCTGCGCAAGCTCGACGAGGGCCAGTACCACGCCATCGTGCTGGCCGCAGCCGGCCTCAAGCGCCTGCAGCTGTCGGCGCGTATCCGCCACATTTTTGAGCCCGAGCAGTCGTTGCCCGCAGCCGGTCAGGGCGCGCTGGGCATTGAGGTGCGGTCCGACCGCGCCGACCTGGTTGAGGCGCTCAAGCCGCTGGTGCACATGCCCACCTGGCTGCGGGTGGCCGCCGAGCGCACCGTCTCGCGCGCCATGGGCGGCAGCTGCTCGATGCCGCTGGCGGCCTATGCGCGCTGGGTCGACGCCGCGGCGCACACCCTGCGCCTGGAGGCCGCCTGGGGCGATCCGGACGGCCGCGTGGCCTTGGTGCGGGTGGGCGAGCAGGCTGTCGTCCGCACCCTGACCGAGGCCGAAGCCCTGGGCCAGCGTGTGGCCGCTGCCTTGCGCGCAGCCGGTGCGCAGCCGCCGGCCTCGGGGGCCTGAGGCCTTGGCCGCCCCCGCCGAGCCCACCGCCGGCGCGGGCCCGGTGCTGCAGCGTCTGATCGTCACCCGTCCGGCCGACGAGGCTGCCGACTGGGTGCGCCGCCTGCAGGCGGCTGGCTGGCCGGCCGTGGCCCTGCCCCTGATCCGCATTGGCGAGCCCCGCGCGCCCGCCGCCCGGGCGGCCTTGCACCAGATGCGGGCACAGTGGGCGGCGTTTGACGCACTCATGTTCGTCAGTGGTGCAGCGGTGCGCCATTTTTTTGCCGGTGGTGCGCTGCCACCGGCGGTGCCCGGCAACCGCACCCGCTTCTGGGCGCCCGGGCCGGGCACGGCGCGCGCGCTGCAGGCGCCACTGGCGGCGCTCGGGCTGGCGCCCGATCGCATCGACGCGCCGCCCGCCGCCGCCGAGCAGTTCGATTCCGAGGCGCTGTGGCCGGTGGTCGCGCCGCAACTGCGCGCGGGTTTGCGCGTCCTCATCGTGCGCGGTGCCAGCGGGGTCGAGGCGGCAGCGACCGGCAGCAGCGAGGGCAACGGGCGCGACTGGCTGATCCGCCAGTGCGAACAGGCCGGCGCCACGGTGCAGACCGTGGCCGCCTATGAGCGCCACGCGCCCGATTGGGGGGCGGATGATCGGGCCGTGGCCCGCCAGGGGCAGGCGGCCGGTTCGGTGTGGCTGTTCAGCAGCTCCGAAGCGTTGGCGCACTTGCTGGCCGGGCAGCCCCAGGCCGACTGGTCGCAGGCGGCGGCCCTGGCCACGCACCCGCGCATCGCCCAGCGGGTGCGGGACGCGGGTTTTGGGCAGGTGCTGCAGACCCGACCGTCTTTTGACGACGTGCTGTGCGCTCTAGAATCGGCCCGGTATCACCCATGACCGACTCCACCAACCCCCCACCGCTCGCACCACCGCCGGCTCAGGCAGCACCCCTCGCCGAGCCTCCGGTGGCCCCAGCGCCGGTGGTTGCGCCGGCCACTGTGTCGCGGCGGGCGGGTTTGACGGGCTGGCTGGCCTTGGGGGCGGCCCTGTTGGCGCTGGTGATGGCGGGCTTGCTGTGGCAGCGGCTGGGGCTGACGCAGCAGGAACTCGCCCGCCGCCAGCAGGACAGTGAAGCGCGTGCCGCACAGGCGGTGGAGCGCGCCCAGCAGGCCGAAGCGCTGGCGCAGGAACTGCAGGCCCGCCTGGCGGTGGCCGAGGTCAAACTGTCCGAGGTGGTGTTGCAGCGCAGCCAGCTCGATGAGCTGATGCTCAGCCTCTCGCGCTCGCGCGACGACACCCTGGTGCAAGACCTTGAGTCGGCACTGCAGCTGGCCTTGCAGCAGGCCGAACTGACGGGCAGCGCACAGCCCTTGCTGTCGGCGCTGCAGGCGGCAGACCAGCGCATCGCGCGCGCGGCCCAGCCGCGGCTCAACCCGGTGCAGCGCGCGATTGCACGCGACATCGGGCGCTTGCAGAGCGCCGAGCTGATCGATGTGTCATCGTTGGCCCAGCGCCTGGGTGAGCTCGCCCGTGCAGCCGACCAGTGGCCCCTGGCCCGTGACCTCTCCATCGCGACCCGCCCGGCAGCGTCCGCGCCGTCGGCGGCAATACCCAGCCGCCCTGCCATCCAGTCGCCCACTGCGGTACCCGGGGGGGCGCCGGGGTCTGCCGCGCAGCAGCCTGGGCCACCGGTTGCATCGCGCGGCTGGGAGACTCTCTGGCGCGATGTCTGGCAAGGCTTGAGCGATCTGGTGCGGGTCAGCCGCATCGAGCACCCCGAGGCGGCACTGCTGGCGCCTGAGCAGGCGTACTTTTTGCGCGAGAACGTCAAGCTGCAGTTGCTCAATGCCCGCATGGGGCTGCTGGCCAGACAGACAGCCTCGGCGCAGGCCGACTTGAAAGCGGTCGAAGCCCTGCTGGCGCGTTACTTCGACGCACAGACGCCGGTGGTGAAAGACGCCCTGGCAACGGTGGCCCAGCTGCGTGTGCAGATGGTGCCCAGGGAGATGCCGCGTCCGCATGAAACGCTGGCCATGCTCGCCGCGGCGGCGGAGGGGCGCTGATGTCACGGCGATCCTCGTCCGGTGCCATGCGCAGCGTGTTTCTGCTGTTGGGCATCGCCGCATTGGCGGTCGCTTTGGCGCTGCTCATGGGGCACAACCAGGCCATGGTCACCTTGTTCTGGCCGCCGCAACGCTACGACGTGGCGTTCAACTTTGCGGTGTTCGCCCTGGTGCTGCTGTTTGCGCTGCTGCATGCAGCCCTGCGCGCCATCGCCTTGCTGCGCGAGCTGCCGGTGCAAGCGCGGCGCTGGCGTGTTCAGCAGATCGAGCGGGCTGCGGTGGCAGCGGTGCTCGATGCGCTGTCCAACCAGCTGGCGGGTCGGTTCCTGCGCGCTCAGGCCTCGGGCTTGCGTGCGTTGGAACACTTGCGTGCCCATCCGGCCACGCCGTGGGCACAGCGCCAGCAACTGCAGTTGCTGGCCCACCTGCTGGTGGCGGAAAGTGCCCAGGCGCTGCAAAACCGTGGCGTACGGGATGAGCACCTGCACGCCTGCCTGAACCCCGGGCTGGCACAGGCGGCACCGGTGGCCCATGAGGGTGCCTTGCTGCGTGCGGTGCGTTGGGCTGTTGAGGACCGCGACGCGGTGTTGGCCAGCAGCCGCTTGCGTGAGCTGCCACAGGGCGCCAGCCGGCGTACCCAGGCTTTGCGTTTGCGTCTGCAGGCGGAGCGCCTGGGCGGTGCCACGGCTGAAGCCCTGGAAACCGCCCGCCTTCTGGCCAAACACCGCGCCTTCTCACTGGAGGCCTCTCGCAGCATCGTGCGCGGCCTGGTGCTGGATGCGGTGCGCGAAGCCCACGATCTGGCGCAACTCGATGCCGTCTGGCAGCGGCTGGACGACCGGGAGCGCGCCATGCCGGAGCTGGCGTTGGCAGTGGCCGCGCGTGCCGTCGCCCTGGTGCGTCAGGGCGATGCGGATGAGCAGCGCGAGGGCGCCATGCGGGTGCGGGCGTGGATCGAGCCGCTGTGGGCACAGTGGGCGCAACTGGATGCCTCGCAGCAGCGCCAGCTGGTGATGGTGCTCGAGCCTGGGCTGGCCTCGGTGGATGGCGACTGGCTGGGGGGGCTGGAGCAGCGCCAGCGGGAGCGCCCGGGCGATCCATTTTTGCAATACATCGCCGGGCAAGCGTTCATGCAACGCGGGCTGTGGGGCAAGGCGGCCCAGCTGCTGGGCCAGGCCAGCCAGAGTTTGGCCGACGCGGTGCTGTTGCGCCGCGCCTGGCGTTCGTTGGCGCGGCTGGCCGAGGAGCGTGGTGATCCGGTGGCCGCCCAGCTGGCCTGGCAACGGGCCGCTTTGCTCGACGAAGACTGAGGCTCAGGACCGGCGCAGGTCACCACCCGCTGCCAGCAGTGCCCTCAGCGGCGCGGCACAGCGACCCATCGGGCTGCGGGGCCTTGGCCGGTGGTGGTCTTGGTACCGCAGTCTCGGTCTCGCGCAAACGCCGCTTTGAACGAGCCGGGCACGGCCGGCGCACAGCGGCCGTGCACCTGCTGGGGTCACCGCTGTTCGAATGGCAGCACCACGTCGCGCAGGTCGCGTCGCGTTTCCACCAGCACCAGCGGCCCATCATCGACCTGTACCACGGGCCGGGGCTCACGCGGTACACGCACAGGCTGCGGTTGCGCTGCGATGGCCGCTTGTGCCATGGCCACCTTGGCGGCATCGGAATTCACCCATTCCAGGCCACTGGCCCGGGCGATCCGGTGCAGTTCCTCCATCGCCAGTGTGTACGTCTGCACCGGTGGTAAACCGCGTGGCGCAGCCACCGGCGCCGGGCTGGCTGACAACGGTGCCACGTGTTCGGCCGGCCGGGTCTGGGGCGGCAAACTGGCGGTTGTCACGGGCGCCGCCATGGGCGACGGCACGGGGGTCTGCGGGATCGCCGCAGCCACGGACTCGGCAGCCACGGTGAAGTAGCTGCGCACCGGCGCGGGTGCGTCGGGGGCTTCGGCGCTCGCCTCCATGCCTGCGGGCATGGCAGCGTCGTCGGTGCCGGGGTCGCGGGTGGCGTCTCGCGGTGCGCGGTCCCGGCGGTCGCGGCCATAACGGTCCCGGCTGCGGCGTTCGCGCGGCGCACGCGGGGCGGCCTCAGCATCCGTGTCGGTCATGTTCTCGGGGGGTACCTCCTGCGCGGTCGCGGCCATCGCCGGGTTCACCGCATCGATCGGGCCAGGGGTGGTGGTCTCTGCGACTTCCATGCGGCGGCGTTGGTCGTCGCGGGGGCGGCGTTCGCGGCGCTGCACTTCAGCGGCTGGCGTTGCAGCATCGTTTGGCACACCCGCTGCATTCTCAGCGTTGGGCAGGCGCTCGGTATCGGCTTTTTCGACAGATGACGGATCGCGCCGGGGATCGCGGCGCCCGTTGCGGGCCTCGCCGCGGCCGTTTTCGTTGCGCGGGGTATCGCTTCGGCCATCACCGCGTGCAGCGCGGGCGCCCTCACCCCGGGCTTCCAGGCGGCCAGTCTCGCGGCCTTCGGTCTGGCGGCTGCCGGCGTTGCGCTGGCCGTCGCGGCCACCGTCGCGCGGGGCACGCCCTTCACCGCCGCGGTTGTTGCGACCACGGCCATCCCGCCGGCCCTCACCACGCGCTTCGCGTTCGCCGCCGCGCGGGCTCGGCGTTGGCGCCGCCACCGCCGCAGGCGACGGCTCCGCGGAGGCGGTTTCGCCACCGAACAGGCGTTTGAGCCAGCCGAAGAAGCCTGTGGTGGCTGCTGGCCGGGCCAGCTGAGCCGGCTGGATGGCAGGCGCTGGCGAAGGTGCGCTGGGCTGCTCCTGCGGCTTGGGCGCCGCCACGGGCGCCGGCCCATCGGGCAGCACACCCTTGATCACCGGTTCCTGCTTGTTGGTGCGCTCCTGGCTGCGGCGCGTGAAGCTGGTGGGGTCGTCCACTTCCTCGGCCAGCTTGTAGCTGGAGTCGAGGTTGTCCAGTCGCGGGTCGTCGTGCTTGAGGCGTTCGAGCTTGTAGTTCGGCGTGTCCAGCGACTTGTTGGGCACCAGCAGCACATTGATGCGCTGCTTGAGTTCGATCTTGGTGATCTCGGTGCGCTTCTCGTTGAGCAGGAAGCTGGCCACTTCGACCGGCACCTGCACCAGCACGGCGGCCGTGCTGTCCTTGAGCGACTCTTCCTGGATCACGCGCAGGATCTGCAGCGCCGAGCTTTCCGTGTCGCGGATGTGGCCGGAGCCGCCGCAGCGCGGGCAGGGGATGGAAGAGCCTTCACTGAGCGTGGGCTTGAGGCGCTGGCGGCTCATCTCGAGCAGACCGAACTTGCTGATGGAGCCGAACTGCACCCGGGCACGGTCCTGGCGCAGGGCGTCGCGCAGGCGGTTTTCCACTTCGCGGCGGTTCTTGCTCTCTTCCATGTCGATGAAATCGATCACGATCAGGCCGCCGAGGTCGCGCAGGCGGGCCTGGCGGGCCACTTCATCGGCGGCTTCCAGGTTGGTGCGGGTGGCGGTTTCCTCGATGTCGCCGCCCTTGATGGCTCGCGCCGAGTTCACGTCCACCGCCACCAGCGCTTCGGTCTGGTCGATCACGATGGCGCCGCCGCTGGGCAGCTGCACGGTGCGGCTGTAGGCGGTCTCGATCTGGTGTTCGATCTGGAAGCGGCTGAACAGCGGCGCGTCGTCGCGGTAGCGCTTGACGCGGTGCCCGTGCTCGGGCATCACGTGGCTCATGAACTGGTGAGCCTGCTCGTAGATGTCGTCGGTGTCGATCAGGATCTCGCCGATGTCGCTGTTGAAGTAGTCGCGGATCGCGCGGATGACGAGGCTCGATTCCTGGTAGATCAGGAAGGCACCCTTGCCGGCCTTGGCGGCGCCGTCAATGGCGGTCCACAGCTTGAGCAGGTAGTTCAGGTCCCACTGCAGCTCGCCCGCTTCACGACCGATGCCGGCGGTGCGGGCGATGATGCTCATGCCGTTGGGGTATTCGAGCTGGTCGAGTGCGGCCTTGAGCTCCTGGCGGTCCTCGCCCTCGATGCGGCGGCTGACGCCGCCGCCGCGGGGGTTGTTGGGCATCAGCACCACATAGCGGCCGGCCAGGCTCACGAAGGTGGTCAGGGCGGCGCCCTTGTTGCCGCGCTCTTCCTTTTCGACCTGGACCAGCAGTTCCTGGCCTTCCTTGATCACGTCGTTGATGCGGGCCTGCGAGGGCGCGACGTTGCCCTGGAAGTACTGGCGCGAGATTTCCTTGAACGGCAGGAAACCATGGCGGTCTTCGCCGTAGTCGACGAAACAGGCTTCGAGCGAGGGCTCAACGCGGGTGACGACAGCCTTGTAGATGTTGCCCTTGCGCTGTTCGCGCCCTTCGATTTCGATTTCATAGTCGAGCAGTTTCTGCCCGTCCACGATCGCCAGGCGGCGTTCTTCGGCCTGCGTGGCGTTGATCAGCATGCGCTTCATGTGGCTTTTCCTTCGCTGTGACATGACGTCCAATACCCGGCGCAGGGCGCCAGGTGGCTGGGGGCCGCGAACCCGAGGAAAAACGCAAACGGGGAGGGAATTGCCGGAGAGCCACGGACGGGGCGGTCGAGGGGCCGGGCGCTCCAGGAGGGGCGCGCGGTGCCAGACCGCCGGGTCAGGGCGTAGGCGCGTGGATGCGGGTGAGCCGGACTGGCGTGATGGCTGTCTTCAGGGACATGGATCGTGCCGGAGGGATCGCTGACTTCACTGACATCCTCGTCCAGCCCGCCCCTGCAGGGCTGGCTGGACGATGGGGGTATTCCGTGTTCGGTTTGGCTGTTTCTCGTTCGGGTTCTACCGCAGGCTGACCGGATCCACCGTGGGCCCGGGCTCACAGACAAGCCTTCTGGGGTCGGAGGGTGGGGCGGCACCTGCGGGTGGCCATCGCTTGTGCCAGTCTAAGCCCTCGCATCTGTTGCGGGGGCATGTGCCGCTTGACTGGCTTAAACTCAAGCAAATCAAACACTTAGCACTTTAGTTGGCGACGGCCATTATAGTGCGCTGCCTTGCCCGTGTGGGGCGGTATCTGTCGTCGTTTTTGCTGGGACTTTATGGCTTCCACACCGGCCCCTGCGGCTGTGCAACACCTCACGGTGGACGAGGAATCGGCCGGCCAGCGGTTGGACAATTACCTCATTCGTGTGCTCAAGGGAGTACCCAAGACACACATCTACCGCATCATCCGATCGGGCGAGGTTCGCCGCAACAAGGGGCGGGTGTCGGCGGACGATCGCATTCAGGCTGGCGATGTGCTGCGCATCCCGCCGATTCGCCTGTCCGAGCGCGCCGAGGCAAAAGCCGCGCAGCCGGCGCCGGCGCGCGAATTTCCGGTGGTATTCGAGGACGAGGCGTTTCTGGCCATCGACAAGCCGGCCGGGGTAGCGGTGCACGGTGGCAGCGGGGTGAGCTTCGGGGTGATCGAACAGATGCGCCAGGCACGGCCGCAGGCGCGATTGCTCGAATTGGTGCACCGGCTCGACCGCGAAACCAGCGGCCTGCTGCTGATCGCCAAAAAGAAAAGCGCGCTCAAGGCGCTGCAGGATCAATTTCGCGAGCGTGAAACCGGTAAAACCTATCTGGCGCTGGTCAAGGGGTCATGGCCTGCCCATCGCAAGGTGCTGGACCAGCCGCTGCACAAATACCTGTTGCCCGATGGTGAGCGACGGGTTCGCGTGACCGGCAAGGATGACCCCGATGGCATGCGCTCGGTCACGCTGGTGAAAGTGGCGCGGCGCATTCCCGCACCGGCCGGACTGGCCTTCGAGACCGAATTGAGTCTGCTGGAAGTGACCATCAAAACCGGTCGAACGCACCAGATCCGGGTGCATCTCGCACACGCGGGCCACCCCATCGTGGGAGACGACAAATACGGTGATTTCGAACTCAACCGGCATTGGATGCGGTTGGGCGGCAAGCGCATGTTCCTGCATGCCTGGCGTTTGCAACTGCGCCATCCGGTATCCCATGTCGCCCTGCAATTGCAGGCCGAACTGCCGCCCGAACTGCAGCGCTGGATTCCGATCGAAAAATCGGACTAAAATCTCCAGCGCATCGTTGGGATGCGCGACATGATCAGAATTTTATTTATTCCAAGGAACAGTTATGGCGACCTATTCCGAACTGATGGCACAGGCACAGGCGCTGATGGCGCAAGCCGAGCAGGCACGCAAAACCGAATTGGCCGATGCGATCGCTGATATCAAGGCCAAAATGAAAGAATACGGGATCACCGTGGCCGATCTGGGCGGGGCCGCTGCCGGCGCGCGGCGGGGCGGCAAGGTGAAATCGGGTGCTCCAGCCAAATACCGCGGCCCCAACGGCGAGCTGTGGGCCGGCGGCCCGGGCCGCAAGCCGGAGTGGGTGCGTGCCCTTCTGGCTGCCGGCAAAAGCATCGAAGACTACCGCATCTGACGCTGCCCAGCGTCGGTTGACTGAGCCCGCCGCGTGCGGGCTTTTTCATGCCGTGGGCTCTCCCGGGCCCCAGTCCCGGTGAGGGCTGGGGGCTTTTGTCGGTCGGTGCGTCGATCAATGCCAGATCACCGCCTGACCGGCGGTCTCCCAGCTTTCGTAATAGCGCGCGTACAGATCTTCAATGCGGTTGCGCTTGACCTTGAAAGTCGGTGTGATCACGTCGTTGTCCACCGTCCAGGCGGTGGTGGTCACCACCAGGGCCTGCAGACGTTCGTGCGGGTCCAGTGTGGCATTGAGCGCCTGCAGGTGGGCCATCAAGGAGGCCTCCAAGGCCTGGCGGGCGGTCTGATCCTGGCTGCGGGCGGCGAATTCGGCGTTGAGCATGACGATACCCAGCGGCTGGCCCAGATTGGCACCAGTGACCACGCACGCTTCCACCGCTTCGTGCATGACCAGCTTGTCTTCGATGGGTGCCGGAGCGACGTATTTGCCCTTGCCGGTCTTGAACAGATCTTTCACCCGGCCGGTGATGCGCAGCAGACCCGCCGAATCGATACTGCCTTTGTCGCCGGTGCGCAGCCAGCCATCGGTGGTGAACAGTTCAGCGGTTTTCTCCGCTTCCTTGTAGTAGCCCTGCGTCATGGCCAGGCTGCGCATCTGCACCTCACCGGTGGCCGGGTCGATGCGGTGCTCCACGCCTGGGTAGGCCGGGCCCACGGTGCCGCGCTGGTCTTTGCCGGCCTCGGTGATGTGCGAAAGAGCCAGGTTTTCGGTCATGCCATAGCCCTCGTTGATGGGCAGGCCCAGCCGTGCGTACCACTGCAGCAGCGCCAGCGGCATGGGTGCAGCACCACCGGCCGCAAACCGGCAATGGTCCAGTCCCAGGGCCTTGAGAATTTTGCGTCGCACGATGCCGCCCAGGATGGGGATACCCAGCAGGCGGTTGAGTTTGGCGGGGGGCATCTTGTGGTGTATGCCCTGCTGAAACTTGACCCACAGGCGCGGTACCGAGAAAAACACCGTCGGCCGGGCGCGCTGCAGGTCGGCGGTGAAGGTGTCCAGCGATTCGGCAAAGTACACCTGCATGGCGGTGCGCAGCCAGCCGTGCTCCACCAGCATGCGTTCGACCACATGGGCCAGCGGCAGGTAGGACAGCATGCGGTCCTCGCTGGACATGGGGATGCGTTGCAACCCCCGGTCCAGTGCCCAGGCGAAATTGCCAAAACTGTGCATCACCCCCTTGGGCATGCCGGTGGTGCCGGAGGTGTAGATCAGGGTGGCCAGTTCGTCTTCGCCTCGGGTGGGGGAGGCGCTCATCGGCGCGGTGCGGGCGATGATGTCGTCCCAGTCGTCATAGGCGCTGCGGGCGTCGTCGGGCGAGAGGGGGTAGCTGATACAGGGCAGGTCCTCGGGTACGCCGGGTTTCATGTGTTCCCAGCCGTCGAGCTTGCCCACGAACAGAGCGCGGCTCTCACTGTGCTGCAGGATCTGGCGCACGGTATCAGCCGCGAGGGTGGGGTACAGCGGCACCGATACGTGACCGGCCATCCAGATCGCCAGGTCACTCATCATCCACCAGGCGCAATTTTTGGACAGGATGGCGACCTTGCTGCCCGCTGGCCAGCCCTGAGCGTGCAGGTGGGCGGCCATGCGTCGCACCTGGTCGGCCACTTCGGCCCAGGTCAGGTCCTGCACCGCACCGCCGCCCATGGGCTGTGTGAGTGCAACCCGGTCGGGGGTGGTTTTTTCCCAGTGATAGAGCCGCTGAAGGGCGAGAAATTCAGGCGCGATCTTGCTCAAAGTTTGTCTCCTTGGGTCGGTTGGGTGCCAGGTGAAGGCCACCTGCGAATCTAGCCAAGTGCCGAGCTTTGGCGATCAGGGTTTGCCCGCCGGCGCCTGTCGGGTCAGGCGCCGTCCGTCATGGGGTGGGCCGCAGGTCACCCCGACGGCCAGCACGACAGGGGGTCGGACCGCCCGCCTTGGGATGGTGTGTGACCGCCCGATCCCCGGCCGCTCACACGGCCTCGGCCTCGGCTTCGGGCAAGGCGATGTGGTGATCGGTGCTGAACTGGTAGTCCCGAAACACATGCTCGGCGGTGAGCAGCTGGTAATGGCCGTCGGCGTGCCGGACCGTGGTGTCCTTCAGGCGCGAGGCGGTCTGGCCGCAGGTCCAGATGTCGAAGTTGCGCATGTGGGTGCACAGGCAGGTTTTGTCCCACACGCGAACCCGTTTCTCGCCCGGGTGTGCGGCCACTTCGCGGTTGTAGGCATCCACATAGGCGCACTTGCCGTGGGCATCCAGCAGGTAGCCATAGGCTTCGCAGTTGGGGCGGATGCCATCACCAATGCCGGGACTGCTCTTGATCATGCGCATCGGGTACCCGGTGGGCGAGATTTCGTTGACCTCGATGTCCTCGTCGTCGGCTTTGAAGTATTCCTGCTTGATGTCATCGGGCAGGCCGCACTCCTTGGTCACGGTGAAGCGGGTGGCCACCTGCACCGCCGATCCGCCCGCCTGCAAAAAACGCACGGCGTCGCTGCCGGTGAAGATGCCGCCGGCCGGGATCAAGGGAATGTCCAGTTGTTCGGCCACCAGCCAGGCGCGGATTTCGGCCACGATGGTGGCCAGGTCGTACTGCGCCCAGTCCATGCCAAAGCCCAGGTGGCCGCCGGCCAGTGGGCCTTCGACCACCACATAGTCGGGCAGGCGGCTCAGGCGGGCGTTCTTTTTCAGGAACAGCTGCAATGCACGCAGGCTGGAGACGATGATGCCCAGCTTGGCATCGCGAAAACGCGGGTGGTCTTCGATCAGCGCAAAACTGCCCAGGTGCAGGCCGGCCGCGAGGGTGATGCCGTCGATGCCAGCGTCCAGCGCCGCGGCCAGGCGGACCTTGAGCGTCTCCTTGGGCGCATTCATGGTCAGCTTTTCCATGCAGTTGATGAACACCATGCCGCTGCCGCGCTTGCGGCCCATGGTGTGTTCGACGTGCAGCTTGGTGGCCTCGGCCAGGTCGCCCAGGTTGAACTTCACCGGCGACTTGTCCGGCGAGTTCATGTTGTGTTTGTACAGCGCCTGCTTGGCTTTGACGTATTTGGTCTTGTAACGGCGGTCGGTCACCGTCTTGATCATGGCGTCGGAAATATGACCCACGCCACCCAGGCGCGCGGCTTCCAGAGCCAGATCGGCGGAGGAGATGTCCACGCCCATACCGCCGATCATGATGGGCACCAGTTCGGTATGGCCCAGCTTGAGGCGGTAATCGTCCAGACGTTTCATGACGGCAATCTTTGGGTTGGGCCCGGCAGGGCGCACAGGGAAGGGCAGGCCGGGGTACATCCACCGTACGGGTCAAGACCGTGCTCCGGCCCTGTAGACACCCCGCCGGACGCCATTGTGCCTGTGCCGCCGGGTCCGATGGACAAAACCCCGTCTCCTGTGCGCGCAATGCGCTGCGGTGTGGCTCAGGCGCTGCCGGCAGCCAGTTGCAGCGCCAGCCGGTTGTGCCGCTCCACCAGCGGCCCCAGGTCCACGGTGGTGACCTGCCCCCCACGCACCACCACCCGGCCGTTGACCACGGTGTAAGCCGCGGGCGCACTGGCGCACAGCAGCAGGCTGGCCACCGGGTCGTGCACCGCGGCGCCGGCAAAGGCCAGCGTGCGCAGGTCGAACAGCGCCAGATCGGCACACATGCCCGGCGCCAGGTGGCCAATGTCGCGGCGGCCCAACACCTGGGCACCCCCCCGGGTGGCCAGGTGCAGCGCGTCGCGCGCCGTCATCTCCGCCGGGCCGAGGTCGCAGCCGAAGAATCTGCGGCCTTCCCGCGTTTCGGGTGCCGACAGGGCGCGCCCCACGCGGGCCAGCAGCAGTGCCTGCCGCGCTTCGTTGACCATGTGGGCGCCATCGTTGCTGGCGCTGCCGTCCACGCCCAGACCCACCGGCACCCCGGCGTTGACCATGCGGCGGATGGGCGCGATGCCGCTGGCCAGGCGCATGTTGCTGCACGGGCAGTGCGCCACGCCGGTGCGGCTGGCGGCAAACAGGCCGATGCCCTCGTCGTCGAGCTTGACGCAGTGCGCGTGCCAGACGTCGTTGCCCAGCCAGCCCAGTTCCTGCGCGTACTGCGCTGGCGTCATGTTGAACTTCTCTCGGCTGTAGGCGACGTCGTGGTCGTTTTCGGCCAGGTGGGTGTGCAGCCGCACGCCCTGGCCCTTGAAGCTGCGCGCCAGTTCGGCGCTTTGCTTCATGAGTGCCGGGCTGACAGAGAACGGTGAACAGGGGGCCAGCGCCACCTGCACCATGGCGCCGTGCGCCGCGTCGTGCCAGGTCTCGATCAGGCGCTGGCTGTCTTTGAGTATGGCCTCCTCCCGCTCCACCACCCGATCGGGCGGCAAGCCGCCCTGCGACTGGCCCACGCTCATGCTGCCGCGGGTGGCGACAAAGCGCATGCCGATGCGCTGCGCGGCTTCGATGCTGTGCTCCAGGCGCACCCCGTTGGGGTAGAGGTAGAGGTGGTCGCTGCTGGTGGTGCAGCCGCTCAGCAGCAGCTCGGCCATGGCCACCTGGGTGGAGACCTGCACCATCTCGGGGGTCAGCCCGGCCCAGATGGGGTAGAGCCCGCGCAGCCAGGAGAACAGCTCGGCGTCCTGCACCCCGGGGATGGCCCGGGTAAGCGACTGAAACATGTGGTGGTGGGTGTTCACCAGCCCGGGCGTGACGAGGTGGCCGCGCGCATCGATCACTTCGTCGGCAGCTTCGCGCAGCGCGGGCGGCACATCGGCGGCCGGACCGATCCAGTCGATGACGTTGCCGCGCACCACGATGGAGGCGTCCCTGATCTCCCGACCGAGGGCCGGATCGGCATGGTCGACGGTGGCGATGCAGTCGGCGCGATGGATCAGCAGGGTCTTGTCGGTCATGTCAGGTCGGGCGGTGCGCGCCGGGCCTTGTCGCCGGCACGCGCGATCATGACATCCTCAGGCGTCCATGGCCATCAGGCTGGCGTTGCCCCCGGCCGCGGCGGTGTTCACCGACAGGGTGCGTTCGTGCACCAGGCGGGTGAGGTCGTAGCCGGGCAAGGGCCGCAGCAGGGGCAGAATCGGACCCGGGCGTGCGGCCAGGCGCACCTGCAGGGCGTCGGCCTCATCGTCCGCACCGTCAAACAGCACCGCTGTCACGTCCCGTTCCATCCACGCGGCATCCACCGCCACCCGTTCTTGCAGGCCAGCGGGAAGCGCCGAATGCACGAGCCTGGCCGCCGGCGTGTCGTGCAGCACCAGCCGGTTACCGCTGATCAGCGCCGCCATCACCTGGTGCAGGGCGTCTGCCGCGGTCTGGCTCACCCCGGCGATGAGTCCCCGGGCGGTGAAGCGCAGGCGGTTGTCTTCTCCCGTGGGTCCGGGCAAGGCCAGCCGCAGGCCGGTGATGCGCCGTGCGCGGTAGGCATCGGCCTGGTCGCGCAGGGCCAACAGCTCATCGCCTTCCAGCCACTGCCGTCCTGCGCTGTCCAGCCAGGTCTGCAGGCATTGCAGGTGCTCATCCGCGCGTTGGCTTTCAGGGGTCTGCGCGGCAGCGGATGCGCCAGCCCCGAGGGCCGGACCGCCGGTCCGCGCCAGCAGGCGGTGCAGGTACAGCGGGCCACCCGCCTTGGGCCCGGTGCCCGACAGCCCCTCGCCGCCGAAGGGCTGCACCCCCACCACGGCGCCAATGGTGTTGCGATTGACGTACAGGTTGCCCACACGGGCGCGGCTGGCGATCCGGTCCACGGTTTCGTCGATGCGGGTGTGCACGCCCATGGTCAGGCCATAGCCGCAGGCGTTGATCTGGTCGATCAGGCGGTCCAGATCGGCCGCCCGGTAGCGCAGCACGTGCAGGATCGGGCCAAATTGCTCGCGCCCCAGATCGGCCAGGCGATCGATCTCGATCACCGTGGGGGCCACGAAGGTGCCCCGGGCACACGCGGGGGGCAAGGGCAAACGCGTCACCCGGGCGCCACGGGTCTGCAGGGCGGCCACATGGTTCTCCAGGGCATGGCGCGCCTGGGCATCGATCACCGGGCCGATGTCCACCCGGACGTCGGCCGGGTTGCCCAGGCGCAGTTCGCTCATCGCGCCGCGCAGCATGTGCAGCACGCCATCGGCGATCTCCTCCTGCAGGCAGAGCACCCGCAGGGCCGAGCAACGCTGGCCCGCGGAGTCAAAGGCCGACGCCAGCACATCGGTGACCACCTGCTCGGGCAGGGCGGTCGAGTCCACGATCAGGGCGTTCTGCCCGCCCGTTTCGGCGATCAGCGGCACCTGGCCGCCGCGCGCGGCCAGTGTGCGGTGGATGATCGCGGCCACTTCGGTGGAGCCGGTGAACATGACGCCACGCACCCGTGCATCCGCCACCAGGGCCGCGCCCACGGTTTCGCCCGGACCGGGCAGCAGCTGCAGCACGGCCGGGGGGATGCCCGCCTGGTGCAGGAGCCGGACCGCAAAGGCCGCCATCAGTGGCGTCTGCTCGGCCGGCTTGGCCAGCACCGGGTTGCCGGCGGCCAGGGCCGCCGCCACCTGGCCGGTGAAGATGGCCAGAGGGAAGTTCCAGGGGCTGATGCACAGCACCGGACCCAGGGGCACATGGCAGGCCGCATCGAAGCCGCGCGACTGCTGGGCGTAGTAGCGCAGGAAGTCCACCGCCTCGCGCAGTTCAGCCACCGCATTGGCCCATGACTTGCCCGCCTCGCGCACCGCCAGCGACAGCAGGGTGTCGGCGTTCTGCTCGAACAGCGTGGCGGCGGTCTCCAGCAGCGCGCTGCGGTCGGCGGCGGGTGTGGTGGCCCAGGCATGGGCGGCCTGCGTGGCGGCGCACAATGCCTGCCCGATGTCATCGGGGGTGCTTTCCCGAACCGTGCCGACCGTTTCGCCCCGATCGGCCGGGTTGCACACCGGCACGGACGGACCGACGGCGGTCGGCGCGCCTGCCACGATGGGACCCGCCTCGAACGCCTCACGCAGGGAAAGGGCCAGCGCACGACCGATGCGCTCCCGCACCGCTTCGCTGGCCAGGTCGTGCCCGGCCGAATTGACCCGAAGCGGGCCGAACAGGTCGCGGGGCAGGGGGATCCTCGGGTGCGGCGTGCCCCCGAGGGCCGAGGCCTGTTCGACCGGGTCGGCAATCAGTTCTTCCACCGCAACGCGCTCGTCCACGATGCGGTTGACAAAGCTGGTGTTGGCGCCGTTCTCCAGCAGCCGCCGCACCAGGTAGGCCAGCAGGGTCTCGTGACTGCCCACGGGGGCATAGATCCGAACCAGCCGGTGCCGCTGCGGGTGCCCGACGATCTGGTCGTAGAGCGGTTCGCCCATCCCGTGCAGGCACTGGAACTCATGGTCGCCGGGCTGCCAGGGCCGGCCGTCGGCCTGGGCCAGGTGCACGATGCTGGCCAGTGTCTGGGCGTTGTGGGTGGCAAACTGGGGATACACCACATCGCGCGCGGCCAGCAGCTGGCGGGCGCAGGCCAGATAGGACACGTCGGTGTAGACCTTGCGGGTGAACACCGGGTAGCCGGACAACCCGTCGATCTGGGCGCGCTTGATCTCCGCATCCCAGTAGGCGCCCTTGACCAGACGGACCATCATGCGCCGCCCGCTGCGCCGGGCCAGGTCGATGACGAAGTCGAGCACGCGCGGCGCGCGCTTCTGGTACGCCTGCACGACAAAGCCCAGGCCGTTCCACCCGCCCAGCGCCGGGTCCATGGCCAGGGCTTCGAGCAGGTCCAGCGAGATGTCCAGACGGTCGGCTTCTTCGGCGTCGATGTTCAGGCCGATGTCGTGCCCGCGGGCCTGCAGGCACAGCGCCTTCAGCCGGGGCAGCAGCTCGGCCAGCACCCGCTCGCGCTGCGACCAGGTGTAGCGCGGGTGCAGGGCCGACAGCTTCACCGAGATGCCATTGCCATCCACCACGCCACGGCCCTGGCTGTCCGCACCGATGGCCGCGATGGCGCGTTCGTAGTCGTTGAAGTAGCGCTCGGCGTCCTGCGCGGTCATGGCGGCTTCGCCCAGCATGTCGAACGAATAGCGGTAGCCCCTGGCTTCATGGGCGCGTCCGCGCTGCAGCGCTTCGTCGATGTTGCGCCCGGTCACGAACTGCTCGCCCAGCATGCGCATGGCCAGGTCCATGCCCTTGCGGATCAGCGGTTCGCCGCCACGGGCCAAGAGCCGCGTCAGCGCGGACGACAGGCCTTCCTCGCTGCTGGTGGACACCAGCCGGCCGGTGATCAGCAGGCCCCAGGTGGCCGCGTTGACGAGCAGCGAGGGGCTGTTGCCGACGTGCGAGCGCCAGTCCCCATCGGACAGCTTGTCGCGGATCAGCCGGTCGGCGGTGGCTCTGTCAGGCACGCGCAGCAAGGCCTCGGCCAGGCACATCAGGGCCACGCCCTCCTGGCTGGAGAGGGAGAACTCCTTCATCAGGGCATCGACGCCACTGGAGCGGGTGCGCACGCTGCGCAAACCGGTGACCAGCTCATGGGCCAGCTGGCGCACCGGTGCCTGCAGGGCCGGATCGAGCCGGGCCGCTGCCACCAGCGGTGGCACACACACCGGTTCGGGCAGGCGCCAGGCGTCGTCGATGCGCACGCGAAGCGCTGGGCGCGGCTGTGCCGGGAGGGCGGCAGCACCGCGGGCTGGCGCGGGCGGTGCGATCGGGTGGGTGTCGGGTGCGTTCATGCGGGGTCTCCAGGGCGGCTGACGGCTGTTCATCAGTCACGTCAATGGCCTGAATTGTTCCGAAATCACGGTAGTTTTTGGCTCTGAATTTCCGATTGATAAAGCCATAATGGCTGATATAGCCCATAAAAAAAGACGAAAAGTCTTCTGAAAAAATGGATCGCATCGACCAGAAAATCCTCCAGGAGCTGCAGGCAGATGCCCGGCTGTCCATCGTGGAACTCTCTCGTCGTGTCGGGTTGACCAAGACGCCTTGCGCCGAGCGGGTCCGGCGTCTGGAGAAGGCGGGGGTGATCCGGGGCTACCACGCCGCCCTGGATGCGGCTGCGGTGGGCGCCGGGCATGTGGTGCTGGTGCAGGTGCTCCTGTCGAGCACCACCGAGCAGGACCTGCGCCGTTTCAACGAGGCGGTGCGCCGCATCCCCGAGATCGAGTCCTGCCACATGATCGCGGGGGACTTCGACTACCTGCTCAAGGTGCGCACCCGGGACATCAACGAATACCGCAAAGTCATGGGCGAGCACATGTCGGGGCTGCCCTGCGTCAAGCAGACCCACACTTATGTGGTGATGGAAGTGGTCAAGGATGAGCGCAGCCTGCCGGTGCGCATGGATGAGCGCAGCCTGCCGGTGCGCGTGGCGGGCGGAGGCTGATCAGCGCAGCCAGTAGCCTGGCCTGGCGTAGGCCTTCTTCAGGTGCTCGATGAAGAAGCGCACCTTGGCCGGCAGGTGGCGCTGCTGCGGGTAGACGGCCAGGATGTCGTAAGCGGGCAGGGCGTAGTCGTCGAGCACGGTTACCAGCTCGCCGCGCTGCAGCTGCGCCTGGATCTCCCAGGTGCTGCGCCAGCCCAGGCCCAGGCCTTCGCTCACCCAGCGGTGCAGCAGCTCGCCGTCGTTGCAGTCCAGGTTGCCTTCGGCGCGCACGGTCACGGTCTTGCCGTCCTGCTGGAAGTACCAGCCGCGCTGCTGCCCACCCTGCAAATTGAAGGCCAGGCAGTTGTGCTGCGCCAGGTCGTCCAGCGTCTGCGGCTTGCCGTGTTTGCGCAAGTAGGCCGGCGTGCCGCAGACCACCCGCTGGTTGGTGGCCAGTTTGATGGCCACGAAGTTCGGGTCGATGGCGCCGCCAATGCGGATGCCCATGTCGTAGCCCTCGCGCACCAGGTCCACCACCCGGTCGGTCAGGTTGAACGAAAGCTTGACCTCGGGATTGGCCTTGAGGAAAGCGCTGGCGTGCGGCGCCACGTGCAGCCGCCCGAAGGCCGCAGGCGCCGAGACGATCAGGTGGCCGCTGGCGCGGTGCTTCTGCGCGGCCACGCTGGCCTCGGCCTGTGCCCACTGGGTCAGCAGCTGCCGGCACTCGTCCAGGAAGCGCGTGCCCGCATCGGTCAGCACCAGGCGCCGGGTGGAGCGGTGCATCAGCTGGGTGCCCAGGCGCTTCTCCAGCGCGTCGATGCGCCGGCCCATCATCACCGGGGTGATGCCGGCGTGCAGCGCGGCGGCGGCCAGGCTGCCGTGCTCCATCACCTGCACGAAGGCTTCGATTTCCTTGTAGCGGTCCATGGCCGGATGGTATGCCTTTGATTGCGTACCGACAGTATCGAATCAACTGACCGCCAGTGGCATTCACAAGCCCATGTGGCATCCCTAGCATCGTGCCCAGTTCAAACCCGACTTGGAGACAGGCATGGCAAAGATGAAGGCTGCGATGGCGGCGGTGCTGGTGATGGAAAAAGAAGGTATCGCGCAGGCCTTCGGTGTGCCGGGTGCGGCCATCAACCCGCTGTACGCCGCGCTGCGCGAGCGCGGCAGCATCGCCCATGTGCTGGCCCGCCATGTGGAAGCCGCCTCGCACATGGCCGAGGGCTACACCCGCGCCCGCGCCGGCAACATCGGCGTGTGCATCGGCACCAGCGGCCCGGCCGGCACCGACATGATCACCGGCCTGTATTCGGCCAGTGCCGATTCGATACCGATCCTCTGCATCACCGGCCAGGCGCCGCGCGCCCGCCTGTACAAGGAAGACTTCCAGGCGGTGGACATCGAGAGCATCGCCAAGCCGGTGACCAAGTGGGCGGTGACGGTGCGCGAGCCGGCGCTGGTGCCACGGGTGTTCCAGCAGGCCTTCCACCTCATGCGGTCCGGCCGCCCCGGTCCGGTGCTGATCGACCTGCCCTTCGATGTGCAGATGGCCGAGATCGAATTCGACATCGACACCTACGAGCCGCTGCCGGTCTACAAGCCCGCCGCCACCCGCAAGCAGATCGAGAAGGCGCTGGACATGCTGGCCGCCGCCGAGAAGCCGCTGATCGTGGCCGGTGGCGGCATCCTCAATGCCGATGCGGCCGACCTGCTGGTGCAGTTCGCGGAAGTCACCGGCGTGCCGGTGATCCCCACCCTCATGGGCTGGGGCGCCATCCCCGACGACCACCCGCTCATGGCCGGCATGGTGGGCCTGCAGACCAGCCACCGCTACGGCAACGCCACGATGCTGGCGAGCGACTTCGTGCTGGGCATCGGCAACCGCTGGGCCAACCGCCACACCGGCAGCGTCGAGACCTACACCCGGGGCCGGACGTTCGTGCACGTGGACATCGAGCCGACGCAGATCGGCCGCGTGTTCGAGCCCGACTTCGGCATCGTGTCGGACGCCAAGGCCGCGCTGGAACTGTTCGTGCAGGTGGCGCGCGAGCGTGTGGCGGCCAGGAGCTGGCCGAGTTATGCCGACTGGGCCGAACGCTGCGCCGAACGCAAGCGCGTGATGCTGCGCAAGACGCATTTCGAGCAGATCCCGATGAAGCCGCACCGCGTTTACGAAGAGATGAACCAGGTCTTCGGCCGCGACACGGTGTATGTGAGCACCATCGGCCTGTCGCAGATCGCGGCGGCGCAGTTCCTGCACGTCTACGGTCCGCGCCAGTGGATCAACTGTGGCCAGGCCGGCCCGCTGGGCTGGACGCTGCCGGCCGCGCTGGGTGTGGTGGCGGCCGATCCGACGAAGCAGGTGGTCGCGCTCTCGGGCGACTACGACTTCCAGTTCCTGATCGAGGAACTCGCGGTGGGCGCGCAGTTCCGCCTGCCTTATGTGCATGTGCTGGTGAACAACAGCTACCTGGGCCTGATCCGCCAGAGCCAGCGCGGCTTCGACATGGACTACTGCGTGCAACTGGCGTTTGAAAACCAGAACATGCCCGAGGACGCGGGCGCACTGCGCGGCTACGGCGTGGACCATGTGGCCGTGGTCGAAGGCCTGGGCTGCAAGGCGCTGCGGGTGACCGATCCGCAGAGGCTCCAGGGCGCGCTGCGCCAGGCGCAGCAGATGGCCGCCGAGCACCGCGTGCCGGTGGTGGTGGAGTGCATCCTGGAGCGGGTCACCAACATCGCCATGGGCACCGAGATCGACAAGGTGGTCGAGTTCGAGGACATCGACTGCCGCGCCGCGCAGGGTCTCGAAACCGCGGGCCTCCTGGACTGAACACAACAACAAAGGAAAACGACATGCCGCAATTTGCCGCCAATCTCTCGATGCTCTGGAACGAGCTGCCCTTCCTCGATCGCTTCGACGCGGCGGCCAGGGCCGGCTTCAAGGCCGTGGAATTCCTGTTTCCCTACGATTTCAAGGCAGAAGAGATCGCCGAGCGACTGCAGCGCAACCGCCTGCAGCTGGTGCTGCACAACCTGCCGCCGGGCGACTGGGCGGCGGGCGAGCGTGGCATCGCCTGCATCCCCGGCCGCGAAGACGAGTTCCGCGCCGGCGTGGCCAAGGCGGCGGCCTGCGCGCCGGTGATCGGCGTGCAGCGTTGGCACTGCATGGCCGGCCTCATGCCGGCGGGCGTGAGCGAGGCGCAGATGCGTGTCACCTGGGTGGCCAACGTGCGCTTTGCTGCCGCAGAGGCGAAGAAGCTGGGCCTGCCCGTGCTGATCGAACCCATCAACACCTTCGACATGCCGGGCTATTTCGTCAACCGTCCGCGCCAGGCCATTGCGCTGATGGACGAGGTGGGCGCGGACAACGTGTTCCTGCAGTACGACATCTACCACGCGCAGCGCATGGAAGGCGAGCTGTGCAACACCATCCGCGATCTGCTGCCGCGCATCGCCCACATGCAGCTGGCCGACACCCCCGGTCGCCATGAGCCGGGCACCGGCGAGATCCACCACCGCCACCTGTTCGACCACATCGACGCGCTGGGCTACCGAGGCTGGATCGGCTGTGAGTACAAGCCCAGGGACGGCACGCCCGGTGGCACGGACCGCGGCCTGGGCTGGATCGCGGCGCACGGACAGACGCTTTGAACAACACCCCAACGGAGACAATACAGATGACCAAGAGCGGCACCAAGGTCGGCTTCATCGGCCTGGGCATCATGGGTACGCCCATGGCGCTGAACCTCATCCAGGCGGGCCACACCCTGTTCGTGGCCAGCCGCAGCAAGATCCCGGCCGAGTTGGCCGAGGCGGGTGCGACCGTCTGCACCAATGCCACCGAAGTGGCCAAACGCGCCGACGTGATCATCACCATGGTGCCGGACACGCCGCATGTGCAGGACGTGCTGTTCGGCGAGCACGGTGTGGCCAAGGGCTTGTCGGCCGGCAAGACGGTCGTGGACATGAGCTCCATCAGCCCGATGGCGACGAAGCAGTTCGCGCAGCAGATCAACGCGCTGGGCTGCGACTACCTGGACGCGCCGGTCAGCGGCGGCGAGGTGGGCGCGAAGGCGGGCAGCCTGACCATCATGGTCGGCGGTCCTGATGCGGCCTTCGAGCGCGTCAAGCCACTGTTCGAGGCCATGGGCAAAAACATCACCCTGGTCGGCGGCAACGGCGACGGCCAGACGACCAAGGTGGCCAACCAGATCATCGTGGCGCTGAACATCGAGGCGGTGGCCGAGGCCCTGCTGTTTGCCAGCAAAGCCGGCGCCGACCCGGCCAAAGTGCGCCAGGCGCTGATGGGCGGCTTCGCGGCCAGCCGCATCCTGGAAGTGCACGGTGAGCGCATGGTCAAGCGGACGTTCAACCCGGGCTTTCGCATCGAACTGCACCAGAAGGATTTGAACTTGGCGCTGCAGGGCGCGAAGGAGCTGGGCCTGAGCTTGCCCCACACGGCCAGCGCGGCGCAGCTGATGCAAAGCTGCGCCGCGCACGGCCTGGCGCGGCTGGACCACTCGGCGCTGTGCCGCAGTCTGGAGCTGATGGCCAACCACCAGATCGCCCCCACACCCGCCGTGTGAGGTGCCTTCACCCCCTCCCCCGCCGGGGGAGGGCCGGGGTGGGGGCCACGATCGCGAGGGTCTTGCTTCGAATGACATGGATGGCCGGTGCGCGGCCCCCTTCCCCACCTTCCCCCGGCGGGGAAGGGGTCCGATACTTCAGTCGCTGTGCTCTCTAAACTCCAGCCCATGACCCCAGACGCTACCGCCATCCCCGAGCTCGACAATCCCCGCGCCCTGCTGCGCCACCTGTACGAGGTGGCGGTGCAGCGCGCGCTGCCCCTGCACAACACCGCTGCCCATCTGCCAGCGCCGCCGAAGGGGCGCACCCTGGTGCTGGGTGCAGGCAAGGCGGGCGGGGCGATGGCGCACGCGGTCGAGGCGCTGTGGCCGGTCGACGCGCCGCTCTCGGGCCTGGTGGTCACCCGCTACGGCCACACGCCGCCGCGCCCGGCGGGTGTGCCCGAGCGCATCGAGATCGTGGAAGCCGCGCACCCGGTACCCGACGCAGCGGGGCTGGCGGCCGCGCAACGCATATTGCAACTCCCCCAGGGCCTGACCGAAGACGACCTGGTGCTGTGCCTGATCTCCGGCGGCGGCTCCTCGCTGCTGACCCTGCCGTGCGAGGGCCTGACGCTGCAAGACAAGCAGCGCATCAACCGGCAGCTGCTCGACAGCGGCGCGCACATCGGCGAGATGAACACCGTTCGCAAGCACCTCTCACGCATCAAGGGCGGGCGCCTCGCGGCGGCCTGTGCGCCGGCGCGGGTGGTCACCCTGACCATCAGCGACGTGCCCGGTGACGATGTGAGCGTGATCGCCAGCGGACCGACCGTGGCCGACGCGAGCACCTGTGCCGACGCGCTGGACATCCTGCGGCGCTATCGCATCGAGGTGCCGCAGGCGGTGCGCGCGCAGCTGGAAAGTGGTGCGCTCGAAACGCCCAAGCCCGGCGACCCGCGGCTGGCGCGCTGCCAGACGCACCTGATCGCCACCCCGCAGCAGAGCCTGGAAGCGGCGGCCGGGGCCGCGCGCGCGCTCGGTCTGCGCACCTACATCCTCAGCGACGAGATCGAGGGCGAGTCGCGCGAGGTGGGCAAGGTGCATGCGGCGCTGGCACGCTCGGCCGCGCGGGGCCAAGGGGCGTTTGAAGCCCCCTGCGTCATCCTCAGCGGGGGCGAAACCACGGTGACGGTGCGCCCGCGCGCCGAAGGCCAACCCAAAGGGCGGGGCGGGCGGGCGGGCGAGTTCTGCATGGGTCTGGCGCAGGCGCTGGGCAGCGAGCCCCGGGTGTGGGCGCTGGCCGCCGACACCGATGGCATTGATGGGGTGGAGGACAACGCCGGGGCGCTGGTCACGCCCAACACGCTGGCGCGCGCCGCGGCGCTGGGTCTGAAACTGACCGAGCACCTGGCGCGCAACGACGCTTATGGATTTTTTGAACCGCTGGGCGACCTGGTCATCACCGGCCCGACGCACACCAACGTCAACGACTTTCGTGCGCTGCTGATTCGCTGAAGCCGGCGTTCACCGGCGTTCAGGCCCGCGCCGGAAACCAGTGCCGGGTGCGGTTGATGAATGCCACCAGCGACAGCATCACCGGCACTTCCACCAGCACGCCCACCACGGTGGCCAGCGCGGCGCCCGAGTGCAGGCCAAACAGCGAGATGGCGACGGCGACGGCCAGCTCGAAGAAGTTGGAGGTGCCGATCAGGCAGGCGGGCGCCGCAATGTCGTGCGGCAGCCGCAGCCAGCGCGCGCCAAGGTAGCCGATGGCAAAGATGCCGTAGGTCTGTATCAGCAGCGGCACCGCGATCAGGCCGATGGCCTGCGGCTGGGCGACGATGGTCTCGGCCTGAAAGCCGAACAGCAGCACCACGGTGGCGATCAGCCCGACCACCGACCAGGGTTTGAGCCGGCCGACGAAGGCGCTCACGGCCGCCTCGCCGCCGCGCGCACGCAGCGCCTGCCGCGTCAGCACCCCGGCCACCAGGGGCAGCACCACGTACAGCGCCGTGGCCAGCAGCAGCGTTTGCCAGGGCACGGTGAGGTCGGTCACGCCGAGCAGGAAGGCGGCGATCGGTGCAAAGGCAAACACCATCACCAGGTCGTTCACCGACACCTGCACCAGGGTGTAGTTGGGGTCGCCACGGGTGAGCTGGCTCCAGACGAACACCATGGCGGTGCAGGGCGCCACGCCCAGCAGGATCATGCCGGCGATGTACTCGCTGGCGGTCTGCGGGTCGACCCAGTCGGCGAACACATAGCGGAAGAACAGCACGCCCAGGGCGGCCATGGTGAAGGGCTTGATCAGCCAGTTGATGACCAGGGTGAGCAGCAGGCCCTGCGGTCGCTGGCCGACGCCGCGCACGGCGGCGAAGTCGATCTGGATCATCATCGGGTAGATCATCACCCAGATGAGCACGGCCACGATCAGGTTGACGTGCGCCACTTCCACAGCGGCGATGGCGGCAAAGCTGGCCGGGGTGAGCAGGCCCAGGCCAACGCCGGCGAGGATGCCCAGGCCAACCCAGACGGTGAGGTAGCGTTCAAACAGTCCCATGCCAGTCCTCAGTGCCGGGCCAGTTCGCGGGCGCTGTCGGCCAGCACGGCCCGCTCCAGTTTGGACGGCGGCAGGTTGATCAACAGTTCCAGCCGCTGCTTCAGGGCCAGCAGTGTCTGGCGGAAGGCGTCGAGCTTGACCGCGTCGGGCGCGTCACCCGCCGACGGATCGGGATAGCCCCAGTGGGCAGTGGCCGGATGGCCCGGCCAGACGGGGCAGACCTCGCCCGCAGCGTTGTCGCAGACGGTGATGATCAGGTCCATGTGCGGCGCCTGAGGGCCGGCGAACACGTCCCAGCTTTTGCTGTGCAGGCCGGCGGTGGCGATGCCGGCATCCTGCAGGGCCTGCAGGCCCAGCGGGTGGGGTTGCTGGTTCTCCCGCGGGCTGCTGCCAGCGGAGTAGGCCTTGAAGCGGTGGCCGCCCAGGTGGTTGAGCAGTGCCTCGGCCAGGATGCTGCGGGCCGAGTTGTGGGTGCAGAGGAAGAGGACGTTCATGGGGCGTCAGCGGTGAAGAAAAGGGGATCAGCAGCAGGACGAGCCGGCACCGCGCACCGGGATGGCGACCGGCTTGCCGCGTGGTGCGGCCGTCGCGGAAGCCGCTCGGGCCGCAGGGGTGCAGCAGGCCGCCCCCGCGGGGCTGGTGGCTTCGCGGAACACGGGAATGTTGTCCAGCGTGTGGAAATGTTCCCAGGCGATGCCCTGCGGGTCGGTCACCCAGTGCTTCTCGCTGCGGGCGTAGCAGCAGGTGGTCTCGCCTTCGTCGAGCAGCGCCATGTCGGCCGCCTCGGCCCGGGCCTTGAGGTCGGCCAGTTCGCCGGCCTCGTCCACCTGGAAGCCCAGATGGTCCAGCCCGGGCTCGGCGCCGCGGGTGGAGATGGCGAAGTTCACGCGCGGGTCGTCCAGCATCCACTTGGCGTAGTCGGCTTCGACGCGGGTGGGTTCGGCCGCGAACAGGCGCGAATAGAAGGCGATGCTCTGTTGCAGATCTTGGACATGGAGGTGGACATGGAAGCGCTTCATGGGGTTCTCCGGGGTGGGTTTTCAGCAGTCGCAGGCGATGGCAGCGGGGGACACGGCGCAGGCCTGGCCTTCGCAGCAGTTGAGGGTGAGGTAATCCAGCAGACCGTTCATGCGTTCAAACGCCGCCCGGTAAATCAGGTGCCGGCCCTGGCGTTCCTGGGTCACCAGCTGCGCATGGGTCAGTTCCTTGAGGTGGAAGGACAGGGTGTTGGGTGCCACCCCCAACTGCTCGCACAGCGCGGTCGGGGTCAGGCCGTCGGGGCCGGCCACTACCAGCGCGCGAAAGGCACGCAGACGCACCTCTTGGGCCAGGGCGGCGAGGGAGCGGACGACATCGTTTTCTTGCATGTATCGATAATACAAGAATTATTGAATTAATTGTGACAAACCCATGACCCGTAGCGGTCCATCCCTGCGGCTCGGGGCGCAACATGGCCAAGCGCTGCATCAACCACTGCCGCCCATCACCCCGGGCAAACCGAAAACCCCCACAAACCCCCTGGCGACGCGGGCCATCTTGCGGGCCGATTACAGTGCGGGGCCTTGGATCGGTGCGGCATCTGCCACCCGGCACGTCCCGCGCCACCGCTCAACTGCCTGCACACACGAATGGGCGACCGCCGGGCCGACACCGCCCAGGCGGGAGCCGGCCGTCCTGTCCCCTGTCCCGCTTTGGCCCTGCTTGCAGGGCCGATCCTTTTTCCACTGTCCACCCCACCATGAGCTTTGTGACCGAACACCAGCCCGGCGTCGTCGCCGACACGCCCGCCGCCACCCGCGGCTTTGTCCTCAACCATTGCATGCTGCGGGTCAAAGACCCGGCGGTGTCGCTCGCGTTCTACACCGGCGTCATGGGCATGCGCCTGCTGCGCAAGCTCGACTTTCCCGAGATGAAGTTTTCGTTGTACTTCTTGCATCTCGCGGGCAGCGGCGACCAGTCACCACCCGAAGACATCGGCGAGCGGACCGCGTGGACCTTTGCCCAGCGCGGCCTGCTGGAGCTCACCCACAACTGGGGCACCGAGACCGACCCGGCGTTCAGTTACCACAACGGCAACGCACAGCCACAGGGCTTCGGTCACATTTGCGTTTCCGTGCCCGATCTGGACGCCGCCATCGCCTGGTTTGACCAGCAACAGGTCACCTACGTCAAACGCCCCGAGCAGGGCAAAATGAAAGATGTGGCTTTTATCCAGGACCCGGATGGTTACTGGATCGAGATCGTGGAACCCGCACGCCTGAGGGGACTTGGCCAATGAAATACCTGCACACCATGGTTCGGGTGACCGACCTGGACGCTTCACTGCGCTTCTACCGCGACGCCCTGGGCCTGCGGGTGCTGCGCCAGAAGGACGTGCCCGCCGGCCGCTTCACCCTGGTCTACCTGGCGGCGCCCGGCGATGACGATGCCCAGATCGAGCTCACCCACAACTGGGACCCGGAGGTCTACACCGGAGGGCGCAACTTCGGCCATGTCGCCTATGCGGTGGACGATATTTACGCCGTGTGCGAGCGCCTGCAGCAACACGGCGTGGCCATCCTGCGTCCGCCACGCGACGGGTACATGGCCTTCGTGCGCTCGCCCGATCAGATCTCCATCGAACTGCTGCAGCGCGGCAGCCCGCTGCCCCCGACCGCGCCCTGGAAAGACATGCCCAACGTCGGCACCTGGTAAGCGCGGTGCCCGCCGGAGCGGGGGATTCGCCGTCGAACGGGTGTGGGCGGTTGGGGGGTGGAGTTTGTAGGAGCGGCGCCCTCGCCGCGAAGGTTTTCGAGGTTTTGAAGAGCAAAGACGGGCGCCAGCGGCAGCAGCATGCCGGGCGGTGCGACCCGGTCGGGCCGAAGATTCGCTGCGGGGCCTCCCTTGCTCGGTCCGCCCACTATCCCGCCGACCATCCCGCCGGGGTGGGCCGTGCATCGTTTCTAATATCGCCCTTTCGCGGCGGCGGCACCGGCGGCGGGTGTTCCCGTCTCGCTGCCGCCCATGCACACCCCTTTCATCCCTGATCGGGCGTCCTGCGGGGCGCCGATGTCTGTTTTGCCCGCTGCGTTGTCTTCCCTTCCCCACACGCCCCTGGCGCGCCAGATCGCGCACTGGCTGCCTGCGCCCGCTCAGGCACCGCAGGCAGACCTGGCCGAGCGCCTGGGCCAGTGGCTCAGCGTCAGGCAAGCCATCGCACTGCACACCGCGCTGGCAGCGGCTGCGGCAGCCGGTGCCCCCGTGCCACCGCGTCCCGCCGATGCTGCGGCCCTGCGCGGCGCGTTGCGGGCCGAACTGCAGCGGGTGCGTGCGCTGCTGGCCCAATCCATCGGCCACCGCGAGCCAGAGCATCGGCCCGATCCACACGATGCCGACACCTCGCTGGCGCTTTTCCAGCAGCGCCTGAACGACCAGCAGCGCCGCATGGAGATGGCCGTGAACGCGTTGCGCGACCACGTTCGGCAGCGGCTGTCACAGGCCAGCCCGGCCCTGGCGCATCTGGCCGCGCTGGATGCGCAGATGCAGGCGCTGCTGGCCGAGCGCGAGCAGCGCCTGTTGGCCGGCCTGTCGGCCTTGCTCAAAGCACGCTGGGTGGCGCTGTGCCATGAGGCCGCCGCCCTGGACGGGCCACCGTGCGCGCAGGGGTTGCAGGCGTTCGAGGACGACTTCGAGCAGCTGCTGCTGGCCGAACTCGACCTGCGCCTGCAGCCGGTGGTGGGTCTCATCGAAGCCTTGGAAACATGACCGCTGAAACGTCCCGACCTGTGCGTGCCCTGTTCGTGGCCGCCTTCATCACCGGCCTGGCCGTCCTGGCCTGGGTGGCCATTGGTTTTGTGGGCAGCAGCGCCTTTGCGCTGGGCATGACCCTGCTCATGGGCGTGGTGTACCTGGCCGGTGCGCTGGAGCTGCACCGCTTTGGCCAAGCCACCGCCGCACTCCATGCCGCCCTGCGCGCTGTGCCGCAGCCCCTGGCCCAGCTGTCCGACTGGTTGCCGCAGGTGCCCGCGGGCCTGCGGCAGGCGGTGGGGCAGCGCATTGAAGCCGAGCGCAGCGCTTTCCCGGGCCTGGGGCTCGCGCCTTATCTGGTGGGCCTGTTGGTCATGCTGGGCATGCTGGGCACCTTTCTGGGCATGGTGGTCACTTTCCAGGGGGCGGTGTTTGCGCTCGAAGGATCGGCCGACCTCCAGGCCATGCGCGCTGCGCTGGCCGCCCCCATCAAAGGCCTGGGGCTGTCCTTTGGCACCTCGGTGGCCGGGGTGGCCACCTCGGCCATGCTGGGGCTCATGGCCACGCTGGCCCGGCGCGAGCGGGGCCGGGTTTTGCGCCAGCTCGATGCCCTGGCCGCCACCACCTTGCGACCGTTTTCAGCCGCGCACCAGCGCCAGCAGGGTTTCGAGGCCTTGCAGCGCCAGGCCCAGGCCCTGCCCGCCGTCGCCCAACACCTGCAGACGCTGACCGAGCGCCTGGAGCAGCGCAGCCACCAGCTCGACGAGCAGCTGCTCAGCCGCCACGACGCCTTCCAGCGCGAGGCGGCTGCCGCTTACACCCAACTGGCGCAATCGGTCGGGCGTTCGCTGTGCGAGAGCCTGGCCGTCCACACCCGCACCGCCACCGAAGGGCTGCAGCCCCTGGTGCAACAGGCGCTGGCTGGCGTGGCGGCCGAGTCGGCCCGTCTGCACGCCAGCGTCGGTGCGACGGTGCAGACGCAACTCGAAGGCCTGGCGCAGTCGCTGCAGCAGCAGTGGCAGCAGGCAGGCGAGCGCGCCCAGGCGCAGCAGCAGGCCACCCTGCAGGCGCTGACCGACACGGCCACCGCCATCACCGAGACCGGGCGCGAGCAGGCCTTGCGCAACCTCGACGGGGTGACCCGCCTGATCGAGCGCAGCGAGGCCTTGGTGCAGGCGCGTGCCGATGCTGAAGCCCAGTGGGCCGGGCAGCACCTGCAGCGCATGGACGACATGGCGGCGCTCTGGCGCGACGCACTGGCCACCCTGCGCACCGACGAGGCCGCGCGCGGCGATGCCGCCGTGCAGCGGCTGGACGGTTTGCAGACCGCCCTGGCACAGCAGCTGGCGGCCCTGGGCAGCGCGCTGGAGGCACCGCTGACCCGACTCATGACCACCGCTGCCCAAGCGCCCCAGGCGGCGGCCGAACTGGTGCAGCAGTGGCGCGGCCACATGGACCAGTGGGACGAGCGCCAACGCGAGCACGAGCGCACCGCGCTGGCCGAGCGGTCCGAGCGCGCCGGGCAATGGAGCGCTCTGTTGCAGCAGGTACACGCCAGCACGGCTGCGCAAGGCGCCGCCATGGAGCAACTGATGAGCGCCGCCAGCCAGATGCTCGATCGGGTGGGCCAGCGGTTTGCCGACACGGTGGACCTGCAGTGCCGTCAGGCCGATGCGATGGCCGAGCAGACCACTGCGCGCGGGGCCGAACTGTCCCAGCTGGGCCACGCCTTCCAGCAGGGGGCCCAGCAGTGGGCGGCCCACCAGGCGCAGCTGGTGCAGAGCCTGCAGCGCGTCGAAGACGCCATCGGCCAGTCCATGGCCCGCAGCGACGAGCAGCTGGCGTATTACGTGGCGCAGGCCCGCGAGGTCATCGACCTCTCGATCAGCGCCCAGCAGGGCATCATCGACGACCTGCGCCGTCTGCGCGAGAACACCCGGGCCAGCGCCGCCGCTGGAGCCGCCTGATGTTCGGCGGTGGATTCGACGGGCACGATGCGGCAGCCGATGACGAGGGCGCAGCCGGGTTCAGCGCACCGGTGTGGGCGGTGTTTGGCGACCTCATGGCCGGGCTGGTCGGTGCCTTTGTGCTGGTGTTCGTCGGCGTGTTGTTGACCCAGATGGACCTGGTCCGCAGCCTGCAGGCCGAGGTGGACCAACGGCAGCAGGAGCAGGCGCGCCGCCTGGCGCTGGAGCAGGCCCTCGCCGGGCCCCTGGCCAGTGGCCGTGTCACCCTGCGCGACGGCCGTATCGGCATCAGCGGCAGCGTGCTGTTTGACGTCAATTCCGACCAGTTGCGACCCGAGGGCAGGCAACTGTTGCAGTCGCTGGTGCCACCCTTGCGGGTCTACCTGGGCGAGCGCGACGAGTTGCTGATGGTCAGTGGCTTCACCGACAACCAGCCGGTGGGCGCGACCAACCGGCAGTACCAGGACAACCTGGAGCTGTCTGCCCAGCGCGCGCTGACCGTCACCCGGGCGCTGGTGGCGCAAGGCATGCCGCGCTCGAGCGTGTTTGCGGCCGCCTTCGGTGCCGAGCAACCGGTGGCCAGCAATGCCGATGGCGCGGGGCGGGCGCTCAACCGCCGGGTGGAAATGGCACCTGTGCCACGTGTGCGGGCGGCGCAGAGTGCGGGTTCTGAGCCGGGCGGGCAGGGCACCGCGGCGGACGCAGCCGGTGCAGAAAAGGCGCTGCGATGAGCCCACCCCGGCGGCCGACCGCCCGCTCGTCGCCATTGGCGGCGCTCCTGGCACACACCGAGCAGGCGGCGCAGGCGGCGCGCGAGGCCGCCGGTCTGCCCTTGGCCGACGCGGGTCGCTGGCCCGACCTGCGCAGCGCGCAGCGCTTTTGTCAAAGCTGGGAGCGCCTGGGCGCCGAACACCGGGTGCAGCAAGCGCGGTTGCGCGCGCCACAAAACGCGGGCCCGCTCAACCCCCAGCGCCTGATGCTGCAGACCCTGGTGCGCATGGGCGAGATCTCGCCCCACTACCTGGGCCGCATCATGGCTTATGCCGAAACCCTGCTGTGGCTGGAAGAAACCCCCGCCCAGTCGGGGCGCCCGGCCCGCAGCACAGGCCCAGCCGCCAGCCGTTCGGGGCGCCCCGGGCCGGCGCGCCGGCGGCGTTGAGCCGCGGTGGGGCATCGCGGGTTGGTCGGCCCACCCCTGGCGTGGTGTTTTACTAACGCCTGGAAATAAAGTTGGTGGACTTCATTTTTCCACCCCATAATGAGGAGGCTTGAATATGAAAAGTCCAAGCTTTCTACAGGTGATCGGTCAGTTTCGTGCGCTACGGCGGCACTTTTGGGTTTGTTGAGCAGTCGGGACCCCATCGCTTTTGTATTTTTCTGTTTTTCTGGAGTCCCCATGGGCAACAAACTTTACGTCGGCAACCTCCCTTACTCGGTGCGTGACGAAGACCTGCAACAGTCGTTCAGCGCTTTCGGTGCCGTCAACAGCGCTAAAGTCATGATGGAACGCGACACCGGCCGCTCCAAAGGTTTCGGCTTTGTCGAAATGGGCAGCGATGCTGAAGCGCAAGCCGCCATCCAAGGCATGAACGGCCAGTCGCTGGGTGGCCGCAGCGTCACCGTCAACGAAGCCCGTCCGATGGAAGCGCGCCCCCCCCGCACCGGCGGCTTCGGCGGCGGTGACCGTTCGGGCGGCGGCGGCTACGGCGGTGGCAACCGCTCGGGTGGCGGCGGTTACGGCCGCGGCGGTTACTGAGCGCTTGGTTACCCAAAGCCCTGATACCCGCTGAAACCTGGCCCCGTGCCGGGTTTCACCACAAAAAAGCCCCGGCGGCAACGCTCCGGGGCTTTTGTTTTGGGGTTTTTGTGATGGGATTTTTGCTGGGTGATGCCGGACGCGGCCTCAGCGCCGGATGCGCCAGCCGGTCCGGAACACCCACCACACCGCCGCCAGGCAGGCACCCATGAACAGCAGCGTCATGCCGGTGCTCACGGCAATGTGCACATCGCTGGTGCCATAGAAAGCCCAGCGCAGGCCGCTGATGAGGTAGACCACCGGATTGAACAGCGACACCGCGTGCCAGGGGGCGGGCAGCATGTTGATGCTGTAGAAAGCACCGCCCAGAAAAGTCAGGGGTGTGATCACCAGCAGCGGCACCACCTGCAGCTTCTGGAAGTTGTCGGCCCACAGGCCGATGAGGAAGCCAAACAGGCTGAAGCTCACCGCGGTCAGCACCAGCAGCGCCACCATCCACAGCGGATGGGCGATGGAATAGGGCACGAAGGCACGCGCGGTCAGCAGGATCAGGACGCTCAGCATCAGGCTCTTGCTCGCCGCAGCCCCCACATAGCCCAGCACCACCTCCACCCAGTTCACCGGCGCCGAGAGCAGCTCGTAAATGGTGCCCGACCATTTGGGCATGTAGATGCCGAAGGCCGCGTTGGAAATGCTCTCGGAGAGCAGCGAGAGCATGAGCAACCCGGGGATGATGTAGGCGCCGTAGCTCACCCCGCCGATGTCGCCCATGCGCGAGCCGATGGCCGAGCCGAAGACGATGAAGTACAGCGAGGTGGTGAGCACCGGCGCCAGCAGGCTCTGTATCCAGGTGCGCAGGGCACGGTTCATTTCGAAGCGGTAAATGGCGCGCACGCCATGCAGATTCAGTCCCATCTCAGGCCCCCGCTTTCTGTTCGTGCACGAGACTGACGAAGATGTCTTCGAGCGAGCTTTCGCTGGTGCGCAGGTCGCGGTAGGCAACACCCTGCGCGTGCAGGGCGGCCAGCAGTTCGGCAATGCCGGTGTCTTCGCGCTGGGTGTCGAAGGCGCAGGTCAGTGTCAGCCCGTCGGCCGACAGCGTGAGCGGCCAGGCAGCCAGTGCGGCCGGTACAGCGCCCAGTGGCTGCTGCAGCGCCAATGCCAGTTCCTTGCGGCCCAGCTGGCGCATCAGCACCGCCTTGTCTTCCACCACGATCAATTCTCCCTGGCGGATCACGCCGATGCGGTCGGCCATGTCCTCGGCTTCCTCGATGTAATGCGTGGTCAGGATGATGGTGGTGCCGGCGTCGCGCAGCTGGCGCACCAGGCGCCACATGTCGTGGCGCAACTCGACGTCCACACCCGCGCTCGGTTCGTCCAGGAACAGGATCTTCGGTTCGTGCGAGAGTGCCTTGGCGATCAGCACCCGGCGCTTCATGCCGCCCGAGAGCGTGAGGATCTTGTTGTCCTTCTTGTCCCACAGCGAGAGGTCGCGCAGGATCTGCTCGATCAGGGCCGGGTTCGGCGCCTTGCCGAACAGGCCGCGGCTGAAGCTCACCGTGGCCCAGACCGTCTCGAAGGAGTCGGTGTGCAGCTCTTGCGGCACCAGGCCAATGCGCCCGCGCGCCTGCCGGTAGTCGCGCACCACGTCGAAGCCGTCGGCCACGATGTGGCCCTCGGTCGGGTTGGTCAGGCCGCAGACGGTGCCGATCAGTGTGGTCTTGCCCGCACCGTTGGGGCCGAGCAAGGCAAAGATCTCACCCCGGCGGATGTCGAGGTGGATGTTTTTCAGCGCCCGAAAGCCGCCTGGGTAGGTTTTGCACAAATTGCGGATGCGCAGGATGGCATCGGGCGAGCCGCTGTTGTCGTGAATGGAAGGCATCGTCCGATTGTGGGGCGTCTGCAGGGCGGCGGTGGGTCGGGCGGTTTGCAGATGGCGTTGCAATGCGTTGAAAACTGTACGAATATACAGTTCATGAGCGACGACGTGTCCATTCCTGTGCAGGCCATCAAAGGGCGCGGCGTGGCGCACCGCCAGCCCCACCGCTTCGAGCGCGACCAGCGCGCTGCCTTCGACGACGGCTGGGGCACGCTGCAGGAGGGGTTGGAACATTCCCCCCCGCCACCGGCCACCGAGGTGCGCTGGGAAGACTGCAAGAGCGCCATCACCCGCAACGCTTCGCCCGATATCGGCTTTCGGCTGGGCCTCAACCCCTACCGCGGTTGCGAGCATGGCTGCGTCTACTGCTATGCGCGGCCCAGCCACAGCTACCTCAACCTGTCGCCAGGGCTGGATTTCGAGACCCGGATCGTGGCCAAGCGCGGCATGGCCGAGGTGCTGCGGCGCGAACTGCTGAGCCCGCGCCATGTGCCGGAGATGATCGCCATCGGCACCGTGACCGACGCTTACCAGCCCGTCGAACGCGAACTGCGGCTGACCCGTGGCGTGCTGCAGGTGCTGGCACAGGCCAGGCACCCGCTGGCCTTGGTCACCAAGGGCAGCGGAGTCGAGCGCGACCTGGACCTGCTCGCGCCCATGGGCCGGCAAGGCCTGGCCGCGGTGTACATGACCATCACCACGCTGGACGCGAAGCTGGCGCGCATCCTGGAGCCCCGCGCCGCAGCGCCGCACCGGCGGTTGCGCACGCTGCGCACCCTGGCCGATGCGGGGATTCCCACCGGGGTCAGCGTCTCGCCGCAGATCCCTTTCCTCAATGATGATCTGGAGCAGGTGCTCGAAGCCGCGGCCGAGGCGGGTGCGAAGCGCGCCTTCTACCAGGTGTTGCGGCTGCCCTGGGAGCTTTCGCCCATGTTCCGCCAATGGCTGGATCTGCACTTCCCGGACCGTGCGGCGCGGGTGATGGCGCGGGTGCAAGACCTGCACGGCGGGCAGGATTACCGAGCCGATTTCGCCACCCGGATGAAGGGGCAGGGCGTATGGGCCGAACTGCTGCGCCAGCGCTTCCACAAGGCCTGTGCGCGCCTGGGGCTCCATGCCGAGCGCACCCCGCTCGACGGCAGCCGCTTCGACCCGGCCGCGCTGCGCGCAGCCTGCAGCGGCCAGGGCGAACTGTTCTGAACATGCTGCCGCTCAGCTGCTCAGCTGCTCAGCCGCTCAGGCCTGCGGCAGCACCACGATCTTGCCCATGGCCTGGCGCGAGGCCAGGCGCTGCATGGCTTCGGCCGCCTGCGCCAGCGTCACCCGTTCGGTGATGGGTGGTTTGATCTTGCCCGCCTGGAACCAGCCGGCCAGCTGCTGCAGGTCGGCGAGCAGTTGCTTGGGCTCCTTGGCCATGGCCGCACCCCAGAACACGCCGAGGATGGCGCGTTCCTTGAGCAGCGCCAGGTTCAGCGGCAGCTTGGGGATGTCGCCGGCTGCAAAGCCCACCACCAGGTAGCGCCCGCGCCAGGCGGTGGCGCGCAGGGCCGGTTCGGCATACGGGCCGCCCACGGCGTCGTACACCACATCGGCGCCTTTGCCGTCGGTCAGGCGCTCGACCTCGCGGCGCCACTCGGGCTGGGTGTAGTCGATGGTTTCGTCCGCGCCGGCGCGGCGGGCCAGTTCGCGTTTCTCATCGCTGGAGGCGGCGGCGATCACGCGGGCACCCATGGCCTTGGCGATTTCGATGGCGGCGATGCCCACACCGCCGGCCGCGCCCAGCACCAGCAGGGTTTCGCCGGGCTGCAGCTTGCCGATGGTCTGCAGCGCGTGCAGCGAGGTGCCGTAGACCAGCACGAAGGACGCGCCCGCCTCGAAGTCCATGCCCGCCGGCAGCGCAATGGCGCGCACCGCATCGGCCACCGCCTGCTGGGCGAAGGCGCCGGTGCCGGTGGAGCACACCACCCGGTCGCCCACCTTCAGGTGTTTCACACCTTCACCCAGCGCTCGTACCACACCGGCGAGCTCGGCACCGGGCGTGAAGGGCAGCGGCGGTTTCACCTGGTAGAGCCCCTGCACCATCAGCGCATCGGGGAAGTTGATGGACGCGGCGTGCACGTCCACCAGCACCTGGCCGGCGCCGGGCGCGGGTGCCTCGATCTCGTCAACGGTGAGCGACTGGATGGGACCAAAGGCGTGGCAGCGCAGGGCTTTCATGGGGTGTCTCCTCAAGGCGGGTGTCAAACTCGAAAGCGCCCATTCTGAAGGCCTGCCGCAGCCCGGTGGTTGCGCACCTGTCCCGCAGGCGAAAAGCTCAGGCGCTGCCGGCCAGCAGTGCCAGCGCGTCCACACGCCAGTGGTGCAGGGCTTCGTAAAAACCTTCCCACACGCAGCCGTTGCAGCCGCGGCCGCAGCAGGTGGTGGGCTCGGGGGGCGGGCGGCGCAGTGCCTGGTCGAGATCCAGCCCCCGCTCGCGCTGCACCCGGCCGCGCAGGTGGACGATCAGCGCGCGGGCGGTGGGCAGGTCGCCCAGCGGCACCAGGGCCGCGTCATGCGGCGTGAAGCGCGGCTGTTCACGGCCTTCGAAAGTGCCGCGTTCGTTGAACATGGCCGCAGGACGCACCCAGAGACCGAAACCACCATACAGCGCGCGGTACAGGGTCATGCCCTGCAGGGTCTCGCTGCAGCGCACGGTCTCCAGCACCTCGTACCAGCCGCCCTTGTAGTGGCGGTACAGGCCGGGCGGCGTGGCGTTCAGCGGCGGCAGGTCGTGGTCGGTCGGGGCACTCATGGAGCGGTGATTGTGCCGGAGCGTGGCCTGCCGTTGCGTCGCGCGCCCATGAAAAAGCGCCCCCGTGGGGGCGCCTGTGAGCGGTGCGGCTGGTGGCCGATCAGAGCTTGAGACCGGCGATGTAGCTGTCGTAGCGCCACTCGGAGAACTTGCTCCACAGCACCTGGTCGCGCTGGAAGGCGCGCATGTCCTGGTGGATCTTCTTGAACTCGGGCGACTTGGCTTCGTGCTCGGCAAACACTTCCATGGCCGCCTTGTAGCCCGCGTCCATGATGGACTTTTCAAAGGCGCGCAGCCGGGTGCCGGCGGCCACCAGGCGCTTGAGCGCGGCCGGGTTCTGGGCGTCGTACTTGGCGGTCATGTCGCGCGCGGCCACGGCACCGGCGGCGCGCACAATGGCCTTGTTCTCGGCCGACAGCGCGTCAAAGGCCTTCTTGTTGATGAAGAACTCCAGCTCGGCGCCGCCTTCCCACCAGCCGGGGTAGTAATAGTTTTTGGCGACTTTGTGGAAGCCCAGCTTTTCGTCGTCAAAGGGGCCGACGAATTCGGTGGCGTCCAGCGTGCCTTTTTCCAGCGCCTGGTACACCTCGCCGGCCGGCATGTTTTGTGCCACCACGCCCAGTTTGGTCATGGTCTCGCCGAACAGGCCGCCGCCCATGCGCATCTTCAGGCCCTTGAGGTCGGCCACGGTCTTGATTTCCTTGCGGTACCAGCCGCCCATCTGGGTGCCGGTGTTGCCGGCGCTCATGGAAACGATGTTGTACTGGTCATAGAACTCGTCCATCAGCTTGCGGCCGTTGCCGTGCTCCATCCAGGCGTCCATGTGGCGTGCGGTCAGGCCGAAGGGCACGGCGCAGCCGAAGGCGAAGATGGGGCTCTTGCCAGTGAAGTAATACGGCGCGGTCTGCGCCATCTCCAGCGTGTTGGCCTGCAGGGCATCGACCACACCGAAGGGCGGCACCAGTTCACCGGCGGCGTGCACCGACACCTCGAACCGGCCACCCGAGAGGGCCTTGACCGTCTCGGAGAACTTCTCGGCCGAACCGAAGATGGTGGGCAGCGATTTGGGAAAGCTCGATGCCAGGCGCCAGCGCACCGCCGCCTGGGCATGCACGGCCGGTGCCGCACCGGCGGCGAGCACACCGGCGATGCCGGCGTTTTTGATCAGGGAACGACGATCCATGGGTTTATCTCCGATGATGAAAAAGTTGCCGGTGCCCCCGGGCGGCTGGCGCCCCGGTCGCCCGGCGATGGCGAAGCCTTTTCACCATAGCAGAGCACCGGCGGCATGAGCATTCGAGGCTGACAAACAGGTGACGCCAAGGTGGGGTGGGGCAGGCCTGGCGGCGTTGCCTCGGTGGCCGCCGCGAACCCGGCCGACCAGGCGGCACGCCACGCCGGCAGGGTGCGGGCCGGGTCTTCTCCCAGCCCGCGCACCACGCAGCCGCCGGCCGCACCGGCAGCCGCCACCGCCTGCAGTTGCGCCGGTTGCAGAATGCCGCCGATGCCCACCACCGGCGCCGGTGCCATGTGTGCCCACCAGGCCAGGTTGTCCAGGCCTTGCGGCTGCCAGGGCATGTCCTTGGTGGTGGTCGGCCAGACCGGCCCGCAGGCGATCAGGTCGGGTGCCAGCGCGGCGGCGCGGCACAGCTCCCACAGGCTGTGCGAGCTGATGCCCAGCTGCACGCCCTGTGCGCGGGCGGCGGCCAGGCGGTCGATCTCGGGTGGCGTGAGGGCCAGCAGGTCTTGCTGGCCCAGGTGCAGTGCCCGTGCGCCTTCGGCCAGCGCGGCCTGCCAGTGGTCGTTGACCACCAGCAGCACACCCGCCGCGTCGGCCGCGCGCTGCGCGCGCGCGATGGCCTCCCGCAGGGTTGGGCCCCAGGTCGCTTCGTCCAGCCCGGCGGGGCGTTTCAGGCGCAGCTGCAGCGCGTCCACTGTGGGCCGCACGCGCAGCACCGCCTCGGCACGCTCGGCGCTGTCCACGATGGCATAGACACCCGGTGCGCGGCCACGCACCCGGGTGGTCCAGGTGTCCGGCGCCCGCTCGTCCAGCGACAGCTGTGGCAGCAGGGTCGGGTCTTGGGCGAAACCGGGCCGCGCAACCACCGGGCCGACGCCACGGCCCACCGCGCGTGCGTGGCGCAGCGCATGGGTGGCGGCCATTTTGGCCAGCACGGCCGCGTCGGCCACCACCCAGCCCAGTGCCAGCGCCGCCGCCAGGGCCGATGCGAAGGTGCAGCCGGTGCCGTGGTTGTGCGCTGTGCGCTCGCGCGGCAGGCTGAGCCAGCCCCGGGCCTGCGGCGTGTCCAGCCAGTCTTGCGACAGGTCGGAGAGCGGGCCGGTGGCGCCCGCGTCGCCACCGGTGATGACCACCGCCGCACAGCCCAGCGCCCGCAGCGCACGCGCCTGCGCCGGGATGTCGGTTGGGGCACCGCCACCGAGCAGCGCCACCGCCTCGGCCTGGTTGGGGGTGATCACGGTGGCGCGCGGCAGCAGCAGCTCGCGGTAGGCCGCGCGCAGTTCGGCGTCGGCCAGCGCGGCGCCGGTGCTGGCGCGCAGCACCGGGTCCACCACCAGGGCCAGGGGGTGCTGCGCGCGCAGCCGGTCGACGAAGGCGGCGAGCACCCGCACGTTGTCGGCACTGCCGAGCAGGCCGGTCTTGATGACCTGGGGCGGCATGTCCCGGGCCAGTGTGTCCAGCTGGGCTTGCAACACGGCCGGGGGCGTGGCCTCGATGTGCGTGACCTCGGTGGTGCTTTGTGCGGTGATGCCAGCGACCACGGTGCAGGCATGGACGCCCAGCGCGTCGGCCGCGCGCTGGTCGGCCGCCAGGCCGGCGCCGCCACCGCTGTCGGTGCCGGCAATGCTCCAGATGATGGGGGTGGTGGTGGTTTGCATGGGGGGTGATGTGTCAACACCGTTATGGCCGAGCCGGCCGAAGGGCTTGCGCGGGCTTCGACCGGCTCGGTCCGGGCGGCGGGGTGGGTTCAGTCGATCAGGAAGGGTTGGCCCGCAACGGGTGTGGAGGCCACCGCCATGTCTTGCGGCGCCATCACGCCGGCCTCAAAGGCGGCGCGGCCCGCTTCGATGGCCAGGCCGAAGGCACGCGCCATGCGCACCGGGTCTATGGCCTGGCTCACAGCTGAGTTGAGCAGCACCGCGTCAAAGCCCAGTTCCAGCGCCTGCGCCGCATGGCTGGGTGCGCCAATGCCGGCGTCCACCACCAGCGGCACACCGGGCAGGCGCGCCCGCAGGGTGCGCAGCGCAAAGGGGTTGATCAGGCCCTGGCCCGAGCCGATGGGGGCACCCCAGGGCATCAGCACCTGGCAGCCCACGTCCAGCAGGCGCTGGCAGGTGACCAGATCGTCGGTGCAGTAGGGAAACACCGCGAACCCGTCCTGGATGAGCTGCTTTGCCGCCTCCACCGTGCCCCAGGGGTCGGGCTGCAGGGTGTGTTCGTCGCCCACCACTTCGAGCTTGATCCAGGGCGTGTCGTACAACTCGCGCGCCATGTGGGCCAGGGTGATGGCTTCGCGCGCGGTGCGGCAACCGGCGGTGTTGGGCAGCAGGCGGGCGCCGCAGGCACGCAGCGTCTGGCGCAGGATGTCAATGAAGCCGTTGTCGCCACCCGCGGCCAGCGTGCGCCGCAGGCCGACGGTGACCACCTGCGTGCCGCTGGCGGCGATGCTGTCGGCCAGCACCCGGGGCGATGGATAGCCCGCCGTGCCGAGCAGGAAGCGGCTGGAGAGTTCGACGCCATAGGGCGCCCAGGGGGATGCGGTCATGGGTTCAGCCTCCGACGATGGCCTGAAAGGTCAGCACGGTGTCACCGGGCTGCAGCGGGGTGGTGTCGCGTTGGGTGCGCGGGACGAAGCGGCCGTTGACAGCGGTGGCCACCTGTTCGGCGTTCACCTGTTGTGCCGCCAGCAGCGCGCCCAGCGTCAGGCCTTCGGGGCAGGGCAGGGTGAGGTCGTTGAAGGTCAGCGCAGCCGTGGGCTGGTGGAGGGCGTGGGTCATGCCGTCTCCTGGTCGGTTTTCATGTCCGGTTGTTGTGCACGCGGGCCCCTCACCCCAACCCTCTCCCCAGAGGGGCGAGGGAGCCAGGCGCCTTCTCTGCCTGAAGGGGGTGCAGACCCATCTCCCGCTGGCGGGAGGGGCTGGGCCTGTCCTGAGCTGGTCGAAGGAGGGTGAGGGCGTTCGCTGTTCACCAGGGCCAGCGCGTTCTCCACCAGCGCCGGTGCAACCAGCCAGCCGTGGCGAAACAGGCCGTTGATGCGCAGCAGGCCGTCGGCATGGTCGATGCGCGGTTCGTTGTCGGGCAGGGCGGGGCGCAGGTTGGTTTCCAGGTGCACGATGCGCGCTTCTGCCAGCTCGGGCAGCACGCTGTGGGCAGCGGCCATCAGCTCTACCGCGCTGCGCAGGCTCACCGGCGAGCGGTCCTCGCTCTCGATCTCGCTGGCGCCGACAACGAACCGATCGCCCGGGCGGGGCACGATGTAGACGCGGTGCCGCGGATGCAGCAGGCGCAGCGGGCGCAGCAGGCGCACACCCGGCGCGTGCAGCCAGACCACTTCGCCGCGCACACCCCTGACCGGCATGCCCTCATCGAGTGCCAGCGCGGAACCGGCTTGGCCAGGCCGCTGCTGGTTTCCCTTGGATGGATTCACGCCGCAGGCGGCGCGGGGGTGGGCACCGTTCACACCGCGCACATCAATGGCCAGGTCGAACGGCAGCACATCGCCATCGGCCAGGGTGAGGCGGCCCGGTGCCACGCGGTCCACCCGCTCGCCCCAGCACCAGTGCACGTTCGGCGCATGCACCGCCAGTGCGGTGAGCAGGTCGTGCGGCATGACCTGTCCTTCCCCGGGCAGCAGCCAGGCGTGCAGCCCCGGCGCCACAGCCGGCTCCAGTGCCGCCAGCGCCGCACGGTCCAGCGGCTGGGGGGTGGGCAGTTCGCTGGCCGGCGCATTGGCAGCAGCCAGCCGGCCCAGCACGCGCTGCGCGGCGCCCAGGTCGGCGCCGTGCGCCAGCAGAAGGCTGCCGTGCTGCGCGAACAGCGGCGCGGTGCAGCCGAGGGCGCGCAGCTGCTCGGTCACCCCCTGCCACAGCGCCAGCGAACGCCAGCCCAGCCGCGCCATGGCCGGGCCGGCGTTGTCCAGCTCGGCCATCGGGCTGAGCATGCCGGCGGCGGTGAAGCCGGCCGCGTGTTCCGCTCGGCCGTTCAGCGATCCGGTGGCCGGTGCCTGCGGCCCGGGGGCCGGGTCGAACACGGTGACCGCGTGGCCCGCGCTGCCCAGCTGCCAGGCCAGCAGGCGGCCGAGCACGCCGGCGCCTGCAATGCCGATACGGGCCATGGCTCAGACCCTCTTGGCAGCGAGCGATTCCACCGGCACGTAGAACGCGCCGCCGACCGCCTTGAACTCGGCGCTCTTCTGCGCCATGCCTTCGGTCAAAGCCTGTTCCTCGCTCAGACCCCTGGCGGCGGCGTAGTCGCGCACGTCCTGGGTGATCTTCATGCTGCAGAACTTCGGCCCGCACATCGAGCAGAAGTGCGCTTCCTTGCTGCTGTCCTTGGGCAGGGTTTCGTCGTGGTAGGCCTCGGCGGTCTGCGGGTCCAGGCCCAGGGCGAACTGGTCGCGCCAGCGGAACTCGAAGCGCGCCTTGCTCATCGCGTCGTCGCGCGCGCGCTGGCCCGGGTGTCCCTTGGCCACGTCGGCCGCGTGGGCGGCGATCTTGTAGGCAATGATGCCCTGCTTGACGTCGTCGCGATCCGGCAGGCCCAGGTGTTCCTTGGGCGTCACGTAACACAGCATGGCGGTGCCCATCCAGCCGATCATGGCCGCGCCGATGGCCGAGGCAATGTGGTCGTAGCCCGGCGCGATGTCGATGGTCAGCGGGCCGAGCGTGTAGAACGGCGCCTCGTGGCAGTGTTTGAGCTGCTCGTCCATGTTGGCCTGGATCAGGTGCATGGGCACATGGCCGGGGCCTTCGATCATGGTCTGCACGTCATGCTTCCAGGCGATCCGGGTCAGCTCGCCCAGGGTCTTGAGTTCGGCGAACTGCGCCTCGTCGTTGGCATCGGCCGCGCTGCCGGGGCGCAGGCCATCGCCCAGCGAGAAGGTCACGTCGTACGCCTTCATGATCTCGCAGATTTCCTCAAAGTGGGTGTAGAGGAAGTTCTCTTGGTGATGCGTGATGCACCACTTGGCCAGGATGGAGCCGCCTCGCGAGACGATGCCGGTGCGGCGCTTCGTCGTCAGGTGGATGAACGGCAGCCGCAGGCCGGCGTGGATGGTGAAGTAGTCGACGCCCTGCTCCGCCTGCTCGATCAGCGTGTCGCGGAAGATGGCCCAGGTCAGGTCTTCGGCCACTCCGCCCACTTTCTCCAGTGCCTGGTAGATCGGCACCGTGCCGATGGGCACCGGCGAGTTGCGCACGATCCAGTCGCGGGTGGTGTGGATGTTCTTGCCGGTGGACAGGTCCATCACCGTGTCGCCACCCCAGCGGATGGACCACACGAGCTTCTCCACCTCTTCCTCGATCGACGAGGTGACCGCCGAGTTGCCGATGTTGGCGTTGATCTTCACCAGGAAGTTGCGGCCGATGATCATCGGCTCCACCTCGGGGTGGTTGATGTTGGCCGGGATCACCGCGCGGCCGCGTGCGACCTCGTCACGCACGAACTCGGGTGTGATGATTTCGGGGATGTGCGCGCCCATCGGGTGGCCGCGCAGGCGCGTCTCGCGTTCGGCATCGCCCAGGTAGTCGCGCATCCACTCGCGCTTGCCGTTCTCGCGGACGGCGATGTACTCCATCTCGGGCGTGACGATGCCACGGCGCGCATAGTGCATCTGCGTCACGTTGGCGCCCGCCTTCGCGCGCAGCGGCCGGCGCTGCAGGCCGGCGGCCTCGGCGCGCAGGGCTTCGATGCGCGCGTCTGCTGTTTCACCGTGCTTGCCGCCATCGTCCAGCGCCACGCGGGCACGGCCTTCGTAGGCCTCGGTGTCGCCGCGCGCGGCCACCCACTGGCTGCGCACCGGTGCCAGGCCGCGGCGGATGTTGATCTCGGCAGCCGGGTCGGTGTAGGGCCCGGAGGTGTCGTAGACCGTGACCGTCTCGCCGTTGGTCAGCGCGATCTCGCGCATGGGCACCTGCACGCCGGGCTGGGCGCCGGGCACGTAGATCTTGCGGGACTGGGGAAAGGGTTCTCTTGTCAGGGACAAGAGTTGCTGCAGCTTGTCGGGGGCGTTCATCGAGGCAATCTCCATGTGGGTTGGATGAATGCCCCGCCTCGACGCCGGTGGTGCAGGCACGGACGCCCGCCACGGGTGGACGGACGCACGCGCCAACGGCGCTGCAGCTCTTCTTACGCTGGTACTAACCAGATCAAGTTCGCGGTTCCGGCGGTCAGGTCCGCCATCTCAGCACGCCATACGTGCACCCCGGAGCGGGGCGCAGTGTATCCGCTCGCGGCGCCTGGTCAAGGAACACCGCTGTCTCCCTCCGGTCATTCGGCTTAAACTGTACAGAGTTCTGTAAACCCAACAGGAGTCTGTGATGGCCATTTCCGTCAGCGATGTGGTGCCCTTGACCCATGCCCGTGCCCGGTTGTCCGAGCTGGCCGAGCAGGCCAAGAGCGGCACCGAAAAAATCATCACCAAAAACGGTGAAAGCTATGTCGCGCTGATTGATGCCGACCGGCTGGACTACTACCATCGCCTGGAGCGCGAACGCATCCACCTGCTGCTGCTGGACGATGCCCGCCGCGGCCTGGCCGATGTGCTGGCCGGGCGCACGCGGGGCGCCGACACCGCGCTGGCTGGCCTGCAGAAGGCGCGCGCCAAACCCGTTGCCCGCAAGCGCCCACATGGCTGAACAACGCCTGCGTGTCGAACTCACCGCCAGTTTTCTTCAGCGGCTGGCTTCCATCGAGGCCTTTCTGTCCGAGGTCGATGCTGCGTTTGCCTACGACGATCTGCTCGCGGGCCTGCGCAACACGGTGGTGCCGAACCTGTCGCGTTTCCCTCGCATGGGCAGACGCTACCTCGACCAGCCCCCACAGTCGGCCGAGGCCTTGGCCCAGCTCGCGCAACTGGCGCCCGGTGCAGCCGATGCCCTGCGCATCTACCTGCACAGCGATTACCTCATTCTCTACACTGTCACCGACACCACCGTGTATCTGCTTTCCATCCGCCATCACCGGCAGCTGAGTTTCGACTTCCCGCGCCTTTGGCCAACCTGAATTCCCCGACAAGATTCGCATGAGGGCAACATGACGAACGAAGCCTTTGCCCGCATGCAAATGGACGCGCTGCTCGCTGCGTATCTGGCGCCCACCTGATCCGCCATCCCCATGATCACCCTTGAACAGATCTTCCCCTTCCTGCTCGCCGCCATCCTGCTCACCGCCACGCCGGGGCCGGACAACCTGATGGTGCTCAGCGTCGGTGCCTCCAAAGGCCGGCGGCTGGGCATTGCCTTTGGCCTGGGCTGTGCGGCCGGGTGCCTGAGCCACACACTGCTGGCGGTGCTGGGCGTTTCGGCGGTGCTGGCGGCCTCTCCGGTGGCCTTCACCGCGCTGCGCTGGGTGGGCGGGGCTTACCTCATCTGGCTGGGCATCGGCGCGCTGCGCAGCCGCGGGGGCGTGGGCCTGCCGGTGGCCGGGGCCGATGCCGCGGGCGACTCGGTGGCGCGGCAGTTTGGCAAGGGCGTGCTGGCCAATGCCATCAACCCCAAGGTGGTGCTGTTTTTCCTGTCCTTCCTGCCGCAGTTTGTGGTGCCGTCGCAGGGCCATGTGCCGCTGCAGATGGCGGTGCTGGGCGTGGTCTTCACCCTCCAGGCGGCGCTGCTGTTCGGTACGCTGGGCTGGTTTGCCGGCAGCGTCGGCCAGTGGCTGCAGCGCCGCCCGCGCGCCGGCCTGTGGCTGGACCGGCTGGCCGGCGTGGTGTTTGTGGGCCTGGGCCTGCGCATGGTGCTGGCGCGATGAGGCTGGCGCTGCGACCGTTCCTGGCGCTGCTGCTGACCGGCGCCCTGTGCGCCGGTACCGCAGTGGCCACGACACCGGTAGCACCGGCGACCGAACCGCTGCCAGCCGCTGACATCGCGCAGCGGCTGGCCTGCCCCGCTTCGCCCAATTGCGTGAACTCGCTGGGCGTGGGTGGCCTGGCGCCGCTGGCGTACGCCGGCAGCCCCGAGCAAGCGCTGGCGCGGCTGCGCGCCACGCTGGCCGGTTTTACCCAGGCACGCATCGAGCACGCCGATGCCCTGTCGCTCACCACCATCTTCACCACCCGGCTGGGGTTCCGGGACGAAGTGGTGTTCGTGCTCGATCCGGCGCCGGCACGCATCCACTTCCGCTCGCGTTCGCTGCTGGGCTATTACGACTTTGGCAAGAACCGCTCGCGCATGCAGGCGGTGGCTGAGCGCTTCGCCGCCACGCCCCAGCCCTGACCGCAGCAGGGGCCGCTTTGGCAGCGTCAGGTGTGGTCGGCCGCCGGGGGCGGTGGCAGCAGGGCCAGTTTGTCGCGCCAGACCTTGCGCACAAACGGGTCGGCCACGGTGTATTTGCCGTGTGTGGGCCGCAGGATGAGGTTGGCGCTGACCATCTTGTCCATGATGTTCTGCACCTGCGAGGTTTCGACCGCGCTGCCGGTGCGTTCGGCGTAGGCGGCCAGCGCATCGGCGCCGAACAGGCCTGTGACGCCATCCTCTGCGCCGGTGGCGATGCGTTCAAAAACGGCTTTGCCCAGTTCGCCAAATTCCTCCACGGCCTTGAGCTCCACGTCGGCCGCGGCGTCGGCCAGGGTGGCGCAGATGATGCGAAAGGCGGTGTCGGGGTCGGCACCCTGGGCCTGCTGCAGCTGGCGCAGGGCTTTGAGCAGTTCTTCGGGTCGGTGGCCCATGGTCTGGAAGCCTTGCCAGGCCACGTCCAGGCTGGGCAGCACCACGCCGGGGGTGGTGGCCACGCGCTGCAGCTGCCACTGCACAAAATCGCGGCCCAGCACCTGGTACGAGGCCGACAGCGCGCCCGCAAAGGGTTGGGCGCGGCGCGAGGTCATGTCGGTGAGCAGGGACTTGTGTGAGCCGGTGCCGATGAACAGGAAGCGACCGGGCGTGCCGGGCTTGGCGTTGACGGCATCGCGCGCGGCCTTGAGGGCGTGCAACAGAGCGAAGCCTTCTTCGGTGCCCAGGGTTTGCTGCACTTCGTCCACGATCAGCACGACGTTGATCCGGGCGGTGTTGACCAGTTCTTCAAAAGCCCGTGCCAGTGTGGTGCCGCCGGGCAGGCCGACGCTGTCGAGCTGGAAACCGAAGTTCAAACCTGCGGCGCCGAGGCTGAGCCCCCTCAAGCGCTGCAGCAGGCCGGAGCCCGGCTTCTGCAGCTGGGCGAGGGTGGCGCGCACAGCCTCATGCACCAAGGCCGAGGGGCTTTTGGTACGGTCGGCCCAGAGATCCACATAAATGACCAGCGCGCCCCGCGTTTCGAGGGCCGGGATCAGGTCTTGGCGCAAGAAGGTGGTTTTGCCCACCCGGCGAATGCCCGAGAGGAAGACGCCGGAGCGGGTGCTTTCGTCCAGTGGGCCGGGGTTGAGCAGCTGCTCGGCCATCTGGGCGGCGTAGGTTTCGCGGTGAAAAAGGCCGTCGGCGTCGGACATGTTATTTCCAGTTTTGATTTATGAATAATTATCCGTATTGGGTAAATGTAAGTAAAGTGCCGTTCAACCCGGCGCCCACTGCGCCGCGCTGCGCAACAGGTGGTCGCGAAACACCTGTGCGATGGGTGAGAGCTGTTTGGCGCGCGGGTGCACCAGGTGCCACTGCGAGCGCAGGGGAAATCCGGCCACCGGCAGCAGCGCGAGGTCGCGGCCGATCTCGTCGGCCTTCAGGGCGTGGCGCGAGACGATGCCCACCCCCAGGTGGCCGGCCACGGCTTCCTTGAGCGCTTCGTTGCTGCCCAGCTCCAGGGTGAGCGCAGGCGTGAAGCCGGCGGTGGCAAAGTGCCGCTCGGTGGCCAGCCGGGTGCCCGAGCCGCGTTCGCGCAGGATGAAGCGTTCACCCGCCAGCGCCTTGAGCGCCACCCGCCGGCGCTGCGCCAGCGGGTGGCTTGCCGGGGCGACCAGGTGCAGCGGGTTGTCGAGGAACACCTGGTCCTGCAGGTCCATGTCGGCCGGGGGTTGCGACATGACATAGAGATCGTCGCGGTTCTCGCGCAGGCGCTGCACCACACCGTCGCGGTTGAGCACCTGCAGGGCAATGTCGATGCTGGGGTGCTGTTCGCAGAAGCCGCCCAGCAGCCGTGGCACAAAGTATTTGGCGGTGCTGACCACCGCCACGCTCAGCCGCCCGCTGGTCAGGCCCTTGAGGGCGCTGATGCGCTGGCCCAGGCGTTCCCATTCGCTGGCCACGGCGCGCGCGGTCTGGGCCAGCTCGCGGCCGGCATCGGTCAGAAAAACCTTGCGACCGATCACCTCGTACAGCGGCAAACCCACCGCAGCACTGATGTCGCGCAACTGCATGGAGGCGGTGGGTTGTGTCACATGCAGGGCGCGCGCTGCCGCGCTGACGCTGCCGGTGTCGGCCAGCGCCAGGAACAGGCGCAGTTGGCGAAAGCTGATGTTCATCGACTTTTATCCATAGACTTTTGTCTATGTTGTATCGCACAAAATACGATTTTACGAAATGCACCCCAGCCACCAGAATGCAGGCCCGAGGAGAAGGAGTCTTATGAGCTTGCAAAACCTGGTCGATCCGGCCATCCTGTTTTTTGTGGTCGGCGTGCTGGCCGGCCTGGTGCGTTCCAACCTGGAAATCCCGCCGCCGATCTCGCGCTTTTTGTCCATGTACCTGCTCATGGCGCTGGGCTTGAAAGGTGGTTTTGCCCTCGCGGCCTCGGGGCTCAATGCGCAGGTGCTGGCCGGGCTGGGCATGGCGGTGCTGCTGGCGGTGGTGGTGCCGCTGATCGGCTACGCCCTGCTGCGGCGCTTCGTCTCGGGCTTCGACGCGGCGGCGCTGGCGGCGACCTACGGTTCGGTCAGTGCGGTCACCTTCATCACCGCCACCGGCTACCTGGACAAAATCGGCCTGCCCTATGGCGGCCACATGGCGGCGGCCATGGCCCTGATGGAGTCGCCCGCCATTGTGCTGGCGGTGCTGCTGGCCAACCGCCTGCGCCAGCAGCAGCCCGCGGTGGCGGGCGCACCCCATGCCCCCGCGCACACCGACTGGCGCAAGCTGCTGCACGAGTCGTTCACCGACGGCTCGCAGTTGCTGCTGATCGGCGCCATGGTGGTCGGGCTGCTGACCGGCGAGGCCGGGCGGGAAGCGATGCAGCCGTTCTCGGTCGATCTGTTCAAGGGCATGCTGGCCTTCTTCCTGCTCGACATGGGGCTGATGGCCGCGCGCAACCTGCCCGGCCTGCGCGGCCGCTCCCCGGTGTTGCTGGCCTACGGCGTGTTGGCCCCCTTGTTGCACGCGGCGCTGGCCTGGGGCCTGGCGCGCATGGCCGGCCTGTCGGCGGGCGACACCGCCTTGCTCATGACCCTGGCGGCCAGTGCCTCCTACATTGCGGTTCCGGCGGTGGTGCGCTATGCCATTCCAGAGGCCAACCCGTCGCTGTACTTTGGCCTCTCGCTGGGGCTGACCTTCCCGCTCAACCTGTTGCTGGGCATTCCGCTCTACACCCAACTGGCGCAGTGGGGCGGCTGAGGGGCGTCAGCGCGGCGGGCGCGATTCGGTCAGGCGCAGCAGCACCCACAGCGCGCGGTTGGCGGGCGTGGGCACGCCCAGCGCCTGGCCGCGTTGCACCACATAGCCGTTGAGGTGGTCGATCTCGCTGGGCTTGCCCCGCATCAGGTCTTGCGCGGTGGACGAATACTGGGTGGGCATGGTCTGTGCGATGCGGCGCACCGCCAGGTCCACATCGGCGGGCAGGCGCACCCCGTCGGCCGCGGCCACCGCCCGGCATTCGGCCACCACATCGTGCATCAGCTCGACCACGCCGGGGCGCTGCACCAGTTCGCCATAGGGCAGCTGCCCCACGGCCGACAGCGCGTTGTAAGCGCAATTGACGGTGAGCTTGGCCCACAGCGCACCGCGCACGTTGTCGCTCACTTCGGTCGGTATGCCCGCTTCGGTCAGCACGCGAGCCACCACGGTGCTGCGCGATGAGGGCTCGATCACCAGTTCGCCACGACCATGGTGGCGCAGGTGGCCGGGGCCGGCCATTTCGGTGGCCACGTAGACCACGGCGGCCGCCACCTCGGTGTCGGGCAGCACGGCGCGCAGCCGCTCGGCATTGCTCACCCCGTTTTGCAGGCAGAGCACCCAGGCGCCGGGCGCCAGGTGGGGGCGCATGGCGCCGCCGGCCGCCAGCGTGTCGGTGGATTTGACCGCGAACAGCACCACGTCGGCTCCGGCCACGGCTGCAGGCTCGGTGCTGGCGGCCAGCCGCACGGTTTCGTCAAAGGCCAGGGTCTGCAGCCGCAGGCCCTGCGCCTGTATGGCCTGCACATGCAAGGGCCTGCCGATGAGGGTGACGCGGTGCCCGGCCCGGGCGAGCAGGCCGCCGTGGTAACAGCCCACGGCGCCAGCGCCGAGCACGGCAATGTTCAGCGGGGTGGGGGTGGGCATCGGCATGCAGCGGGTGGATGCGCTCTTCTTCGCCTGGACGCGGCCAGGCGGCTCACACCGGGTCGGCCAGCAGCTTGGAGATGGCCGCGATATGGGCGGCGCTGGGCTTCTCCGGGGGCATGTCGTCCTCGGCGGCGCTGGCGTTTTCGTGCGCCTGAATGGCCGCCACCATCGCATACTGGTTCTCCCACGACAGGGTTTTGCCCTCGGGGCACATGTCGCGCAGGGTGCCAAACCAGTAATAGCCGTCGCGGCCGCCAAACAGGCGGTCAATGCCAGCGGCATCGCCAGACTTCAGGCCGGCGCCCTGGAGCAGGAGTTTGAGCCGGTGGTGGGAGACGGAATAGTGCATGGGGGCGGGCGCAGAAACATCAGGGGTTGCGATTGTAAGAAGCCGACCGTGCGGGGTTCTGCGGTGGGTGTTGTGCCGTGCGCCGGGCATCGCTGGGGGCGTTGCCGGGGTTTCTTTGGGGGGTGGTGAGGGTTTGTTCGCCCGGATCGCCCCGGTCGGTCGGTGGACCGCAGGGTGATGGGGGCGTCAGGGGCTCGAAACGGGGTCGGAAAACCGTTTGAACAAACCCCGGTGGCGTCGGATTTTCGTTGGCGGGCGCAAGCCCGACAGCCAGTGGGTGGTCCGCAAAAGGCCCCCAAAAGCGCTCCAAAGGCCCTCAGCGGCCCCTTGCATCAGGGTTAACACCAGATGGCACGGGCCTTGCGGTACAGCGCGCAGTCACCGCCATGCGCCCACCGATCTTGCTCCCCTTGCTGCTGCTGTTCGCCCTGGTCCCCCCGGCCCGGGCCGAAGCGCCTGGCCTGCCCACGCTGGAGAAAATCGCCCGCACCGGCACCATCAGCCTGGGCCACCGCGAATCCTCGGTGCCCTTTTCCTATTACGACAGCAAGCGGCAGGTGGTCGGCTATTCGCACGATTTGATGCTGCTGGTGGTCGAGCGCATCCGCCAGGAACTGCGCTTGCCCGCACTGGCGGTCAAGCTGGTGCCGGTGACCTCACAAAACCGCATTCCGCTGGTGCAAAACGGCGCGGTGGACCTGGAGTGCGGGTCGACCACGCACAACCGCGAGCGGGCGCGGCAGGCGGCTTTTTCGGTGTCCATCTTCCACACCAGCTCGCGCCTGCTCACCCGGCTGGACTCGGGCATCGAAGACCTGGACGACCTGCGGGGGCGGCGGGTGGCGGTGACCGCTGGCACCACCAGCGAGCGTTCGCTGCTGTTGCGCGCCGAGGCCACCGGCCTGCGCCTGGACACCGTGACCGTCAAAGACCACGGCGACGGCTTCAGCCGGGTGCAGGAAGGGCGGGCCGACGCCTTTTTGATGGACGAGGCCGTGCTTTATGGCCTGCGCGCCAAGGCCGATCGCCCGCAGGACTGGCGGGTGGTCGGCCAGCCGATGGCCGCCGAGGTGTACGCCTGCATGCTGCGCCGCGACGATCCGGCGTTCAAGGCGGTGGTGGACCGCAGCCTGACGCAGTTGATGCAGTCGGGCGAGGCGCTGCGGATCTACCGCCGCTGGTTCCAGTCGCCCATTCCGCCCAAGGGCCTGAACCTGAACTGGCCGGCGCCTGACGCCTTGCTGGAACTGTTTCGTGATCCCAATGATCGGCCCCTGGGTTGATCGGCTGATGATCTGATGGCTCCACAGTTTCACCCCCTGCGCAGGTTGACCGCCTGGCTCCCTGTGACCGCCCTGCGGCGCAGTCTGTGGGCGCTTGTCCTGGGTGCGGCGTCGCTGAGCGCCCAGGCCGGCCCGGTGCTCGACCGCATCCAGGCCACCGGCACCGTGGTGCTGGCCCACCGGGAGTCGTCGGTGCCTTTCTCCTTCGTCGGGCCGCAGGGCCAGCCCATGGGTTACGCGGTGGACCTGTGCCAGAGACTGGTCCAGGCGATTGGTCGGGCTATCGGCCAGCCGGCCTTGCGCACGCGGTTTTTGCAGGTGACACCGGCCGACCGCATCGCGGTGATTGAAGACGGCCGGGCGGACCTGGAATGCGGCTCGACGACCAACAACAAAGAGCGCCGCGAGAAGGTGGCCTTCACCATCCCGCACTACATCACCGGTGCCCGTTATCTGGTGCGTGCCGACAGCCCCATCCAGACGCTGCGCGACTTTGCCGGGCGGCGCCTGGTGTCCACCGCATCCACCACGCCCCTGCGTGCCGTCACCCAGGCCAACAACGAATACCTGCTGCGCATCACCCTGCTGGAGGCGCCCGACCACCAGCGGGCGGTGGACATGGTGGCCAACGGCGAGGCCGACGGTTTCGTGATGGACGATGTGCTGCTCTATGGCCTGATCGCCGGCCGTCCCGACCCCCGCGCCTTCAAGGTGGTGGGCAAGTTTTTGACCATCGAGCCGCTGGCGATCATGCTGCCGCGCAACGACCCGGCCTTCAAGCGGCTGGTCGATGCGGAAATGCGGCGCCTGATCGTCTCCCGGGAGATCCATGCCATTTACGAGCGCTGGTTTTTGCGTCCCATCCCGCCGTCCAACCGTTCGCTGGATCTGCCCATGAACTACCTGCTCAAGGATTTCTGGAAGTACCCCACCGACACCGTGCCGGGCTGACATCCATCCGCACGCGCCTCGCCGGTGTGGCAACTGTGTTAAGTTTTTGCCGTGAGCGTTCTGTTTTTGTGTTCGTTGTGTGTTCGAGTTCCCGTGCGTTTCGCTTGTTCTGTTTTTCAACCCCACTCCAAGGAGTCACCATGAAGAAAACCCTGTTGGCACTGGCCGCCGTTGTCGCCACCACCACCGCCGTCGCGCAGACGAGCGATACCCTCAAAAAGATCAAGGACACAGGCTCTGTGACCATGGGCGTGCGCGAATCGTCGGGCGCCCTGTCGTACACCCTGGGCAACGGCAAGTTTGTGGGCTACCACGTGGAAATTTGCGAGAACGTGCTGGCCGATGTGCAAAAGCAGCTCGGCCTGGCCAAGCTGGACATCAAGTACCAGCCGGTGACCTCGCAAAACCGCATCCCGCTGGTGCAAAACGGCACCGTGGACATCGAGTGCGGTTCCACCACCAACAACGCCACCCGCCAGAAAGACGTCGCCTTTGCGGTGACCACGTTCGTGGAAGAAGTTCGCATCGCGGTCAAGGCCAATTCCGGCATCACCTCCATCGCCCAGCTCAACGGCAAGAAAGTGGCCACCACCACCGGCACCACCTCGGTGCAGACCCTGCGCCGCAACGAGCGCGCCACCGGGGTGAACTTTGAAGAGGTGTTTGGCAAAGACCATGCCGACAGCTTCCTGCTGCTCGAATCGGGCCGTGCCGACGCGTTCGTGATGGACGGCGCCATCCTGGCCGGCAACATCGCCAAGGCCAAGAACCCGGCCGACTTCAAGATCGTGGGCGAAGTGCTGTCGGTCGAACCGATCGCCATCATGATGCGCAAGGACGACCCCGCCTTCAAAAAGGCGGTGGACGACAGCATCAAGAACATGATGAAGTCGGGCCAGATCGCCAAGCTGTGGACCAAGTGGTTCGAGCAGCCGATCCCGCCGTCCAACACCACCGTGGGCATGCCGGCCAACGAAAACACCCGCATGGCCTGGGCCAACCCCAACGACAAGCCGATGGAAGACTACGCCAAGAAGTGATGCGCGCGGTTTGACGGCATGAGCCAGGCCGCCCGGCCTTGGTCGGGCGGCCCTATTTGATGGAGGGACTTCACCGTGAGTACATGGGACTGGCAGGTGTTCTGCAAAGACACCATCGAGGGGGAGATCAGCCCGCGCTGTTTTGGCGAGGGCGGTGACATCACCTATCTGGACTGGATGATTTCTGCCTGGGGCTGGACGCTGAGCGTGGCCTTGCTGGCGCTGGTGGTGGCGCTGCTCGTCGGCTCGGTCATGGGCATCTTGCGCACCACGCCGAGCCGGGCGCTGGTGGCCATCGGCAACATCTGGACCGAACTGTTTCGCAACATTCCGCTGCTGGTGCAGGTGTTCCTCTGGTACCACGTGCTGCCGGCCCTGATACCACCGCTCAAAGACTTTCCCAGTTTCCTGCTGGTGGTGTTTGCATTGGGTTTTTTCACCTCGGCGCGCATTGCCGAGCAGGTGCGTGCGGGCATCCAGAGCTTGCCCAAGGGCCAGCGTTATGCCGGCCTGGCCATGGGTCTGACGCTGCCGCAAACCTACCGCTATGTGCTGCTGCCGATGGCGTTTCGCATCGTCATCCCGCCGCTGACCAGCGAGAGCATGAACATCATCAAGAACTCGTCGGTGGCCTTTGCCGTGTCCATCGCCGAACTGACCATGTTTGCCATGCAGGCGCAGGAAGAAACCTCGCGCGGCATCGAGGTCTACCTGGCTGTGACGGCGCTGTATTTCGTCTCTGCTTTCGCCATCAACCGCATCGCCCTGTTCATCGAGCAGCGTGTGCGGGTGCCCGGCATGATCGGAGCGCACTGAGATGAACCTCGATTTTTCTTTCCTGAGCTGGGACGTTGTCACCAGCTTTGTGCTCAAGGGCCTGGTCTTTTCGGTGCAGCTGACCCTGGTGGCCATGATCGGCGGCATCCTGCTGGGCACCGTGCTGGCCCTGATGCGGCTGTCGGGCAAGAAGTGGCTGGAGATTCCGGCGGCTTTCTATGTCAACACCCTGCGCTCGATTCCGCTGGTGATGGTGATCCTGTGGTTCTTCCTGCTCATCCCTCTCATGGTGGGCAAGCCCATGGGCGCCGAGCTGTCGGCCATGATCACTTTCACCGTGTTCGAGGCCGCTTACTTCTCGGAAATCATGCGCGCGGGCATTCAGAGCGTGCCCAAGGGGCAGGTCAGTGCCGGTTATGCCGTGGGCATGACCTACGGCCAGACCATGCAGCTGATCGTGCTGCCACAGGCCTTCCGCAACATGCTGCCGGTGCTGCTGACGCAAACCATCATCCTGTTCCAGGACACCTCGCTGGTCTATGCCATCGGTGCCTACGACCTGCTCAAGGGCTTTGAGGTCGCGGGCAAGAACTTCAACCGCCCGGTCGAGACCTATCTGGTCGCTGCGGTGGTGTATTTCGTCATTTGTTTCTCGTTGTCGATGCTCGTGCGTCGGCTGCAGAAGAAGATCGCCATCATCCGCTGATACTTCGACAGGCTCAGCACGAACGGAGTAAATCATGATCGACATCCAGAACGTTTCCAAGTGGTATGGCAGCTTCCAGGTGCTGACCGACTGCACCACCTCGATCAAAAAAGGCGAGGTGGTGGTGGTCTGCGGCCCCTCGGGCTCGGGCAAGTCCACCCTCATCAAGACCGTCAATGCGCTCGAACCTTTCCAGAAGGGCGACATCACCGTCGACGGCATCAGCATTGCCGACCCCAAGACCAACCTGCCCAAGCTGCGCAGCCGGGTGGGCATGGTGTTCCAGCATTTCGAGCTGTTCCCGCACCTGTCGGTGACCGAGAACCTGACCCTGGCACAAATCAAGGTGCTCGGCCGCAGCAAGGACGACGCCGTCGCGCGCGGTTTGAAGATGCTCGACCGGGTGGGCCTGATGGCGCACAAGGACAAGTTTCCGGGGCAGCTCTCGGGCGGCCAGCAGCAGCGGGTGGCCATTGCCCGTGCGCTGTCGATGGACCCGATCGTCATGCTGTTCGACGAGCCCACTTCGGCGCTCGACCCCGAGATGGTGGGCGAGGTGCTGGACGTGATGGTGCAGCTGGCCAACGAGGGCATGACCATGATGTGCGTGACCCACGAGATGGGTTTTGCCCGCAAGGTCTCGCACCGGGTGATCTTCATGGACGCCGGCAAGATCGTCGAGGACTGCAAGAAGGACGAGTTCTTCGGCAACCCCGAGGCGCGTTCGCCGCGGGCCAAGGACTTCCTCTCCAAGATCCTGCAGCATTGAATCCACCGTCCTCTGGTGACCCGGCGCGGATGCTGGCCCCCAGTGCCGAGGCGCCAGCCGGGCTTGCCCGCCTGCTGCGGCGCCTGCTGCTGGCGGTGCTCGCCTGTGCGCTGGTGGTGGCCGCTGGTGTGGGGGTCTATCAGCGCAGCTTTGCCCAGGGCGAGCTCAATCTCAAGGCGGCCACCAACAGCCGCCTGGACCTGTTCGCCTCGGTGGTCGAAGCGCGGGTGCGGCGGCTGGAGCCGGTGCCTGCCACCATCCAGCTCAACCCCGCCGTGCTGGCGCTGCTGCGCACACCGGCCCACAGCCGCGAACACGCCGCCAACGACTACCTGGCGCGGCTGAACGCCCACCTGGGCAGCGTGGCGGTGTTTGTGCTCGATGTGCGCGGCGTTGTCCGCGCGTCGAGCAACACCAGCGAGCCCGACGACAGCCGGCTCGGCGAAGACGTGTCGTTTCGCCCTTACTACCTGGATGCGCTGGCCGGCCGCTCCACCCGCCACTTTGCCATTGGCACCGGTGGCCGGGCGGGGTATTTTGCGGCGCACCCCATCTACGACGGCTCGCGCGTGCTGGGGGTTGCGGCCATCAAGATCGGCCTGGACGCGCTGGAGTTGACCTGGCCCCTGCTGGCCGCGCCCACCCTGGTGGCCGACGCCAACCAGGTGGTGATCCTCTCGTCCCAACTGCGCTGGCGCTACACCTCGCTGGCGCCACTGCCCGCCGAACGCCGGGTGGACCTGCAACTGGCGCAGACCTATGGCGCTCTGCGTCTGCCGCTCTTCCCCATCGAGTTCAGCCTGTCGGTCAACGAAGACACGCAGGAAGTGCAGGGCTTTGTGTCTGGCCAGTCGGCGCAGCACCGGGCGGCGCTGGGCGCTGGCGAGGACCGGGCCGGTTTCCTGGTGCTCGGCCGTTCGCTCGATGGCATGGACTGGCGCGTGCTCACCTTCACCAGCCTCTCGGCGGTGCACCGCCAGGCGCTGCTCGATGGCATTGGCGGCGCGGTGTCGGCGGCTTTTCTCATTTTGCTCGGACTGTTCTGGGGGCAGCGCCGCCGCATTGAAAAGCAAAAGCGGCTGGCCAAGCAGCTGCTGGAGCAGGCCAATGCCGATCTGGAGCACCAGGTGAGCCGGCGTACCCAGGAGCTGACCGCTGCCAACGTGCAACTGCGGCGTGAGGTGGCCGAACGTGAGCAGACCGAGCGCAATCTGCGTGCTGCCCAGGACGAACTGGTGCACGCCGGCAAAATGGCCGTGCTGGGCCAGCTGGCCGCCAGCATCACCCACGAACTCACCCAGCCGCTGGGCGGCATCCGCACGCTGGCCGGCAATGCCGCCGAGTTCATGCGCCGGGGCAACCTGCCCGTGGCGCAGGAGAACCTGTCCATCGTCGCCCGCCTGGTCGAGCAGATGGCCCGCATCATCGAGCCGCTCAAGAGCTTTTCGCGCAAGTCCAGCGCCGCGCCGGGTGCCACCGACGTGGGCCGGGTGCTGGAGCAGGCGCTGTTCCTGTTCCAGCTGCGCCTGCGGCACGACCGCGTGCGGGTGGACAACCGCTGCGAACCGGGCCGCTGGACCGCCTGGTGCGACGCCAACCGGCTGGAGCAGGTGGTGGTCAACCTGGTGGGCAATGCGCTGGACGCCATGCGGGAAACCGAAGACCGGGTGCTGACCCTGGAAGCCGCGCAGCGCGACGCCGGCGGTGCGCCGGTGGTGGAGCTGCGGGTGCGCGACACCGGCAAGGGCCTGAGCGAGACCGACCTGCAGCGCCTGTTCGAACCCTTCTACACCACCAAACCCGGCGGCGGCGGTCTGGGTCTGGGGCTGGCCATCTGCCGCGACCTGGTTGCAGAATTTGGCGGCGAGCTGCACGCCCACAACCACCCGGACGGCGGGGCCTGCTTCGTGCTGACCGTGCCGGTCGCGCCGCCTGCCGATTCACCGAGAGAACCCCCATTCCGATGAACGCGCCCCTCACCGTGTTCCTGGTCGAGGACGACGCCGACCTGCAGCTCGGCTGCGTGCAGGCCCTGCAACTGGCCGACATGGCGGTACGCGCCTTCGATTCGGTCGAGGCCGTGCTGCCCCACCTGCAGCCTGGCCTGGCCGGGGTGATCGTGACCGACATGCGCCTGCCCGGTGCCGACGGTCTTTCGCTGGTCAGCCAGGCCCACGACATCGACCCCGACCTGCCGGTCATCATGATCACCGGCCACGGCGACGTGAACCTGGCGGTGCAGGCCATGCGCAGCGGGGCCTACGATTTCATGACCAAGCCCTTCTCGCCGGAGCAACTGGTGGAAGTGGTGCAGCGCGCACTGGAAAAGCGCCGCCTGACCCTGGAAGTGGCCACACTGCGCCGCGCGCTCACCCTCAGCGAAGGGCTGGAAGGCAAGCTGGTGGGCCACTCGCCGGCCATTGCCCGCGTGCGGCAACTGATCACCGAAGTGGCCGACTCGCCGGTGGACGTGCTCGTGCGCGGCGAAACCGGCACCGGCAAGGAAGTGGTGGCGCGCGCCCTGCACGACCATTCGCGCCGCCGCCACGCGCCCTATGTGGCGCTCAACTGCGGCGGCCTGCCCGACACCCTGCTCGACAGCGAGCTGTTCGGCCACGAGGCCGGCGCCTTCACCGGCGCACAGAAGCGGCGCATTGGCCGCATCGAGCACGCCAATGGCGGCACGCTGTTCCTCGACGAACTCGAAAGCATGCCGCTGGGGGTGCAGGTCAAGCTGCTGCGGGTGCTGCAGGAGCGGTGCATCGAACGCCTGGGCTCCAACCAGAGCATCCCGGTCGATGTGCGGGTGGTCGCCGCCACCAAGGACGACCTGCTGGCCCGCGCGCAGCAGGGCAGCTTCCGCGCCGACCTGGTCTACCGCCTGAACGTGGTGAACATCGAGCTGCCTGCGCTGCGCGAGCGGCGCGAGGACATTCCCATGCTGCTGGAGCACTTCATGCTGCTGGCGGCCAGCCGCTACGGCCGCCCGGTGCCGCGGCTCTCGCCCGCGCAGCTGCGCCAGCTGATGGCGCGCGACTGGCCCGGCAATGTGCGCGAGCTGCGCAACGTGGCCGACGCGCTGGTGCTCGGCGTCGGGCCGCAATGGGTGTCACCCCATGCCGACCCCGCCGCCGATGCGGCCGACGAACCCAGCCTGGCGCAGACCGTGGACCAGTTCGAGCGCAGCCTGATTGCCGATGCGCTGGACCGCCACGCCGGCAACGTGGGGCAGACGGCCAAGGCCCTGCGCGTACCCAAGACGACGCTGCTGGACAAACTCCGCAAACACGGCCTGCGCTAAGAGCCTGCGTCAGCGCCCGGCGCTAAGAGCCTGCAGCCAAGCACTGGGCGAGCTGCTCGTCGCTCAGGCCCGCCACCTCGACCCGCTTGGTGCGCCCCGACGCGCCGAGTTCGATGGTGACGGCCGACTTCGGCACGCCGCAGCACCCGGCCAGGAAGGCGATCAGCGCCTGGTTGGCCGCGCCATCGACCGGCGGCGCCTTGAGCTGTATCTTGGGCTTGCCGTCGTGCAGGCCCACGCACTGCGTTTGCCGGGCGCCGGGCTGGCAGTAGACGACGATCTTGCCCACGGCAGCGGGATCAGCTTTTTTTGACGAAAGCGGACTTGAGCTGCATCGCACCAAAGCCGTCGATGCGGCAGTCGATGTCGTGGTCGCCCTCGACCAGACGGATGTTCTTGACCTTGGTACCGACCTTGATCACCGCCGACGAGCCCTTGAGTTTCAGGTCCTTGACCAGGGTCACGCTGTCGCCGTCGGCCAGCAGGTTGCCGAACGCATCCTTCCACACCTTGGCTGTTTCCACGGCGCCGTCCGCGCCGGAGGGGCTCCACTCATGGGCGCATTCGGGGCAGATGCAGAGGTCGCCATCGGCGTAGGTGAACGCAGACTGGCACTTGGGGCAAGGCGGCAGGCTCATGATGGGGCAGGGCAGTGTGGGGTGGGGCCGCCGGTGGCAGCGGCCCAGGGGCTGCACTGTACTCCCCGCCCGCCGTGGCCTCAGCCGCTGCAGGCGCGCAGCACCTCCTCGGCGGTGGCCGGGGCGTTCATCGCTGCGGGCTGGCCGCCCGCCTGCGCCACCGCATCGCGCAGCGCCTCGTACACACTGATGGCCAGCATGAAAGGCGGCTCGCCCACGGCCTTGCTGCCGTGCACGTTGTCCTCGCGGTTCGCTTCGGGCCAGAGATCGACCTGGAAGTGCGCCGGGATGTCGCCGGTGGTCGGAATCTTGTAGGTGCTGGGCGCATGGGTGCGCAGCAGGCCCCTGTCGTCCCACACGAGTTGCTCTGTCGTCAGCCAGCCCATGCCCTGCACGAAGCCGCCCTCGATCTGGCCGATGTCGATCGCCGGGTTGATGCTGCGGCCCACGTCGTGCAGGATGTCCACTTTCAGCACCCGGCTCTCGCCGGTCAGGGTGTCAATGGCCACCTCGGTCACCGCTGCGCCGTAGGCGAAGTAGTAAAACGGCCGGCCCAGCATGGTGGTTTTGTCGTAGTGGATCTTGGGCGTGCGGTAGAAGCCGTCGCTCCACAGCTGGATGCGGTTGGCATACGCCGCGCCCACCACGTCTTCCCAGCGGCGGGTGCTTTTCTCGGTGATGACCTGCCCGGCCTCAAAACGCACCGAACCGGCGCCCACCCCGTCCAGCCCGGACACGAAGGCCGCCAGGTTCTGCCGCACCTGCCGCGCCGCGAACTGGGCCGCACGGCCGTTGAGGTCGGTGCCGCTGCTGGCCGCGGTGGCGCTCGCGTTGGGCACCTTGCTGGTGTCGGCCGCGGTGGAGAGCACACGCTCGAAGGGCACACCCAGCTCGTCGGCCACGATGGCCGCGACCTTGGTGTTCAGGCCTTGACCCATTTCGGTGCCGCCGTGGTTCACCTGCACGCTGCCGTCGGTGTAGACGTGCACCAGCGCGCCGGCCTGGTTGAACAGGGTGGCGGTGAAGCTGATGCCGAACTTGACCGGGGTGAGCGCGATGCCGCGCTTGATGACCGGGCTGCCTGCGTTCCACTGCGCAATCTGCTCGGCCCGCTCGCGGTAGTGCGCGCGCTCGGCCAGGGTGGTCATCAGCGGCTGCAGGATGTTGTCTTCCACCGCCATCTGGTAGTGGGTGGTGTCGCGGCGCCGTGCCGGCGCGGTGGCGCTCGCTGGGGCGATGACTTCATCGCTGTACAGGTTGGCCAGCCGCACGTCCAGCGGGTCCAGGCCCAGTTGGCGGGCAATGTCGCCCATGATGCGCTCGATGACGATCACCCCCTGCGGGCCGCCGAAACCGCGGAAGGCGGTGTGGCTCTGGGTGTGGGTCTTGCAGCGGTACGAGTGGATGGCGACGTCTTCGAGGAAATAGGCGTTGTCGGCGTGGAAGACGGCACGGTCGGCCACCGGGCCCGACAGATCGGCCGAAAAGCCGCAGTTGACCAGCATGTCCAGCTCCAGCCCGCACAGGCGGCCGGTGTCGTCAAAGCCGACCCGGTACTGGTAGGCGAACGGGTGGCGCTTGCCGGTGATCATGAAATCGTCGTCGCGGTCCAGCCGCAGCTTGACCGGCCGGCGCAGCCGGTTCGCGGCGATGGCGGCCCACACCGCCAGGTGTCCGGCCTGCGTCTCCTTGCCACCGAAACCGCCCCCCATGCGCCGGCATTCCACCATGACCGCATGGCTGGCCAGGCCCAGCGCGTGCGCCACCCAGTGCTGCACCTCGCCGGGGTGCTGGGTGCTGCTGTAGACCCACCACTGCTGCTGCTCCAGCGGCAGCACGTAGGCGATCTGCCCCTCCAGATAAAAGTGCTCCTGCCCGCCGACCTCGAACGCGCCGGCCAGCGTGTGCGGCGCGCGCCGCAGCGCGGCCGCCGCGTCGCCACGGCTCACATGCACCGGCGGCAGCACATAGCTGTGTTTTGCGTGCGCCTGCTGCGGCGTGAGCACCGGCTCCAGCGCCTGAATGTCCCACTTCACCAGCCGGGCCGCGCGGCGTGCGGTCATCGCATCGTCGGCCACGATCAGGCCGCCCACCTGGCCGAGGAACTGCACCGTGCCCTGGGCGAACACCGGCTCGTCGTGCCCGAAGGCCGCGAGCAGGGTGTCGCCCGGGATGTCGGCCGCGCCAATGAAGGCGTGCACGCCCGGCACGGCGAGGGCGGCGGACGGGTCGATGCCGTTGAGCACGCCATGCGCGATGGGCGAGCATACCGGCGCCGCATGCAGGGTGCCGCGCACCTCGGGAATGTCGTCGATGTAGGTGGCGGCGCCGGTCACCTGGGCGCGGGCGCTTTCATGAAATCTGGAAACGCCAGCCGCCGGGGCCACAGGTGTGTTGTCCACGATGCGTTTCAGGTCGGGGGCGTTCATGCGGCCACCTCCTTGCAGTTTTCCAGGTTGATGCCGCTCAGGCCCTGGCTCTCCAGCCAGAAGCGGCGCAGCAGGTTGCCCAGCACCGTCTGTCGGTAATCCGCGCTGGCGCGCATGTCGCTGATGGGCCGGAACTCGGCGCGCAGGGCGGCGGTGGCGGCCATCACCGTGTCTGCGTTCCAGGGCTGGCCGAGCAGGGCCGCCTCGGTCTGGCGCGCGCGGGCAGGCGTGGCCGCCACCCCACCGGCGCCGATGGAAGCCCGCTGCACCACACCGCCTTTCACCGTCAGCTCGATGGCCAGGCACACGGCAGAGATGTCGTCATCGAAGCGTTTGCTGATCTTGTAGGCGCGCAGGAACGTCTGGTCTTCGATTTCCGGATGGGCGGGCGAGCCCTCACCCCCGCCCTCTCCCGCCAGCGGGAGAGGGGGCAAGACCCGGGTCTTCGGCCACGCGGTGGCTTCACGCCCTCTCCCGCTGGCGGGAGAGGGTTGGGGTGAGGGCTTTACCGGCCGGGGCACCTTGATCCAGCACAGCAGTTCATCCGGCCGCATCACGTTGGTGCGGTAGCCGGTGTAGAGGTCTTCCAGCCGCAGCTCGCGGTGGGCGATCTCGCCGCCGGTTGGGGTTTTTTTCCAGCGCATCAGCACCACGCTGGCGCCCAGCGCAATCAGCAGCGGCATGGCGTCGCCAATCGGCGAGCCGTTGGCCACGTTGCCGCCCAGCGTGCCCGAATTGCGCACCGGCAAGCCGGCAAAGCGCTGGGCGAAGGTCTGCAGTTGCGGCCGTTCGGCCACCAGGGCGGCGAAGGCGTCGGTCAGCGTCACCGCCGCGCCGATGGCGATGTGGTGCGGGTAGGTTTCCACCCGCCGCAGCTCGCGCGCCGCGGTCACGTCCAGCACCTGCGCAAAGCGCCGGTGCTGCTTGGTGATCCACAGGCCCACGTCGGTGGTGCCGGCCACGACCTGGGCTTTCGGGTGCGCCGCCCGGGCCTGCAGCAGACCGTGCAGGGTGGCGGGGCGCAGATAGGGCGTGTCCGCCGCAGGTTTCTTCTTCAGTTCGCGCAGTGCGGCCAGCGTGGCCGCTTCATCCACCGCGCAGCCGGCGGGCAGGGGCAGGTTGCCCATTTGCTGCGCCGCGTCCAGGATGGGCCGGTAGCCGGTGCAGCGGCACAGGTTGCCCGAGAGATCGGCCTGGGCCTGCTCCCGCGTGATGCCCTTGGCGCCGCCCGTGTTCTGGTACAGGCCGAACAGGCTCATGACGAAGCCGGGGGTGCAAAAGCCGCATTGCGAACCGTGGCAGCGCACCATGGCTTCCTGGCAGGGGTGAAGCGGCTGCAACGCGGCCGCAGCGGCGCCGGGCCGCCCCAAGCCGCTGCGCGCCCCCTCGGGGGGCAGCGAGGACGCGCCAGCGCCGAGCGTGGGGGCTGCAATATCTTCGGCGGTCCACACCGCCATGCCGTCCACCGAATGCGCCAGGCGGATGCAGCTGTTGATGGCCCTGTACTGCAGCTTTCCGTCCACCGCCTCGCCCAGCACCACGGTGCAGGCGCCACAGTCGCCTTCGCCGCAGCCTTCCTTGGTGGCGCTCAGGTGCAGGTCTTCGCGCAGCACCTCCAGCAGGGTGCGGTCGGGCGGCACGCCGTGGAGCGTGACGGTGTCGCCGCGGCGCAGGAATCTCAGGGTTTGTCCGGGTTTTTCAGCGTTCATGCATGGCAGCTTAGCAAGGCACCCGTGGCACAACATATGCTCAGGCATATGGCGAGAATGCCTTGCCCCCCACCTGCGCGCATAGCCACCGGGTATGAAATACGCCTCCATGTTCGACCGGATCGACCTCCACCTCATCCGCGTGCTGCACACCGTGCTCACCGAGCGCAGCGTGTCGCGGGCGGCCCTGCGTCTGGGCATGCACCAGCCGGCGGTGAGTGCGTCGCTCAAGCGCCTGCGCGAACTGGCGGGGGACCCCCTTCTGGTGCGTTCGGGCGCCAGCATGGTGCCCACCGTGGCCGCCCTGCGCATGATCGAGCCGGCGGCCGAGATCCTGCGCAGCGCCGAAACACTGTTTTCCGAGGCGCGGGCCTTCGATGCGGCCACCGCCCACCAGACCTTCAGCCTGGCCGCCAGCGACTACCTCGATCCGCTGTTCCTGCCGCAGCTGGTGACCCAGCTCAAGTCGGCCGCGCCCCACTGCGGCATCGACATCCACCCGCTGTCGGCCGACGCAGACTACCGCCACCACCTGGCGCAGGGGCATGTGGACGTGGTGATCGGCAACTGGCCCAAGCCGCCGGACGACCTGCACCTGGGCCGGCTGTTTGGCGACGAGGTGGTGAGCCTGGTCGCGCTGCAGCACCCGGCGGCCCGGCGCGGCTGGGACACCGAGGCCTGGCTGGCGGCCGAACACATCGCGCCGACCCCCACCCACCCGGGGGCGCGCGGCTTCATTGACGAACATCTCGCCAGCCAGGGCCTGACGCGCAACATCGTGGCGCGCTGTCCGCACTTCGGCCTCATTCCGGCCATGGTGGCGGGCAGCCTGCTGGTGCTGACCACCGGGCGCCAGTACGCCGAGCGCTTCACCGGCGTGTTGCCGGTCAAGGTGCTGCCGTGCCCGGTGGACTTCCCGCGCATGATGTACTACCAGCTCTGGCACGAGCGCACCCATGCGTCCAACGCCGGGCGCTGGCTGCGCGAGCAGATCAAGACCGTGGCCGCTTCGCTGCGCCGGCCGGAACCGAACGCGGCGGCCGCCTGACAATCCTTGCCATGACGCCCACAACAAGAAGGAGATCGCCTTGACGACCCCCCGACTGCAACTGACCGGCATCACCAAGCGCTACCCCGGCGTGGTCGCCAACAGCAACGTGTCCCTGTCCGTCGCGCCCGGTGAAATCCACGCCGTGCTGGGCGAAAACGGTGCCGGCAAATCCACGCTGATGAAGATCATTTATGGCTCGGTCAAGCCCGACGAGGGCACCGTCATGTTCAACGGCCAGCCGGTGCACATCCGCAACCCGCAGGAGGCGCGGGCGCTGGGCATCAGCATGGTGTTCCAGCACTTCAGCCTGTTCGACACCCTCACCGTGGCCGAAAACGTCTGGCTCGGCCTGGACAAGTCGCTCACCCTCAGTGCCGTGACCGCCAGCATCGACGCCACCGCCGCCGAATACGGCCTGGACATCGACCCCCGGCGCCCGGTGCACACCCTCAGCGTGGGCGAAATGCAGCGGGTGGAGATCATCCGCGCGCTGCTGACCAGCCCGCAGCTGCTGATCCTGGACGAGCCGACCTCGGTGCTCACGCCGCAGGCGGTGGAGAAGCTCTTCGTGGTGCTCAGGCAGCTGGCGTCCGAAGGCTGCTCCATCCTCTACATCAGCCACAAGCTGCACGAAATCCGCGAGCTGTGCACCGCCTGCACCGTGCTGCGCGGCGGCCAGGTCACAGGCGTGTGCAACCCGCAGAACGAGAGCAACGCCTCCCTTTCGCGCCTGATGATCGGCGCCGAGCCGCCGGCGCTGCAGGCGCGCGCGCTCAACGCCGGTGCCGACGTGCTGCAGGTGCGCGAGCTGACGCTGGCCAGCGACGACCCCTTCGGCACCCACCTGCACCAGATCGCGCTGACCGTGCGCGCCGGCGAGGTGGTGGGCATCGCGGGGGTGTCGGGCAACGGCCAGGGCGAGCTGCTGCAGGCGCTCTCGGGCGAAGACCGGCGCGCGCCGGCCGGCAGCATCCGCGTCGGTGGGCACGACGCCTCGCGCCTGCCGCCCGGCAAACGCCGCGCGCTGGGCCTGCACTTTGTGCCCGAAGAGCGGCTGGGCCGCGGCGCGGTGCCCACGCTGTCGCTGGCGCACAACCTGCTGCTGACCCGCCGCGACGCGGTGCGCGCGGGCGGCTGGCTGCGGCTGGGTGCGCTCAAGGCGCAGGCCGAAGACATCATCGCCCGCTACAAGGTCAAGGCCAACGGGCCGGGCGCGGCGGCCAAGTCGCTCTCGGGCGGCAACCTGCAGAAGTTCATCGTCGGCCGCGAGATCGAAGCGCTCCGACGGCGCGACGGGCCGCCCCAAGCGCCGTCGCACCCCCTTGGGGAGCCTGGCGAAGCCAGGGTCGGCGGCCAGGTCGCGAAGCTGCTGATCGTCAGCCAGCCCACCTGGGGGGTGGACGTGGGCGCCTCGGCGCAGATCCGCGGCGCCATCCTCGCGCTGCGCGACGCCGGCTGCGCGGTGCTGGTGGTCAGCGAGGAGCTCGACGAGCTGTTCGAGATCAGTGATCGCCTGCACGTGATCGCCAAGGGGCGCCTCTCGCCCAGCGTCGACCGCGCCGATGCGACCGTGGAGCGCATCGGCGAATGGATGTCGGGCCTGTGGGACGACGCTGCACCACACAACAAGAACCAGGAGTCTGCCCATGCTGCGGCTTGAAGTCCGTCCCCAGCCCTCGGCGCGCTGGAGCTACGCCTCGCCGCTGCTGGCGCTGGCCATCACCGTGGTCATCGGTGTCATCCTGTTTGCCGCCCTGGGCAAAGACCCGGTGCGCGGCCTGCAGGTCTTCTTCTGGGAGCCCATCAAGAGCCCCTACGCGCTGTCGGAGCTGATGGTCAAGGCCACGCCGCTGCTGATCATCGCGCTCGGCCTGGCGGTGTGTTTCCGCTCCAACGTGTGGAACATCGGCGCCGAGGGGCAGTACCTCATCGGCGCCATCTTTGCGGCGGGTGTGGCGCTGACCGCCACGAAAGAAACCGGAGGCTGGATCGTCCCCGCCGTCATCGCTGCGGGCGTGCTCGGGGGCATGCTGTGGGCGGGCATCACCGCCCTGTTGCGCGACCGCTTCAACGCCAACGAAATCCTGGTCAGCCTGATGCTGGTCTACGTGGCGGTGCAGGTGCTCAACTACCTGGTCTACGGCCCGTGGAAAGACCCGATGGGCTACAACTTCCCGCAGACCAAGACCTTCGAGTCGGTCACCCAGATCCCGCGGCTGATGCAGGGCTCGCGGGTGAACATCGGCCTGCTGCTGGCGCTCGCCGGTGTGGCGGCGGTGTGGGTGTTCCTGTTTCGCACCTATGCCGGCTTTGCCCAGCAGGTCGGCGGTCTGGCCCCCGCTGCGGCGCGCTACGCGGGTTTCTCCTCGCGCAAGGCGCTGTGGGTGGCGCTGCTCACCTCCGGCGGCATGGCCGGGCTGGCCGGTGCGCTCGAAGTGGCCGGCCCCATCGGCCAGCTCACCCCCTACGTGCCAGCCGGCTACGGCTTCGCGGCCATCATCGTCGCCTTCGTCGGCCGGCTGCACCCGGTGGGCATCGTGTTCTCGGCCATCCTGATGAGCATGTTCTACATCGGTGGTGAGCTGGCGCAGTCGCGCCTGGGCCTGCCCAAGTCCATCACCGGCGTGTTCCAGGGGCTGCTGCTGTTCGCCCTGCTGGCCTGCGACACCCTCATCGCCTACCGGATTCGATTCACCCCCGCCGCGCTGCGCGCGACCCCCTCCAGTGGGCGGCACCAGCCGCCCGGCCAAGCCGGTTCTGCGCTGCCCGTGGATGGGACGCGTCCGACATCGGAAACCACGGAAGGTGCACGCTGATGGAACCCACTGCACTCCTCATCGCCGCCTCGCTCAACGCCGGCACCGTGCTGGCCATTGCCTCGCTGGGCCTGCTGATCAACGAAAAGGCGGGCATCGTCAACCTGGGGGCCGAGGGCATGATGCTCTGCGCCGCCCTGGCCGGCTTCGCCACCGTGGTGCACACCGGCAGCACCGCCGCCGGCTTTGCCGCCGGCATGGCCGCCGGGGCGCTGCTGGCCGCCGTCTTCGGTCTGCTGGTGATCTGGCTCAACACCAACCAGTACGCCACCGGGCTGGCGCTATCGCTGTTCGGCGGCGGCTTCTCGGCCTTTGCCGGCACCGCCTACGTGCAGGAAAAGCTGCCCGAGCAGAGCCAGTTCGCCATTCCGCTGCTGGCCGACATTCCCTTCCTCGGCAACGCGCTGTTCAAGCACCACCCCATGGTCTATGTCTGCGTGGGGCTGGTGTTCGGTCTCATCTGGTTCCTCTACCGCACGCGCGCCGGTCTGGTGCTGCGCAGCGTGGGCGAGAGCCCCGAATCCGCGCACGCGCTGGGCTACCCGGTGCGCCGCATCCGCCTGCTGGCGGTGGTGGCCGGCGGGGCGCTGTGCGGGCTGGCCGGGGCCTATGTGTCCACCGTCTACACCCCGCTGTGGGTGGAGGGCATGATCGCCGGCAAGGGCTGGATCGCCCTGGCCCTGACCACCTTTGCCACCTGGCGCCCGGCACGCGTTTTGCTTGGGACCTATCTGTTTGGTGGCGTGACCATGCTGCAGTTTCATCTGCAGGGCATGGGCGTCAATGTCCCCAGCCAGTTCCTGACCATGATGCCCTACGTCGCCACCATCGTGGTGCTGGTGCTGATCTCGCGCAACCCGACCTGGATCCGGGTGAACATGCCGGCCTCCATCGGCAAGCCGTTCTACCCCGGCTCCTGAGCGTTCATAATCGTCTTTTGCCTTTTTCCATCCCCGCTCTCTCAACCCCCCAAGAGGTTTCCATGACCGACCTGAACAAGCGTTCCCTGATCAAGCTGGCAGCCCTGACGGCTGTGGCCAGCGCGGCCCTGATCGGCTGCGGCAAGAAGGAAGAGCCGGCACCCGCGCCCGCTCCGGCGGCGGCGCCCGCCGAGGCGCCCAAGGCCGAGCCGCTGAAAATCGCGTTCGCCTACGTCGGTCCCGTCGGTGACGGCGGCTGGACCTTTGCCCACGACAACGGGCGCAAGGCCATTGAAGCCGAGTTTGGCGACAAGGTGGTGACCAGCTTCGTCGAGAGCGTGCCCGAGAGCGCCGACGCCGAGCGGGTGATCCGCGACATGGCCAGCCAGGGCAACCAGCTGATTTTCGGCACCACCTTCGGCTACATGGAGCCCATGCTCAAGGTCGCCGCCGACTTCAAAAACGTCAAGTTCGAGCACGCCACCGGCTACAAGCAGGCCGAGAACATGCGCACCTACGACAGCCGCACCTACGAAGGCGCCTACATGGCCGGTGTGATCGCGGGTTCCATGACCAAGACCAACACCCTGGGCGTGGTGGCGTCGATCCCAATCCCCGAGGTGATCCGCAACATCAACAGCTTCACGCTGGGCGCCCAGTCGGTCAACCCGAAGATCAAGACCAAGGTGGTCTGGGTCAACGGCTGGTTCGATCCGCCGAAGGAAACCGAAGCCGCCACCTCGCTGCTCAACGGTGGCGCCGACATCCTGTTCCAGAACACCGATTCGTCGGCCGTGCTGCAAACCGCCGAGAAAGCCGGCAAGCGCGCCTTCGGCTGGGATTCCGACATGACCGCCTACGGCCCCAAGGCCCACCTCGGCTCGGCTGTGATCAACTGGGGCCCGTACTACATCAAGGCCGTCAAGGACGTGATGGAAGGCACCTGGCAAGGCAACAGCGGCGTGTGGTGGGGCCATAAAGAAGGCGCCATCGACATGGTGTCCATCGCCGACGACGTGCCCGCTGAAGTCAAGGCCAAGATCGACACCATCAAGGCCGGCCTGAAGGATGGCAGCTTCCACCCCTGGACCGGCCCCATCGTCGGCCAGGACGGTAAAGAAGTGCTGGCCGCTGGCGCCAAGGCCGATGACGCCTTCCTGGGCGGCATCAAGTTCTACGTCAAGGGCGTGGAAGGCAAAGTGCCGAACTGAGTTCACCCCCCGCGCCGCTTCGCGTCACCCCCCTGACAGGGGGGCGATGCCAGTGGCCCGGCAAAGCCGGTTCCACGGCATCCTGGAGCGAAGACCCGCGCGCCGGAAACATCTCAGCGCCGCTGCTCCTGCAGCGGCGTTTTTGCTTGGGAGCTCACATGATTGAATCACAACTCTGGCATCCGGTGATCGCGGGCATGCACTTGCGCGAGGCGCCGGTGGCGGTGTCGCTGCTGGGGCAGGACCTGGTGCTGTGGCGCGAGCATGGGCATGAAGGCCAGGCCGGGGTGGTGCACGCCTGGGCCGACCGTTGCCCGCACCGGGGCGCAAGGCTGTCGCTGGGCCGGGTGCTGATGCATCTGCACGGCGCGCGGCTGGAGTGCCCCTACCACGGCTGGCAGTTTGCGGGCGATGCCGCTGCCGTGCAGGGCCACCAGGGTGCGCCGGTGACGGTGGGGCGCTGTGTGCATGTACCGGCGGCGCCGGCGTTTGAGCCACCCGCCGCGCACTGCGCCCAGGTGTTCGAGGCGCAGGAGCGCCACGGCCTGGTCTGGGTGCGGCTGGAGCGGCCCGACCTGTCGCAGCTGCCCGCCGCGCTGGCGCAGCCACCGGCCTTCGAGCCGTGGAGCGACCCGCTGTGGCGTCAGCTGATCTGCGGCCCTTACACCGTGAACACCAGCGCGCCGCGGCTGGTGGAGAACTTCCTCGACCTGAGCCACTTCGGCTTTGTGCACGAGGGCTGGCTGGGCGCGCGTGCCCATGCGCAGGTGGACACCGGCCGGGTGGAGGAGGGCGCCGATGGCGTGCACGCCCACGACTGCAAGGCCTGGCAGCCCCATGGCTATGCCGGTGCCGAAGGCGGCGGCTGGGTGGCCTACCGCTACACCGTGCCGCACCCGTTTGCCGCCATCCTGCGCAAGGACGCGGCCGAGGGCGACCCGGTGAGCAACGCCATTGCGCTGTTCATCCGCCCTGACGGCCCCGAGGCCTGTACCGCCTGGTTTGCCATGGCCACGCTGGGCGACCTGAGCGACGACGAGGACCTGCGCGCCTTTCAGGACGCGGTGTTCGCCCAGGACCAGCCGATTGTCGAATCGCAAACCCCCAAGCGCCTGCCCATCGGCAAGGACGGCGCGATACCGGAGGTGCACGGCCCGGCCGACCGCATGTCCAGCGCCTACCGCCGTTACCTCGCCCGCCTGGGCATCACGCTCGGGGTATCCTGACTCCCCCCCGCGCCGCTGGGCGGCTGGCCCCCTCCGTGGCGCGCCTGCTGCGCTTCGAGAGGGGACGGCACCGGTGGCCCGGCAGAGCCGGTTCCACGGTACCCCTGGACCAGAAAGACCCTTGACATGAACGCCATCGAACTCGCCCGCGCCATCCCCAAGGCCGAACTGCACATCCACATCGAAGGTTCGCTCGAACCCGAGCTGATCTTTGCGCTGGCGCAGCGCAACGGCGTGGCGCTGGCCTACCCCAGCGTGCAGGCGCTGCGCGCGGCCTATGCCTTCACCGACCTGCAGAGCTTCCTGGACATTTATTACGCCGGCGCCAGCGTGCTGCTGACCGCACAGGACTTTCACGACATGGCCTGGGCGTATTTCCTGCGCGCCAAGGCCGACAACGTCGTCCACAGCGAAATCTTCTTCGACCCGCAGACCCACACCGCCCGCGGTGTGCCCATGGCGGCGGTGATCGAGGGCCTCTCCGGTGCTTGCAAGCGCGCGCAAGCCGAGCTGGGCATCTCCTCGGCGCTCATCCTGTGCTTCCTGCGCCACCTCAGTGAAGCAGACGCCTTCGCCACCCTGGAGGCTGCGCTGCCATACCGCGAACACTTCATCGGCGTGGGGCTCGATTCAAGCGAACTCGGCCACCCGCCGGAGAAGTTCGAGCGCGTGTTCGCGCGCTGCCGGGAGTTGGGCCTGCAGCTGGTGGCCCACGCGGGCGAAGAGGGGCCGGCCGAGTACATGTGGCAGGCCATCGACCAACTGCAGGTGCAGCGCATCGACCACGGCGTGGCCGCGCTGCAAGACCCGCTGCTCATGGCCGAGCTGGCCCACACCCGCCTGCCGCTGACGGTATGCCCGCTGTCCAACCTCAAGCTCTGCGTGGTCAAAGACCTGCGCCAGCACCCGCTCAAGACCCTGCTCGATGCCGGCCTGTGCGTCACCGTCAACTCCGACGACCCGGCCTATTTCGGCGGCTACCTGAACACCAACTTCGAGCAGACGGTGCAGGCGCTGGACTTGAGCCGTGAGGACGTGATCCAGCTCGCGCGCAACAGCTTCGAGGCCAGCTTCATCAGCGCCGAGCGGCGGGCCGATTGTCTGGCGCAGCTGCGGGCGGTGGTCAACGCCGCCTGAGCGGACGCTGCACAGGCGACTGCGGGTGCGCGGTCGATGCCGGACAATTTCGGTCTGACATCCGCCCCACGATCACACCCCGAGGTTTCGCCTTGCCATTGCCCGTGCCCCAGCCCCGCACACCCATGCACACCCGCCGCGTCGAATACCGCGGCTTCGAACGCGACGACGGTCTTTGGGACATCGAGGGCGAGCTGCTCGACACCAAGCCGCATGCCTTCGAGATCGAGGGCGAAGGCGAGTGGGCGCCGAACGAGCCGATCCACCACATGAGCATCCGGGTGACGGTGGACAACACCATGGTCATCCGCGCGGTCGAGGTCAGCATGGACGCGCACCCGCACGACCCCTGCCCGCAGGCCATGCCGCCCATGCAGGGCCTGGTGGGCCAGACGCTGGGCAAGGGCTGGCGCAAGACCATCGAACGCCACCTGGGCGGCACGGTGGGTTGCACCCACCTGCGCGAACTGCTGTTCAACCTGGCCACCGCTGCGTTCCAGACCCGCTCGGCCTCGTTTGCACCGCCGCCCGACGGCCGCCCGCCCATGCACCTGGGCCAGTGCAAGGCCTGGGCCTTCGACGGCCCGGTGGTCGAAAAGGTCTACCCCATGTTCTTCCGCTGGCAGCCGCCCGCCCAAGCCTGACCGGCCCGCGCAGCCATGGCCATCGACATCCACAACGAGGTGGTGCACACCGCGCCGCTGCCCTCGGCCACCGTCATGCTGCTGCGCGATGCGCCCGCGGGCCTGCAGGTGCTGCTCATGCGCCGGCACGCCGCCTCGGGCGTGCTCGGCGGTGTGCATGTGTTCCCCGGTGGCAAGCTCGACCCCGAGGATCTGGCCCACCCCTCGCCCGGCGTGCCAGCGGCCCTGCTCGCCGCGCTGGCCGAGCCGGCGCTGGACGCGGCCACCGCAGCGGCGCTCTACCGGGCCGCCGTGCGCGAAACCTGGGAAGAGTGCGGCCTGCGGCTCGACGTGGCCAGCCTCTGGCCCTGGTCGCGCTGGATCACGCCGCGCCAGCCCTCGGTGAGCCACAAACGCTTTGACACCCGCTTCTTCGTCGCCGCCGCTCCGCCAGGCCAGCACGCCCGGCACGACGACCACGAGGCCACCGAAGTGGCCTGGCTCACCCCGCGCGAGAGCCTGCAACGCTACTGGGCCGGCGAGATCGACCTCGCGCCGCCGCAGATCATGAGCCTGGCCGAGCTGGCGCGGCTGGCCGACGTGCAGCAGGCGCTGGCACTGGCCCGCAGCCGGCCGCCCGCCCTCATCGAGCCGGAACCCTTCGACGAAAACGGCTGCCGCGTCATCTGCTACCCCGGCGACCCGTGCCACAGCCGGCGCCAGCCGGTGTGGCCCGGCCCCACCCGCCTGACCCACCGCAACCGCCGGTTTGAACCCGAGGGCGGGCTGGCCGCGCTGCTGGGCTGAGCCGCCGCCCGGGCCGCCCGGGAGCGAACCCGCAGAAGAGGACTCTCAGGCGGGCACTTGCGGGCGCGAACCCACATGCGGGAACTCGCGGGCCGTCCATGGCCTCCACCGGCCAACACCGGAGACCCGTCATGTCGATGCGCATTGTCTTGAGCCTGCTCGCCCTGTTGACCGCCACCCCCGGCTTCGCCCAGCCCACCCCCGCGCTGCGCACCGAAGTCGTCGCCAGCGGGCTGCAAAACCCCTGGGGCGTGGCCTTCATCGACGGTGGGCGTTTCCTGGTCACCGAGCGGCCCGGCCGCCTGCGGGTGATCGGCGCCGACGGCCGGGTGGGCGCACCGGTGGCTGGTGTGCCGGCGGTGGAGGCTGCCGGGCAGGGCGGCCTGCTCGACGTGGCCACCGACCGCGACTTTGCCCGCAACCGGCACATTTACCTCTGCTACTCAGAGCCCGGCCCCGGCGGCAACAGCACCGCACTGGCGCGAGCCCGGCTCTCGCCAGACGCCACCCGGCTCGAAGACGTGCAGGTCCTCTTCAGCCAGCAGCCCAAGGTCAGCAGCCGGCTGCACTTTGGCTGCCGCATCGCCGAGGCGGCCGACGGCACCCTGTTCCTCACCCTGGGCGACCGCTACCACCGCATGGCCGACGCGCAGACGCTGGACAACCACCACGGCAAGGTGGTGCGCATCCGCAAAGACGGCAGCGTGCCGCCCGACAACCCCTTTGCGCGCCAGGCCGGTGCCCGGCCCGAGATCTGGAGCCTCGGCCACCGCAACCTGCAGGGCGCCGCCATCGGCCCCGACGGCCGCCTGTGGACCAGTGAGCACGGCCCGCAGGGCGGCGACGAAATCAACCGCCCCGAGCCGGGCAAAAATCACGGCTGGCCGGTCATCACCCATGGCGAGAACTACGGCGGCGGCACCATTGGCGAAGGCCTCACCGCCAAGGCCGGCATGGAGCAACCGCTGCACCAGTGGACCCCGTCCATCGCCCCGGCGGGCATGACCTTCGTGACCACCGACCGCTACGGCGCCAGCTTCAAGGGCAACCTGCTGGTGGCCTCGCTCAAATTCCGCTACCTCTCGCGCCTGGTGCTCGACGGCCCCCGGGTGGTGCGCGAAGACAGGCTGCTGACCGACATCGGCGAACGCCTGCGCGACGTGGCCGAGGCGCCCGACGGCACCCTCTACCTGCTCACCGACGACCGCGACGGCCAGCTGCTGCGCATCGTGCCGCTGCGCTGACCCGGTCCTTCGTCGGCTTGCTGAGCAACCGCCACGGCGAAGACGTCTGGGGTGAGCACCAGGGCTTGCAGCAGAGCGGTTGCGGTGCTTCGCTGCGCTTGGGCACCGCCTTCTGCTTTCGATCAAAGCACCGCTTCCAGCCCCTTGCGCTCCAGGATGTCCAGCAGCTTCTGCGACGGCCCGCTGGGGCGCTTCTCGCCCACCTCCCACTTGCGCACAGTAGACGTGCTGGTGTTCAGCACGCTGGCCAGCACGGCCTGACTCAAGTGCAATCGCTCGCGCAGCGCCTTGACCTTTTCGGCGTCAAAGTCCCGCACCGGCTCCAGGCACAGCGCTTCGTATTTCTGCATCTTGCGCTTGTCGATGAATCCCAGGCGATGCAGATCGATGGCCGACTCGTGAACGGCTTCCAGGATGCGGCTCTTGGCCTTGGTGGTCATTGGCAAATCTCCTGCAAAGCGCCGTCGGCAACGGCTTCATCCAGTTGCGGGCCTGTTCGAGCCAGCAGGTCGGCGGCGAGGCTCTGCAAGCCTTCAAGTTCCTCGTCGCTGACGTTCGCCCGTTCGTTCTTCTCGAAGCCGAACACGAAAAACCAACGGTGGTCCTTATGGGTGGCGACCAGCGTGCGCACGCCGCCCCGCTTGCCGCGCCCGGCCAAACCAACGCGTTTCTTCACCACGCTGCCGCCGAGATCGGCGTCGATCAGGCCGGCCGCCATTTCCTGAACGGCCTTGCACAGGACGGCATCGGTGAGCTCCGTATTGCGCATCCATCGCTGGAAATGGCGCGTTTTGAATACCCGCGTCATCCGGTTTATTGTGCCACTGAGTGGCATAGATTGTTTGCCAGGCTGTGCCGCTCCCGGTGCAGCCGACCGGCGCATGGCTGCAGCGTGCCTTTCCACGAGACGGGCATCGCCAGCACCCAGGTCTCCCGTGGCGGTTGCCCTCGGTGACACCGGCCACGTGGACCACTGGAAGGAGAAGCCCCTTGAACGAGATCACCCGAGTGGATCACGGGGTCACCGCCCCCGCCAGCTGGCCCCGTCGCTGTGGGCGCGGCCGATGGCCACCAGCGTCTCCAGGATCGTGGGCAGGCGTTCGCGCCAGCGGCCTTTGCCTTTGAAGTGGGCGGCAATGGCTTGCATGTCGAGCGCGGCGGGTGTGGCGGCCAGCAGGTCGGCCACGGCCTTGATTTGTTCGGGCAGGGTATTGGGCCAGGGCTGGGCGGTGGCAGCGGCGCCGGCGGCTGGCCCGCCCGCCCGTTCGCCCTGAGCCTGTCGAAGGGCTTGGGCGCTGGCCTCGGCTTCGGTCTCCACCCCTTCCAGGCCCGCTTGCTCGCCCACCGGCCCGGCGCCGGGCGCAGCGCCCGCCGCCGCCCGGCGGGCCGGGTCTTGAAACTCGGGGCGCAGCCAGCGCACGGTGCCCGCCGCTTCTTCTGCGGCGCGCTGCGCGTTCAGCGCCACCAGCCGCTCCAGCAGGGTTTCGGTCCAGGCGGCGCGGGCGGCTTCGTCGCTCCACGGCACAGCGCCCAGGTCGCTCCAGCCGTAGGCCGCCAGCACGGCACTGTCCAGCTCTTCGTGCAGGCTGTGCAGCACGCTCACCAGGCCCTGCTCGTGCAGCAGTTTGTCTTTGGCGCCCAGCGGTTCGGCGCGGCGCAGTTTGTCGAGCACGTTGTACAGGCCGGTGAGGGTGACGGACGCATGCGCCGCCTGCCGCGCCTTGCGGTGGGCGTCGATCTGCTCGGCCAGGCTGCGGATGCGGTCGGCCAGTTCGGGGGTGAGGCCGGTGTCTTCGGCGGGGAAGGGGAAGGTTTCGAAGCAGCGGGATTTGTTGTAGCGCGGACGATCTTCGAGCGTGCCACCCACCGCCAGTGCCCAATCGACGTGAGTCTGGCTGGACAGCACGCCAAGGTGCAGCGCATCGGGGCTGGCGATGGCAATCAGCATGTTGTCCGGCAACACGCTGGCGTCGAGGAACTGGAAGGTGCGGTGTTTGCTGGTTTCGACGGTGGCGATGTAGCGGGGCAGGCCAACGAGCGCAAGACGAATTTCTCCACGGGTACGTCCGTGCAACCACCACGCATCACGAATGGCTGGATCACGATTCGCATCGCGTTCGGGCTTCACACGCTCCACCAGCCATTGGAAAACCGCCGGGTAGCGCTCGCGCAATTGCTCGGCGCTCAGGCCAAAGGCGTCGATGACCAGCAAGTCGCGCGGGGTGGCCATGAGGTCGCGGCCGTTGCGGTATTCGCGGATGAGGGGCGTTGTCGCTGGCGTGCCCCCACCCCCGCCCTCCCCCAGCGGGGGAGGGAGCAGGGCGGCGGCCTCTTCGCGGGTGACGATGAAGCCTGCGCCAAACAGCATCACACCACGGCTGGTCAAGCCCCCATTGGCTTGCAGCGCACGGGCACTCGCCACGTTCGCCCCCACGCGCAAATCGGCGTGCAGCAGGCCGCGCTGTTCGTGCAGGGTCACGTTCACTTCGCCGTCGCCGCTGGCTTGCTCGTCGCGCACGGTGAGCAGGCGCCCGGGCAGGGCTTCGACAGGCTCAGCCCGAACGGAACCCGTCTCGGCCCGCGCGGCGGGGCATTCGCCCACGCTCATGGCAATGCGCACGGCGGCGCCCTGGGCACTGTCCACCCAGGGGTGGTCGGGCACGGCAAAGGCCAGGGTGAGCGGGTTTCTGGGTGCGTTCAGGTGCGTTTCGATCACCCGGCGGTTGAAGGTCTGGCGCAGGCTGTTGGTGGTGATGAAGCCAAAGCGCCGGGCCGAGCCGGCGCGCACCTGGGCCGCCGCGTGGTGCCACCAGTACATGACGAAGTCGGCGCTTTCGGGCACGTCTTTCCAGGTGCTGCGCAGGGCCTGGGCATAGCCGTCGCCCAGCGCGGCGCGCATGGCGCTGGCGCCGATGAACGGCGGATTCCCCACAATGAAATCCGCCACCGGCCACGCGGCAGGGCGCGGGTTCACATAGCGCCACTGCACCACCTGCGCGGTTTCGTCGGGCACGTCCTCCCCGGTCACCGGGTGGGGTTTGAAGGTCACCCCGTCCCAGCGGGTGATGGTTTGGCCCTGCGCGTCCAGCGCGGGCTCGGCGCGGTCGTAGGCCAGCACGGCGTCGCGGTTTTCGATGTTGCCGTAGTCGTGCACCACCGGCTCGGCCACGCTGGCCAGCCCCCGGGTGCGCACATGCCACTGCAGCCAGCCGATCCACAGCACCAGCTCGGCCAGGGCGGCGGCGCGGGCGTTGAGCTCGATGCCGCGCAGCTGCTGCAGGGTGACGGTTTCGCCTTCCAGGCCCAGGGCGTCCTGGGTTTCGCCAAAGGCTTCGAGCTGGTTGAGCACTTCGCCTTCGAGGCGTTTGAGGTGCTCCAGCGTCACATACAAAAAGTTGCCGCTGCCGCAGGCCGGGTCCAGCACGCGGGTGGTGCACAGCTGGTGGTGAAAGCGGCGCAGTTCGGCGCGGGCTTCCTGCAGCTTGGCTTCGCGGCGGGCCTGGTTTCTGGGGCCGTCCAGTTCGTCGGCTTCGCGGGCGAGCACCAGGGCGGCGGCCTGGGCGTTGGCCCAGTCGGCGCGCAGGGGCTCCACCACGGTGGGCAACACCAGCCGCTCCACATAGGCGCGGGGGGTGTAGTGGGCGCCCAGGGCGTGGCGTTCGGCGGGGTCCAGCGCGCGCTCCAGCAGGGTGCCGAAGATGGCGGGCTCCACCTCTTGCCAGTTGGCGCTGGCGGCGCGCAGCAGGCCGTCGATGTGGGCGGTGGTCAGCGGCAGCACATAGCCGTCGGCCCCGGCGCCTTTGAACAGTTTGCCGTTGAAGCGCAGCACGTCCTGGGCAATGGCGGCGTTGAAGCCGCCGGCGTCCATGCCGGCCCAGAACACCTTGAGCATTTGCACCAGGGTGGCCGGCTGTTCGCGGTGGGTTTTGAGCAGGTGCACAAAGCTGCCTTGCGCCAGGCTGCCCACCTTGGGCAGCAGGCCCACGTCTTCGGCAAACATGGAAAACAGGCAGCGGGTGAGGAAGGCGGCCACCGCCTGCGGCGCATGGCCTGCGGCCTCCAGGCTTTTGGCCAGCTCGGCCAGCTCGGCGGCCACCTGGCGGGTGACTTTGGCACTGATGCGCGAGGGGTCCAGGCCCAGCGGGTTGACCCACAGGGCCTTGAGCCGGGCGCGGATGGCGGGGTCGGCCAGTTGATCGAGCCGGATGCGGTGGCTGCGCGGGTCGGGAAACGGGGTGTAGGTGGCGCCGCTGCGGCTGAATTCGGCATACAGCTCGATGACGTGGCCCACGTCGACCACCACCACAAAGGGCGGGCGCCCTTCGGCGGCGGGCAGGGCGCGGGCATAGGCTTCGGCCTGGGCGCGGGCCTTGAGCAGGGCGTCGTCAAAGGCTTTGCTGCTGGGGGCGGCGGCCTGCGTTGGCGGGCTGGCCAGGGTGGTGGCGGCGGTTTTGCCGAGTTTGAGCTTTTTGCTCTCCCACACGAAATGACCCCGGCGGTAGCAGTCGATGCGGCCGGCGCTGGTGGAGCCGTCGCCGTGGGTGAAGGTGATGGGGCGCTCGAACATGTAGTCTTGCTCGGGCGTGGCGTGCGGGCGCGGCACGCCCAGCAGCTCGCACAGGTCGATGACGAAACTCTGCGCGGTGGCGAGTTCGGACGCGGTGACACCCCGCCACTTGGCAATGAAGGCGTGGGCGGCGGCGTCGGTGGCGGCGGACGTGTCGGCGGCAGCGGTGACAGCGCTGGCAGCGACGGCGGCGGTGGTGGTGGGGTTCCCTGGGCTTGGATGCATACCGGGAATCATAGGGTTGACGGTCGTGGGGCGTCGGGCCTGGGCGCGCTCTGAACACGAAGATTCCCCCGATGGACGCCATGGTGTGCCCTTGGTAGGCTGCTCACCCGTTCAAACCATCATCATCAGGAGTGCAGACCATGGGTTTTTCCGTTCACATCGACGCCTGGCCGCACGGCGCGGCCATCCCGGCCCGCTTCGCCTTCGGCCAGCCGGGCACGGCAGACAGCCCGTTTGCCCCCAGCGACAACATCAGCCCCGCCATCGGCTGGGCCAACGCGCCGGCGGGCACCCGGTCCTTCGCCCTCATCTGCCACGACACCGACGTGCCCTCGTCCGGCGAGGACGTGAACCAGGCGGGCAGGCAGGTGCCAGCCAGTCTGCCGCGGGTGGACTTTTTTCACTGGGTGCTGGTGGACATTCCGGCCGGTGTGTCGGGGCTGGACGAAGGGGCGGGCGGGCGCGGCATCACCGCGCGCGGCAAGCCGGTGGGCGCCACCGCCGGTGGCGTGACCGGCCGCAACGACTACACCGGCTGGTTTGCCGGCGACCCCGACATGGGCGGCACCTACGGCGGCTACGACGGCCCCTGCCCGCCGTGGAACGACAGCATCGTGCACCACTACCATTTCACGGTGTACGCGCTCGACGTGCCCACCCTCGGCCTGCAGGGCGCGTTCAGCGGCCCGGACGCGCTGGCCGCGATGCAGGGCCATGTGCTGGCCCAGGCGTCGCACATGGGCACTTACTCGATGAATCCGGCGGTCAAGGCCTGAGCACCTGAACCGCTGCGCCGCCGGGCGTGGGCCACCAGGGCTGGCCCCGCCCGGTGTGTGTTGAACGGCAGAACCCCATGGATGACACCCGCCGCCTGTATTCCGACCTTTCGTGGCTTTGGCCCCTGTGGGGCGATGCCCACGAAGAGTATGCGCACTACTGCCATTGCGTCACCCGCCTGATTCGACGGCATGCGAAGCGGCCTGTCAGCAGCTTGCTCAACGTGGGCTGTGGTGGCGGCAAAAATGCACTGAACCTCAAAAAGGTCTTCAGCGTCACCGGCGTGGATCTCAGCCCTGCCATGTTGGCGCAGGCCAGGCAACTCCACCCGGAAGGCGAGTTCGTACAGGGTGACATGCGCTCGTACCAGCTGGGGCGCAGCTTCGACGCCGTGCTGATGGACGATGCCATTTCACACATGAACTGCCGGGCAGACTTCACGGCGGCTTTTCGCACGGCCTATGCACACCTGAACCCGGGAGGTGTTCTGGTGGTGACGCCCGACGTCACCGCCGAGACGTTCGAACAAAACAAAACCACCACCACGACGGCCGGTCGCGATGGCGTCGATGTCGTTTTTGTGGAGAACGTCTACGACCCCGACCCATCGGACGAGCAGTACGAAACGACGATCGTCTACCTCATCCGGGAGGGCGGTCGGCTGCGGGTGGAGACCGATCGCTGGACGATGGGCATTTTTTCACTGGCAACCTGGCGGCGCGTTCTTCGGGAGACGGGCTTCGAGGTGCATGAAGAACCTTACGGGTTGGGCGGCGAGTCGTACACCGTCTTTGCGTGTGTGAAGGCACTGTAGACGCGGGTGCCGCCATGGCGCCGCGCAGCTGCAGCCACGCCTGGCTGCTGGTGAGGGGGTGCCTTGCTGCGGCAGGGGAGGGGGAGGGCGCGAAGCGGCGCGGGGGTGTTGGCGTCACCGCGTCATGAGGCGCCGGGCGCCGTGGCTGGCGGCGTCGACCAGCGCCACCAGCAACAGCATGGCACCCAGGATGGTGGCGGTCTTGCCCATTTGGAACAGGCCCATGTGGAAGGCCAGCAGCTGGCCCAGGCCGCCCGCGCCCACCACGCCCAGCACGGCGGCGGCACGGATGTTGTTTTCCCAGCGGTAGAGGGTGTAGCTCAGCAGTTGCGGCAGCACCTGCGGCAGCGTGGCATAAAGGAACACCCGGCCGTTGCCCACGCCGTGTGCCCGCAGCGCGGCGCCGGGGCCGGGGGGCGCGTTTTCGATGGCTTCGGCAAACAGCCGGCCGAGCACGCCGGCGGTGTGCAGCGCCAGCGCCAGGGTGCCCGCCAGCGGCCCCAGGCCGGCCGAGATGAGCAGCAGCGCGGCCCAGACCAGCTCGGGGATGCTGCGCAGCGCATTGAGTAGCAGCCGGGTGAGTGCGCGGGCGCGGGCGGCGTCGCCCTCGTGCAGGCGGCTGGCCGGCAGCGCCAGCGCCAGGCCGGCCACCGCCGCCAGGGCGGTGCCCAGGGCCGACATGGCCAGCGTCTCCCAGGCGCCGATGGCCACCTTGTGCAGGAACTCGGGCGAGGTCTCGGGCGGGAAGAATTCGGCCACGAAGCGGCCCATGCTGCGCAGCGCGTCCAGCGAGAGGAACTGGGCCCACTGCAGGTCCAGGCTCCAGAAGCTGGCCACCACCAGCAGCGCGATGGCGGCGGTGAACCAGCAGGCCTTGCAGCGCGCATCGAACAGCGGCGGCGGCAGCCGGTAGGGCGGGTTGGCAGCGCGGGGTTTTGGAAGGCTCATGCTGCGTGGGCGGCGTGCGCGGTGGGGTCAGACGCGAAGCAGTGCAGGGGCCGGCGCAGCGGGCTCATCCGAGTGCCTTGCGAAGCCAGGCACTGAGCTTGTCGGCCAGGGCCACCAGGGCGATGAACACCAGCAGCATGCTGGCCACCTCGCCGCCATTGAACATTTTCATGGAGTTGTCCAGCTGCTGGCCCAGGCCACCGGCGCCCACAAAGCCCAGCACCACCGACGAGCGGATGGCGCATTCCCAGCGGTAGACGGTGTAGCTGGTGAGTTCGGCGGCGTTGGTGGGCAGCAGGCCGTAGAGGAAGGCCTGCAGGCGCGAGCTGCCGTTGCGCAGCAGGGTTTCGGTGGCGTGGGTTTCGCCGCTTTCCAGAATTTCGCCGTACACCTTGCCCAGCATGCCGCCGTAGGTGAGGGCAATGGCCAGCACGCCGGCGGTGGGCCCCAGCCCGACCACCCGCACAAACACCAGCGCCCACACCAGTTCGGGAATGCTGCGCAGCACGATGAGCAGCCAGCGCACCGCCTGCCGCAGCCAGAACGGCCCGCGCGCCATGCGGCCCGACAGGGCCGAGACGGAGAGCACGCGGGTGTTGACGAGGGTCAGTGGAATGGCCACCAGCAGCGCCAGCGTGACGCCGGCCGTGGCCATGGCCACGGTGCGCCAGGTCTCGCGTGCCACCATCTGCAAAAACTCGCCGTCATAGGCCAGCGGCCAGAAGCTGCCCAGGAACTGGCCGGTGACCTTCAGGTTGTCGGGCTCCAGCAGCACCCAGGGCCTGAATTCGGTGGCCACGCCCAGCGGCCACAGCAGCACCGCGATGGCCAGCACCCCAAACAGGCGGCCCTGCCAGGCCGGGTCGCGTGTGGGGGCTTGGCGCACACGAGGCTCAGACATGGCGCCATGCCTTCATCGGGCAGCAGCCGCAGAACCGTCTTTCGACGAGCTCAGGCCGGGCTGCTGGCTGCGCCCCCTGGGGGCTGACGCGAAGCGGCGCGGGGGGACGCATGTTCACCGGCAATGCATGACGACGGGTTGCGGGCCGCTGCTGTCGACCGGTGGAGCCGCCGGCACCTCACCGCGCAGCTCGTGCTCAAACCGGTCGTACAGCGCCGCCAGCCGCTCGCGGGTCACGTCAGCGGCGGGCAGGTCAAAGGCCAGCTGGCCATCGCGCAGGCCGACGATGCGCGGGAAGTGGGCCAGCGCCACGTCCACCTGGTGCAGCGTGGCCACCAGGGTGGCGCCGCGCTCGCGCGCGGTGGCCACCAGGGTGCCGATGGCCTGGCACGAGCGGGTGGGGTCCAGGGCCGACAGCGGTTCGTCGATCAGCCAGAGCGAGGCCGGCGAGAGCAGCGCGCGCGCCAGCCCCACCCGCTGGCGTTCGCCGCCCGAGAGGCGGTCGACCCGTTCGAACAACTTGTCGGCCAGGTCGAAACGGTCCAGCGCATCGAAGGCGGCCGGGATGTCGGCCGGGTAGAACAGCGAGCGCACGCTTTGCCACAGCCCCATGGCCGGCAGGCGGCCGGCCAGCACGGCGGTGACCACCCGCTGGCGCGGCGGCAGCGGCGGCACCTGCGGCGCCAGGAACAGGCGGCCGCGCAGGCGCTGCAGTTCGCGCCGCGGCAGCTGCCAGGGCGCCTGGCCGTCCACCTGCAACACCCCGGCCGAGGGCGGCAGTGCGCAGGCCAGCACCTGCAGCAGGGTGGTTTTGCCGGCGCCGCTGGGGCCGATCACCGCCAGTTGTTCGCCAGCGCCGATGCGCAGCGACAGCGCGCGGATGGCCGGCACAGCCCCGCTGCGGGCGGCCGGGTGGCGGGCCGACAGTGCCTGCAGGTCGAGCTTCACGCTGCGCGCCTGGCCAGCATCAGAGCAGGCCGGCGCTGCGGGCGGCGGCTTCCAGGCCCTTGTAGTTCTCGGGCTGGGTGGCGATATAGCGGGTGGCGCGGTTGAGCTTGAGGATTTCGGCGTGCTCGGGCTTGGCCGGGTCCAGCGCCAGCAGGGCGGCCTTCACCTTGTCCTGCAGGGCCTTGGGCATGTCGGCATGCACCGACCAGTTGTAGTTGAAGTAACCCGGCGTGGTGTAGAACACGTCGACCGCCTTGGTGTCGACCTTGTTTTCGCTGACGAATTTCTTCCACACCGTGATGTCCAGCGCGGCGGCGTCCACCTTGCCGCTGACCACCGAAGCGATGGTCGCGTCGTGCGCGCCGCTGTAGGCGATGCGGCGGAAGTCTTTCTCGGGGTTGATGTTGGCGGCCAGCAGGAAGCTGCGCGGCATCAGGTGGCCGCTGGTGGAGCTTTGCGAGCCAAAACTCACCTGCTTGCCCTTCATGTCGGCCAGGGTCTTGATGCCCGAGTCGGTCTTGGCGATGAACACCGACTGGAACCTGGTGTCCTCCTCGCGCTGGGCCAGCGGCACGATCTTGCCGCCCGAGCGGATGTTGGCCTGCACATGGGTGAAACCGCCAAACCAGACCACGTCCACCTTCTTGTTCACCAGCGCTTCCACAGCGGCCGGGTAGTCGTTGACTGGGGTGAACTCGACCTTCATGCCCAGCGCCTTTTCCAGGTAGCTGGCCAGCGGGGTGAACTTGCGGATCTGTTCGGTGGCGGCTTCTTCGGGGATGGTGGTCACCCGCAGCACCGGCTGCGCATGGGCGAGCGGGGCGAGGGTGGCGGCGGCGAGTACGGCGCAGGTCAAGAGTGCGCGGCGGGTGTGGAGGACGTTCATGGGGGTATCCGGTCAAGGGGGATAAGGGAGCCGTATTACAACCCAAGGCGCAAGCCCTGCCGGCCGCCATGGGCGGGGATCGGCGGTTTCGGTGGACTACCTGCGCGGCGCCCTGGGCGAACTGCAGCAGCGCCAACGCAGCGTGACCATGCCCAGTGGAGCGATGCGCGGGGCTGGTTCAGCGTGTTCTGGTCGCCAGCGGCCTGACGCCGCCTGAAGTCGCCTGCAGCCGCCGCCTCAGCGCCCCAGGGTGGGCGAGGCCCACTGCTTGAGCTGGCGCTCGTCGCTCGCCGCCTCGGCCTCGATGCTGTCTTTGGGCAGCTGCTGGAGGCATTTCGCGTAGGCCGCCGGGTCCAGCTTCTCGGCCACCGCCGGTTCGGCCACCACTTGCGGCGACCGGCCGTCCCACACAAAGCGGTTGCCGTGGCGCGGCGGGTCGGGCTCGCAGTCGTTCTGGTACAGCGGTGGTGCTTCGGCCGTCCAGGCGTCGAAGACGATGGTCTTTTCGAACACCAGCGGCTGGCCGGTGGGGGTGGGCGGCAGCGGTGGCATCCGCGTCACCGCCTGCCGGGCGCGCCGTTCCACCGCATCCGAAGTGGACCACAGCGTGTCCAGCCGGGCCAGGCGGCCGTTGGGCGCAATCTCGATGCGAAAGCGCACCGTGCCCTGCTCAGGGCCTTCGTGGGCGGTGCCCATCAGGCTGCGCAAGTGCTGCCCCCAGTGGTAGCGGTAGCGCTTGCTGTTCTTGAGCTTGTAGGTCGCGGCCAGCGCCCATTCTTCGGCCGTGGGTGCGGGCGGTGCCTCCATGTAGGCGCCGCCGGTGGGCGGCTGCGCAACCGGCGGTGGGGTGGCCAGCGGCGGCGCGGGCGGGGGTGGCGGGGTTTCGGCGGGTGCAGGCGGCACCACCAGGGTGATCACCTCGTCCGCGGGCGGGTCGGCCGGCCGCAGCCGGCCGGTGAAGCCGCCGATCAGCAGCGCAATGGCGGCCGCGTGCAGCAGCACCGCCCCAGCCACGGCCCAGCGCAGGCGCATGTCAGCCCCGTCCGCAGTGGCGGGCGCGGGGCACCGCGCGGGCCGTGCCGTTCCGGTGCCGCCGGGCAAGGCTCGCCCCCGTGGGGCGGTGTGGCAGGTTCATACGGTGGGGGGTGTATCGGTCCAGCGAAGCCTCGCATGGTACCCATGAGCGGGCCGGCAGCCTCACCCAGCGCTACAGCTACGACGCTGTGGACCGCTTGAGCCGCATCCAGTACCTGCAAGCCGCAGGCACCGCCAGCGAACAACTGCTCGAACGCATCGACTACCAATACGACGCCAAAGGCCAGCGAGTGGGCAAGAACACCCTCAACAACCACGGCAGCGGGCAGGGCGAGACACCCATGCAGGCGAGCTACGACGCAGCCAACCGCCTGCAAAGCATCACGCTCAAACCCAGCGCAGACGCCAGCAGCCACAAAACCTACTAAGGCAGCCGCTTAAGATGTGGCTCCAACCTGCCCACCGCGACGGTCGTTCGTCGCAAGCGACGCCCGCCACCGTGGACAAGTTTCCCTGGCCCTCAAACACAAAAATTCGGACAGCCCCCTGCGTCCTTGCGCAATTACAGAGTTTGAACCAACTCGGCCGCTTCTGCGGGCGTCACGAGTTGGAGTCTGTACCCGGCGCCGCGACGCAAAAACTGCATTCCCCAAGGCAGCCCATCGTGACCGACCGCTGGTGGCCGACGGCGGTCCCGTGGCAGCCTATGAGGATCGCGAGATATTCGTTTTGCGGCCTGAGCCGCCCAGCGGGCCGGATGGAAGTTTGCGTCGGGCTTCGAACTCCTTGCCTGGGCGCTGGTTGGCGGCGACCCACCCACGTGTGTCGCGCCCAAGGCGAGATTCGCCCTTCTCCGCACGACCTGCGTCGCTGGGAGCGTGCTTTTGCGTGAGCGGGTTGGTAATCTTGTACGGTTTTGACATGCGAGGCTCCTGAAGGCCGCCGGGAGTGGGCGCTGAGAATGGGTGCTGAGAATGGACGCCGAGACATGGACAACATGGACATCCGCCCTGTTCACACCGAAGCGGACCACAAGGCCACGCCCAAGGAAGTCGCCGCCTTGATGGAGACCGATCCTGAACGGGGCACTCCAGAGGGCGACCGCCTGGACATTCGTGGCGTTTTCCTAACCCGCCACGCTGCGAAAACCGGCAAAGATGTCGTTGCGTTCGGGGGTGAAGTAGTTGCGGTACTGGCGGTGCACCATGCGCGGGTCGGTGGCGGCGCTGGCGCCCTTGAGCACTGGCCGGCCGTCGAACCAGGGTTGCGAGTGGTCGCGGTAGGGGTGTGGCTCGAAGCTGGGGAAGGGGGCAAAGGGGCTGGCGGTCCATTCCCATACCTGGCCCCAGTCGAAGCCCGGTTGTGCGCTGGCGGCCACCCATTCGGCCTCGGTGGGCAGGCGCCGCCCGGCCCAGGCACACCAGGCCTGCGCCTCAAAAAAGTTCAGGTGGCAGGCGGGTGCGCCCGGCGCCACTGGCTGCCAGCGGCCCCAGCGCTGCTGTTCCCAGCCGTGCGCGCTGTGGCGCAGGTGGCGCGGCATCTGCGCGCCGCTGGCGTGGCGCCAGGCCCGGCCGTCCGCGCTCCAGAAACGCGGCTGGGCATAGCTGCCGCTGGCGATGAAGGGCAGGAACTGCGCCCAGCTGACCGGCCGCGCGTCGATGCGAAAGCCTTCCACCGCCTTGAGCTGCGGGCCCAGCTCGTTGTCAAACGCGAAGCCGGGGCCGCTGTGGCCCAGGGTGATCACGCCCGCGGGCACGGCGATCTCGGCCGGCCGCAGGGGGCCGGGGGCGTCCAGCCGTGCGGTGGTGGGGGCGTCCTGCGGGTCGAAGCCCAGGGTCTGCGCCCTGTAGACGGCGGCTTCAGCGTGCATGTCTTCGTGCACCAGCGCCAGGCGGAAGAAGTACAGACCGGCATCGGTCTCGGCCGCCTGCTCCAGCAGGGCCAGGGTGTCGGCCAGGCTGGCGGCCAGGTCGGCGCGGGTGGCGGGCGCGTCGGGCAGGGGCAGCTGCCAGCGGTGGTGGTGCGGCACCCGGCTGGAGTGGTAGAGCGCTTCAGGGTCTACCCCGCGGGCGGCCTGGCGGGCGGGCCGGCGCGGCGCGTCGGGGTCGGCCTGCAGGCCCCGGTGGCGTTGCGGGTTGCGCGCGATCCACCAGTCGGCAAACCAGCCGATGTGGCCCAGCTCCCACAGCGGCGGGTTCAGCTCGGGCAGCGGGGGCACGGCCAGCGCGGGGCCAAGCGCCGCCTCATGAGCGGCAAACAGCGCCAGCGTGCGCGCGCGGCTGCGCTGCAGGGCCTGCGCCAGTTCGGCCTTGCCCAGGCAGCGCCGGGCCGCTTCGTTGACAATGGTTTCCGTCATGCCGCCACCGAAAGCCCTTCCGTCCTTGTGCCTGGTCACGCCGGCGCTGGCCGACGCCAACAACGGCAACTGGCAGACCGCGCGCCGCTGGGCGCGCCTGCTCGCGGGCCATTATGCGGTGCGCCTGGCCCGCCACTGGCCCGATGGCCCCACGGCCGATAACGGCACCGATCTGCTGCTGGCGCTGCACGCGCGCCGCTCGGCGGACAGCGTGGCCGCCTGGGCGCAGGCGCATCCGCAGCGGCCGCTGGTGCTGGTGCTGACCGGCACCGACCTGTACCGCGACATCGCCACCGACGCCGCCGCACAGCGCTCGCTGCAACGGGCTACCCGGCTGATCGGGCTGCAGGACCAGGGGCCGCTGCAACTGCCCGAGGCCCTGCGCGCCAAGTGCCGGGTGGTGCTGCAGTCGTGCACCCGGCGCCAGACCCTGCCCAAGACCGCCGCCCGCCTGCGGGTGGTGGTGGTCGGCCACCTGCGCGACGAGAAGGCGCCGCAGACCGTTTTTGAGGCGGCGCGGCGGCTGCGGCCCGACGAGGGCATCGTCATCGACCACATCGGCCGCGAGCTGGACCCCGCGCTGGGCGAGCAGGCGCGCGCCACCGCAGCCGCCTGCCCGCACTACCGCTGGCTCGGTGGCCTGCCGCACGAGGCGGCGCGCCGCCGCATCCAGCGCGCGCACCTGCTGCTGCACCCCAGCCGCCTGGAAGGCGGCGCCCACGTGATCATGGAAGCCGTGCAGTCGGGCACCCCGGTGCTGGCCTCGCGCATCCCGGGCAATGTGGGCATGCTGGGGGCCGATTACAGCGGCTACTTCCCGCTCGATGATGTGGCGGCGCTGGTGCAGCGCCTGCGCGAGGCCCGCGCCGGCCAGCAAAGCCCCGATGGCGGCGCACTCGCCCGCCTGCACGCACAATGCCGGCTGCGCGCGCCCCTGTTTGCGCCAGCGGCCGAACAGCGCGCACTCATCCATGCCCTGGCGGGCCTGCTGTAAGACCGGCCCGCACCGGCCCCCACACAGCCGCCCCCTCACGGAGAACCCCATGAACGCACCGACCACGCCCGCCCAGACCCAGCCCCGCCTGACCAGCCTCTCGCACGGTGGCGGCTGCGGCTGCAAGATCGCGCCCGGCGTGCTGTCCGACATCCTCAAGGGCACGGCGGCCATGCCCATTCCGAAGGAGCTGCTGGTCGGCATCGAGACCGCAGACGACGCGGCGGTCTACCAGCTCAACGACGAGCAGGCGCTGATCGCCACCACCGATTTCTTCATGCCCATCGTCGACGACCCGCGCGACTTTGGCCGCATCGCGGCCACCAATGCCATCAGCGACGTCTATGCCATGGGCGGCACCCCCATCATGGCGCTGGCCCTGGTGGGCATGCCCATCAACGTGCTGTCGACCGAGACCATCGGCCAGATCCTCGAAGGCGGCCAGAGCGTGTGCCGCGAGGCGGGCATCCCGATTGCGGGCGGCCACACCATCGACTCGGTCGAACCCATCTACGGCCTGGTGGCGCTGGGCCTGGTGCACCCCAAGCGGGTCAAGCGCAACGCCGATGCGCAGGTGGGCGACCGCCTGATCCTGGGCAAGCCACTGGGGGTGGGCGTGCTCTCGGCCGCGCTGAAGAAAGACGCGCTGAGCGCCGACGGCTATGCGCAGATGATTGCCAACACCACGAAGCTCAACACCCCCGGCCCCGAGCTGGCGGCCATCGACGGGGTGCATGCGCTGACCGATGTGACCGGCTTCGGCCTGGCCGGCCACGCGCTGGAAATGGCGCGGGGGTCGAACACCACGGTTCGCTTGGACATGGCGCGTGTGCCCCTGCTGCCGGGCGTGCGCGAGCTGGCGGCGCAAGGCATGGTGACCGGCGCCAGCGGCCGCAACTGGGCCGCGTATGGCGCCGAAGTGCGGCTGGCCGACAGCGTGCAGGCGGTGGACCGGGCGCTGCTGAGCGACCCGCAAACCAGCGGCGGCCTGCTGGTGGCCTGCGCGCCCGAAGCGGTCGAGCCGGTGCTGGCGGTGTTCCGGCGCCACGGCTTTGCCGCGGCGGCCGATGTGGGTGAGATCGTGGCCGGCGGTAGCGACGGCATTCGCCTGCAAGTGGTGTGAGGCTGGAGGCGCTCGAACTCAAGATCCCGCCGCCGGTGGTGGGCCTGCTGCTGGGTGGCGCTGCCTGGTGGCTCGCCCCGCTGGGGCCGGCCATCGCCTGGCCCGATGCACTGCGGCTGGGCCTGGCCGGTGGACTGGCGCTCGCCGGTCTGGCGCTGGATTTTTCCGGGCTTGTGGCCTTCGTCCGCCGGCACACCACCATCAGCCCGCTGAGCCCGCACAAGAGCCGCGCGCTGGTCACCAGCGGTGTCTACCGCTTCACCCGCAACCCCATGTACCTGGGCATGGCCTGCCTGCTCAGTGCCTGGGCGGTGTGGCTGGCGGCGGTGCTGCCGTGGCTGGCGCCGCTGGCTTTCGTGCTCTACATCACCCGTTTCCAGATCCGGCCCGAAGAGCGGGCGCTCAGCGCGCGCTTCGGCCCGGCCTATGCCGACTACACCCGGCGCGTGCGCCGCTGGCTCTGAAAGGGTTCGTCATGCTGCCCACCCCCCGCGTGCTGGTGTTCGACATCTTCGGCACCGTGGTCGACTGGCACGGTTCCATCGTGGCCGAGCTGAGCGCCCGCCACCCGCGGTTGGACGCCGACGCCTTCGCCCGGGCCTGGCGTGCGGGCTACCAGCCGGCCATGGAGGCGGTGCGCTCTGGTGGCCGTGGCTTCGTCAAGCTCGATGTGCTGCACCGCGAAATTCTCGACGGCATCCTGCCGCGCTTCGGCCTCGGGCACCTGGGCGAAGCCGAGCGGGCCGAGCTCAACCGCGTCTGGCACCGGCTGGCCCCCTGGCCCGACAGCGTGGCCGGGCTCACCCGGCTCAAGGCCCGCTTCACCATCGCGTCGCTGTCCAACGGCAACATCGGTCTGCTGACCGCCATGGCCAAGCGCGCCGGCCTGCCGTGGGACTGTGTGCTCTCGGCCGAGGTGTTTCGTGCCTACAAGCCCGACCCGCGCACCTACCTGGGCGTGGCCGAGGTGTTCGATGTGAGGCCGCAAGAGGTGATGCTGGTGGCCGCCCACCACGACGACCTGGCCGCCGCGCGGGCCAACGGCCTGCAGACCGCCTACATCGAGCGCCCGCTGGAATTCGGCGCCGCCCACCCCAAGGACGTGTCGCCCGACCCCGCCAACACCCTGCACGCAACCGACCTGCTGCACCTGGCCGGGCAACTGGGCTGCTGAACCCGCTGGCGGGTGGGGCGCGTGGCGGCAGCGGCGGTTCGGGTGAAAATATCAGTGTTTGCTGATAAAAAGATTCAACCCCCTTGGCCCACCCCATGAAAACCCTGCGCACCCTGACCCTGGCGGCCACCGCTGCCACCGGCCTGCTGCTGGCGCCCGCCGCCCATGCCGACAACAAGGCCCTCGTCATCGACGAAATGGCCGCCTACCTCGAATTCGTGGACTACGGCGGCGGTGTCATCTTTGCCGAGCAGATTCCCCAGGACGAGTGGCCGAAGATGCTGGTCATTGACGCGCGCGACGCTGGCCAGTTCGCCAAAGGCCACATCCCTGGCGCGATCCACATGGACTGGCGCCAGGTCCTCGCCCGGCGCGACGAGATTCCGAAGAACAAGCCGGTGCTGATCTACTGCAACACCGGCTCGCTCTCGGCACAGGCCGGTTTTGCGCTGCGCGTGGCCGGCTGGGAGAACGTGCGCATCCTGCAGGGCGGTATGGAAGAGTGGAAAGCCAAAGGCGGCTTCGATGCCGCCACCCGCGCCACCGCGCCCGCGAAGCACTGAACCCTGGTGGAGCAGCGCCGGCTGAGCGGGGCCGGGTGACCGGCATCCCCATTTGATGCGGGTCAAAACGCCAGCGCTGCAGCGGCATAGAGTGACCGGTGTTCTTCCATCCACCCAGGAGACGCCACCATGCCCGCACCCGACACTGTCCTGAAAACCCTGGCCGCCCTGGCGATGGCGGCGTGCGCCGCGATGGCGCTGGCCCAGCCCAAGACCACCGGCGGCGTGCTCACCGATGAAAAAGGCATGAGCCTTTACGTGTGGGACAACGACCTGACCGTGCCGGGCAAGAGCGCCTGCAACGGGCCCTGCGCCCTGACCTGGATGCCCCTGCTGGCCCGCCCGGGCGCCCAGCCGACGGGTGACTACACCCTGCTGGTGCGCGAGGACGGCCAGCCGCAGTGGGCCTACAAGGGCCGGCCGCTGTACCGGTTTGCCAACGACCACCAGCCCGGCGACCGCAAGGGCGACGGCGCCCGGGGCATCTGGCACCTGGTCAAGCCTTGATGGGGACGTGGTGATGGCTTACGTTGACTGAATGTTGTTACAAAGTCTCTAGATGCCCACATGTGCTGTTTGTATGTACAGCGTGCGACGAACGCCACAAGTGAGTGCTGGTATCCGATAACCGGTGAACAAACTGAGGCTTAGTGCATCACAATAAGCGTCGCGGTAAGTACAACATCCCTTGATTCGCTCTGTCGCACAGGAGACCATCATGAAGGCCACATACAAGCTCCTAGACCTCATCCGCTTCGCAGCAGCTGGCGGAATACTTGCGTCTGCTGCTTCTAACGTGGTCTTTAATCCCACGCAGTCTTGGAACATTGCAGCGGCAGTCGTCGGTGCAGTGCTCACTATTGCCCTGGTAAAGCACCGTCACATGATCTGATGCATGTGGGCGATTGACGGGAACATAACAGACATCACCACCCTTGTCGTCGCTGGTCTGTACGCCAGCGTAAGAACACTGACTCAGCGCGGTAAGCGCCCTGTGTTGAGGGGTTTGTGAGCGATCTGTCTTACGGTGCATCCATCTATCCGATGGTCTTGCTCTCTTGTGTTGTGTTCAGCAGTAGCGCACTGAACAGCCTTGCCCAGAGCAACAAGGTGTTGATGTCCTTGGCTGGACTCACGTCGCTCGTTGTAATCCTGAGGCGAAGTTTTGAATCAAAAAGTCAGACCCCTCTTGGAATGTCTCGGTTCTAAACTCGGTCAGCAGGTCTCAGACATAACCACGATGCCTTCCGTGCTCCACAAGAAGTCACGGATTTTCTCGACGCTGGTCATAGTGGCCGGGCTATAGCGGCGCTTGGCTTCCTTCTGCATGGCTGCACCTCGGCGCGTGTCAAGATAGTTGTCGCCTGAGTCATGCAGCTTTGAGCTGAATATGTTGAACGCTGGCAACAGAGGACTTGACCATGGCATCGCGTTCTGGATTGAGGGTCACCGCGGCGAT
>Ga0075157_10000070_pt1 | contig 103718 bp, 89 predicted proteins | sample JI81BgreenDNA_FD_70967 | JGI IMG/M metagenome (GOLD analysis project Ga0075157, IMG submission 70967) | Wastewater effluent complex algal communities from Wisconsin, to seasonally profile nutrient transformation and Carbon sequestration -... | ecosystem: Engineered > WWTP > Effluent > Algae...
CAGTGCGATCAGCGTGTCTTTCTCGGCTCCGGTCATTTGCATTCCTCTATCTGCGCGCTTCGGATGGGTGAAGCACAACCCCTCGCTCAAGCCGACCTTCGGCGGCTTAGCTCAAACGTTGGGCATTCAAGGAGAAAATGTGAGCGATTGGGACTTTCTTCACGATATGCACAATGAGGGCTATAGCCCTGAGCAAATAGCAGATGCGGCCGCCTGTGGATACAACCCCTGGGAGTGGCAGCCTGCCTTTGACAACGAGTTACCACAAACCAGCTTCCCTGTTGATCCTGAGCTAATCATGATCTTCGAGAGTTTGGTTAATAACGCCATGTCCTATCGCCAGATTACAGGGCGCTATCTGCAAATATGGGGTGAGCTTGGCGAGTTATACGCTGAAATAACGTATGGCATTAAACGCCATAAACCGCACACCAGCGGCTCAGATGGCAGATTGGGCAATGACTTCATTGAGATAAAAACTATTTCCCCGGAAAAAGCAGGGGAGCAAGTTCAAGTCAAGCGCGCCGGGAATTTCAACAAACTACTGATAGTAAAAATCAGCAAAGAGTTCGAGTTTGATGCTCGTTTAATCGCACGCAAGAAGCTATCAAAAGGCGAAGGCACACATGCAAAGATTTCGTGGTCCACCCTTGAGGCACCAGAGAAATAGGTTGTCGTGATAATCATGCCCAACAATTCACTCCAGCCGACCGTTTCGCCTCCGCTTCGCTGCGGCAAAACGGCGGCTGAGTTTCGGCGTTAGACCGTAGTTGGTGCTGCTACTCCGAGACCTTATGGAGTCCTGAATATGACTTGGATTGTTGTTATTGCGTTGGTTGCTCTCGGACTCTACTTCGTCTTTTCACGCAAACCCAAAAGCAATGAAGTCGTGTTCCGGATCGAAACCACATCGAGCGCGAAACCACAGACAATTGCCACCTCTGAGAATATTGAGGAGGAAAAAGATAACTGGGAACATTTCGACTTTTATTCCGCCAGAATGCATCCGGCTGCCGGCAAATACCGAATTAGCTATGAGGACCAACGCGGCCTAAATACTGAACGGAACATTCAGGTTAAGCGGGTACATGAGAATTCCGGGCAGTACGCTGTAGATGCTCACTGTTTCCTCCGTAACGCGCACCGATCATTCATCAATGAACGCATTAAAAAGGCAGTCAATCTTGACACTGGGGAAATCGTTGATAACCTCGCACGCGATGCAATCGCACAGTACAACGATTCTGGAGAAGGCCGTGCCCTTGCTGCCATAGATAAGGAATGGATGGGGGTCGCCGTGCTTAACTTTGTGTGTCGGGCGGACGGTCAGATGCGTAAGCCCGAACGTCAGATTGTCGCTGAATATCTCAAACGGCGTTGTCCCGCCCTTTCACTAGATGACGCTGATTTGGATACAGCAATTCAATCACTTGGTCAGCCTGACCATAGGGAATTCAAGCGTATCGTTCGTGATCTAAAAACAGCTGGAGAACGCGAGCAATTGCTCGACCTTCTTGACTGTGCCAATCGAATAGTCTCAACACAGAAAACGGTCGCCCCAATGGAGAAAGCAGCTCTTGAAATTCTGTCTGAGGCGGTATCGTGATACAGCGGTCTAACACTGCGCTCAACCGCGCTCCCTTCGGTCGCTGGACTCGCCAAAGCTGCGCTTTGGCGAGCCGGTTAGGGAAATCCTGCAAAACCTCGATGGCGACCTGATAGACGTCCTTAGCTCTACGTTGGGCATTACTTCATTCATGCCAGAATTCCTAATCAAGTACCGAGACGGAAGCGGCGAGGTGACCGAGCGCCGTATTTCTGATCTACGCCTGGAGAGTGCCAGCACTTACGATGCCTTTTGTCATCTTCGAAAGTCTCGCCGACCCTTTCGCATGGATCGAATCGTCCATGCCCTTGACCCGGATACAGGCGAGGTACTAAATCCATACACTCTATTGCCGGATGCCGACTCGTCCACGCTGGAGGCCTTAACGTGGCGAGCGCTGCCCGCTATCAAAGCGCTGAAGTTCTTTACGTTGTCCACACGCGGCTTCTCAAAGCGGGAGAAAGATCGGGTCGCAGACTTCGTGCGCGAGGTCGCCGATGTAAGAAGCTACGCGAAGGAAGAACAGGAGAATTGGCTCAACAAGCTATGGTGCGGGGACCTGGACGCTTACCGGGATGGCGACACGACGGAATACACAGAGACGCTCAAGGCCATCCCTCGCGAGTTTCTAGCGCGATGCCGCGACTATGCTTTACTGATTGCTCGGGGAAGTGGCCGCAAGCCAGTTGATCCGGCATGGTTGGAGCGCATTGAGACTGAATTCTGTGACGCCCCATACGTGAAGAAGCCGCAAGTCAGTGGAGAAGAAGGCATCGGCGTCGTGATCAATGTGACCATTCCCAACATGAGCGAAGGTAAGGAGTAATGCTCACGCCATGCCCAACCAATCATTCCACCGGACCTGCGCGAAAAGCCGCGCAGGTCCGGTGAATTCAGACGTTACCGTGAAAGCCCCATCCGGTAAGGACGTACAAATGCCTGCCGCCAAGCAGCATGGATTGAGAAACCGCTTGGCCCGACCCCAGGTATTGAGCGGTGGATCAATGCGCAGCGATGGCCGCTGGAGCGCTGGTGGTGGGCCACTTGCCGATGGCCTTGAGTTGCTTGATCCAGCGCGGCGCGTTCTTTTTGGCGCTCATGGCGGCGTAGTCGATGGCCTGATCGAGATAGGGCTGGCGGCGGCTGAGCAGGATGTAGATCAGCCGGATCATCTTGTGGGCCACGGCCACGATGGCCTTCTTGTGCGACTTGCGCACCATGAGGCTGCGGTACTTGGCGGCCAGCGTGCTCTTGGTCATGCGCGCGGCGTTGGCGCACTCGCACAGGATGAAGCGGATGGCGTTGTTGCCGTGGCGGGTACGGCCGGACTTGCGCTTGCCCGCACTCTCGTTGTTGCCGGGGCTCAAGGCGGCCCAGCAGGCCAGGCGCTCAGGGCTGCCGAAGCGGGCCATGTCGTCGCCGATCTCGATGAGGATCAGCGCAGCGGCGGTCTCGTCGATGCCGGGGATGGTCTGCAGCAGGCGGTGGGCCCAGGCGTAGGGCTGCATGGCGCGCATCAGGTAGGCGTCGATGTCGGCGAGTTGGCGCTGCAGGGCGTCGATGCTCTCGCTCAGGTGGCGCAGCACGAACAGATGGCGCTCACTGAGGTCGCCGTCCAGACTGGCGGCCAGTGCCTCGGTCTTGCGCTTGAGGGCGCAGCCACGCGCGTGGCTGAGCAGCACGGCCTCGGACTGACCCTCGATGAGCCCGCGCACCATGGCGCGGGCGGACACGCCGTGGATGTCGCTGACGACGGTGACCTGCCCCCTGTAGACGTACCAATCAAAAGTGGAAGTCCGGGTTCAAGGTTACTCGATGGGTTTTTGGGTTGATGGGGATTGAGCTGCATCGCCGCGCGCTGGCGATGCAGCTCGGCGAAGCGAGCCGGTGGTATGCGTCCCAGGCTTGGATGCGAAGCAAGTCGACGCTCCGCTCGTCAAGCGGGCTGAAGGTAACGGTCGGCCCGGCAAGCATCGCAGCCATAAGAAGCGGAGCGCAGGCAACGCATGTGGTACGCGACTGGTACCTTGGAGAGACGAACGCGTTGAGGTCAGCAACGAAGATCCTCAAAGCAAGGGCGCTCGCCCTGTCATCAGCGAACGGTGATGCCAACATGCACGCGCATCGCCACGTCAAACGCCGGAAACCCAGCACTTGACAAAACGTACCGATTGACGTACGTTTTGCGACTCAGGAGCTCATGATGCAAACACTCTCCGCCAGCGAAGCACGTGCCAACCTCTACCGCCTCATGGATCAGGCAGCCCAGTCGCATCAGCCCATCACCATTGCAGGCAAACGCCATGACGCTGTTCTCTTGGCGGCAGAAGACTGGCAAGCCATTCAGGAAACGCTTTATCTGCTGTCGGTCCCTGGCATGCGCGAGTCGATCAAAGAAGGAATGGCCGAGCCCGTCGATGTGTGCTCGAAGGAGCTTGACTGGTGAGTTGGGAGGTCGTTTACACCAGGCACGCACTGAAGGACGCCCAGAAACTCGCCGCCAGCGGACTGAAGTCCAAAGCCATCGATCTCTTGACCATCATTCAAGACAATCCCTTTCAGAACCCGCCGCCATACGAGAAGCTGGTCGGTGATTTGGCCGGCGCATGTTCCCGCCGAATCAACATTCAGCATCGACTCGTTTACCAGGTGCTGCCAGAGCAACACACCGTCAAGGTTCTGCGCATGTGGTCGCACTATGAATGAGTCGTGCGGTTTGCGCCTTTCGCAACAGGGCTAAGCAGACAGGCTGCCGCCAGGGCCGGGCGTTTTCAGCCCGGCGCCGGGCGGCTCTCCACGAAGGCGCGCATGCCTTCCAACACGTTGCGCAGGCGCTCGAGTTCGCGCGAGCCGTCCAGCCGCGGCGACCACGCCGCCAGGCGCGAGACGCGCTGCAGGCGCGGCAGCAGCCGGCGCAAAAACGCCCGCAGGTCGGGCACCCGGGTGCGGGTTGAGGACGCATCGGCGTAGGCACTGAGCACCCCGGCCACCGCCTGTGGCCCCAGTGGCGCCAGGTAGCGCGCCAGCGACAACACCAGTTGCAGCGCGTCGTACATCTGCACCGTGGCCAGCGGCAGGCCGGGGCGCAGCCGTTCCTCAAAGTCCAGCCGGGCAAAGCGCGCGCCGTCCCAGGTGATGTTGCGGGTCTGCGCGCCGCCATGCCATTGGCCGCGCGCATGGAAGGCGGCCAGGTCGGCGGCGGCAGCCTGCATCAGCGGCAGGCGATCGGCCTCGGCCGTGTGGGCCAGCCAATGGTCCAGGGTGGTGCCCACGTCGCCGGTGACCAGGCGCTGGCCGTCAAACGCCAGCACCGGCGGCACCCGCTCGCCCGCAGCCAGCAGCTGGCACAGGCGCTCGTGTTCGTAGGCCAGCAGCGCAGCCCCGTTGGTCTGGCGGGTGGCCGACCATGGCACCGGCACGCCCACGAAATGGGCAAACAGCCAGATACCCAGCGACGTGCGCCAGCCGCGCAGCGGCCGGTCAGCGGTCTTGGTCCAGGTTTTGGGAGGCTGGGCGTCGGCGTTCAAAGCCTGCCGATTATGCGGAATCACCGGCCGTCGGGCGGCCCGCGCAGCAAAACCTCAGAAACGGTCGGCGTACTGTGCCAGCTCCCAGTGGCTGACCTGTTGCGCATACACGTCCCATTCGGCTTGCTTGAGCCGGAGAAACTGGTCGCAAAAAGCGCTGCCCACTGCCTCGCGCAAGGGGGTATCGCGGTGCAGCGCGGCGCAGGCCTCGTGCAGGTCGCGCGGCAGCCGGGGCGGCATGGGCTGGCCGGCGGCGTGGCGCTGGTAGAGGTCGGCATCCACGGCCTCGGGGGGTGGCAGTTCGCGGTCGATGCCGTCCAGCCCGGCGGCGAGCACCGCCGCCAGCGCGATGTAGACGTTGCAGGCCGCATCGGGCAGGCGCCATTCCAGGCGGCCGGCCACGGTGCGCAGCAGGCAGGTGCGGTTGTTCTCGCCCACCGCCTTCCACACCGGCGACCAGGTGGTGCCCGAGGCGCTCTCGCTCACCGCCAGCCGCTTGTAGCTGTTGACCGTGGGCGCACACAGCGCGGCCAGCGCATCGGCATGGTCGAGCAGCCCGGCCGCAAAGCGCAGCCCCTGCGCACTCAAGCCCATGGGACCGGCGGCATCGGCCATCACCGCCTGGCCGGCGGCGTCGCTCAGGCTCAGGTGAAAGTGCAAACCGCTGCCCGGCGCCTGCGCCAGCGGCTTGGGCATGGCGGAAAACACCACCCCGTGCCGGGCGGCCACCGCCTGCGCGGTGAGTTTGAACAGCTGGTAGCGGTCGGCTGCTGCCAGCGCCTCGTCATGCCGGTAGTTGATTTCGTACTGGCCGGTCGCGTCCTCGTGGTCCATCTGCTGCAGCTCAAAGCCGAGCGCGCCCAGGTGGCGCCGCATGTCGTCCAGAAAGCCGTGGTTGCGCACGATGGCCTGCAGGTCATAGGACGGTTTGTCCAGCCGGTCCTGCGCGTCGGCCGCCTGCCAGTGGCCGTCACCGCCGCGGCGCAGCAGGAAGAACTCGGGCTCGATGCCCACCTGCAGCGTCCAGCCGCGTTCGCGCAAGCGCGCCACCTGGCGTTGCAGCACCTGGCGAGGGCAGGTGTCCAGCGGCTGACCGCCCACGAAGCCGTCGCACACCGCATGCGCCACGCCCGGCAGCCAGGGCAAGGGCCGCAGGCTCTCGGGTACCACGCGCCCGTGGTACTCGCTGCGCGGGCCCATGCGCGGCAGCCCGGTGCCCCAGATGCTGGGCCCGGCAAAACCGGCCCCGGTGGCCACCGCGTCGGGCAGGGCACCGAGCGGCAGCAGCTTGCCTTTGGGCACGCCGTGCAGGTCGGTGAAGGTGGCCATCACCGTGTGGATGCCCTGCTCGTGCAGGGCGGCCATGCGTTGCTCCAGGCTGGGCAGATCCATACGGGCTCCAGACACAAAAAAGCCGGGCAAGCCCGGCGGGTGGACGCTGGCGGATCAGGCCAAGGCTTCGGCCAGCGCCGCGTCCAGTATGCCCAGCCCCTCGGCAAACACGCTGTCTTCGATGGTCAGCGGGAAGAGGAAGCGGATGACGTTGCCGTACACGCCGCACGTCAGCAGCAGCAGGCCGCGCTTGAGCGCCGCGGCCTGGATGCGCTTGGTCAGATCGGCGTCGGGTGCGCCAGCCGCGTTGACGAACTCGGCCGCCACCATGGCGCCCAGGCCGCGCACGTCGCCGATGCGCGGCTGCCGGGCCTGGTGGGCTTTGAGGTACGCCACCAGCCGGTCGCCCAGCACCTGCGCGCGCTCGGGCAGGCGCTCTTCCTGCATCACGTCCAGCACCGCATGCGACGCGGCGATGGCCAGCGGGTTGCCGGCGTAGGTGCCGCCCAGGCCGCCCGGCGCGGGGCCTTCCATGATCGCGGCCTTGCCGCTGACGGCCGACAGCGTGGTGCCCCCCGCCATGCTCTTGGCCATGGTGATCAGGTCGGGCTTGGCGCCGTAGTGCTCCATGGCAAACATCTTGCCGGTGCGGGCAAAACCGGTCTGCACCTCGTCGGCGATGAGCAAAATGCCGTGCTGGTCGCACAGCTGGCGCAGCCACAGCACGGCGGCCTGCTGGATGGGGTTGAAACCCCCCTCGCCCTGCACCGGCTCGAAGATGATGGCCGCCACCCGCGAGGGCTCGATGTCGCACTTGAACAGCTGCTCCATGGCCTTCTTCGTCTCGTCCAGCGAGGCGCAGTGGCAGGGGAAGGGCACGTGGTAAATCTCGGGCGGGAACGGCCCGAAGCCGGCCTTGTAGGGCTGCACCTTGCCGGTGAGCGACACCGCAAACAGGCTGCGGCCATGGAAAGCCGCGCCGAAGGCGATGACCCCGCTGCGGCCGGTGGACGAGCGCGCGATCTTGATCGCGTTCTCCACCGCTTCGGCCCCGGTGGAGAAGAACGCCGTCTTGGCCGGGCCGTCGATCGGCACGATGGCGTTGATGCGCTCGGCCAGCTGCACATACTCGGTGTAGGGCACCACCTGGTAGCAACTGTGGGTAAAGCGCTGCAACTGCGCCGCAATCGCCGCCTGCACCTTGGGGTGCACATGGCCGGTGTTGAGCACCGCAATGCCGCCAGCGAAATCGATGAAGCGCCGCCCCTCGATGTCCCAGAACTCGGCGTTTTGCGCACGCTCGATGAAAAAGTCGCCCATCACCCCCACACCGCGCGGCGTGGCCGCTAGCCGGCGCGCATGCCAGGCGGCATTGGTGTGATCGGTCTTGAGGTCGTTCATGGCGTTCATCAACATCTCCAAAAAAAGCGCACAGGCGGCGCGAAGTGTCTGCTCCAGAGGCGCCGCAGAACCGGCTTTGCCGGGCTGCCAGCGCCGTCCCCCCGCCCAGCGGCGCAGCCGCGCCAGAGAGGGGGGAAGCCGCGTCAGCGGTGCAGGGGGGAGTCGATCCGTATCCAGGTGGTTTTCATCTCGGTGTACTTGTCAAAAGCGTGCAGCGACTTGTCGCGCCCCACCCCGCTTTGCTTGAAGCCGCCAAAGGGCACGGTGATGTCGTCTTCGTCGTACTGGTTCACATGCACCGTGCCAGCGCGCAGCGCGCGCGCCACGCCGTGCGCCTTGTTGATGTCGCGCGTCCACACCGCCGCCTGCAGGCCGTACACGTTGGCGTTGGCCTGCTGCACCACGTCGGCCGCGTCGGTGAACGAGAGCACCGACAGCACCGGGCCGAAGATTTCTTCGCGCGCGATCGTCATGCTGTTGGTCACGCCGTCAAAAATGGTCGGCTGCACATAGCAGCCACCGGCCACCGGCGCCACCCGCTCGCCACCGGCGAGCAGCTTCGCGCCCTCGCGCTGGCCCGCCTCGATGTAGCGCAACACGGTGGACAGCTGCACCTCGTCGACGATGGCGCCCATCACCGTGTTCTTGTCCAGCGGGTTGCCCGGCTGGTAGGCCGGCACCCTGGCCAGCGCCTTTTCCAGGAAAGCGTCCTTGATCGAGGCCTCGACGAACAGGCGCGAGGGCGCGTTGCAGCTCTCGCCCTGGTTGAAGAAGATGCTGCCCACCGCAGCGTCCACCGCGCGGTCGAGGTCCGGGCAGTCGGCAAACACGATGTTGGGCGACTTGCCGCCCAGCTCGGTCCAGGCGCGCTTGAGGTTGCTCTGCCCGGCCATCACATGGATCTGCTTGCCCACCCGGGTGCTGCCGGTGAACGCAATGCAGTCCACGTCCATGTGCAGCGCCAGCGGGCTGCCCGCCTCGGCGCCGTAGCCGGGCACCACGTTGAACACGCCCGGCGGAATGCCCGCCTCCAGCGCCAGCTCGGCCAGCTTCAGGGCCGTCAGCGGGCTTTTCTCCGACGGTTTGAGCACCACCGAGTTGCCGGCGGCCAGGGCCGGGGCGATCTTCCACGCGGCCATGATCATCGGGTAGTTCCAGGGCACGATGACGCCAACCACGCCCACCGGCTCGCGGGTGATCAGGGCCAGTGCGGTGTCGGGCGTGGGCGCGATCTCGTCGTAGATCTTGTCCACCGCCTCGCCATACCAGCGGATGCAGTTGGCCGCGCTGTTCACGTCGACGCCCTTGGCGTACTTCACCGGCTTGCCCATGTCCAGCGTTTCGGTCAGCGCCAGCAGGTCGCCGTGGGCCTGGATCAGCTCGGCAAACTTGATCAGGATGCGCTTGCGCACCGCCGGCGCCTTGCCGGCCCAGCGCCGGTCTTCAAAGGCGGCGCGGGCGGCGGCCACGGCGGCATCGATGTCGGCCGCGCCGCAGCGCGCCACCGGGGTCAGCAGGCGCCCGTCCACGGGCGAGAGGCAGTCAAAGGTCTGGCCGTCGCGGGCGGCCACGTGCTCGCCGTTGATGAAGGCGCGGCCGTCGAACGTCAGGGCGGCAGGATCGGTCATGGGCGGGATTCTCCACATTGAATTGGCTCCATGCTACGCCGGAAAACGGTGGAGGGACCGATCCACTTGGCGATGGCCGCAGACGTCCAGTCGGCACCCGGGGGGCGTGGGCGCGACCACGGCCCTCGCGGGCCCTCAGCGCAACGGCTGCGCCTCGGCGCGTGCGGCGGCCGCCATTTCGCGTTCGCGGCGGCGGGTGGAGCGGGCGACCCACACGCTGTAGCCCACGATGACGATGGTCACGGTAACGATCAGCAGGGTGGCCGCAGCGTAGATGGTGGGGTTGATGCCGCGCCGCGCGTAGCTGAAGATCACCTGCGGCAGGGTGGAGACGCCGGGGCCGGAGAGGAATTCGGAGATCACCACGTCGTCGAAAGACAGGGTGAACGACAGCAGGAAGGCGGCCAGGATGGCCTGGAAGATGTTGGGCAGGGTGACCAGGAAGAACACCTGGTGCGGGCGGGCGCCCAGGTCCATGGCGGCTTCCTCGATGCGCCGGTCCATCTCCAGCAGGCGGCTCTGGATGACCACCATGGCATAGGCCATGCCCAGCAGGGTGTGGCCCAGGATGATGGTCAGCATGCCGCGCTCGGGCCAGCCAAACACGTTCTGTGCGCCCACCATCAGCAGCAGCAGCGACAGACCGATCACCACCTCGGGCATCACCAGCGGTGCGTTGACCATGCCCGAGAAGATGGTGCGGCCCAGAAACTGGCGGTAGCGCACCAGCACAAAAGCGGCAAAAGTGCCCAGCACGGCCGACAGCACGCCGGTGACCGAGGCCACCTTCACCGACAGCCAGAAGCCTTCGACGATCTTGGTGTCGCGGGTGAGCGCTTCGTACCAGCGCAAGGAAAAGCCGGTGAAGTTGGCGTCCTGCCGGGTGCTGTTGAAGCTGAACACGATCATGAACAGCAGCGGCAGGTACAGGAACAGGAACACCAGCGCCATCCAGGCCTTGCCAAAGTGCTTTTCGAGCAGCCGTTTCATGGTCAGTCCTTCAGAAGACACAGGGGCGAATCGGGGAAATCCATCCAGCGGTGCGGTGGAGCCGGCTGGGAGCCTGCGCGGCAGAAGGCATCGAAGCGAGGCGGCGCAGGGGGCTCATTTTTCTTTCGCGGTGTAGTGGTAGTACACCGCCAGCGGCAACACGATCAAGGCAATCATCACCACTGCCAGCGCCGAGGCGCGCGGCCAGTTGTTGCTGGTGAACATCTCGTCCCAGACCACGCGACCGATCATGATGTTTTCCGGCCCGCCCAGCAGCGAGGGGATCACGAACTCGCCCAGCGCGGGAATGAACACCAGCATGAAGCCAGCGACGATGCCCGCCTTGGACAGCGGGACCGTGATCAGCCAAAAAGCCTTGAACGGTGTGGTGCCCAGGTCGTAAGCGGCTTCGAGCAGGCGAAAGTCCATTTTCACCAGCGTGGCGTACAGGGGCAGCACCATGAAGGGCAGGTACACATAGGTCATGCCCACCAGCATCGAGACGTTGGTGTAGAGCATCAGGATGGGCTGGTCGATGATGCCCAGCGCCAGCAGCAGCTTGTTGACCACCCCCTGGTCACCCAGGATGCCCTTCCACGCATACACCCGCAGCAGGAACGAGGTCCAGAACGGCAGCATCACCATCATCAGCAGCGCCGGGCGCACCGCCGCTGGCGAGCGCGCGATGAAATAGGCAAAGGGGTAGCCGATGAACAGACACAGCAAGGCGGTGAGCAGCGCATACCAGATGGAGCGCAGGTAAGCCTCGATGTACAGGGTCTTGAACAGCGTGCCGCCTTCGCCGTCGCGGAAGATTTCCCAGTAGTTTTCGTATTTCAGCGACAAAATGCCCGTCTCGGGGTCCCACAGCGCCTTGAACGGATGGATGCTCTCGCCCTGGTCCACAAAGCTGATGTACAGCAGGATGAGGAAGGGCAGAAAGAAAAAGACGAACAGCCAGACGTAGGGCACGCCAATGACAAAGCGCTTGCCCGGGACTGGAAGGGATGAAGAAGCCATGAACGACTCCCGAAACGGTTGAGTGAGGTGACTGGGTCAGGATGCGGTGGAACCGGCTTCGCCGGGCCACTCGCATCGCCCCCCTCTGGGGGGTGACGCCGAAGGCGGCGCGGGGGGCGTTGTTCTGAGGGATTGAAGTCAATCCCTCAGAACAACGGCGTCCAAATCATCCCACCAGAAAAACACCTCGTCCTCCCAGGTGATGTCCAGCATCTCATGGCGCGACCCGTTGGGCTCGGTGATCTTGACCTTGGTGCCCTGCGGCGTCACCACGATGTAGGTGTTGTAAGAGCCGAAGTAACCGATCTCCTTGACCCGGCCGGCAAACAGGTTGTGGTCCACATGGGCCGGGCGCTGCTTGGCGATGTCGATCTTCTCGGGCCGCACGGCCACGGCCACCGGCATGCCCGAGGCACCGCTGATGCCATGGCCCACCCGGATCTCGCCGATCGCGGTGTCCACCGCGCAGCGGTCGGGCTCGTCGAGCGTCAACTGGCCATTGAACAGGTTCACATTGCCGATGAAATCGGCGACAAACCGGTTGGCCGGGTATTCGTAAATCTGCTGCGGTGTGCCCACCTGCAGCACCCGGCCTTTGCTCATGATGGCGATGCGGCTGGCCATGGTCATGGCCTCTTCCTGGTCGTGGGTCACCATCACCACCGTCACCCCCACCTTCTCGATGATGTTGACCAGCTCGAACTGGGTCTGCTCGCGCAGCTTCTTGTCCAGCGCGCCCAGCGGCTCGTCGAGCAGCAGCAGCTGCGGCCGCTTGGCCAGGCTGCGCGCCAGCGCCACCCGCTGCTGCTGCCCGCCCGAGAGCTGGTGCGGCTTGCGCTGGGCATAGGGCGTGAGCTGCACCAGGGCCAGCATCTCGTCGGTGCGCTGCTGCACCTGGGCCTTGGGCAGGCCCTCGCGCTTGAGGCCAAAGGCCACGTTTTCCCAGATGTTCAGATGCGGAAACAGCGCATAACTCTGGAACATCATGTTGACCGGCCGTTCGTACGGCGGCATGTTGGCCACGTCCACACCACCGAGGCGGATGCGGCCGGAGGTGGGCTTTTCAAAACCCGCCAACATGCGCAACAGGGTCGACTTGCCGCAGCCGGAAGACCCCAGCAGCGCAAAAATCTCGCCTTTGCCGATCGACAGCGACACCTCGTCGACAGCCACCGCTTCATCAAAGCGCTTGACCAGCTTCTCGGTGACCAGATACCCCTCTTGTGCGCCAGGCTCGGTCATGCAAATCCTCCGGTGGATCAGAACATCCAAACAGAACTCACGCAAAGCCATCCCGGCGCCGTGCCGCAGACAGTACCCGTGTACGGCACGTCTTTGTCACAACGGCATGGCAGCTTTGCACAGGTGCGGCTGAAAAAAAAGGGCTGTTCAGACCCCGTGGTTGAACAGCCCGTTGGTCGGCCAGGTGCTCGCCGGGAGCGCTCGGGCTTACTTGCCCTTCTTGAAGGTGTTGTAAGCGTTGGACATGGCCTCACGCGCTTCGTTGGTGAAGCTGCTGGGCGGGATCATCTTGGCCATGTAGTCCGGCTCCACGAAGATCGTCTTGTTGCTGGCGATCTCAGGGTTGACCTTGTCCATGCCGGCCTTGTTGCCGGTGGGGTAGCCCATCTCGTTGGCCATCGCAGCGGCGTTTTCTGCGCGCAGGTAGAAGTCGATGAAGGCCATCGCGTTGTTCGGGTGCTTGGCATCCTTGGTCACCGCCATGGTGTCAAAGAAGATCAGCGCGCCGGTGGTCGGCAGCAGGGCTTCGATGACGTCCTTGGAACCGTTTTCCTTGGCCCGGGCAGCGGCCTGGTTGATGTCACCCGACCAGCCAATGGCCACACAGGCCTTGCCGCCGGCGATGTCGTCGATCATGGTCGAGCTGAACATGCGCACATCCTTGCGCACCTTGGCCAGCATGTCGGTGGCCGCCTTGTAGTCCGCCGGATCGTTGGAATAGGCGTCCTTGCCGATGTAGTGCAGCGCCACCGGCAGGATCTCGGTGGGCGAGTCCAGGTAGGCAATGCCACAGCTGCGCAGCTTGCTGGTGTATTCGGGCTTGAACACCAGATCCCAGGCGTTCTCGGGCATGGGCATGCCGCCCAGGGCTTTCTCGGCCTTGGTCTTGTTGATACCCACGGTGGTGAAGCCCCAGGCCCACGGCACCAGGTGCTGGTTGCCCGGATCGGCCTTGGTCAGCACCTGCATGATGGCCGGGTCCATGTTGGCCAGGTTGGGGATCTGGTCCTTCTTCAGCGGCTGCAGCAGACCCGCCTCGATCTGGCCCTTGGCAAACACGGTGCCCGGCACCACGATGTCGTAGCCGGTGTTGCCCGCCACCAGCTTGGCCTGCAGGGCTTCGTTGGTCTCGAAGGTGTCGTAGTTGACCTTGATGCCGGTTTCTTTCTCGAAGGCGGCAATCATGCCCTCGGGGATGTAGTCGGGCCAGTTGTAGATGTTCAGGGTTTTCTCGGCATCGAGCACCGGACCGGCGGGCTTGGCCGGCTCGGCAGGAGCGCTGGCCGCCGGCGCGGCGGCGGGAGGGGCTTCCTCCTTCTTGCCACAAGCGGTCAGAAGGACGGCGGAGATGGCCAGAGCCAGTATGGACTTCTTCATGATGAGGAACGCTCCTGTAAGGGGTGGGGAACCGGACCGGTCGGCCTGGGCAGCGGCCAACACGACATTGTTTGAACTAGCAATTTGCAGACCAGTGACAGCCCCGGCAAGGGGCGACGTGGGACTTTAGCAAAGAATCGGCCCGCTCCGCGGCCGGACCCGGCCAAACCATCAGCCCAGCAGCCCGCGGACGTGCAAATCGTCCAGCGTGGCGTCCAGGCAGCGGTGGATCAGCGCCATCAGTTCATCGACCTGCTCGCGGGTCATCGACAGCGGCGGTGCAATGATCATGCGGTCGCCCACGGCGCGCATGATCAGGCCGTTCCTGAAGCAGTGACCGCGGCAGATCATGCCCACCGCCAGATCGGGGTCGAACATCTGGCGCGTGGCCTTGTCCTTCACCAGCACCAGCCCGGCGACAAAACCGCAGGTCTCGGCATCGCCCACCAGCGGGTGCGCCTTCAGTTCGGCAAAGCGCTGGGCCAGGTAGGGGCCGGTGTCGTTCTTCACCCGCTCCACCAGGCCCTCGCGCTCCATCAGCTCCAGGTTGGCCAGCGCCACCGCGCAAGCCACCGGATGGCCGCTGTAGGTGTAGCCGTGGTTGAACTCGCCACCCTTGTCGATCAGCACCTGCGCCACCCGGTTGCCCACCATCACCCCGCCCAGCGGGATGTAGCCGCTGGTCACGCCCTTGGCGAAGGTGATCAGGTCGGGCTTCATGCCGAACTTTTCATAGGCAAACCAGTGACCCAGGCGGCCGAAGGCGCAAATGACCTCGTCCGAGATCAGCAAGATGCCGTATTGGTCGACGATGCGCTGGATCTCGGGCCAGTAGGTCTCGGGCGGGATGATCACCCCGCCGGCACCCTGCACCGGCTCGCCGATGAAGGCGGCCACCTTCTCGGGGCCAATTTCCAGGATCTTCTCTTCCAGCCAGCGGGCTGCGCGAATGCCGAAATCGGCGCGGCTCTCGCCGGGCAGCGCGTTCTCCCAGTAATGGGGCTGCTCGATGTGGGTGATATTGGGAATCGGCAAATCACCCTGCGCATGCATGCCGCTCATGCCGCCCAGCGAGGCGCCGGCCATGGTCGAGCCGTGGTAGGCGTTGTGGCGGCTGATGATCACCTTGCGCTGCGGCTGGCCCATCAGGTCCCAGTAGCGGCGCGCCATGCGGACATTGGTGTCGTTGCTCTCGCTGCCGCTGCTGCTGAAAAAGACGTGGGTGAAACTGCGATCACCCACCCGCGGCGCCAGCGACGTCAGCTTGGCCGCCAGTTGCACGGCGGGCACGTTGGTGGTCTGGAAAAAGCTGTTGTAGAACGGCAGCGTCATCATCTGCTGGTAGGCCGCGTCCGCCAGTTCCTTGCGGCCGTAACCGGCGTTGACACACCACAGGCCGCTCATGCCGTCGAGCACCTTCTGGCCCTCGGAGTCCCAGACGTAAATGCCGTCGGCGCGGGTCATCACCCGCGCACCGCGGGTGGCCAGATCGCCGTGGTCGGTGAACGGGTGGATGTAGTGCGCGCTGTCCAGCGCCTGGATGGCCTGGGTGTCTTGCTGCTCGGCGCGGCGGACCAGCGCGGGCGGAGCGATGAGGGTCGAAGTGTTCATCACAGTCTCACGAACGAAGGGTTTGATTCAAGAATGCCGCGGAACCGGCTTTGCCGGGCCGCCAGCGTTGCCCCCTAGGGGCTGACGCAGAAGGCGGCGCGGGGGGATTCCAATCTCAGACATGCAGGAGGAGGTGTTCGCGCTCCCAGGGCGAGATCACCTTCATGAACTCCTCGAACTCCAGCTCCTTGATCTCGGTGTAAATGGTGATGAACTCCTTGCCCAGCACCTCGTGCAGATCGGTCTCGCGGCGCAGCCAGTCCAGCGCCTCGCCCAGGCTGCGCGGCAGCGCATAGGGCGAGAGGTAGGCATCGCCCTTCATCTCGGGCTTGGGCGGGATCTTGTTCTTCATGCCCAGATAACCGCAGGCCAGGGTCATGGCCATGGCCACATAGGGGTTGGCGTCGGCCCCGATCACCCGGTTTTCCACCCGCCGGGCGGCCGGGCTGGCGATCGGCGAACGGATGCCCACCGTGCGGTTGTCGTGGCCCCATTCGATGTTGATCGGCGCGGCCGTGTGGCGCGACAGGCGCCGGTAGCTGTTGACGTACGGCGCCACCAGCACCATGGCCGCCGGAATGTAGCGTTGCAGGCCGCCAATGTAGTGGTGGAAAGCCTCCGACGGCGAGCCGTCCGGGTTGCTGAAGATGTTCTTGCCGGTGGCCTTGTCCACGATGCTCTGGTGCACATGCATGGCGCTGCCCGGCTCGCCGGCAATCGGCTTGGCCATGAAGGTGGCGTACATGTCGTGGCGCAGCGCGGCCTCGCGCACCGTGCGCTTGAAGAAGAACACCTCGTCGGCCAGCCCCAGCGGGTGGGCATGGAAGAAGTTGATCTCCATCTGGCCCGCACCCACCTCGTGGATCAGGGTGTCCACGTTCAGGTTCATCTTCTCGCAGTAGTCGTAGATCTCCTCGAACAGCGGGTCGAACTCGTTGACCGCGTCGATCGAGTACGCCTGGCGCGAGGTCTCGGCGCGGCCGCTGCGGCCAATGGGGGGCTTGAGCGGCGTGTTCGAGTCGGTGTTGCGCGCGGTCAGGTAAAACTCCAGCTCGGGCGCCACCACCGGCTCCCAGCCCTCGGCGGCGTACAGGTCGCAGATGCGGCGCAGCACCGAGCGCGGCGCAAACGGCACCAGCCGGCCGGTGTGGTCGAAGCAGTCGTGGATCACCTGCGCCGTCGGGTCGGTGGCCCAGGGCACGATGCGCACCGAAGTCGGGTCGGGCCGCAGCTGCATGTCTTTGTCGGTCGGGTCGACCACGTCGTAGTACGGCCCGCTCTCGGGGAACTCCCCCGTCACGCCCATGCCCACAATGGCCTGCGGCAGGCGCATGCCGCGGTCTTCGGTGAATTTCTCGCGCGGCAAAATCTTGCCGCGCGCCACACCGGTCAGGTCGGGCACCAGGCATTCGACCTCGGTCACCCGGTTCTGGTTGAGCCACTGCTCCAGATCGTTGAAAGATTGCGGGGTGGTGATCGGCTGATTCATAAGCGAACGGTCTCGTTGGGGTGTCGTTGGAGTGTCTCGGGCCGGGGCGGGTCAGGCCGGCGTGTGCCGCGCCAGGTCGGCCGCCTGCAGGCGCCGGCTGCGCCGCTGCCGGCAGGCGTGGCCGAAGGCCTCAAAAATGGCGCTGTAAAACGGGTTTTCCCAGCAGCGCCATTCGGGGTGGAACTGCACCGCATAGGCGAAGGTGCGCGCGCCCTCGATGGCCACCGCCTCGATCTGCCCGTCGGGCGCATGGCCCAGCGCCTGCAGCCCGGGCGCCAGGCGGGCAATGCCCTGGCCGTGCAGGGAGTTGACCATCGCCTGCGGCCCACCGGCCCAGGTTTCGAACACGCTGCCCGGCGCAAAGTTCACCGCATGGCGCGGTGCGTACTGTTCTTCATAGGGCGCCCCCTTGGGCTCGCGGTGGTCCAGGCGGCCCGGCACCTCATGCACCCGCTGGTGCAGGGTGCCGCCCAGCGCGACATTGATTTCCTGAAAACCCCGGCAGATGCCCAGCAGCGGAATGCCCTCGTGCACGCAGGCCTTGACCAGCGCCAGGGTGAGCGCGTCGCGCACCGGGTCCAGCGGCAGGCCGGGGTCGGCCACCGCCTCGTCGAAATGCGAGGGATGCACATTCGAGGGCGAGCCGGTGAGCATCACCCCGTCGACCAGCGGCAGCAACTCGCCGATCTGATCGGCATCGGCCAGCGGAAACATCACCGGCTGCGCCTGTGCGCCCTGCTTGACGGCGCGGGCGTACTTGTCACCGAGCAGCAAAAAGGGCATTTGGTGCCCATGGTCACCCAGCAGGCGGTGGTCGGCAGGCAGCCAAACCATGCATGGCGGCGTCGGATTCATCGTGTCTCCCAACAGGTTTGTGCATTTTGATGCCGCCATTGGACGACAATCGGAGCCAGTTGGGGCCACTCCATGGTGCCACTTGAATCCACCCTCCGCTGCCTGGCGGCGCCGGCACGGCTCGCGCCGGCTGGCCACCGTCCGCAACGGTCTGCGTTCCACCTGTCTGCGCTTGCGCCACCGCCGCCCATGCTGTCTGAATGCCTGCTGCGTGAAATGCACCGCCTGGGCAGCCAGGACGCCCTGCCCCTGCACCGCCAGCTCTACGAAGCGCTGCGCCGCGCCCTGCTCGACGGCCAGCTCGCCCCGGGCGAGCGCCTGCCCTCCAGCCGCGACCTGGCGCAGGACCTGCACCTCTCGCGCAACACGGTGGTCGCCGCCATCAACCAGCTCAGCGTCGAGGGCTACCTCGAAAGCCGGGTCGGCAGCGGCACCTATGTGAACGACAGCGTGCCCCGCATCGCCCCGGGCGCCGCGCCACCCCGGCCCGGGCGCCCGGGCGCGCTGGCGGCGGCGGGCGGCCTGTCGCAGCGTGGGCAGGCACTCGCCGGGCGCTTCATCGCCAGCGAACTCGAAGTCCAGCCCTTCACCCCCGGCATTGCCGACTTCAGCGCCTTCCCGCTCAACCTGTGGCAGCGGCTGCAAAACAAACACTGGCGCATGGCCTACCCGGACATGCTGGACTACAACACCTCGGGCGGCTATGCGCCACTGCGCCGGGCCATTGCCGATTACCTGCGCGTCTTCCGCAGTGTGCAGCTCGACGCCGACCAGGTCATCGTCACCACCGGCACCCAGCAGTCGCTCGAACTGTGTGCCCGCCTGCTGGCCGACCATGGCGAGACCGTTTGGGTGGAAGACCCGGCCTACTGGGGAGCGGCCAAGGCCTTCATGGCCAGCGGCCTGCACCTGCACCCGGTGGCGGTGGACGACGAGGGCATTCGCCCCGGCGCCGACGACGACGCCCGGCCGCCACGCCTGATCTACCTCACCCCCTCGCACCAGTACCCCACCGGCGCGGTGATGAGCCTGCCCCGGCGCCACCAATTGCTCTCCACCGCCCGTGCCCATGGCGCCTGGGTGCTCGAAGACGATTACGACAGCGAATACCGTTTCAGCGGCCCGCCGATCAGCAGCCTCGAAGGCCTGGACACCGACGGCCGGGTGCTCTACATGGGCACCTTCTCCAAGGTGCTCTACCCCGGCATCAAGCTCGGCTACCTGGTGGTGCCCAAGCCGCTGGTGGCCGCCTTCAAGCAGGCGCATTACGACCTCAACCGCCCGGGGCAAATGCCGCTGCAGGCCGCGCTGGCCGAATTCATCGAGATGGGCCACTTCAGCAGCGCGCTGCGCCGCGCGCGCCAGAGCTACGCCGAGCGCCGCGCCGCGCTGCTCCAGGCGCTGCGGCCGGTGCTCGGCGACCACAGCTTCATCAGCGGCGCCGAGCAGGGCCTGCACCTGTGCCTGCGCCTGCCCACCACGGTGGATGACCAGGCCCTGGCCCAGCACCTGGCCCAGCAAGGGCTGACGGTGCGCCCGCTGTCGGCCTACTGCCTGGCGCGGCAAGACCTGCGGGGCCTGGTCATCGGCTACGGCTACGCGCCCATGGCCGCCATCCAGCACCACGGGCCGGTGCTGGCCGCCGCCGTGCAGGCGCTCACGCCCCGCTGAAGCTCACAGCACATCCTTCATCCGGTACCACAGCATGCCCAGCGCCAGGCTGGGCGTGCGCAGCAGCGCGCCGCCCGGGAAAGGGCGGTGCTGCAGGCGGGCAAACAGGTCAAAGCGCCCGGCCTGCCCGGCCACCGCCTCGGCCACCAGCAGGCCGGCCAGGCCGGTCAGCGCCACGCCGTGGCCACTGAAGCCCTGCAGGTAGTACAAGTTGTCGCCCAGGCGGCCAAAGTCGGGCGCGCGGTTCATGCTGATGTCCACAAAGCCGCCCCACACGAACGGCACCGCCGCCTTCGCCAGTTCGGGGAACACCGCGCCCATGCGCTGCGCCATCACCGCTTTGAGGTTGGGTGGCGTCATGGTGGTATAGCTCACCCGGCCGCCGAAGAGCAGGCGCCGGTCGGCACTGAAACGGAAGTAGTCGAGCACGAAATTGTTGTCGCACACCGCCGCGTTGCCCGGTATCAGGCGCTCGCACAGCCCGGGCGCCAGTGGCTCGGTGCCGATGATGTAAGTGCCCACCGGCATGATGCGCGGCGCAATCTCGGGCGCCACCCGCGGGCCGAACTCGGGCAGCATGCAGTTGCCCGCCAGCACACCAAAACGCGCCCGCACCTCCCCCTGCGCGGTGCGCGCCACCAGGGTGCTGCCGCGCTGCAAGCCGATCACCGGCGAATGCTCAAACAAATGCACCCCGGCTGCACGCGCCGCCCGCGCCAGGCCCAGCGCATACTTCAGCGGGTGCAGGTGGCCCGAGGTGTGCTCGCGAAACGCCGCCACATAGCGCGGGCTGCCAATCAGGCGCGCCACCTCGGCGCCCTCGGCCCACTCACCGGCCACGCCGCGGCGGCTGTGGTCCTCGAACTCCTGGCGCAGAGCACGCGCCTTCTTCGGCGAGTCGGCCACATAGGTGTAGCCGCGTTGCCAGTCGCAATCGATGCCGTGGCTGGCGATGCGCTGCCCGATCAGCTCCACCGCGTCCACCGACAAGTCCCAGGCGCGCTGCGCATCGGCCACGCCCAGTTGCGCCTCAAACGGGCCCTGTCCGCTGGCATAGCCCACAATGGCCTGGCCCCCGTTGCGGCCACTGGCGCCCGAGCCGATGCGCCCGGCCTCCAGCAGCACCACACTCAAGCCGCGCTGGGTCAGCTCCAGCGCCGCCGACAGGCCGGCAAAACCGCCGCCGACCACCAGCACATCGGCCTGCACCGCGCCCTGCAGCGGCGGCGTCGCCGGCGGGCGCTGCACGCTGGCTTCGTAATAGCTCTGCTGGTTGAGCTGGGTGTCGGAGTTCAGCAGGGAGCGGTGGAACATGGGTTGCAGTGCCTGGGTCAAAAACCTGGGTCAAAAAGATCGGGGCATGCGTGGAACCGGCTCCGCCGGGCCACAGGGTGCGCCCCCCTCACGCAGGAGAGGGACGAAGAGGCGCAGCAGCGCACGGGGGTGCTCACCTTTTCGCCACCTGGCCACACAGGTAGGTCCAGACGAAGGTCGCCGCCGCATGGCTCGTCAGTTCGGCATGGTCGTAGGCCGGGGCCACCTCCACACAGTCCATGCCCACCCAGTTCAGGCCGGCCAGTTCCTCGATGAAGGTCAGCACCTGCGAACTGCTCAGCCCGCCGGGCTCGGGCGTGCCGGTGCCGGGCGCAAAGGCCGGGTCGAGCACGTCGATGTCCAGCGTCAGGTAGCAGGGCCGCTGGCCGATGCGCTGGCGAATGGCCTGCAGCGCCGGCTGCAGCCCGGCGCCGTCGAGCCCGCGCAGGGCACGGGCGGTGAAGATCTGCCCGCCCTGGTCGGCCACGTACTCGCGAGCGGCGCGCTCGCCACTGGAGCGGATGCCGATCTGCACCGTGTGCGGCGCACTGATCAGCCCCTCCTGGATCGCCTCATACGTCCAGGTACCGTGGCCCGAAGGCTCGCCAAAATGGTCGCTCCAGGTGTCGCAATGCGCGTCGAAATGCACGCAGGCCAGCGGCTGGCCACCACCGTACCGCGCCCGGGCCGCGCGCAGCAGCGAAAGGGTGACCGAATGGTCGCCACCGAGGAACACGCAGTGGTGCCGGGCCATCAGCGCCGCTGCCTGCGCCTCGATGTGGCGGCGCACCTCGGGCAGCGGCGAGGCATTGGGCAGGCGCATGTCCAGCGCGTCACCCAGGTGCTCCAGCGGCGAGACGTCAAACACCGGGTGGATGCCGTCGCACAACATCAGGCTGGCAGCGCGAATGGCCTGCGGCCCGAAACGCGCACCGGGCCGGTTGGTCACCACCCCGTCATAGGGCACGCCCGCAATGGCGAAGGGCTGGTCGCGCAGCGGCTGGGCGGCCAGGAAACGGTTGCTGTTGTTGGCAAAGGCAAACTGGCCGATGGGCATGGCGTGGCAGCAGGTGAGGGGTGGGACATTGGCCCCACAAGATACGCCTTCTTCAGGCGGGCCCTGAGTCCACTTGAGCGGCCCGGGCGCCGTCCACCCGGCCACGGCCCCTCAAAGCGCGCGCTGCCGCAGCGCCAGCGCCGCCCCCAGCCACAGCGCCCCTGCCGAAAACAGCAGGCCGCGCGCCAGACCCCCCGGGCCATCGGCGATGAAGCCCACCACCGTGGGGCCGATGATCTGCCCCGCCGCGAACACGATGGTGAAGGCGCTGATGCCCGCCGCCCACTGCGCCGGCGGCAGGTTGTGCCGCACCAGCGCGGTGGTGCTGGCCACCACCGACAGGAACACCGCACCGAACAGCAGACCCGAGGCCAGCAGCAGCGGCCAGGCCGTGGTGAGCGCGGGCAGGATGGCGGCCCCGCCCAGCAGCGCGTTCAGCCGGGCCAGCGGCTGGCCGTCGCGGTGGCGGTCGAGCAGGCCGGCCCAGATGCGCGAGGACGCCACCACCGCCAGCCCCAGCAGCGCATAAAACCCGGTCACGGCAGCGGGCGAGGCGCCCTGCTCGCGCAGCAGCGCGATGACAAAAGTCATGTAGCCGATGTAACCCACCCCAAAGCCCATGTAGCCCAGCAGGCCAAAGGCAAAGTCGCGCACCCGGAACACCCGCAGCGCCCAGCCGCCGTCGGCCGTGGCCGGCGCCGCCCCCGTGGGCGCCGCCGCTTCCAGGCGGGCGAGTGCCTGCGCCGGCCAGCGCAGCAGCGCCGTGGCCAGCAGACACAGCAGCGCCAGAGCCCACCAGGCCCAAGCCCAGCCGTGGGCCTGCCCCGCCGCCGCCTGCACAGCCAGCGGCACACCCAGCGCCGACAGCACAATGCCAAAGCCCGTGCCCCCGTAGTACAGCCCCAGCAGCCACCCGCTGCGCTGCGGCTGGCGCGCCCCCAGGCGGGCGGCCAGCAGGCCCCCGGCGATGAACACCAACGCGCTCGCCACACCCGCCAGCAGGCGCTGCACCATCAGCGCCCCGGCATGGGTGAAGAAGCCGCTGGCCGCCATGAACAACGAGGCCAGCGCCGCCCCCCACAGCAGCAACGCCGAAGGGCCCAGCCGCCGCAGCAGCGCCGGCGTGGCCAGCGCGCCCAGCAGGTAGCCCACAGCGTTGGCCGTGTTCATCGCCCCGGCCAGGGTGTAGCTCCAGCCCAGGTCGGCCCGCATCGGCGGCAGCAGCAAACCGTAGGCAAAACGGGTGATGCCCAGCGACACCGCCGCGCCCAGCGACAGGGCCAGCGCCAGCCGCAGATAAGGCGTGGTGTCGGGGGGTGAAAGCTCGACCCTCAGGTCGGCGGGCGGGGTGCTGCGGGCCATGCGCCCATTGTGGCGCCCGTCAAAGACAACCCGCAGCGGTAAGGGCGCTGGCAAAGGCCCGTAGCAAGCGGATATTCAGGCTATCGACAACCAGCGTGTATCGGGCTCCATGCCGGCGGAGCGCGCACCTCACCGCCTGAAGCGACGCATTCCAGGGGCACCGCCGGGCCGGCACTGCCGGACGGCCAGTGCCGACCCCCTCCCGCCGAAGGCGAGAGAGGGGGGTGACGCGAAGCGGCGCGGGGGGTGTTTCGATTCACGCCCCGAGTCCGACCGGCGCTGGCGCCTTCATCACGATGCGGGTGAACAGCCGGTCAAACTGCGGGTCGCGCGGAATGTGTCCGCTCAGCGGGTTCTGGTTGGTCGCAAAAGCCGCGTTCAGGGCGTGCCAGTCGGCCTCGGTCAGCAGGCGCTCGGCCTCGGGCAGGATGACCGTCTCCTCCAGCCGCATGTGTTCCAGGTAGAAGGCCACATACCGGGTCACCTCCTCGACGAAAGCGTCCCGGCGCCCATCGCCCAGCAGTTCCCAGGCCAGCAGCCGGTGCATCAGCTCGCGCACCCGCTGCTCGCCCTGCAGGTGGTCGCGTTCGAGCTGGTCGATGGTGGCCATGGCATGCGGCGCCACCCGCGCCACGCGCGGAAACAGCAGGTCCGACTCCTTGGGGTGGTGGTGCCGCTCGGGGAATTCGTCGATGTAGAACAGCATCGCGCGCAGCACGTCAAAAAAGCGCACCGCATCGTCCACCCCCTCGGGGTGGGGGCCCCGGCGCACCAGCTGCAGCAGCGACTGCAGCATCGCGGCCAAGGTGGCATGTTCGTCGCGGATCACCCGCAGGGCCTCGTGTGCCATCTTTGTCTCCTGGCAGCCCGCAACCGATCACCAGGTCGGCCCGTGGCTGGATGCACTGTGCCCCCAAGCGCGTCCCCGGCCCTTGACCCAGGTCAAGCCCCTTGAAGCGAATCGACCGCCACCCCCACCGTGGCCATTTAGCTGCCCGGTGGCCGCCAGCGGCGCAGCAGCAGGGCGTTGCCCATCACGCTGACCGAGCTGAGCGCCATGGCCGCACCGGCCAGTACCGGGCTGAGGTAGCCCAGCGCCGCCAGCGGAATGCCGGCCGCGTTGTAGGCAAAGGCCCAGAACAGGTTTTGCCGGATCTTGCGCACCGTGCGGCGCGAAATGTCCAGCGCCGCCGCCACCAGCGCCGGGTCGCCGCGCATCAGGGTGATGCCCGCCGCGTGCATCGCCACATCTGAACTGCCGCCCTGGGCATGGCTCATGGCCATGCCCACATCGGCGGCGGCCAGGGCCGGGGCGTCGTTCACGCCGTCACCGATCATCGAAATGACGTGACAACCCCCACGCTCCGCCGCTGCGCGGGTCGCTGCCCCCCCGGGGGGCGCGAATTCACCTTGGGGCGGCCCGGCGGTGAATTCAGGCACCCCACCCTCCGCCGCTGCGCGGTCCTCAGTCCCCCGAGGGGGCTGATCCGGCTTGGGGCGGCCCGGTGCCGGATCGATGGAACCCCCTTGCTTCAACTGGGCGATCACCGCTGCCTTGTCGCCCGGCAACACCTCGGCGATGACCTCGCCGGCGTCCTCGCGCAGGCCCAGGCGGGCGGCCATGGCGCGTGCGGCGGCCGCGTTGTCGCCCGAGACCATGAACAAGCGCAGGCCCTGTGCGCGCAGGGTGGCGATGGCCTCGGCCGCGCCGGCCTTGGGTTCGTCGCCAAAGGCCAGCAGCGCCAGCGGGTGCCAGCGCCCGCTGGCCGCCTGGCTGGCCAGCCACGACACGGTGGCCCCCTGCGCCTGCGCCCGCTGCACCGCTTCGGCCAGCGGCCCGGCGGGCACGCCCAGTTCGTCCATCCAGCGCTGGCTGCCCAGCGCCAGCCGCGCACCCTGCACCGTGCCCTGGGTGCCGCGCCCGGGCACCGCCTGCACGTCCTCCGCCGTGCCGGCGACCACGCCGCGCTCGCGGGCCGCCTCCAGCACGGCGCGGGCCAGCGGGTGCGCGCTCTGCGCCTGCAGCGCCGCTGCCGCCTGCAACGCCGCCGCCGCGTCCACCCCCGGCACCGGCTCGATCAGCGTCAGCCGCGGATGGCCCTCGGTCAAGGTGCCGGTTTTGTCAAAGGCCACGGTGTCCACCCGGTAAGCCATCTCCAGCGCCTGGGCGTCCTTGATCAGGATGCCGTGCCGCGCCGCCACCCCGGTGCCGGTCATGATGGCCGCTGGCGTGGCCAGACCCAGCGCGCAGGGGCAGGCAATCACCAGCACCGCCACCGCGTGCAGCAAAGCCTCTTCGACCGCCGCGCCGTGCCACAGCCAGCCGGCCAGGGTCAGCAGCGCGATGACCAGCACCACCGGTACAAACACCGCCGCCACCCGGTCCACCAGGCGCTGCACCGGCGCCTTGCCGGCCTGCGCGTCCTGCACCAGGGCAATGATCTGCGCCAGCACACTCTGCGCGCCCACCGCCCGCACCTGCACCTGCACCGAGCCCTCGCCATTGAGCGCCCCGCCAGTCACCCGGTCGCCCGGCTGCTTGGGCACCGGCATGGCTTCGCCGGTGAGCATCGACTCGTCGGCCTGCGTCTGCCCCAGCAGCAGCTCGCCGTCGGCCGGAAAACGCTCGCCCGGCAGCACCCGCACGATGTCGCCCGGCAACAGTTCGTCCACCGGCACGTCAGTGATCTCGATGCGCTGCACCCCGTCGGGCATCAGGTGGGCCACCTCGGGCCGCAGCGCCTGCAGCGCGCGGATGGCGCTGGTCGTCTGCCGCTTGGCGCGCGCCTCCAGCCACTTGCCCAGCAGCACCAGGGTGATCACCACCGCCGCGCCTTCGTAATACAGGTGCACCATCGCGCCCGGCTCGGCCCGCCACCACAGCCAGGTCGACAGCGCCCAGGCCGCCGTGGTGCCGATGGCCACCAGCAGTTCCATGTTGCCGGTCAGCGCCTTGAGCGCATGCCAGCCCGCTTTGTAAAAACGCGCGCCCAGCACAAACTGCACCGGCGTGGCCAGCGCAAACTGCGCCCAGGCCGGCAGCATCCAGTGGCGGCCCAGCAGGTCGCCCACCATGGGCAGGGCCAGCGGCGCCGACAGCAGCAGGCCGGCGAGCACCGGCCAGAAATCCTGCGGCACACCCAGCCAGCCAGGCCGCGCCGACTCGTCCGGCGCGTCCGGCGCGCGCGGCTCGTAACCCGCGTCGCGCACCGCGCGTTTGAGCCGGGCCAGTGTCTGGGCATCGTCCGGCCCGGTCAGGGTGATGCGCGCCGATTCGGTGGCCAGGTTCACCGTGGCCTCGCTCACGCCAGGCTGCTTTTTCAACACACGTTCGACCCGCATCACGCAGGAAGCACAGGTCATGCCGCCAATGCCCAGGTCGATCTGGCAGACGGCGGCGCTGGGGGATGGAGCGACAGCGTTCATGCCGTCAGCTTAAAGCCTCCCTCCCTGGAAACCCCGGCCCACCCGACGCCACAGGGTCGACAAAAGGGGCTTGACCTTGCCATGATGCGAAGGCGCAACATCGCGCCCGCTCTGGGACGCCACCAGGCAACACACATGATCGGTATGGGTTGTCAACTACTACGGTGCCGTCGTTCGCCAGAGAAAACGCGAGCACCCCTCGAAACATGGAATGTCCAACATGAGCGCGAAAGTTCACTTCTCCATCAAGTACGACGGACCAGCGTTGGTCAGCCACCAGATGGACGTGCGCGAGTTGGCTCCCGCACTGATCGCGCTGTCTGAACTGATCGAGCACGCAAACAGGGCTGCCTACCCCAACGCAAACGAAGTGCGGGTGAATGTTCAGGGTAATTTCAAAGGTGGGTCTTTCGGGGTCGATCTGATCGCGGTTCAGACCATGGCGCAGCAAATCGTCAGCCTGCTCAACGGTGACGAGGTCACGGCCACATCCAACCTTCTGGGCATTTTGAGTGGCCTGGGTTTGCTCGGCGGCGGTGGCGTCATCGGCCTGATCAAGTGGCTGCGAGGGCGCAAGCCCAGCACCATTCGCACGGTGGGCGACCAAATGGTTTTTGAACTTGTGGATGCACAGCAAAAAGAAACCTTCGAAGTCGACCTGATCACGGGCAAGCTCTACCAGACGCGGGTAGTGCGTCAGACCTTGTCAAGGGTGATCAAGCCGCTCGAGCGCGAAGGCGTTGATGTCTTTGCTTGCGGCAAAGACGGCGCCACACAGGCCGTGGTCACCCACGAAGAACGCATCTGGTTTGACATGGCGGCCAGCGAGACAGACGTGGTGTCCAACACCGTTCGCCAGAATGTCGTGCTGCAAATCGAATCGGCGGTCTTCAAAGACGCCAACAAGTGGCGGTTTCACGATGGATCGAACGCATTTTTTGCCGAGATTGCGGATCATGCGTTCGTCGAGAGGGTCAACGCGGGCACAGAGCGGTTTGGGAAGAACGATGTGCTGATTGCCGACCTTCGCATTATTCAAAGCGTGACCGACAATGGACTCTGGCAGGAGTACCTGATTGAGAAAGTGCACGATCATCGCGCGCCGCTTCAGCCCCGGCTGAGTTGATACCCATACCCACCCATAAGTAAGCCACTGCGATATCTGCAGCCGTGGGCCTATCGGGTAGCGAACATCGGCTCAGGTGGGCCATCCCTTCATAGGCTTGCCCCCCCACGCCCCCACTTCACTACAAAGCAAAAGATGGTGAAAAAAGAGACTGTTGCGATCGAATAGCAGCAGATACGTCCGCTGTCCGACAAACTCCCCACCACCCCACACCACCATGAACCAGCTAGAACTCACCGTCCACGGCATGACCTGCGGCCACTGCGAGCGCGCCGTGCAAACCGCCATCCGCACACTGGACCCGCAGGCCCAGGTGCGCATCGACCGGGCACACAACCGGGTCGAGGTGCAGACCAGCCAGCCCCGCGAAGCCATTGCCGCCGCCATCCGCGAAGAGGGCTACACCGTCGCCGCATGAGCGCGGGCTGGCCGTGCCCGGCGAGCGGGACCGACACGCAGCTTTACCCAACGGACGCATCCGGGCCAACTGCGCTTCATGCGCCACCGGGACACTGGGGCCATGGCAGACGGGAACTTCCCCGCCCGCCGGTTCATCCACAGCACAGGAGCTACGCATGAAACCCCGCACCACCCAGGCCCTCATCGCCACCGTACTGGTCACCGCCTTCGCCGGCGTGTCGGCCACCGCCATAGCGCAGAACACCGCGCCCCCGGTGGCAGCGCAAACGCAGACGCAGCCGCACGCCCATGGCGCCGCCATGGACACGGCCCGCATGGCCGAGCGCCGGCAAGCCATGCAAGCCCGCATGAGCGAGCGCCATGCCCGCCACCTGGAACGCCTGAAAGCTGAACTCAAACTCAGCCCCGAACAGGAAGCCGCCTGGCAGGCTTTCGTGGCCCGCACCCAACCCCAGCCGCTCAAGGCCCCGGCCGCCGCGCAGGACTGGTCCAGCATGACCACACCGCAACGCCTGGACGCCCAGCAGGCCCTGTACGCCGAGCGCGGCGCCGCCATGGCCCAGCGCATCGAAGCCACCAAAAGTTTTTACGCCCAGCTCACCGCCGAGCAGCAAAAAACCTTCGACGCGCAAAGCCGCGGCCACCAGCGCACCGGCATGAAAGGTGACGACCGCCACGGCGGCAAGGGTTACCACGGCGCACACCATGGTGGCCATCACGGTGCCTACCACGGCGGTCAGCACGGCATGGGTGGTGGCATGGGTGGCGATGCCCCCATGAATGGTCACAGCGGTCACAGCCCGCGCAACTGATTGCCGGTTTTTTCTCGTTCTCCTCGGAACTCCTCCTTCGCCCCGCTCTGCGGGGCTTTTTTTTGCCCACCACGCCCCGCCCCACCCGCCCACCAGCCGGTGGCTTGACCGGCGTCAAGCCACCGGCTGCGGGCAGCGGCTAAGCTGCGCCGCCATGGACTTTGATCTCATCGTCATCGGCGCCGGGCCGGTGGGTCTGTGCCTCGCGCGTGCCCTGCGCGGCAGCGGCCTGCGCCTGTGCCTGGTCGAGCAGCAGCCGCTGGCCGCCGTGCAAAACCCCGCCTTCGACGGCCGCGAAATCGCCCTCACCCAGCACAGCGCCCGCCTGCTGCAGCACCTGGGCCTCTGGCCCCGGCTGGGCCAGGCCCACATCGCCCCGCTGCAGGACGCGCTGGTGATCGACGGTGGCACCGGCACGCCGCAGACGCGCATGACCATCAGCCACCGGCTCAGCCCCAAGCCCGAGCTGGGCTTTCTGGTCGCCAACCACCACATCCGCCGCGCCGCCTTTGAAGCCGCGATGGACGCGGGCGATGGCGACGCCCCCACCCTGCGCTGCGGCCAGCCAGTGGCGCACATCCACAGCGACGCCCAGGCCGCGCACATCCGGCTGGCCAATGGCGAGCAGCTGCGCGCCCCGCTGGTGGTGGCCGCCGACAGCCGCCACAGCAGCACCCGCCGCGCCATGGGCATACCGGCCGACCTGCACGACTATGGCCGCACCATGCTGGTGTGCAACATGACCCACGAGCAGCCCCACCACGCCACCGCCTGGGAATGGTTCGACCACGGCCAGACCCTGGCCCTGCTGCCCATGAACCCCTGCCCGGCCAGCAGCCTGCCGCGCTCGTCGGTGGTGCTCACCCTGCCCAGCCAGCAGCTGCAACCGCTGCTGGACCTGCCCGAAGCCGCCTTCAACGACGAGATGACCCGCCGCTTCAGCGCCCGGCTGGGGGCCATGCGCCTGGCCAGCAGCCGCCACGCCTACCCGCTGGTGGGCGTGTGGGCACGCCGCCTGGTGGCGCAGCGCTTTGCCGTGGTGGGCGACGCCGCCGTGGGCATGCACCCGGTCACCGCGCACGGCTTCAACCTCGGCCTGCGCAGCATCGACACCCTCTCGCGCCTGATCCGCCACGCCCGGCAAGCCGGGCAAGACATCGCCCAGCCCGCGCTGCTGCAGCGCTACCAGCGCGAACACCAGGCCGCCAGCCGCGGCCTCTATCTGGCCACCCACGCGGTGGCCACCCTCTACACCCGCGAAGAAACCCCCGCCCGCCTGCTGCGCCAGGTGCTGCTGGGCATGGGCGAACGCTGCACCCCCTTCAAGCGGGCGGTGGCAGCGAGCCTGACCGGGCTGCACTGAGCCCGGACGCCGGAGAAGGCCGCCGTTCGGTCAGGCCACCTGCGGCAGGCGGCGGCTGAGATCACCCACGCCGGCCAGCAAACCGGCAATGGAAATATCTTCGTCCAGCCCTTCCCAATGCAGGCCCTGGCGGCTGATCTGCACCGCTGCCCGCTCCTGCGGACTGGCCTGCAACAGACGGGGAAACCACGCCAGCGGCACCGCCAGCACCCGCCCATCGGCCAGGTTCACCCACATGCTGTCGTCGTCAAACCGGACGGCCGTCGCCGAAGTGTTCATTCCAGGCCCTTTCAATCAATGCCTCGTTGTCTTGCACCACCCCCAGCAATTCGCGCAGGGTTCGGGCGTCCAGCCCATCGCTGTCGGCCAGCACCACCCGCGGATGCAGCCAGAACTTGGCATCACCATCATCTCCCAGCACGTGCACGTGCACAGGCTCTCGCGGACTTCCTTCGTTCGACTAGAAGAAAAAACGAAAACCCTTGTAGCGAAAGACCGTTGGCATGCAGAGAATGACAGACGTGCAACAGCGCAAAAGCATCGACCAGGAAATGGCACTGACATGTCATCCCGCATGAGAGCTCTGATCTTGCCGCTCACTGACGACAAACACCAGCGCCTGAGCGCCCTGGCCCACAGTCGGCACACCACCATCCACCACCTGATGGACGAAATGACCACGCTCGTGCTGGCCGGGTTCGGCGCGCAAACCCATTTCAAACGGCGCGCCGCGCGGTGCATCGGGCGGGCTGCCGAAGGTCTGGCCTTGCTCGACAAGGTGGCCCAAGCAAAGCTCCAGGACACAGGTGCCTCGCGCTGAGGCGACCGATATGGATCGGTCGCCAGACCCCTTCATTGAACGCGCGCTGTTGTCGCTGGCCGACGCACAAGCCGGAAAGCTGGTGTACGACGGACCCGCCTATGCACGTTTCCTGCGCGACCGGATACGTTGTGCCATGACAGGCTCCGAGCCAAGCGTTCCAAGGCCCGATCCCACCACCTGGGCAGCGGCAAGTGCATCAGGCCAAAAGGGTTGATGAAAGCCCTCAGCCCTGCCCCACCCGCTGCAGGTTCAGCGCCAGCAGGCGGGCGAGGATCTCCTCGTCGCGGGTCTGCGGGGTGACGTCGGCCCAGCCGTAGGCGGCGGCCACGGCGGCGTCCAGCGCTTCGTGCGCCATGGCCAGCCAGGCCGGGCGCTGGTTGTAGAGGTTGGTCAGGGTGCGTTTTTGCAGGGCTTTGGCGTCTGCCTCGCTCAGGCCGGGGCGGGGCACCACGCGGTCGGGGTAGGGGCTGCGGTCCATGCCCAGCGGCACCACCTCGGGCACCCGCACGGTCCACTCGGGCGGGTTCAGCCAGTTCTCGCGCAGGGCGTTCAGCCGCGCGGCGGCTTCGGCAATGCGGGTGGCATGGGCCTTGACCCCCACCCCCACAGCCACACCCACAGACGCAAGGCCGGGTGCGGTGCTGCTTGCCACACGGGTTTCAGGGCTGCTTGCAGCATGGGTTGCAGGGCTGGCTGCACGGCTGCTTGCAGCGCCGGGCTTTGCTCCCTCGCCCCTCTGGGGAGAGGGTTGGGGTGAGGGGCTGACCCCCTCCAGACCGGCCGGAATCAGCGCGCCGTGCGCCGAGCCGGGCACCGGCTCGGTCTGCTGGTGCGCGGTGTCGGCGGGCGTCAGGCCTTCGGGGAAGGGGAAGGTTTCGAAGCAGGTGGTGGGGGTGTAGCGCGGGTCGTTACCGACGCCAAGGAACGTACCCTTGCGCAGCGACCACAGTTCGTGGAAGCGGGAATGCAGGATGCCGAAGGTGGTGTCGTCGGCGCGGGCGATGCTTACACAGAGGTTCTCAGGAATCTGGATCGCTGGCATCCAGGCAAGAACACGGTGTTTGGCCACCATGGGCGTCACGACAAATCTGGACAATGGATTCAACTTGTGTCGCAAGCCAGGACGGGGATCGCCAAACAACCACCAATGTGTACGGTGCCAGTCGCGTCTTACGTTCTCACGTGTTGGTTTGACATGTTGCAACACATGGGCGAATGGGACTTCAAAAAGAGTGGCGTCCTCAAGAGACATGTCGCAACCGAAGTCCACAACCCAGCGATCTTGAGGGCGTCGAGTCACATCCAATCCGTTTACCCAAGGTCGAAGAACAACTGCATTGGACTTTCCGTTGGGGTTGGGGAGTTTCAGCCATGTGCGGGCCAGTTCACCCGCAACATCAAATGGCCCGTTCTTTTGCGTCCCGATGTAGGAAGCATCTGCGTTTTCAGGGAGCTTCTTCGCATGTGTCAAGTCGTTGGTTTCGCCTGCGCTTTTGACCGAAAGATCGGCCGCGATTGCAGGTACCTGCGCGTTGTTGAGCACAGCTTGTTGATCGGATGACCCAAACGCCACCAACGAAACGCGAACGGCCGCACCATCGTTCACCCAGGCTTCATCGCTCCAAGCCTCGAAAATGCGTGTGCTGCCGGTGATCGCGTCCAGCACCTTGCGGTTGGCGCCACCACGCACGGAGTTGGTGGCGACGAGACCGGCAGCGATCAGTTGCCCGGCAGCCATCTGCGCGCGCGCCTTCTCGAACCAGTAACACACCAGGTCGGCGCCGCCCGGCACGCGGCCTTCGTAGGTTTTGCGCAGGGTGTCGGTATATGTCTCGCCCAGTTCGCGAATCATTTTCCGGTCGCCCAAAAACGGCGGGTTGCCCACCGCCACGTCAGCCCGCGGCCAGGGGGCTTCGGTGGCTTTGGGGGTGGGGCTTGGGGTGGCGTTTTCGCTGGCCTTGCCCCTCACCCCAGCCCTCTCCCCAGAGGGGCGAGGGGGCAAGACCTTGGCGGCCTGCGGCGTGTCACCCTGCTCGGCCTTGTCACCACCTGCCCCGTCGGTCTCTTCAGCCTCGTCAGCCGCCTCTTCAACCGTCGCGGTTTCGTCCACCGGTTTGTCCACGCTGGCGAAGCACAGCAAGGCATCCCGGTTTTCAATGTGGTCCAGCGGTTCGAGCACCGGGTTGGTTTTGAAGGGGTAGCCGTGGTCCATGCGCCATTGCAGCTCGCCAATCCACACGGTCACCCGCGCCAGCTCGGCGGCGTATTCGTTGAGCTCAATGCCCAGCACATTGGCCGGGCCGGTGGCCAGTTCCACCTGCCGGTCCAGGCCCAGGGCTTCGGCCTCGGTGTTGACGAGGTGTTCCACGTCTTTGAGGCACTTGAGTCCGAGGTACAAAAAATTGCCACTGCCGCAGGCCGGGTCGAGCACGCGAAAGGCCGCCAACCGCTGCAAAAACCCGATCTGCAGCGCCAGGGCCTCGCGCCAGGCTTTGTCGTCGCGTTTTTTGCTGTGCTGCAATTTGGCGGCGATGGTTTGTTTCACCGCCGCCCATTCGCGCAGCAGCGGCCGGCGGATGACCGGGTCGATGATGCGTTCGATGGTGGCCGGGTCGGTGTAGTGGGCGCCGAGCTGGCTGCGTTTGCTCGGGTCCAGGCCGCGTTCAAACAAGGTGCCGAAAATGGAGACGTCGATGGCGCTCCAGTTTTTGCTGGCGGCGCTGCGCAGTTCGGACACATCCAGAATGTCCAGCTCGGGCACGGCAATGGTCTGGAACAGGCCGCCGTTGAACCAGGGCACGTCGTCCACGCCAAACAGGCCGCCATCTTTCATGGCGCCAAACAGGTTGCCCAGGCTTTGGGTCAGCCGTGCGGGGGTGAGCTGGCGGTTGTTGATAAGGCGGTCAAACAACTGGCCGGGCAGCAGGCCCACGTCTTCAGCGAAGCAGCAAAACAGGCACTGGGTGAGGAAGTGGGCCACCGCGTCGGGGCTGTTGCCGCGCTGGCGCAGGCGCTCGGCCAGGGTGGCAAAGCTTTTGGCAGCGGCTTCGGTGATGTCGCGGTTGGTGGTGCGCGGCTTGAAGCTCTCGGGCGCGGTCCACACCCGGCGCAGTTTCTCGCGCACCTCGTGGCGGGCCAGATCGACCAGCCCGATGTCGTGCCGCTCGCTGGGGTGGCCGTTGAACTGGGTGTGGATGCGGATGGTCAGCCGGTCGCAGACGATGAGCAGCGGCGGGTTGTCCAGCGCCAGGCTGTAGCCGAGCAACTGGCGCAGCGCGGCGTCCAGGTTTTTGCCGGGCGCTTTGTTTTCCCAGGCAAAGGCGCTGCGTTTGTACACATCGGCATAGCCGCTGGCCTGGCCCGCGATGCGCCCGCCCTGCTCGAACAGGTAGCCCGGTTCGCTGCCCGGGCGCGGCACCCCCAGCAGGTCACACAAATCAATGAAATGGCTTTGTGCGCCCTGCTCTTCGTTGAGTTCGTGGGCTGGCCCCCCTGGCCCCCATTTGGCGATGAATTCCTGTGGCGTCATGCGGTGTGGTGTGGTGTGTGCAGCGTCTCGGGCCATGGTAGCAGCGGCCTCAGGGCCCCGGCCCTGAATACCTTCGCGGCGGTGGCGCCGCTCCTACAAAGACACCTCAACCCCGTACACCGCTGCGCCCGCCGTGCCCCCGGATTCCTGTAGGAGCGGCGCCCTCGCCGCGAATCCCCGCATTTCGGGCTGCCTCCCATACCAACGCCAACGGACCGCAGCCATGGGCTTGCTTGCGCTGCGTCAAGGCACCCGTCAGGCTTCGGGGCTAGATTGGTCTTTTCGCGCCGACGGGCGGTTTCAAGCCCGGGCATGTTCGTGTGAGCCGAGGAGACCCGAGACCATGCTGTCTGCCTACATCACCCACCCCGACTGCGCCCGCCACGAGATGGGGGCGCACCACCCCGAGTGCCCGGAGCGCCTGTCGGCCATCAACGACCACCTGCTGGTCAAGGGGTTGCTCGATTACATGATTCCCTACGACGCGCCGCTGGCCACCGAGGAGCAGTTGGGCCGCGCCCATGCCTCGCTGTATGTACGCGAGCTGATGGCGGTGGCACCCACCGAGGGCACGCACCAGGTGGACCCGGACACCAGCATGAACGCCTGGACCCTGCCGGCCGCGCTGCGGGCTGCGGGTGCGGCCATCGAGGCGACCGATCTGGTGCTGGCGGGCCGGGCGCTCACCGCGTTTTGCAACGTCCGCCCGCCGGGCCACCATGCCGAACGCGCGGCGGCCATGGGCTTTTGTTTTTTCAACAACGTGGCGGTGGGCATTCGCCATGCGCTGGATGTGCACGGGCTGCAGCGGGTGGCGCTGATCGACTTTGATGTGCACCACGGCAACGGCAGCGAAAACATTTTCCGCGGTGATGAACGGGTGCTGATGTGCTCGATCTTTGAGAAAGGCCTGTACCCATTCAACGGCGAACAGGCGGTGGGACCGAACATGGTCAATGTCGGCCTGCCCAGCCGCAGCGGCAGCGACGCCTTTCGCGCCGCCGTGGCCGAGCACTGGTTGCCCGCGCTGAACGCTTTCCGCCCGCAACTGGTCTACATCTCCGCCGGTTTTGACGCCCACCGCGAGGACGACATGGGCAACCTGGGCCTGGTGGAAGCCGACTATGCCTGGGTGACCCAGCAGCTGATGCAGGTGGCCCAGCAGCACGCACAAGGGCGGGTCATTTCCTGCCTGGAAGGCGGTTACGTGCTCAGCCCGCTGGCGCGCAGCGTGGCGGCGCATGTGCGGGTGCTCATTGGCGCGGATTGAGAGACCCCCCTGCGCCGCTGCGCGTCTTCCCCCCCGGGGCGACCCCACCAGCAGCCCGGCAAAGCCGGTTCTGCGGTGTGTGCTGGCCGACGGCCCTTCGCACAGCCACAAGACGTGGCGCATGAATTTCGATGGAATACCCGATGGACAAACATTACCTCACCCCGCTGTTTCAGCCCGAATCGATCGCCGTCTTTGCCAGCAAGGACAGCCCCGAGACGCAGACCCCGCAAGCCATGGCCCTGGTGCAGGCACTGACCGCCCAGCGCTTCAAGGGCCAGATGGTGTTTCTCGACATCCACACCAGCGGCACCCTGGCCGACTTGGCGCAGACGCGGGCCGACCTGGCGGTCATCGCGCTGCCGCCGGCCCAGACCATCGAGGCGCTGGAAGTGGCGGGGCGCATCAAATGCAAGGCGGCGCTGGTGGTGGGCAGCGGCACGCCAGCGGCCGAGGCGGCCGAGATGCACCGGGTGGCCAAGCGCCACGGCATGCACCTGCTGGGCCCCAACAGCCTGGGCTTCCAGCGCGCCAGCATTGGCCTGAACGCCAGCGCGGTCGGCCCGCTGGCGGCCAGCGGGCCGCTGGCCCTGGTGTCGCAGTCGGGCGCGCTCACCGCCTCCATCCTCGACTGGGCGGGGCAGAACTCGGTGGGGTTTTCGCAGGTGGTCTCGCTGGGCCCGAACACCGCGGTGGACATTGCGCAGGTGCTCGACTTTCTGGCCGCCGACGGGCAGACGCACAGCATCGTGGTCTACATGGAGGGCATCTCCAACGCACGGCGCTTCATGAGCGCGCTGCGCGCCGCCGCCCATGCCAAGCCGGTGATCGTGCTCAAGGCCGGCCGCAAGACAGCGGGCAACCTGGCCGCGCAAACCCACAGCGGCGCCATTGTGGGCAGCGACGATGTGTTCGACGCCGCGCTGCGGCGCGCCGGGGCGGTGCGGGTGCGCTCGTTTGTAGAACTGTTCTCGGCCTCCAAATGCCTGGCCTCGCGCTACCGGCCGGTGGGCAAGCGGCTGGCCATCATCACCAACGGGGGTGGCCCGGGCGTGCTGGCGGCCGACTGGGTGAGCGAAATCGGCCTGCAGCTGGGCCAGCTCTCGCCCGAAACGGTGGCCCAGCTGCAGCCGCTGTTGCCGCCGCTGGCTTCGCTGACCGATCTGATCGACCTGTCTGAAGAAGCCAGCGCCGGGCACTACCACGCGGCCATACAGGCCGCCAGCCGCGACCGGGCGGTCGACGGCGTGCTGGTGGTGCATTCGCCCAAGGCGGGCATCGACGCCGCCGACATCGCCACCGTGATGGCCGAGAGCAAAGCCCGCCTGGGCAAACCACTGCTGTGCTGCTGGATGGGCGATGCCTCGGTGGGCCCGGCGCGCGCGGTGCTGGCCCAGGCCGCCATCCCCAGCTTTCGCACACCCGAGGCGGCGGTGGGCGCTTTCAACAACATCGCCAGCTTCTACCAGAACCAGCAGTTGCTGCAGCAGACGCCGCCACCGCTGTCGACCCTGGCCGACCCCGACATCGAGGGTGCGCGCCTGATCATTGAAAACGTGCTCGCCGAGCGGCGCAAGATCCTGTCCGAACTCGAATCCAAGGCCCTGCTGTCGGCCTTCCACATCCCGGTCACCCAGACGCTGCTGGCGCGTTCGGCCAACGAAGCGATGATGATCGCCACCCAGCTGGGCTACCCGGTGGCGCTGAAGATCGACTCGCCCGACATCAGCCACAAGAGCGACGTCAATGGCGTGGCGCTGGACGTGCGCAACGCCACCGCGGTGCGCGATGTGTACAACACCATGATGCAGGCGGTGGCCCGGCTGCGCCCGGATGCACAGCTCAACGGGGTGACGATCCAGAAAATGGCGCGCAGCAAGCGCGGCCGCGAGCTCTACATCGGCCTGAAGACCGACGACCCGTTCGGCCCGGTGATCGCCTTCGGCGCCGGCGGCACCATGATCGAACTGATCAACGACCGGGCCATGGAATTGCCGCCGCTCAACCAGTTTCTGGCGCGCCGGCTGATCGAACGCTCACGCGCAGCCGAAACCCTGGGCGAATGGCGGGGCGCCCAGCCGGTCGACCGGGAGCAACTGGAGCACGTGCTGCTGCGCGTCTCCGAGATGGTTTGCGAACTGCCCCAGCTGCGCGAGATGGACATCAACCCCATCATCGTCGACGAGGACGGCGCGGTGGCGGTGGATGCGCGCATCGTCATCGACAGCTCGCCGGCCACGGCGCGCAACTATGCGCACCTGGCCATCCTGCCCTACCCGGCCCGCTACGAGCAGGTCTGGCCGCTGCGCGGCGGCGGCCAGTACACCATCCGCCCCATCCACCCGGACGACGCGCAGATGCTGCAAGACCTGGTGCATGGCCTGTCGCCCGAGAGCCGCTATTACCGCTTTGTCTCCAGCATGCCCGAGCTGCCGCCGGCCATGCTGTCGCGGCTGACGCTGATCGACTACGACCGCGAAATGGCACTGGTGGCCATCCACCGCACCCGCCACGTGGGCGCCGATGGCGAGCCGGTGGAAACCGAACGCATCGTCGGCGTTTCCCGCTACATCACCAACCCGGACAAATCCAGCTGCGAGTTTTCGCTGGTGGTGGCCGATGACTTCAACGGCAAGGGCCTGGGCTCGCGGCTGATGCTCAGCATCATGGAAGAGGCACGCGACAAAGGATTGACCGAAATCGAGGGGCTGGTGCTGGCCAACAACCCCGGCATGCTCAAACTGATGAAGGGCCTGGGTTTTGCCATCAAGCCCTTCCCTGACGATCCCGACTTCAAGCTGGTGAGCCATCCGCTCTGACGTTGCGAAAGTCCCGACCGCTTCGGCCCATCCCCCGCCAAGGCCGCCCGGCAGACGGCACCTTCGACACCAGAAACCGCCCCGAGGGGCGGTTTTTTCATGCCTGCGGCCCGGTCAGCGGGCGGAAAATGGGCTGTTCTTGTCTTCTACAGGTATTCATTTTTAAATTCGTTGTAGTAGTAGAAGGCCGCACCCTGCGGTGGACAAGTGGTTTTTGCCTTTTCAGATCAAGCACTTGGCACCGGCCAAAAGCTGTGCACCCGACCCGGTTGCGGCTGTACCCGCCGCGGGGACAACCATCCATTTATCCACCGTCCTGTGGATAAATGGATGGTTACGCAAAAACTATCCACAAGTTTGTGCCCGCTGTGGCCTCTCGACGGTCTTTTTCCTGAGGGTCGGCGAGACCGGCAAAAAACCGGGGCGTCTTCACGCGGCCTGCCCCATGCCCTGGCCAACACCCTGGCCACTTCGCTGCGCCACAGGGTCGACAAAGCCGTTGGGGGTGACATGCCACCCGGCTGTTAAGATGCGCGCCGCCTGTGTCCCGTGGGCTGTCACCGGTTGATGCCGCTGTGGAGCCGGGTAGCCTTCCCCCTTGCCACCGCGTTCTGCGCGCCCGCCATGTCCGTTGCCCTTGCTGCCAACGCGCCCGCCTCGTTTGAAATCAAGAGCGCCCATCTGCCCTTGGTGGCGTTGCTGTTGAAGTCCAACGACCTGGGCTTGCTGGCGGCCGAGTTGAACCAGCGATTTGGCGATCGGCCCGATTTTTTTGACCAGGACCCGCTGTTGATCGACCTCTCGCCACTGCAAACGGGTGCGCAGGCCGACAGCGCGGTGGACTTTGCCGCCCTGTGCGCGCTGCTGCGGCCCTTGCGGGTGCAACCGGTGGCCGTGCGCGGGGGCGATGCCGCGCAAATGGCCGCCGCACAGCAAGCGGGCCTGGTGTGGGCGCAAGACGCCACCCTGTCGCGCAGCAACGAAGCCCGCACACCAACCGCACCGGCCAGCACTCCATCGGCGGCGGCACCCGCTGCACCGGCACCACCGCCCGCCCCGGGTGCGCTGATCGTGGACAAGCCGCTGCGCTCGGGCCAGCAGGTCTATGCCCGCGGTCGCGATCTGGTGGTCATGGCCATGGTCAACCCCGGTGCCGAGGTGATTGCCGACGGCCACATCCATGTGTACGCCCCGTTGCGCGGCAAAGCCATGGCCGGCGCGCGCGGTCGCACCGATGCGCGCATCATCGCCCTGAACATGGACCCGGAACTCATCTCCATTGCCGGCATTTACCGCACCAGCGACACCCCGTTGCCCGCCACCGTGCAGGGCAAGGCGGCGCAGGTGCAGCTCTTCAGTGGCCCGGAGGGCGACAAGCTGCTCATCGAGCCGCTGCAAGCCTGATCGACCAACGCCAAGGACTTTTCACCATGAGCAAGATTGTTGTTGTCACTTCCGGCAAAGGCGGTGTGGGCAAGACCACCACCAGTGCCAGCTTTGCCGCCGGCCTGGCCCTGCGCGGCCACAAGACTGCGGTGATCGACTTTGACGTCGGCCTGCGCAACCTGGACCTGATCATGGGTTGTGAGCGCCGCGTGGTCTACGACCTGATCAACGTCATCCAGGGTGAGGCCAATCTGAACCAGGCGCTGATCAAAGACAAGACCTGCGACAACCTGTTCATCCTGGCGGCCAGCCAGACGCGCGACAAGGACGCGCTGACCCAGCAGGGGGTGCACCAGGTGCTGACCGACCTGGCGGCCATGGGTTTTGACTACATCGTCTGCGATTCGCCCGCCGGCATCGAGACCGGGGCACTCATGGCCATGCACTATGCCGACGAAGCGCTGGTGGTGACCAACCCGGAGGTGTCGTCGGTGCGTGACTCCGACCGCATCCTGGGCATGCTGGGCAGCAAGACGCAACGCGCCATCGACGGTCGCGAGCCGATCAAGGAACACCTGCTGATCACCCGCTACAACCCGCTGCGGGTGGCCGACGGCCAGATGCTCAGCCTGCAGGACATCCAGGACATCCTGCGCATACCGTTGATCGGCGTCATTCCCGAGAGCGAAAGCGTGCTGCAGGCGTCCAACCAGGGCACGCCGGCCATCCACCTCAAAGGCACCGAGGTGGCCGAGGCGTATGGCGATGTGATCGAGCGTTTCCTGGGCGCCGACAAGCCACTGCGCTTCATCGAAGCGCAAAAGCCCGGTTTCCTCAAGCGCCTGTTCGGGAGCAAATGAGCATGTCCTTCCTCTCCTTCCTGCTCGGCGAGAAGCAGAAGACCGCCAGTGTGGCCAAGGAACGGCTGCAAATCATCCTGGCGCATGAGCGCAACGGACGCAATGCCGCCGAACCCGACTACCTGCCCGCGCTGCAGCGCGAACTGGTGGCGGTGATCGGCAAATACATCCACATCGACCCGGACGACATCAAGGTGCAGCTCGAACGCCAGGACAACCTGGAAGTGCTGGAAGTGAAGATCGAACTGCCCGATCGCAAATGACCCGGCCGCCACCGGCCCTCTGAAGCTGCGCACGACAACGCAGGTGCCGCCGCTTTCCACGGGACCTGAGCACGCACCGGCTCCTGCCCGTGCCGGGCTGAGCAAGTCCCACCGGCGGCGGGTGCGCTCTATCATGGCCCCATGCTGATCGAAACCCTGGGCGCTGCCCGTGACATGGGGCGCCTGAACCAGATTCTGGGCGTCTTCATCCGCCATGGCCTGGGCGACAGTGTGCGCCGCCTCGGGCTGGCCGACCGCCTCGAACGCGCCGGCCACGCGCTCCAGTGGGAACACGCGGCCGACCTGGCGCGCCTGGAGCCACCGGTGCAGGTGCGCCTGGCCATCGAAGAACTGGGCCCGACCTTCGTCAAGCTCGGCCAGATCCTGGCCGGCCGTGCCGATCTCTTCGGCCCGGAGTGGATCGCCGAATTTGAAAAGCTGCACAGCCGTGTGCCGGCGCTGCCGTTTGAACAGTTGCGACCGCAGCTGGTGGAAGATCTGGGCGCTGAACCGGAGACGGTGTTCCGCCGCTTCGACACCGAGCCGCTGGCCGCGGCCTCCATTGCGCAGGTGCACCGCGCGCAACTGCAGGACGGCACCGAGGTGGTGGTCAAAATCCGCCGCCCCGGCATTGCCGACACCATCGCCGCCGACTTGCGCCTGCTCGGGCGCCTGGCGGCCATTGCCGAGGCCGAGCTGCCCAACCTCAAACCCTACCGGCCGCAGCAACTGGTGCGCGAACTCGCCCGCTCGCTGCAGCGCGAGCTGGACCTGGCCAGCGAATGCCGCAGCGCCGAACGCATCGCGGCCCACATGGCGAGCCTGCCCTGGATCGTGGTGCCCACGGTGCACTGGGACTTCACCAAAGAGCGCATCAATGTGCAGGACTTTGTGGACGGCGTCCCCGGCCACGAACTGGCGCGGCTGGACGCGCAGGGCCTGGACCGCCGCCTGCTCGCCCAGCGGGGCGCCCAGGCGGTGCTCAAGCAGATCGTCGAGGACGGCCTGTTCCACGCCGATCCGCACCCGGGCAATGTGTTCTACCTGGCGGGCAACCGCATCGCCTTCATCGACTTTGGCATGGTCGGCCGGCTGTCGGTGCGCCGGCGCGAGGAATTGCTGCAACTGCTGCTCGGCCTGGTCGAACGCAACCCGCAGGCGGTGGCCGACGTGCTGCTGGACTGGACCGGCGACGACCACGGTGTGAACCTGGGCACGCTGGAAACCGAAATCGAAGCCTTTGTCGACCAGTACCACGGCGCGCCGCTGGCCGAACTCAACCTCGGCCAGATGCTGGCCGACGTCACCACCATCCTGCGTGAACACCGGCTGGGCCTGCCGTCTGACCTGGCGTTGCTGATCAAGGCCTTCATCACCCTCGAAGGCATGGGCCGTGGGCTCGACCCCGACTTCCACATGACCACCGAGGCCTTGCCCCAGCTGCGCCGGGTGGTGCGCGCCCGCTACCAGCCCAAGACACTGGCCCTGCGCGCCTGGCAGACCCTGCGGCGCGCGCTGGCGGTGGCCGAGCAGCTGCCGCACGACGTCAGCCGCCTGCTGCGCAACGCGCGCCGCGGCCGGGTGCAGGTGGGCATTGACATTGCCCATCTCAAGCGCGTGGGCGACCAGATCGACCGCGCCGCCAACCGGCTGGCGATGGCGCTGATCATTGCAGCGCTCATCGTGGGCTCCTCCATCGTCATGACGGTGCAGGGCGGTCCCACCCTGTTCGGCCTGCCCGCCTTCGGTTTCATCGGCTTTGCCAGCGCCTTTGCCGGCGGCCTGTGGCTGGTGCGCGCCATCTGGCGCAGCAGCAAGGGCAAGGATGCGGGTGAAGAGTGAAGAGCGCCTGGCGACGGATGGTGCGCCTGTCTGGCGCCGCGGGCGGTTTGCAGCCAACGGTTCTTCTGCCGCGCAGGCTCCTAGCGTGCACAAAGCGTCGCCGGGTGTTACATTAGAGCGTTCGCCTTTGGCGACCCGCCACGCGCAGACCGTACACCTGCCGCGAAGCTCCCCGGCAGAGGGGAAGGCAGGTCCGGCCCCTCTTGGGCGAAGCGGGTGCGATCTCACCGCCCCGATGTTGATTCCTTGCTGTTGACGATGCCCCTGCCGGGGATCGTGACCTGCTGCTGTGGTGCCTTCGGCGCTGCGCGGGTCTGGCAGTCGGACACCCAGGCGCTTGGGGCTGCCATTTGCTGATGCGGGCTTTGCGGTGATCGCGGTTTTTTCGCGCGCCCGGCCCATGATGTTGATTTGATGATTCACACCCATACCTTGCACAACAGCTCGACGAGCACTCCCGTTACCCACCTCACCGTTGGGCGCTACCGCATTGCGGCCCTCTCCCGCGCGCTGCCCTGTGGCCGCTTTGCCGCCCAGGTGGCCATTGCCAGTGGCCACGGCAGTGCGTCCACCGCGCGCCTGATGCGCTTTGAGCACGACTTCGCCACGGGCGACGATGCCATCCGCTATGCCGAGGCCCAGGGCCTGTCGTGGGCTGCCGAGCGCCAGGGCACACGGGGCGTGCTGGCCACGCCGCTGGCGCCGACCGCCCAAGCCAGCCTCATCTGACCGATCTCCAACCATTTTCTGCAGGAGCTTTTCATGGCCAAGGAAGAACTCATCGACATGTCCGGCGTCGTCAACGAGGTGTTGCCCGACTCGCGCTACCGCGTCAAGCTCGACAACGGGCACGAACTGGTGGCCTATGCGGCGGGCAAGATGAAGAAAAACCACATCCGCATCCTCGCCGGTGACCGGGTGTCGCTCGAACTCTCGCCCTACGACCTGACCAAGGGCCGCATCAACTTCCGCCACCTCGAAGGCCGCGGCCCTGCGCCGGCCGGTCGTCCGGTCCGCCGCTGAGCGGCGGGCGGGCCGTGGCGGCCCTGGGGCCGCCCGCTGTCCCGTTGCTCAGGCCGTTGTGGCCCGGCCCCGCCGGCTGCGCACCGCCTGCGCCAGGCCCTGCAGCACCGGCACCGTCTGCTCCCAGCCGATGCAGGCGTCGGTCACGCTCACGCCGCGCTGCAGTGGCTGACCGGGCACCATGTCCTGCCGGCCCTCGTGCAGGTGGCTCTCGATCATCACGCCGGTGATGCGTTGATCGCCCGCGGCGATCTGTCCGCCCACCGCGGCGGCCACCTCGATCTGCTTGCGGTGCTGCTTGCTGCTGTTGGCGTGTGACAGATCCACCATCACCTGCTCGCGCAGGCCGGCGCCCTTGAGCAGGGCACAGGCGGCGTTCACATCGTCCGGCCCGTAATTGGGCGCCTTGCCCCCGCGCAGGATGGCGTGGCAATCGGCGTTGCCACGGGTCTCGAAAATCGCCGCCTGGCCCATTTTGGTCATGCCCATGAAGGCGTGCGGCGACTGCGCCGCCACGATGGCATCGGCCGCCACCTTCACCCCGCCGTCGGTCCCGTTCTTGAAACCCACCGGGCAGCTCAGGCCGCTGGCCAGCTGGCGGTGGCTCTGGCTTTCGGTGGTGCGTGCGCCAATGGCGCCCCAGCTGACCAGGTCGCTGATGAACTGCGGCGACAGCAGGTCCAGGAACTCGGTGCCCACCGGCAGCCCCAGGCCGACGATGTCCAGCAGCAACTGGCGCGCCAGCTCCAGCCCTTCGTTAATGGCAAAGCTGCCGTCCAGGTGCGGGTCGTTGATGTAGCCCTTCCAGCCCACCGTGGTGCGCGGCTTCTCGAAATACACCCGCATGACGATCAGCAGATCGTCGGCCAGCGCGTCGGCCTGCGCCTTGAGCCGGCGCGCGTAGTCCATGGCCTGGTCGTGGTCGTGGATGGAGCAGGGTCCGACGACCACGATCAGGCGGTCGTCCTGCCCGTGCAGCACCCGCGAGAGCGCCGCGCGGCTGGACTCGACCAGCGACTGCGCAGCCGGCGGCGCGGGCAGCCATTCCTGCAGCAGCGCAGGCGTGATGAGCGGACGCACCGCGCCAATACGCAGGTCGTCGATGCGGGTGCTGTCCTGGGTGGACAGCGGGGTGGCAGGGCGTGAGGCATGCGAAGTCATGCCCCCGATTGTCGCGCCAGCCGCGCAGGGGGAGCGCACAGGTCCAGCCGGAGCACGTGCCCCCGCCAGACACCCCGTGGAACCGGCTTGGCCAGGCCACATAGGGGGAAGCCGCGTTAGCGGCGCATGGGGAGCGCACAGATCCCACCGGCGCGCGTGTCTCAGCCCCAGGACCCCGTGGAACGGGCTCAGCCCGGCCACAGGGGTCGTCCCCCTCGAAGCGCCGCAGGCGCGCCAGAGAGGGGGAAGCCGCGCCAGCGGCGCAGGGGGTGCCTCTGCTACCCCCTTCGAAAACGCACCGGCTGGCGGGCCCAGTAGCGGTTGTCCAGCCGGTCCAGCCGCACCGTGCCGCCGCTGGACGGCGCATGCACGAAACGGCCCTCGCCCACGTAGATGCCGGCGTGCCAGGCCGGGTCGTGGCCAAACACCACCAGGTCACCGGTGCGCAGGGCGCTCGCGTCCACCGGCTGGCCGAAACCGGCCAGCTGTGCCACTGTGCGCGGCGGCGCGCGACCGGCGCGGGCGGTGTAGACATAGCCGATCAGCCCGCTGCAGTCAAAGCCGCTCTCGGGTGTGTTGCCACCGTAGCGGTAGGGCGTGCCCACCAGGCCCAGGGCATGGATGGCGATGTCATGCCCCTGCGCCGCCGACAGCGCGGGCCGTGCCGCTTCGCGGGCGGGCGGCGCGCTGCCGCAGGCGGCCAGCAGCAGCGTGGCGGACAGGCTCAGGCAGGTCAGGATCGGTCGCATGGTGGTGAGCTTGGCGAAAGCGGGGCGCGGCCTCTCAGTGCCGCCACAGCAGCAGGCTGCCCAGGTAGGCGCCATAGGCCAGCACGAAGCCGATGCCCTCGCGGCGCGAAACCAGGCGGTCGCTGCGGAACACCGGCAGGCAGACGATGGCCACCAGCGCGGCCAGCGGCAAGTCAATCCACAGCACCTCGCGGCTGACGTCCACCCCGCTGGCGGGGCCAGCCACCATGGTCAGGCCGAGGATGACCAGCACGTTGTAGATGCTGCTACCGATCAGGTTGCCGATGGCGACGTCGCGGTCGTTGCGCGCGGTCGAGATCAGCGTGGTCACCAGCTCAGGGGCCGAGGTGCCGATGGCCACGACGGTCAGGCCGATGAAGGCGTCGGACACGCCGTAGGCCTTGGCCAGGTCCACCGCGCCGGCCACCAGCAGTTCGGCGCCCAGCACCGCCAGCGCCATGCCCGCCAGCAGCAGGAAGCTGTTCCACAGCCAGGTCTTCGGGCCACTCCCAAGGTTCACCGGTGGCGGCGCCTGCGCGGCCAGCGCATCGCGGAAGGCCAGTCGCGTGGTCGGGTCCTCCTGGCGGCTGAGCTGCACCAGTGCCGCGGTGTAGATCACCGCGGCCAGCAGCAGGCCCAGGCCCTCGGCCGGACTGAGCACCCCGTCCAGCGCCATGATGAACAGGACCACGGCGGTGGCGATCATCACCGGCACGTCCAGCCGCACGCTCAGCGAGCGCGTGGGCAGCGGGCGCATGGCCGCGCTCAGACCCAGGATGAGCAGGATGTTGACGATGTTGGTGCCGGCAATGTTGCCCACCGCCAGCGGGCCCTTGCCTTCGTGCGCGGCGGTCAGACCCACCGCCAGCTCGGGTGCGCTGGTGCCCACCGAGACCACCGTCAGGCCGATGATGATGGGGCTGATGCGCAGCAGCGTGGCGATGCGGGTGGCGCCGCGCAGCAGCAGCTCGGCGCCCAGCACCACCACGACCAGGCCACCGAGGAAGAGCAGGATGGGATGGAGCGCCATGCGGAGCTTCAGGCCGCGTCGTGCGGACCGCGTTTGTCCACCACCACCAGCACGTCGGCGTCGCCTTCGGACAGCACCCGCTTGGTCACGCTGCCCAGCAGGAGTTCCTCGGTCACGTGGGTGCCGTGCTTGCCCATCACCACCAGGTCGCAACCCAGGCGCTGTTGGTGGCCGGTGATCAGCGCCACCGCGTCGCCGCATTCGACCAGCGGCGTGTACCGGCCGGCCGCCAGACCCTGTTCGGCCGCCATCTCGCGCAGCTGCTGCAGCGCGCGCTCGCGCGCCTCGATGCGGTACTGGTGGATGATGTCCTGCGACACGCCGGCGTACTGCAGCATGCCCTCGAAGGGCACGTCGAAGGCGTGCAGCAGCACCAGGTCGGCCTGGGGCGCCAGTTCGCGCGCCAGCCGCAGCGCCAGCGCCGAGCCGGGTGAAAAGTCCATCGGCAGCAGCACGCGGCGGTAGGGCTGCTTGAACGGGTTCTTGACCACCAGCACCGGGCAGCGGCTTTTGCGCAGCAGGTGCGAGGCGGTGGAGCCCACCACCAGGCGGCGCAGCAGGCTCTGCCCGCGCGCGCCCACCACCACCAGGTCGGCGTCGGTGTCGTGCACCAGCGCGGGCACCACGCGCGAGGCCAGTCCCTCTTCCACCCGCTGCTCGGGCGGCGGCCCCGGGTGGCGCGCCGGGTCGGCCAGTGCGGCAGCCAGTGCGGCCTGCTGCTGCTCCACCGCGGTGTGTGCCACGCTGTCGGCGCGCTCGCCCAGCAGGTTGCGCAGCGGGCCGAGCGCGTCCAGGCCCAGGGCGTGCAGCACGGTGTGGCGGGCGCCGGTGGTGGCGGCCAGGTCGGCCGCGCGGTCCACCGCCTGCAGCGAAGGGGCGGACAGGTCGGTGGCGCTCAGGATGTGTCGGGTCAGGGTCATGGCTCTCTCCTTCTCAGATGCGCTGCACGCCGCGGCGGCGCAGCAGCGCCTTCTCGGCTTCCACCAGCACGAACAGCACCGCCCCCATGACCAGGATCATGGCCCAGGAGCTGGCGTCCAGCGGCGTGGTGTGGAACAGTCGCTGCAGCGGCGGCGCGTAGGTGAACAGCAGCTGCAGCACCACCAGGATGCCCGCCACCAGCAGGGCCATGGGGTTGCCCGTCAGCGTCTCGGCCCGCCAGGCGTGCTGGGTGAAGTGGCGCACATTGAACAGGTAGAACAGCTCGCACATCACGATGGTATTCACGGCCGCGGTGCGCGCGGTCTCCAGCGCGGTGCCGCGCGCGAGTTCCCAGTGGAATACCCAGAAGGTGGCGGCCACCATGAGCGCAATCACGAACAGGATGCGCGAGCCCAGCGCGCGGGTGATGATCGATTCGCCCGGGTGGCGCGGGGGGTGGCGCATCACGCCCGGCTCGGCCGGCTCGAAGGCCAGCGACAGCGCCAGCGTCACCGAGGTCACGGTGTTGACCCACAGGATCTGCCCGGCTGTCACCGGCAGCGGCAGGCCGGCGAAGATGGCCAGCAGGATCACGCCGGCCTCGCCGCCGTTGGTGGGCAGCATGTGCATCAGCGACTTCTTGATGTTGTCGTAGACCACGCGGCCTTCGCGCACGGCGCGCGCGATGGTGGCGAAGTTGTCGTCGGTCAGCACCAGGTCCGACGCCTCGCGCGCCGCGTCCGTGCCCTTGCCGCCCATGGCCACGCCCACGTCGGCAGCTTTCAGCGCGGGCGCGTCGTTCACGCCGTCGCCGGTCATGGCCACCTGGTGGCCTTCGGCCTGCAGCGCGGCGATCAGCCGCAACTTGTGTTCTGGGCTGGCGCGCGCGAACACGTCGGTGTCCTGCGCGGCGCGACGCAGCGCCGCTTCGTCGAGCGCGGCGATGGCGTCGCCGGTCAGCGCGCGGTCGGCGTGCAGGCCCAGCTGGCGGCCGATGGCCGCCGCCGTCACCGCGTGGTCGCCGGTGATCATCTTCACCCGGATGCCGGCCTGCTGGCACTCGGCCACCGCGGCCACCGCTTCGTCGCGCGGCGGGTCGATGATGCCCACCAGGCCCAGCATTTCGAAGCGCGGGCTCATGTCGGCCAGGTCCACCTCGCGGCGTTCGGCCGGCCAGTCGCAGCGCGCCAGCGCCAGTACGCGCTCGCCTGCGCCGCCGGCCCGCTCGATGGCCGCCGTCCAGCGCGCCAGGTCCAGCGGGCGGCCGTCGGCCTCGCGCACGCACAGTGCCAGCACGCGCTCAGGTGCACCTTTGAGCAGCAGCTCGTGGTGGCCGGCATGGTCGTGGTGCAGTGTGGCCATGTACTGCCGCTCGGACTCGAAGGGAATCGCATCGAGCCGCGGGAAGGTCTGGGCGCCCACCGTGGCATCGAGCCCGGCCTTGTGTGCGAGTGCTGTCAGCGCGCCTTCGGTGGGGTCGCCGGTCAGGATCCACGCACCCTGCCCGTCGCGGTGGATGCGCGCGTCGTTGCACAGCAGCGCGCAATGCAGCAGGGCCTGCAGCGCGGGGTCGCCGCCGGGGTGCAGCACGCTGCCGTCCTCCTGGTGAAAACCACCCTCGGGCGCGTAACCGGTGCCACTGACGCTGACCTCGCGCGCCGGCAGCACCACGCGCACCGCGGTCATTTCGTTGCGCGTGAGGGTGCCGGTCTTGTCGCTGCAGATCACGGTGACCGAGCCCAGCGACTCCACCGCCGGCAGCCGCCGCACGATGGCCTTCTTGCGCGCCATCACCCGCGTGCCGATGGCCAGCACGATGGTCACCACCGCCGGCATGCCCTCGGGAATGGCCGCCACCGCCAGCCCCACCACCGCGAGGAAGACGTCGAACAGCGCCATCTCGGCCACGAAATGGCCGTAGACCATGGTCAGCACCGACACGCCGAGGATGAAGGCGGTGATCTGGCGGGCAAAGCGGTCGAGTCGGCGTGTCAGCGGGGTGGCCAGGGTCTGCACCTCGCTGACCAGACGGCCGATGTGGCCGATCTCGGTGCCGCTGCCGGTGGCCACCACCACGCCGCAGCCGGTGCCGTAGGCCACCAGCGTGCCCGAGAAGGCCATGCCGTGCCGGTCACCCACCGGCGCGCCGTGCTCGGCCGTGCCGTTGTCCTTGTCCACCGCGGCGGATTCGCCGGTCAGCGCCGCCTCCACCGTGCGCAGGTTTTTGGCCTGCAGCAGGCGCAGGTCGGCTGGCACGCGGTCGCCCGGTTCCAGCCAGACGATGTCGCCGGGCACCAGCTCGCCGGCGTCGATCTGGTGGCGTTCGCCACCGCGCTGCACCGTGGCGCGCGCGGCCAGCATGCCGCGCACGGCGGCCAGCGCCTGCTCCGCTTTGCCTTCCTGGATGTGGCCGATGAGCGCGTTGATCAGCACCACGCCCAGGATCACGCCGGCGTCCACATGGCTGCCCAGCACCAGCGTGGCCAGGCCGGCGGCCAGCAGCACATAGATCAGCGGGTTGTGGAACTGCAGTGCAAAGCGCAGCCAGGCCGGCCGGCGCGGCGGCTCGGGCAGGCGGTTGGGGCCGTGCTGCGCGCGGCGCGTGGCCACCTCGGCACTGTCCAGCCCGTCGGCCGGGACCACACACAGCTGCTGCAGCACCTGCGTGGTCTCCAGCGCATGCCAGGCCGGCGGGTTGGGGGCGGTTGGGGTGTCGTGCTCGCTCACCAGGGGTCCCTCCGTGTGTCGATCAGGCGGCCTCGCGGGCCGTGTCGGCCGCGGGCAGCTGGTTCAGGATGTGGTCGGTCATGCCGCGTGCCAGCTCGTGCTCTCCCAGGAACACCGTGCCCAGGCTTTCCTTGCGCAGCAGCTCGGCCTCCTCTTCGTTGTGGGTGCGCAGCACCACCGCAATGCCGGGGTTGAGCGTGCGTGCGATCTCCACCATCTTGCGCACATCCACCGCATCGGGAATGGCGATCACCAGCATCGCCGCCTGGGCGATGTGGCTCTGCACCAGCACCTCGGGCGTCATCGCGTCGCCACTGACGGCGGCAATGCCCTCGCGCCGCAGGGTGTCCACCGCCTCGCGGTTCTGCTCCACCACCACATAGGGAATGCTGCGCTGTCGCAGCGAATCGGCAATGCGCCGGCCCACGCGGCCATAGCCGATCAGCACCACCTGGCCGCTGAGCAGCGCGCGGTCGGTCGATCGGGGCAGCTCGGCCAGCGGGTCGTCGCGCATTTCCAGCTGGCGCGCAAAGGCCGAGCGCGCCAGGATCCAGCGCCGCAGCGGCTCCACCGCCGAGAACAGGCTGGCGTTGAGCGCGATCGAGATCAGGGCGCCGGCGAGCACCAGGCTCTGACCCTCGCGCGGCATCAGCTCCAGCGCCACGCCCAGGCCGGCCAGGATGAAGGAGAACTCGCCGATCTGCGCCAGGCTGGCACCCACCGTCAGCGCGGTGTTCAGCGGGTAGCGGAACAGCAGCACCAGGGCCACGGCGGCCAGCGTCTTGCCGACCAGGATGATGGCCACCACCGCCAGCAGCTTCAGCGGCTGCTGCACGATCACCGCGGGGTCGAACAGCATGCCCACCGAGACGAAGAACAGCACCGCGAAGGCGTCGCGCAGTGGCAGCGATTCGTCGGCCGCGCGGTGGCTGAACTCCGACTCGCGCATCATCATGCCGGCGAAAAAGGCGCCGAGCGCGAAGGACACGTCGAACAGCTTGGCCGCGCCGAAGGCCACGCCGATGGCGATGGCCACCACGCCCAGGGTGAACAGCTCTTGCGAACCGGTGCGCGCCACCCACCAGAGGATCTTGGGCAGCAGCCGGCGGCCCACCACCAGCATCAGCACGATGAAGGCGCTCACCTTGGCCAGGGTGATGCCCACCGTGGTCCAGATCTCGCCGGCCTGGGGGGCCACCGCGGTCTCGCCGCCGTGCGCCTTGAGCAGCCCGGCCAGCGCCGGCAGCAGCACCAGCACCATGACCATCACCAGGTCTTCCACCACCAGCCAGCCGACCGCGATCTGGCCGTTGACCGACTTGAGCAGGCCCTTGGCCTCCAGCGCGCGCAGCAGCACCACCGTGCTGGCCACCGACAGGCACAGGCCGAACACCACCGCCGCGCCCAGGTCCCAGCCCCAGAGCATGGCCACACCGGCGCCCAGGGCGGTGGCCACGGCGATCTGCACCACCGCGCCCGGCACGGCGATTTTCTTGACCGCCATCAGGTCGGCCAGCGAAAAATGCAGGCCCACGCCGAACATCAGCAGCATCACGCCGATTTCGGCCAGTTGGCCGGCCAGACCCACATCGGCCACGAAACCCGGTGTGGCCGGGCTGACCACGATGCCCGCCAGCAGGTAACCCACCAGCGGCGGTAGCTTCAGGCGGGCGGCGATCAGGCCGAACACCATGGCCAGGCCGAAGCCGGCGGCGATGGTGGCGATGAGGCTGACGTCATGGGGCATCGTGTCGGGGCATCCTGAGCGGGGCAAAGAGGAGCTGACTGACGGGCAGACAGGTGGCCTTGGGACCCTAGCACGGTGCCGTGCACGAAAACAGCAACCTGAGCCTGAAGGTGCCCTCGACCGCGGCGAAGCGGCGCGCAGGGCCGAGCCGGCCCACACACCGCAGGCCTACGCCATCAGCCGGAAATCAGCCGGGGGTCAGCCGGCGGCCTTGACCCGCGCTGCCAGGTGGGCCAGCGCTTCCTCCACCTGGTCGACCAGCACCAGGCACAGGTCGCCCGGCTGCAGGCGTTCCAGCGCGGTGTCGATGGCCACGAACTCGCCGCGGATTTCGTCCACCCGGGTGGTGCGGCGCGCGCCTTGCAGGCCCTGGCGCAGCAGGCCGATGACCTCGCCATCCTCGCGGCCGCGCTGGCAGGCGTCTTCGTACAGGATCACGTCGTCGAAGGCGGCGCCCAGGATCTGCGTCTGCTCGCGGATGTCCTCGTCGCGGCGGTCGCCGGCGCCGCTGATCACCACCGAGCGGCGCCGGGCCGGCATGCCGTCGACCGCCGCCACCAGCGCGCGCATGGCGTCGGGGTTGTGGCCGTAGTCGGCGATCACCGTGGCACCGCGGTAGTCCATGACGTTGAAGCGCCCGGGCGCGTTGTCGGCGTCGTTGACAAAACTGGCCAGCCCGGCGCGGATGACGCCCCAGTCCAGCCCCACGGCCCAGGCCGCGGCCACCGAGGCCATGGCGTTTTCCACCTGAAAGCCGATGCTGCCGTTGCGGGTCAGGGGCACGTCGCGCAGGGCCACGCGTTCGCGCCAGCTGCCTTCGGCGGCGACGATGTGGCCGTTTTCGACGAACACGCAGCGCAAGCCCTGCGCACGGTGGGTGGCCAGCACCGGCTGCTGTGCGTCGGCGGCGAAATAGATGACCGAGCCGGGGCACACCGCCGCCATGCGCGCCACATGGGTGTCGGCCGCGTTGAGCACGGCATAGCCGTCGTCGGCCACGTTTTGCACGATCACCCGCTTGATCACCGCCAGGTCTTCGACCGTGGTGATGAAGTTCAGCCCCAGGTGGTCGCCGGCGCCGATGTTGGTCACCACCGCCACCTGGCAGCGGTCAAAGCCCAGCCCCTCGCGCAGGATGCCGCCGCGCGCGGTCTCGAACACGGCGGCGTCCACATCGGGGTGCATCAGCACATTGCGCGCGCTTTTGGGGCCGGAGCAGTCGCCCGAGTCGGTCTGGCGGCCATTGACGTGCACGCCGTCGGTGTTGGTCATGCCCACCCGCAACCCACTGCCGGCCAGCAGGTGGGCGATCAGGCGGGTGGTGGTGGTTTTGCCGTTGGTACCGGTGACGGCCACCACCGGCACGCGGCCGTTGTCGCCGGGCGCAAACAGGCGCGAGATCACCGCCTCGCCCACATCGCGCCCCTTGCCGTAAGACGGCGAGAGGTGCATGCGCAAGCCCGGCGCGGCGTTGACCTCGACGATGCCGCCGCCGGTTTCTTCCAGCGGCCGGGCCACGGTTTCGCAGACCACGTCGACCCCGCAGATGGCCAGGCCCACCATGCGCGCGGCGGTCACTGCGCGCGCAGCCACCTCGGGGTGCACCTCATCGGTCACGTCGGTGGCGCTGCCGCCGGTGGACAGGTTGGCGTTGTTGCGCAACACCACCCGCCGGCCCTTTTCGGGCACGTCGTCGACGCCCAGCCCTTGAATCTGCAACCGCGCGAGGGCGATGTCGTCGATGCGGATGCGGGTGAGCGAAGTGGCATGGCCGTCGCCCCGGCGCGGGTCGGTGTTGACCAGGTCCACCAGTTCGCGCACCGTGTGCTGGCCGTCGCCAATGACCTGCGGCGGGTCGCGCCGCGCGGCGGCCACCAGCCGGTCGCCGACCACCAGCAGGCGAAAGTCGCTGCCGGGCAGAAACTTCTCCACCATCACCTGGCCGATCTCGGCGGCCACCCGGTAAGCGCTCTCCAGGTGTTCGCGGCTGACGATGTTGACCGTCACCCCCTTGCCCTGGTTGCCGTCCTGCGGCTTGATCACCACCGGCAGCCCGATCTCTTGCGCCACCGCCCAGGCGTCGTCGACGCTGTCGACCGGCCGGCCCCAGGGCACCGGCACGCCGGCGGCGCGCAGCAGCGTCTTGGTCAGGTCCTTGTCCTGCGCGATCGATTCCGACACCGCACTGGTCGAGTCGATCTCGGCAGCCCAGATGCGGCGCTGCCGTGCGCCCCAGCCAAACTGCACCAGCGAGCCGCTGGTCAGCCGCCGAAACGGTATGCCGCGCGCCACCGCCGCCTGCACGATGGAGCCGGTGGAGGGGCCCAGCCGCACGTCCTCGTCGAGTTCGCGCAGCGCCGCCAGGGTGCCGTCCACATCAAAGAAGCCACCGGCCAGGGCAGCGCGGATCAGGTCGGCCGCGGCCGACAGCGCGCGCCGGCCCACCGCCTCTTCGGTGTACGCCACCACCACCTGGTAGGTGCCGGGGTCGGGGGTTTCGGTGGTGCGGCTGAAGGTCACCGGGCAGCCGGCCTGCGCCTGCAGCGCCAGGGTGGCCAGTTCGAGCACATGGGCCAGCGAGGCCTGGTCGGGCTCGCGGCGCAGCGGGCCGAGCTGCGGAAACAGCGCACGCAGGCGGGTTTCAAAGCCCGGCAGGCGGCTGAGCGCGCGCTCGGTGTCGTCACAGGCCACAACGGCTTCGATGGCGGTGTGGCGGCTCCACAGGTTGGGGCCGCGCAGCGCACGGATGCGGGAGATGTCCATGGGGGGTTCGGGTGTGGTTCAGCCGGTGCAGCGGCGGGGCTTGGCCTCTTAGGCGGCGTGCAGGGCCAGGGCGTCCAGGCCAGCGGTGATCAGGTCGGGCGGCAGGCCCAGGGCCCAGGCGGTGGCCACGGCGGCCAGCAGCGCGTCGGCATGGGCGGGCTGTTCGGTGGCCGGCAGCGGCGCCAGCAGGCGTTGCAGGTCGATCGGGGCGTGCACCGTCTCGTGGGTGCCCCGGTGCAGGTGCACCCGGCGCTGCGCGTCGCACAGGGCGGCGCGGCCGCCTTGCGCCAGGTGCTGCGCCAGCGGGGCCGATGGGCCTTCGGCGCCGCGGTGGCCGTAGAACAGCACCTCGCCGTCGCACAGCTCGGCCAGTGCGGCCACCCGCGCATCGTCACCATTGAGCACACCCACACCACCGGCCAGCACGACGTCGATCTGGGTGCGCATCACCCGCCGCATGGCCTCGATGTCGTGCACATCGTGGTGCGCCAGCGCTGGCCAGCCGTCGAAGTCGGTCACCACGCCCACCTGGCAACGGTCGTAGGGCAGGCCGTCGTCCAGAATCAGGCTCGGGCCGTTCTCGAACACCGCGCAGCCCAGCTCGCGGTTCATCAGCAGGCGCTGGCAGGCGTCCCAGTAATGGCGCTGCAGCAGCGGGCCCGGCGCTTCGATGCGGCGCTGGCCCAGAAACACACCGTCGGCGCAGGCCAGGCCGGTGGTGCGGCCCGAGAGCTGGGCCAGCCAGGCCACGGTGCGCGCCACGGTGGCGCTGCCGCGCGTGCCCGCAACGCCCACCAGCGGGATGCGGCCCGGGTGCAGCTCGCCCGCGTCTTCGGGGAACAGGTGGTTGACGATGGCCTGGCCCACCGGGCGTGGCTGGCCGCTGGCCGGGCGCAGGTGCATCAGCAGCCCGGGCCCGGCGTTGACCTCCACCACCGCGCCGCCCTGCTCCTGCAGCGGGCGGCCGATGTCTTGCGCCACCAGGTCCACACCGGCAATGTCCAGCCCCACGGTGCGCGCGGCCAGGCGCACCGCATGGGCCACTTCGGGATGCACGTCATCGGTGCAGTCGATGGACACGTTGCCGTTGCGCTGCACCAGAATGCGCCGCCCCGCGGGTGGCACCGATTCGCCGCTGAAGCCCTGGCGCTGCAGGTCCTGGCGGATCACCTCGTCCTCGTCGAGCTCCAGCCGGTTGAGCGGGTGGTCTTCGGTGGTGCCGCGGCGCGGGTCGCTGTTGATCTGCAGGTCCAGCAACTCGCGCACGGTGTGCTGGCCGTCGCCGGTGATCCAGGCCGACTCGCCGCGGGCGGCGGCCACCAGCTGGTCGCCCACCACCAGCAGGCGGTGTTCGTTGCCGGGGATGCAGCGCTCCACCAGCACCTCGCTGCCGTGCCGGCGGGCGGTTTCGAAGGCGGCCTCGATGTCGGCACGCTCGCTCAGGTCCAGCGTCACGCCACGGCCATGGTTGCCGTCGCTGGGCTTGACCACCACCGGCAGGCCCAGGTCCTGCGCGGCTTCCCAGGCTTCTTCTGCGCTGTCCACCGCCACGCCTTCGGGCACCGGCACGCCCACCGCCTGCAGCAGCGTTTTGGTCAGGTCCTTGTCGCCCGCAATGCCCTCGGCAATGGCGCTGGTGCGGTCGGTCTCGGCGGTCCAGATGCGGTGCTGGCGCGCGCCATGGCCCAGCTGCACCAGGTTGCCGTCGTTCAGGCGGATGTGCGGGATGCGCCGGTCGGTGGCGGCGGCCACGATGCAGGCGGTGCTCGGGCCCAGGTACCAGTCGTCGATGGCCTCGCGCACCGCGGCCACGGCGGCCGGCACGTCAAACGCCTCGCCGCGGATGGCGGCGGTCAGCAGCGCATGGCCCTGGGTGAGCGCGGCGCGACCCACCCGCTCGTCACGGGCGCGAAACACCATGCGGTAGACGCCGCGCTGGCTGGTCGATCGGGTCTGGCCGAAGCCGGTGGGCATGCCCGCCAGGTTCAGCAGCTCAATGACCACATGCTCCATCACATGACCGCACCAGGTGCCCTCGGTCAGCCGCAGCAGGAAGCCACCGGCCTCGCCCACGCCGCAGTGGTGCTCGCGCAGGGCTGGCAGCCAGGCGGTCAGCCGCTCGTTCAGGCCCGGAATGGTGTGGGAGGGAAAGTCTTCCAGCATCCCCAGGTCGACCCACACCTCCAGGGCAGAGCGGAAAGTCCAGACATTGGGGCCGCGCAGGTAGCGGACGCGGGGCAGCTTGATTTCGGCAGCGGCAAAGGACATGATGGGCGAGCAGACAGGAGGAACGCGCACCGGGCGGGTCATGGACACCTGACGTCGGCGCACTGTCCCGCATTGTGAACCGGTGGCCGCCTTTCGGCACGGCCCGATCGCGGAAAATCTGACGATTCAGCGGCCTGCCCGTCTTCCCCATGACCTCCCACCCCCCTCTTTCCGCCTCGCCGGTCCGCTTGCCGCTGGTCGACGCCCCGCTGCGACCGGGCGAACAGCCGCTGGCCCTGCTGGCGCTCGACCTCGATGAGCGGCTGCATTTCGCCGCCGGCCACCTGCTGCTGACCGGCGAACGCCTGCTGGCGCGCAGTGGCGAGGGGGACTGGCAGTCGTTCGAGCTGGCGCCCGGGCTGGAACTGCGGCATGCCGACCATGCGGGCGTGGGCCTGCTGGAGCTGTGCAGCGCCACCGAGCGGCTGGCGCGCTGGCGCTTTACCCTGGCGGCCAATGTGCAGGCGCTGCGCCTGGCCAAGCGTTTCGGGCAGTTGCAGGCGGCGCGCACCCACGGCCAGGCGATGGCCGGTGAAGACCCCACCCGCTGCCCGTCCTGCCGCAACCCGCTGCCCGACGATTCGGACGAATGCCCGATCTGCAGCCGCGAACTGAGCAGCCCGCCCAGCACCTGGGTGCTGCTGCGCCTGGGGCGCTTCGCCAGGCCCTACCAGGGCCAGCTCATCCTGGGCTTCCTGCTCACCCTGGCGTCCACCGCCGCCACCCTGGTGCCGCCCTACCTGACCATCCCGCTGGTGGACGATGTGCTCATCCCGTTCCAGAACGGGCAGCAGATCGACACCACCCTGGTCGGCTGGCTGCTGGCCGGGCTGCTGGGCTCGGCGCTGCTGGCCTGGAGCCTGGGCTGGGCGCGCACCTGGATCCTGGCGCTGGTGTCCGAACGCATCGCCGCCGACCTGCGCACCACCGCCTTTGAGCACCTGCTGGGCCTGTCGCTGGACTACTTTGGTGCCAAGCGCACCGGCGACCTGATGGCACGCATCGGCTCCGAGACCGACCGCATCTCGGTCTTCCTCTCGCTGCACGCGCTGGACTTCGCCACCGACGTGCTGATGCTGGGCATGACCTCGGTCATCCTGTTCTCCATCAACCCCTGGCTGGCGCTGGTCACCCTGCTGCCGCTGCCCTTCATTGCCTGGATGATCCACGTCGTGCGCGACCGCCTGCGCACCGGCTTCGAGAAAATCGACCGCTCCTGGGGCGACGTCACCAACGTGCTGGCCGACACTATTCCCGGCGTGCGGGTGGTCAAGGCCTTTGCCGCCGAGCGCCGCGAAGCCCTGCGCTTTCGCCAGGCCAACCAGGCCAACCTGGCGGTCAACGACCGGCTCAACAAAGTCTGGAGCCTGTTCACCCCCACCGTCACCCTGCTCACCGACATCGGCCTGCTGGTGGTGTGGGCCTTCGGTATCTGGCTGGTCAGCCGGGGCGAGGTCACGGTCGGCGTGCTCACCGCTTTCCTGGCCTACATCGGCCGCTTCTACGGCCGGCTCGACTCGATGAGCCGCATCGTCTCGGTCACGCAGAAGGCGGCGGCGGGCGCCAAGCGCATCTTTGACATCCTCGACCACGTCTCCAACGTGCCCGAACCGGCCGAGCCGGCGAAGCTGCCCGCTGGCGGCCTCTCGGGTGGTGTGACGCTGGAGAACGTCAGCTTCCGCTACGGCAACCGCACCGTCATCCGCGGCCTGAACCTGGACATCCGTCCCGGCGAGATGATCGGCCTGGTCGGCCACAGCGGCTCGGGCAAGAGCACCCTGGTCAACCTGCTGTGCCGCTTCTACGACGTGAGCGACGGCGCCATCCGCGTCGACGGCATCGACCTGCGGCGCATCGGTGTGGGCGACTACCGCGCCCACATCGGCCTGGTGCTGCAGGAGCCCTTCCTGTTCTTCGGCACCATCGCCGAGAACATCGCCTACGGCCGGCCCGAGGCCAGCCGCGAGCAGATCGTGGCCGCCGCCCGCGCTGCGCACGCGCACGACTTCATCCTGCGCCTGCCGCAGGGCTACGACTCGCTGGTCGGCGAGCGCGGCCAGGGCCTCTCGGGCGGCGAGCGCCAGCGCATCAGCATCGCCCGCGCGCTGCTCATCGACCCGAAGTTCCTCATCCTTGACGAAGCCACCTCGGCGGTGGACACCGAGACCGAAAAAGAAATCCAGAAGGCGCTGGACAACCTGGTGCAGGGCCGCACGACGATTGCCATCGCGCACCGCCTGTCCACCCTGCGCAAAGCCGACCGGCTGGTGGTCATGGACCGGGGCGAGATCGTCGAGGTCGGCCCGCACGAGGAACTGATGGCCCGCCAGGGCCACTACTGGCGCCTGTACGAAGCCCAGGCCCGCAAGGCCGAGGCCGAGGAGGACGGCGACCTCAGCGAGCACGACGCGCTGCTGCTGGCCCAGCAGCCACAACCGAGTGCCCACACCAGCGTTTGAGCCCGCCGCCATGCACGACACCTCTGACAACGCCCCGCCCGCCTTCCACCTGACCCGCAACCCGCTGGGCCGCCTGGTGTGCCGCCTGCCCGACGGCAGCGAACACCCGGGCATCGTGCCGGTGCGCGCCTTTCCCATCGGCGCGCCCGACGAGGGCCTGTCGCTGGTCAGCGCCGACGGGCGCGAACGGGTCTGGGTGCCGCGCCTGTCGGCCCTGCCCGCCGACCAGCGCGCGCTGATCGAAGACGAACTCGCCCACCGCGAATTCGTGCCCCAGATCCGCCGCATCCTCAGCGTGTCCACCTTTTCCACCCCCAGCACCTGGCAGCTGGAGACCGACCGCGGCCCGGCCGAACTCGTGCTCAAGGCCGAAGAAGACATCCGCCGCCTGCCCGGCGAACGCGCCGCGCTGCTCATCACCAGCGGGCACGGCATCGTGTTCAAAGTCCCCGACCTGCGCGACCTCGACCGCCCCTCGCGCCGGCTGATCGAGCGCTTTCTCTGAGGCAAGGGGATTCGCGGCGAGGGCGCCGCTCCTACAAATGCGGGGGCATTTCTGGTGCAGCGGTCTGGGCGCTTGAGGGGGAGCCTGTAGGAGCGGCGCCCCCGCCGCGAAGGTTTTCGGGGGTTCCGGTTCGCAGGGCGAGGACGGGTACGGGCAGCCACAGCCCGCATCCCCGTGTCGCCCCCTTTCAGGCGAGCATGGCCTGCTGCTGCCAGAAGCGCGGCAGCGCAGCCTTGCTGCATTGCTGCAGTGCGCACAGAAAAGCGTGGTCGGGCTGCGCCACGCCGTGGCGCAGCATCAGGTCGTGGCGGATGCGGCCCAGCAGTTCGGCGGCCATCTCGGCATCGGCCAGCGCGCGGTGGGCGGCGCCGGTGCGTGGCAGGCCCAGCCAGTCCACCAGCGCGCCCAGCTTGTGGCTGGGCGCTTCGGGGTAGAGCCGGCGCGAGAGCATGACGGTGCAGGCAAAGGGCTGTGCGGCGGGCAGCCCACACAGGGCCAGCTCGGCTTGCCAGTAGCGGCGGTCAAAGCCCGCGTTGTGCGCCACCAGCGGCACCGCGCCCACGAAGCGAACCGCCTCGGCCATCACCTGCGCGGCCGGTGGCGCAGCCGCCACCATGGCGTGGGTGATGCCGGTCAGCTGGGTGATGAAGGCCGGAATGCGCACACCCGCGTTCATCAGGCTCTGGAAGCGGTCCACCACCCGGCCGCGCTCGGTCATCACGATGGCCACCTCGGTGGCGCGGTCGCCCAGGTGCGGCGAGGTACCGGTGGTTTCAAAGTCGATGACGGCAATGCGGTCGTGGCCCATGGTCGCACCGATTCTATGGAGCCGGCCCGGCGAAGCCTTGAAGGCCGTTCGGGATCCGGGCGAACGGTTCCTGCTTCAGGGCGCCAGATCAATGGGCCGGCGCGCGGGCCGACCCGCCCGTCATCTGCCGCACCAGCGCGCACCAGGCCCAGGCCGCAGCGCTCAGCCCGGCACCCAGTGCCAGCTGCGCGGGCGAGGGCGTGGTGAAGGCAAACAGGTGGCTGACCGCTGGCACCCACAACACCACGGCCAGCAAGGCACAGGCACCCAGGCCGATCCAGCCGAAGGCCGTGTTCCAGGTGCCCAGCGGCGTTTCGCCCGCGCTCCAGCGGCGGTTGACCTGGATCAGCGCCAGGTTGCCCAGCACCAGCACCACGAAGGTCAGGGCGCGCGCTGCCTCGTCGCCCGCGCCACTGCTGCGCATCAGCACAAAGGCCGCCAGCGCCGCCACACACACGCCCACGCCCTGCGCCAGCGCACGCCCGAGCAGCGGCGCATCAAACAACCGCTGCAGGGGCGAGCGCGGTGGCCGCTGCATGGCACGCGCCTCCAGCGGCTCGGCTTCAAAGACAACCGAGCAGGCCGGGTCGATGATCAGCTCCAGGAACAGGATGTGCACCGGCATCAGCAGCAGGGGCCACCCCATCAGCACCGGCGCCAGCGACAGCACCACAATGGGCAGGTGCACCGCCAGCACAAAGGTCGCGGCCTTGCGCAGGTTGGCAAACACCCGCCGCCCGTGGCGCACCGCCGTCACCAGCGAGGCAAAGTCGTCCTTGAGCAGCACCAGGTGTGCCGCCTCACGCGCCACGTCGGTGCCGCGCGCGCCCATGGCCACCCCGATGTGCGCCGCCTTCAGCGCTGGGGCGTCGTTCACCCCGTCACCGGTCATGGCCACCACGTCGCCGCGGGCACGCAAAGCCTGCACCAGCCGCAGCTTCTGCGCCGGTGCGATGCGGCAAAACACGTCGGTATCGGCCAGCCGGCTGGCCAGCGCCGCGTCGTCCAGCGCGTCCAGTTCTGCGCCGCCGAGCGTGTGGTGGGTGTGGGTCAGGCCGGCCTGCCGTGCAATGGCCATGGCTGTTTGCGGGTGGTCGCCGGTGATCATCACCACCCGGATGCCCGCCGCCTGGCACTCGGCGATGGCGGCGGGCACGTCTGGCCGCAGCGGGTCTTGCAGGCCCACCAGCCCCACCAGGGTGAAATCGAAACCATGCTGGGCGGCGGGCAGCGCCCCGGCGCGGAACTCCGCCCGCGCCACCGCCAGCACCCGCAGCCCGTCGCGGGCCATGGCCTCCACCTGCTGGCTCAGTGCCGCCACCTGCGCGGCGTCGAAGTGGCAGAGGTCGAACACGGCCTCGGGCGCGCCCTTGGCGGCCACCAGGCGTTCCTGGCGGTCGGGCGACTGCCAGACGCGCGACATGGCCAGCAGCTCGCGCGCGAGCGGGTAATCCTCCACCAGTGTCCAGTCGGCGTGCAGATGCTCGGTGCTCGCCAGCTGCTGCTGCCCGGCGTCCACAATGGCCTGTTCCATCGGGTCAAAGGCGCGCCGGTGGCTGGCCAGCACCGCGTACTCCAGCACCGCATGCCAGTTCTCGGGCAGGCCGGGCGGGTGGCTGCCGTCCAGCGTGTGGGCCTGGCCGTTGGCCCACAACTGGCGCACCGCCATGCGGTTGAGCGTCAGCGTGCCGGTCTTGTCCACGCACAGCACCGTCGTCGCGCCCAGCCGCTCCTGCGCCGGCATGCTGCGGCAGAGCACACCCTCGCGCGCCAACCGCCAGGCACCGATGCCCAGGAAGATGGTCAGCACCACCGGCAGCTCCTCGGGCAAAACCGCCATTGCCAGCGTCAGCCCGGCCAGCAAGCCTGGCAGCCATTCGCCACGGCTGATGCCCCAGGCCACGGCCAGCAGCCCGGCCAGCGCCAGACCGAAGACGGCCACCCGGGTGACGATGCGCTGCGTCTCCTGCTGCACCGGCGTGCGCTCGGCTTCAATGGCGCGCAGCGAAGCGCCGATGCGCCCCAGCGCGCTGCGCTCACCCGTGGCATGCACCCAGCCGCGCCCGCTGCCCTGGGTGACCAGGGTGCCCGAGAAAACCTGCGCCAGCGGGTCTGGCGGCGCGTCGGCCGGGCCATCGGCGGGGTGCTTGAGCACCGGCACCGATTCACCGGTCAGCAGCGACTCGTCCACCGACAAGGTGCTGCTCTCGATCAGCTGCAGGTCGGCCGGCACCCGCTCCCCCTCGGCCAGCAGCACCACATCGCCCACCACCAGCTCACGGCTGGCCACCCGCACCGGCCGGCCGTCGCGCAGCACCAGGGCGCGCGGGCTGGAGAGCTCCCGCAGCGCCTCCAGGGCACGCTCGCTGCGCCGCCGCTGCACATAGGTGATGGCGATGACCACCCCCACAAAACCCAGCAGCATCAGCGCTTCCTCGCGGTCGCCCAGCATGAGGTACACCCCCCCACAGGCCAGCAGCAGCAGGAACATGGGCTCACGCACGATGTCGACCAGCAGCGCCAGCACCCCCTGGCGGGGGCTGGTGGGCAGCTCGTTCGGCCCGTCGCGCAGCAGGCGTTCGCTGGCCTCGGCAGCGCTCAGGCCCTGGGGGTCAAAGGCAGGGGGCATGCGGTCCAGCATAGCGCAGGGCCGTGAGTGTCAGTAGAACGGTGCGTGCCAGAGGAGGTGCACCGAAACCCCGCGCAGCCTGGAACAGCTGAAAGCAATGGGCTGACGACAAACTGGCGAAACTGAGCGAAACCCGCCCGCCCGAACGGATGGGTGTGCTGCAGGTGTGCCAAACAACGGCGACCGCTTGCGTCGTTGCGATCGGGCTCCTCATGCGGCAGCTTATCGACCGATCAAACCTACAAAGCAAACACCTGGTACTCGTCGGACGTCATCGGTTCAAAAGCGGCAGGCACTCCACCGCGTAACTCCACCAAAACACGTCTTGCGAAGGGAGCTCCTAACAGGTTGATACGCAGGACATGGGCAGAAATGGTCGATTGATCAAGCAGCGCTGCCCGAAGATCGTCCACCAGATATCTAGGCGCCCAGCCAATCAAGTGACAGTCTGTGGTCTGTAGCTGTACCGCATAAGTCGTCGCTGGATTGTTCACCTCAATCGCAACCTGCAAAGCCTCTCCGACTGTTAGGTGTTCGGCGCGCTCACGCGCTGCTGCAGACACATGTCGCAGACCATGCAAGAAAAAACGACACTGGATCGTTCCGTCAGACAGTTTTCTTACCTTGGGGAACACCTCCAAGCTGTCGGTCTGTCGCTCTCCGCCCGTCAAGCCAAGAATTTCGATGGGATCGGCGTTGGTTGGGTCCATGTCCAACCACTGCAGGTACTCCGCAAAATCTTTGCGGTTCGATTCGAGGATTCGGTTCTTGAAGAGCGGGAACAACTCGTCCGCCTCATAGCGGCGTTCAAAGTCAGGGAACGCAATCAACGGCTCAAAGCCCGCCTTCTCGTGCGCATGCCGTGCACCATGCGTGTAGCGGAAAACGTAGTCTTTTCGGTCCTGCGATACATCCAGACGACCAATAGGGAACCACGCCCTGGTGGGGCCGGGACCCTGCCAAGCGACAAACAAGGTGCTCATTACAAAATCTCAGACAAAGTTGCCTGTGCAGAAAAAATCATGGCTTTAGCAAACCGCTTTGCACTCTCGGAAGCTCGCTCCGGTGGGAGTGCTTCAATTATTCGGTGAACTTCGCTTGCATCGAGAGCTGCGACACGTTCCAGCGATGGCTTGAAAAATAAGGGGTACGCCCTGGCGGCCACCTGTACGAACCGGAGTGGATTTTCACCGTGCCGTTCATCCGGCCCTCGAAAAATCCCACCCCGCCCTTTTCCAACATACCAACCGACGCGGTTCGCGTTCAACAACTCCTGACGACGTTCGTCGAGCAGCTCCCGTCCAAGGAAAGAAGCATGATCAAAACTGGGCGCTACGCTCAGAGAAAGAACCCTTGGTTCGCTTTGCAGGCGAGCCAAAAGGCCCCAGTTTTCATGATGGCGGTCCGTGTTCCCGATCAAGGCATCCAGCACCATGTATCCAGCAAGCTCCGTCAGGATGGCGTTCGCCTGCTCGCCAGGAAACAAACCCCTGATCGCCGCGTCGATGTTTTCAAGCGTGTGGTCGGACTGACGGAACTTTTTCCCCTTGTCATAACCCGTCACCCGCATCGAAAGAACCTCGTTTCCATGCACCAGTGCCGTGCCCGCGTCCACATCAACAAAATTCAGCGAGATACATCCGCGCCGTCCAGCTTACTCGGCGAGTTCTACTGTCGCGGCTTTGATGCCCAAAGACTGGGCGATCTCGGCTGCGGCTTTTTCAGCCCAATCCTCCCCGGTGTTTGTGCGTGCCTCCTTGAACAGCCAACGCTTGTCCTCCAGCAGCACCCAAAATTTTGGCTTACTGCCCAACTGCTCGATGTCTTCGCGAGCTTCGAGAGGAATATTGATGATCGGGTTCATCGGAACGGTAGTGTGCTCCTCAAAGTTGACCGATCTTCTTGAGCGCATCGCTCAGACGCTCCGCCCCATCGATGGGGTTATTGTCGAAGACCATCATGTACCGGTAGTCCCTGCCTGCCTTGGCCTCCCAGAGAGCGCGTCGGTGACGAGCGCGGCTCACAAATTCGGCCCCAGCCAGCGCCGCAGTTCGCTGGCATCCACCCCGCTGCGGGCGGCCAGGTCGGCCACCTGGTCGTCGCCGATCTTGCCGACGTTGAAGTAGGTTGCATCGGGGTGGGCCAGGTAGAAGCCGCTGACGCTGGCCGCTGGCGTCATGGCCAGGCTTTCGGTCAGGCCCATGCCGATATCGTCCGCCTGCAGCAGCGCGAACATGGCGCGCTTGACGCTGTGGTCCGGGCAGGCCGGGTAGCCCGGTGCCGGGCGGATGCCCTGGTATTTCTCTTTGATCAGCTCTTCGTTGGACAGCTGCTCGCCCGCCGCGTAGCCCCAGAGGTCGGTGCGCACCCGGTGGTGCATCGCCTCGGCCATGGCCTCGGCCAGCCGGTCGGCCAGGGCTTTGAACAGGATGGCGCTGTAGTCGTCGTGCGCGGCCAGGAACTGGGCCTCTTTCTTCTCGCCGCCGATGCCGGCGGTGACGGCGAACGCGCCCACGTAGTCGGCCACCCCGGGCGGGGCCACGAAGTCGGCCAGGCAGCGGCTGGGGCGCATCACCCCATCGATGGCCTGTTTTTCGGCTTGCTGGCGCAGGCCGTGCCAGACCAGCACCGGCTGCTGGCGGGTTTCGTCGGCGTACAGCGCAATGTCGTCGTGGTGCACCCGGTTGGCCGGGTAGAGGCCGATCACCGCGTGCGCCGTCAGCCAGCGGCCGTCGATGATTTTCTTGAGCATGGCCTGCGCGTCGGCGAACACCTTGCGCGCCTGCTCGCCCACCACTTCGTCCTGCAAGATGGCGGGGTACGGCCCGGCCAGGTCCCAGGTCTGGAAGAACGGGCCCCAGTCGATGTATTTCGCGGCCTCGGCCAGGTCGAAGTTTTTGAACACCCGGCGGCCGATGAACTTGGGCTGGGGCGGGGTGTAGCGGGACCAGGCCTGGGCTTCTGACCAGTCCTGTGGGCTCGACGAGCCCTCACCCCCGCCCTCTCCCAGAGGGAGAGGGAGCGAAACCGGGCGCCACCGGTTGGCGCGGGCCTTCTCCAGCGGCCACAGCGGCACGGCTTTCTTGTTGGCATGTTGCTGGCGCACTTTTTCATGGTCGGCTTGCAGCTCGGCCAGGTACTGCGCGCGGCCGTCGCCAATCAGGCCCTGGGCCACGCTCACGCTGCGCGAGGCGTCGGGCACATAGACCACCGGGCCGCTGTAGTGCGGCGCGATCTTCACCGCCGTGTGCACCCGGCTGGTGGTGGCGCCGCCAATGAGCAGCGGAATCTGCTGCTCGCGGAAGTGCGGGTCCTTCTGCATTTCGGCCGCCACCACCTGCATCTCTTCCAGGCTGGGGGTGATCAGGCCCGAGAGGCCGACGATGTCGGCGCCCTCTTCTTTGGCTTTGGCCAGGATGTCCTGCCAGGGCACCATCACCCCCATGTTCACCACTTCAAAGTTGTTGCACTGCAGCACCACGGTGACGATGTTTTTGCCAATGTCGTGCACATCGCCCTTGACGGTGGCGATCACGATCTTGCCCTTGGCCTGGGTCTGGGCGCCAGAGGCAGCCAGCTGGCGCTTTTCTTCTTCGATGTAAGGCAGCAGGTGGGCCACGGCCTGCTTCATCACCCGAGCGCTTTTCACCACCTGCGGTAAAAACATCTTGCCCGCGCCAAACAGGTCGCCCACCACGTTCATGCCGTCCATCAGCGGGCCTTCGATCACCGCCAGCGGGCGCCCGCCCTCGGCCCGGATCTGCTGCCACATCTCCTCGGTGTCGTGTTCGATGTGCTCGTTGATGCCGCGCACCAGCGCATGGGTCAGTCGCTCGCGGATCGGCAGCGCCCGCCATTCGTTCTTCTTCGACTCGTCCTTGGCCGCGCCCTTGGCGGTCTCGGCAATCTCCACCAGCCGCTCGCCCGCATCGGGCCGGCGGTTGAGCACCACGTCTTCCACCCGCTCGCGCAGCTGCGGGTCCAGCTCGTCGTACACCCCCACCATGCCGGCGTTGACGATGCCCATGTCCATGCCCGCCTGGATGGCGTGGTACAGGAACACGGTGTGGATGGCCTCGCGCACCGGGTCGTTGCCGCGGAAGCTGAACGACACGTTGCTCACGCCGCCCGACACCTTGGCCCCCGGCAGGTGCTGTTTGATCCAGCGGGTGGCTTCGATGAAGTCGACCGCGTAGTTGTTGTGTTCCTCGATGCCGGTGGCAATGGCGAAGATGTTGGGGTCGAAGATGATGTCTTCGGGCGGGAAGCCCACCTCGTCGACCAGCACCCGGTAGGCGCGCTCGCAAATTTCGATCTTGCGCGCATAGGTGTCGGCCTGGCCTTTTTCGTCAAAAGCCATCACCACGGTGGCCGCGCCGTAGCGCTTGATCAGCCGCGCCTGGCGCTTGAACTCCTCGCCCCCTTCCTTCATGGAAATGGAGTTGACGATGCCCTTGCCCTGCACACAGCGCAAGCCCGCCTCGATGACCGACCATTTGGACGAGTCGATCATGATCGGCACCCGCGCGATGTCGGGCTCGCCAGCGATCAGGTTCAAAAAGCGCACCATGGCGGCCTGGCTGTCGAGCATGGCCTCGTCCATGTTGATGTCGATGATCTGCGCGCCGTTTTCCACCTGCTGGCGGGCCACGGCCAGCGCGTCCTCGTAGCGCCCCTCCAGAATCATGCGGGCAAAGGCCTTCGAGCCGGTGACGTTGGTGCGCTCGCCGACGTTGACGAACAGGCTGTCGCGCCCAATGAACAGCGGCTCCAGGCCCGAGAGCAGCATGGGCGCAACGGCAACAGGGGCAGAAACGGGGGAAGCGACGGCGTCGGACATGGGGGCTCACCAGAAAAGGGTCGAACACTGGTGAGCGCCGTTGGGGCCGGCGGGGCCGGCAGGGCGGGGGACGCCCGAAAACCTCAAGCCTGACGACCGGGGCCGACACCGAACCGGGTCCGCCTGGCGCTGCAGCGCTCCTTGAGAGGCCGCGATTTTAGCCGGGCAGGCGTGGGAAAGCCCCGGCTGTGCGCCCGCCGCCCCTTGAAACATAATTCATCACTGATATTAAAGGCGCCCCATGACCTCCCTCCTTCGCCATCTGCCCGCCCTGCTCCTGGCCGCCGCATCGCTCGCCGCCGGCGCGGTGGAAGTCACATTCCAGGCCGTCGCCCCCGGGGTGTACGCCTTCATCGGCGAGAAGGTGGGCCGCACCCACGACAACGAAGGTCTGAACGCCAACATTGGCCTGGTGGTCACGCCGGCTGGCGCGCTGCTGATCGACAGCGGCGCGAGTTTTCAGGGCGCCCGGAAGATCCATGACGCGGTCAGGCAGGTGACCGACCAGCCGGTGAAGTGGGTCATCAACACCGGCGGGCAAGACCACCGCTGGCTGGGCAACGGCTATTTCATCGCCCAAGGCGCTGAGGTCATGGCGCATGCCAACGCCCGGGCCGACCTGCAAGCCCGCGGCGGCGACCACATCGCGGCCCTCAAACCCGAGCTGAAGGAAAAGCTCGACGGCACCGTGCCCACCCTGCCCACCCGCTGGCTCACCGGCGACGACGAAACCCTGACGCTGGGCGGTATGGCCATTGAAGTGAAACACCGCGGCGGCGCCCACACCCCCGGCGACGTGATGGTCTGGCTGCCGCAGCAGCGGGTGGTGTTCAGCGGCGACATCGTGTACGTCGACCGCCTGCTCGGTGTGATCCCGGTCAGCCACACCGGCCGCTGGCTGGCCAGCTTCGCCGCGCTGGAGGCGCTGCAGCCCGCACGCATCGTGCCCGGCCACGGCGAGGTGTGCGAGCTGCCCCAGGCGCAGGCGCAGACGCGCGACTACCTGCAGGCGCTGCGCACGCACATGCAGCAGGCGGTGGAGAACGGCACCGACATCAGCGCCGCCATCAAAGCCTTTGACGCCAAGCCCTGGCTGGGCCTGCTCAATGCGGCGGAGCTGCACCCGGGCAACGCCAGCCGGGCCTACCTGGCCCTGGAGCGGGAATGAGCCGGTCGCTCCGGGCGAGCCCGTCAGCGGATGCGGGCCGGGGCCATGGAGCGCAAGCGGCGGCGCCGAGGGTGGGCGCTGTGGCGCTTCAGCGCCCCAGCAGCCGCGCGAGGTAGCGCCCGGTGTGGCTGGCCTCGCAGGCCGCCACCGCTTCGGGGGTGCCTTGCACCACCACCGTGCCGCCGCCCGCGCCGCCTTCGGGGCCCATGTCGATGAGCCAGTCGGCGGTTTTGATGACGTCGAGGTTGTGCTCGATGATGACGATGGTGTTGCCCGCGTCGCGCAGCTGGTGCAGCACCTTGAGCAGCAGCTCGATGTCGGCAAAGTGCAGGCCGGTGGTGGGTTCGTCGAGGATGTAGAGCGTACGGCGGGTGTCGCGCTTGCTCAGTTCCTGCGCCAGCTTCACCCGCTGCGCCTCGCCGCCCGAGAGGGTGGTCGCGCTCTGGCCGAGCTGGATGTAGGACAGCCCCACGTCCAGCAGGGTCTGCAGCTTGCGGTGCAGGGTGGGCACGGCGCTGAAGAAGTCGGCCGCCTGCTCGACCGTCATGTCCAGAATCTGCGCAATGTTGCGGCCCTTGTATTGCACCTCCAGCGTTTCGCGGTTGTAGCGCTGGCCGTGGCAGACCTCGCAGGGCACGTACACGTCGGGCAGGAAGTGCATCTCCACCTTGACCACGCCGTCGCCCTGGCAGGCTTCGCAGCGGCCACCGGCGACGTTGAAGGAAAAACGCCCCGGCCCGTAGCCGCGCTCGCGCGCCATCGGCACCTCGGCCATCAGCTCGCGGATGCCGGTGAACAGCCCCGTGTAGGTGGCCGGATTGCTGCGCGGCGTGCGGCCGATGGGGCTTTGGTCGACGTTGATGACCTTGTCGAAATGTTCGATGCCCTCGATCGCGTCGTGCTCGGCCGGCTCGTCGTGCGAGCGGTAGAGGGTGCGCGCCACGGCGGCGTACAGCGTGTCGTTGACCAGGGTCGACTTGCCCGAGCCGGAGACGCCGGTCACGCAGGTGAGCAGACCGACCGGAAAGGCCACGCTCACGCCCTTGAGGTTGTGGCCGCGGGCGTTGAGCACCCGGATTTCCTGCAGCTCGCCCAGCGTGGCTTCGTGCGCCGCCTGGCGTTCGGCGCGGCGCTCGGCCGCGGGGCTGAGCGGAAAGCGCGACTTGACCGGCGGGGCCTTGGTGGCGGGCTTGATGACCGGCAGCCAGGGCGTGCGCCGCGTCGGCACCGCAATGGCTTTTGAGCCGCTGAGGTACTGGCCGGTCAGCGAGTTCGGGTCGGCCATCACCACGGCCGGGGTGCCCTGCGCCATGATGCGGCCGCCGTGCACCCCGGCGCCAGGGCCGATGTCGATCACGTGGTCGGCTGTGCGGATCATGTCCTCGTCGTGCTCGACCACCAGCACGGTGTTGCCCAGGTCGCGCAGGTGCTGCAGCGTGCCGATCAGGCGGTCGTTGTCGCGCTGGTGCAGGCCGATGCTGGGCTCGTCGAGCACGTACATCACGCCGGAGAGGCCCGAGCCGATCTGGCTGGCCAGGCGGATGCGCTGCGCCTCGCCGCCGCTGAGGGTGTCGGCGCTGCGGTCCAGGCTCAGGTAGTTCAGGCCCACGTCGTTGAGGAATTTCAGGCGCTGGCGGATTTCGTTGACCACGCGCGCGGCGATGTCGGCCTTGGCGCCTTGCAGTTGCAGGCGCTGGAAGTAGTCCAGCGCCTCGCCCAGGGTGATGTGGCTGACCTTGTAGATCGGCTGGCGCTGCTCGCCCTCGCCCACGAACACATGGCGCGCTTCCTTGCGCAGGCGTGTGCCCTGGCATTCGGGGCAGGGTTTGGTCTGCCGGTAGCGTGCCAGTTCCTCGCGCACGGCGGTGCTGTCGGTCTCGCGGTAGCGGCGTTCGAAATTGGGGATGATGCCTTCGAAGGGGTGCTTCTTGGTGACCTTCTTGCCTGCCCGTTCGCCCGACTCCAGCGTGTAGCTGAACTTGATCTCTTCCTCGCCCGAGCCGTGGAGGATCACTTGCTGCGCGCGCTCGGGCAGGCTCTCCCACGGCGCCTCGGCGTCAAAGCCGTAGTGGGCGGCGATGCTCTCGACCATCGCGAAGTAGTAGCCATTGCGCCGGTCCCAGCCCTTGATGGCGCCGCTGGCCAGGCTCAGGCTGGGGAAGGCCACCACCCGCTCGGGGTCGAACACCTCGGTGTGGCCGATGCCGTCGCAGGCCGGGCAGGCGCCCAGCGGCGAGTTGAAGGAAAACAGCCGCGGCTCCAGTTCGCCCACCGTGTGGGTGCAGACCGGGCAGGCGAACTTGGCCGAAAACGCCTGCTCGGCGCCGGTGTCCATGTCCACCGTCAGCGCGCGGCCCTCGGCCAGGCGCAGCGCGGCCTCGAAGCTCTCCGCCAGGCGCTGCCGTAAAGGGTTGGGCCCCCACGCTCCACCGCTGCGCGGGTCGGTGCCCCCCGAGGGGGCTTCCCCGCCCCCTTCGGGCGCCGAGCGCACCTTGATGCGGTCGATCACCACGTCGATGTTGTGCTTCTCGTTCTTCTTCAGCGCCGGCAGGGCATCGGCCTCCACCACCTCGCCGCCGATGCGAAAGCGCACATAGCCCTGGGCCTGCATGGCAGCAAACAGCTCGGCGAACTCGCCCTTCTTCTCGCGCGCCACCGGCGCCAGGATCATCAGCTTCGTGCCCTCGGGCAAGGCCAGCACCGCGTCCACCATCTGCGCCACGCTTTGCGATGCCAGCGGCAGGTCGTGTTCGGGGCAGTAGGGCGTGCCAGCGCGGGCGTACAGCAGGCGCAGGTAGTCGTGGATCTCGGTCACCGTGCCCACGGTCGAGCGCGGGTTGTGGCTGGTGGCCTTCTGCTCGATGGCAATCGCCGGCGACAGGCCCTCGATCAGGTCCACATCGGGCTTGTCCATCAGCTGCAGGAACTGCCGCGCGTAAGCGCTCAGGCTTTCCACATAGCGGCGCTGGCCTTCGGCGTACAGGGTGTCAAAGGCCAGGCTGGACTTGCCCGAACCCGACAGCCCGGTGATCACCACCAGCGACTGCTTGGGAATGTCCAGGTCGATGTTCTTGAGGTTGTGGGTGCGCGCCCCGCGCACCGACAGCACCGTGGCGCTGGCGGGCATGGACGGGGGGGTATCGGCGGGGTGCGGGGTGTCGGACGTCAAGAGAGGCTTTCGGCGCATGGCCCGGCAGGGCAACCTTTGATGATAAAGCGCCGGGGTCTCCAGAGGGGCGTCGATACAATGCCGCTTCCATGAGTGCATCCATGTCCTGGGCAGAAGCGGTCATCCTCGGGCTTGTCCAGGGCCTGACCGAGTTCCTGCCGGTCTCCTCCAGCGCCCACCTGCGCATCATCGGCCCGCTGCTGCCTTCGGGCGGCGATCCGGGTGCTGCCTTCACCGCCATCACCCAGATCGGCACCGAAGCGGCGGTGCTGCTCTACTTCCGCCACGACATCTGGCGCATCGCCACCGCCTGGCTGCGGTCGCTGCGCCAGCCCCTGGGCGCGCAGACGCCCGACAGCCGCATGGGCTGGCTGATCATCGTCGGCACGCTGCCCATTGCCATCCTGGGCCTGCTGTTCAAGGACGCCATCGAAACCTCGCTGCGCAACCTCTACATCACCGCCACCATGCTGATCGTTTTTGCGCTGGTGCTGGCCTGGGCCGACCGCATCGGCCAGCGCCAGCGCAGCCTGGGGCAGCTGACCTGGACCCACGGCCTGCTGTTCGGCCTCGCACAGGCCATGGCGCTCATCCCGGGCGTCTCGCGCTCGGGCGGCACCATCACCGCCGGCTTGCTCATGGGCTACACCCGCGAGGCGGCGGCCCGCTACTCTTTTTTGCTCGCCATTCCGGCGGTGCTGGCCTCGGGCTTCTACCAGCTCTACCGCAGCTGGGGCAGCGGCATGGCCCCCCCGGTGGGCCAGACGGCGCTGGCCACCCTGATCGCCTTTGTCGTGGGCTACGGCGTCATCGTCTGGTTCCTCAAACTGGTGTCCACCCGCGGCTACATGCCCTTTGTGGTCTACCGCATCGTGCTGGGCGCAGCGGTGTTTGGCCTGCTGGCGGCAGGCGTGCTCTCGCCGCTGTAACCCACCCGACCGTGCCCGCATGAACAGCCTCGCCCCGCCCCACGCGCCCGCTGCGGACGACGCCGCGCGCATGACGCCCACCGAGCGCCGCGCCAGCGCCTCGCTGGCCCTGGTGTTCGCGCTGCGCATGCTGGGCCTGTTCATCGTGCTGCCGGTGTTCGCGCTCGAAGCCGCGCGCCTGCCCGGTGGCGACGACCCGGCCCGCGTCGGCTTTGCCATGGGCCTGTATGGCCTGACGCAGGCCTTTCTGCAGATTCCCTTCGGCATCGCGTCCGACCGCTTCGGGCGCAAGCGCACCATCGTCGCCGGCCTGCTGCTGTTCGCGGTCGGCAGCGCCATCGCGGCCTGGGCGCCGGACCTGACCTGGCTGGCCATCGGCCGGGCGCTGCAGGGCGCGGGCGCGGTGTCGGCGGCGGTCACCGCGTTTTTGGCCGATGTCACCCGCGACGCCGTGCGCACCAAGGCCATGGCCATCGTGGGGGCCAGCATTGCGCTCATGTTCGCCCTCTCGCTGGTCATCGCGCCGCTGCTGGCCGGCTGGGTGGGGCTGTCGGGCATCTTCCTCATCACCGCTGCGCTGGCGCTGGCCGGCATGGCGGTGGTGATCTGGGTGGCCCCGCCCGAGCCGGTGGTGCACAAACCGTCTGACATGCAGCAGGTGCGCGGCGGCCTGGGTGTGGTGCTGCGCCACCCCGGCCTGCTGCGCCTGAACCTGGGCGTGTTCGTGCTGCACGCGGTGCAGCTGGCCATGTGGATGGCGCTGCCCGCGCTGCTGGTGGCCGCCGGGCTGCCCAAGCCCGACCACTGGCAGGTCTACCTGCCGGCGGTGGCCGCCTCGCTGCTGGTCATGGGTGGCGTGCTGTTCCCCATGGAGCGCAAGGGCCGGCTGCGGCTGGCCTTTCTCATCTCCATCGGCCTGCTGCTGGCGGTGCAACTGGGGCTGTGGGCGGTGGCGGGCGCGCAGCCGGGCCTGTGGACCCTGGGCGGCCTGCTGTTCGTGTTCTTCATCGGCTTCAACATGATGGAAGCCAGCCAGCCCAGCCTGGTGTCCAAGCTGGCACCGGCCCATGCGCGCGGCGCGGCGCTGGGGGTCTACAACACGCTGCAGTCGGTGGGCTTTTTTGTCGGTGGCGCGGTGGGCGGCTGGCTGGCCCGCGCCCATGGGCCGCAGGGCCTGTTTGCCGCCTGCGCGCTGGCCACCCTGGTGTGGTTCGTCGTTGCCTGGCCGATGCAGGCGCCGCCGCCGGCCGCGACAGCGCGGCGCTGAACACCTCCGCCGGTCCCCCCGGCCACGGCTCATCCGTTGGCGGCGGCACTTGCGGCACAATGATCAACCCATCGGGCCCCGGTTTGCCGGCGCCGCCCGGACCGCGTTCGCACCGTCTCCCCCTCAGGGCTTACACACATGGCATCCGTCAACAAAGTCATCCTCGTCGGCAACTGCGGCCGCGACCCCGAAATCCGTTACCTGCCCTCGGGCCAGGCCGTGGCCAACGTGAGCGTGGCCACCTCCAGCCGCCGCAAAGACAAAAACAGCGGCGAGACCATTGAAGACACCCAGTGGCACCGCGTGACTTTTTACGATCGGCTGGCCGAGATTGCCGGCGAGTACGTCAAAAAAGGTCGCCCGATCTATGTCGAAGGCCGCCTGAAGTACGGCACCTATGTGGACAAGGCCACCGGTGTGGAGAAGAACACCGTGGACATCATCGCCACCGAGTTGCAACTGCTCGGTGGCCGCGAAGGCATGGGCGGTGGCGACGAGGGCGGCGGTGGTGGCTACAGCCGCCCGGCTGCCGCGCCGCGCCCCGCGCCCGCTGCCCGCCCAGCGCCCGCCCCGGCGCCGGCCGCCGCCAAGCCGGCCAGCGGCTTTGATGACATGGACGACGACATCCCGTTCTGAACCCGTCCGCCCAACCCTGACGCCACGCCTGTCCTCCGGGCGTGGCCTTGCCAACCCGCCCGGCGCAAGCCCGGCGGGTTTTTTTCCGGCCGGCCCGGACCTGCCGGGCAGAGCCCGTGCCGCGGTGCCCGCACTGCCGCACAATTGGCGCATGAGCCGCTCCGCACCGTCCAGCCCCACCCTGCTGCCGCCCGCCGACCCGCAGCGCGAGCTGCTGCACAACGAGGTGCACGCCCGCCCGCCCGCGCGCATCCACCTGCCGGCCCTGGTGGTGTTCATCGCGGTGTTCAACGACGGCGTCAGCCGCGACGACGAGCTGCAACACCTGCGCCGCCTGCCGGGCCAGCAGGGCCTATCGGCCGATGACCTGCAGGGCAGCTTTCTGCGCCTGCGCCTGCCAGGCTACACCCTCAAGTGGGAGCGGCACACCGAGTTCACCCGCTACTCGCTGGTGCAGCCACTGCCCGACGGCGCGGCGCTGGGCGCGCGCGACCCCGAACTGCTCTCGCGCATCGTGCTGCCGGCCGAGTGGATGACCGGCATCCCGGGCCGCACCTTTGCAGCGGTCAAGCTGGTCATGTTGCACGGCGACCCGCACGCCGCGCAGGACACGCTGGCCGAGAGCCGGCGCTGGCTGGGCGAGCACACCGTGGTGGCCTCGCTGATGGGCAACAACGCCCACTCGATGGTGGTGACCGACTTCATGCTGCGCCCCTCGGGCTTCGAGCGAGTCCTGGTGGTGGCGCCGCCCGAGACCACCGAGACCCGCGCCGGCCGCGTCTCGCAGCGCCTGCTGGAGATCGAGACCTACCGCCTGATGGCGCTGGTGGGCCTGCCGGTGGCCAAGCGCCTGGGGCCCTTCCTGGCGGCCAGCGAGCAGCAGCTGGCCGACATCACCGCGCAAATGGAACACAAGGGCGCGACCGACCAGGCCCTGCTCGACCGGCTGGTGGCACTGGCCGCCGGGGTTGAGCGCGCAATAGCCGAGCACGCGTACCGTTTTGCCGCCACCCGCGCCTACCACCAGCTGGTGACGCAGCGCATCGCCGAACTGCGCGAGCAGCCGATTCCGGGCACGCAGACGATTGGCGAATTCATGCAGCGGCGCCTGTCACCGGCCATGGCCACGGTGGAGTCCACCGCGCAGCGCCTGGCCTCGCTGTCCGAACGCGTCACGCGCACCAGCGCGCTGCTGCGCACGCGGGTGGACATCGCCACCGAGGAGCAGAACCAGCAGCTGCTGGCCAAACTCACCAAAGGGCAGGAACTGCAGCTGCGCCTGCAGAGCACGGTGGAGGGCCTGTCGATCGCGGCCATCTCCTACTACGTGGTCAGCCTGATCCTCTACGTCGGCAAGGCCGGCAAGGAAGCCGGCCTGCCCATCAAGCCCGAGTTGCTGGCCGGTGCGCTGATCCCGCTGGTGCTCTGGGGCGTGTGGCGCACCACGAAGAAGATTCACGAGAAGCTTCATCAGGGGCATTGACCCCCCCGCGCCGCCTGGCGGCGCGGGGGGCGTTCAACGGCATCCGTTGTGCAGCTTCCACATGTCTTCGTGCCCGATCGCCTTCGCGAACGCGGGCACTTCGCAGCGCTTGGCCTCGTCGGCCGACACCGAGCCCGCGGCCGGTTTCAGGCCCATGTCTTCCAGCGTGGCCATGTCGTCGAAGCCCTGCAGCGGGCCGGTGTCGTCCACCCAGCCCTTGGCCGCCGCAGCCACCCCCACGAAGGCCAGCAGCACCACTGCCTGCGGCAGCGGCAGGCCCCAGCCGCGTCGCTGTGCGGGCACCTCGCACACGCCGCCGGGGCAGAGCTGGGCCTTCTCGCGGTTGAAGAGGTTGTAGAGCTTGCAGCCCAGGCAGATGCCGAAGGCGGTCTCGAAGAACATCAGCGTCAGGCAGGTGGCGCAGATGAGCATGTTCAACGGGCCCATGTAGCGGTTGAACACCATCAGCCACAGCATGGCCAGGCCCAGCAACAGGCCCAGGCCCCAGGCAAAGCGCTTCTGTGGCGCGCCCACCCACTCGGGCGCCTGGTGGCGCACGATCCAGCCGCCCAGGATCATGCTGGGTGACCAGCGCGGGTTGAGCACGCGCAAGGTCATGTCGATCAGGAAGACGATGATGAAAAGCCGCGTGTGCTGGAAGTTGCCCAGCAGGAACGAGTGCATGAACGAGACCACGGCCGGAAAGAAGAGCAGACCGGCTGCGGCGCGGACGGCGCGTTCGTTGACCACACGCACCGGATAGCCCTCGATGTGTTCGCCGAAGGCCAGAAACTTTTTCATCAGTGTCTCCTGATATTTGCAAGTGCCGTTATACGCCGCTGTGAGCGGTTGCGCTGACAAAAATTCCCGCACGTCGCCCAGCGGTGGACGGAGAGCGGACGTTCTGGGGTTCAGCCGCGACCGCCCAGCCCGATTTCCTTGAGCTTGCGGTAGAGCGAGCGCTCACTGATGCCCAGCTTGCGCGCCAGTTCGGCCCGGCTGCCGGTGTGGCGGGCCACGGTCTCGCGCAGGGCGGCCTGCTCCAGGCTGCGCAGGTCGCCGCCGGTCTGTGCCTCGGGCGCGGCGGCTGGCAAGGTGCGCTGCAGGCCGGGCCGGCGGCCGGTGGCAATGGCCTGGTGCACGTGTTCGGGCTCGATCACTTCGCCGTCGCACAGCAGGGCGGTGCGCTCCAGCAGGTTGCGCAGCTCGCGCACGTTGCCGGGGAAGTCCTGGCGTTCCAGCAGTTGCAGCGCCTCGGCCGAGAGCCGCAGGCGCCGCGGCGCGGCCACGCGGTCGAGCAGGGCCGGCGCCAGCAGCGCCACGTCGCCCGCGCGCTCGCGCAGCGGCGGCAGCAGGATGGGGAAGGTCGAGAGGCGGTAGTACAGGTCTTCGCGAAAGCGCCCGTCCTGCACCATGGCGTCGAGGTCGCGGTGCGTGGCCGAGACCACGCGGATGTCGGCATGCCGCAGCTCGGTGCTGCCCACGCGGCGGTAGGTGCCGGTTTCCAGCAGGCGCAGCAGCTTGACCTGCATGGGCAGCGGGATGTCGCCCACCTCGTCGAGAAACAGGGTGCCCCCGCTGGCGGCCTCCACCAGGCCGCCACGCGCCGTGGCGGCGCCGGTGAAGGCGCCGCGCTCGTGGCCGAACAGCTCGGACTCGAACAGGTTTTCCGGCAGGCTGGAGCAGTCCACCGCCACCAGTGGCTTGTTCGCCCGCTCGCTGGCCTCGTGGATGGCACGGGCTACCAGCTCCTTGCCAGTGCCCGATTCGCCCAGCAACAGCACGCTGGCGCGCGATGGCGCCACGCGCGCCACCAGGGCCAGCATGCGCTGGAAGGCTTCGGAGCGGCCGATCAGCCCCTGAGCCGACGGCTGGCCCTGGGCCACGCGCAGCGGCTCCATCTTTTCGACGAAGAAGGCGGGCTGCCCGTCCTCGCCCGGCAGGGGTGAGAGTTCGATGTTCACGTACTCCTCGCCCTGGCGGGTGTGGTGCAAGTGCAGCACGCGTTCGCGCTGGCCCGAAACCCGCGACTGCGCCAGCGGGCACGATTCGCCGGCCTGGTCGCAGGGCACGGCGAAGTGGTGCGAGACCTCGTAGCAGCGCCGGCCGACCACGCTGCGTTCCGGGCTGAACTGGCGCCGGTAGGCGGCATTGGCGGCCAGGATGCGGTACTGCGCATCGAACAGGATGTGCGGCTCGGGCAGGCTTTCGAGGAAGGCAGTGAGTTCGGGCAAGGGTTTCACACGGGCTCCTGGCCGAGCGGGCTGCCGGCGCCTGACATTGTCTGTCATTTCTGGCAGTTGGTGATCAGTGGGCGGCTTTCTTCATTGCGGCTCCCGTGGGCAAATGCTTGATAAAAAAGGGTTTTTAACCGCCGGGCGACGGTGGCACGGTTCTTGGTTACCACCTGGCCGGAACCCCTGCCATGGAACTGCGAGACCGTCTTTTGTTGCGCAAGCTGGCCGCCGTGCTGGTGGTCAAGCTGCTCGTTCTCACGGCCTTGTGGTGGGGCTTCGTGCGCGAGCAGCGGGTGCCGGTGGACACCGACGCTGCAGCCCTTCAGTTGCTCGGTGCACCGCACCTGGCGCGCGACAACCCCCATTCGGAGTGATGCGGTGATTTCGGAACAACTCGTCGACCTGTCGCGGCTGCAGTTCGCGGCCACGGCCATGTACCACTTCCTCTTCGTGCCGCTCACGCTGGGCATGGTCTGGCTGCTGGTCATCATGGAAAGCGTCTATGTGATGACGGGCAACGTCATCTGGAAAGACATGACCCGCTTCTGGGGCAAGCTCTTCGGCATCAACTTCGCGCTGGGCGTGACCACCGGCATCACGCTGGAATTCCAGTTCGGCACCAACTGGGCCTACTACTCGCACTACGTGGGCGACATCTTCGGCGCGCCACTGGCGATTGAGGGCCTCATGGCCTTCTTCCTGGAGTCGACCATGATCGGCCTGTTCTTCTTCGGCTGGGACCGGCTGGGCAAGACACAGCACCTGCTGGTGACCGTGCTGATGGCGCTGGGCACCAACCTGAGTGCGCTGTGGATCCTGATCGCCAATGGCTGGATGCAGAACCCGGTGGGCGCCGAGTTCAGTTACGCGACCATGCGCATGGAGATGGTGGATTTCTGGGCTGTGCTGTTCAACCCGGACGCGCAGGCCAAGTTCGTGCACACCGTCTCGGCCGGTTACGTCACCGGGGCGATGTTCGTGCTGTCGATTTCCAGCTGGTACCTGCTCAAAGGCCGCGACATCGAGTTCGCCAAGCGCAGCTTCCGCGTGGCCGCCGCCTTCGGCCTGGCGTCGGTGCTCAGCGTCATCGTGCTCGGCGACGAATCAGGCTACACCGTGGGCGAAGCGCAGCAGACCAAGATGGCCGCGCTCGAAGCCATGTGGGAGACCGAGCCCGCGCCCGCCGGGCTGAAGCTGATCGCCGGCATCAATGAGGCCGAGCAGAAGAATGACTGGGAAATCGAGATCCCCTGGGTGATGGGCTTGATCGGTACGCGCTCGATCAGCCAGGAGATTCCGGGCATTCACGAGATCAAGGAAAAGAACCGCGCGCGCATCGAAAGCGGCATCCATGCCGTGACCGCGCTCGAAGCCCTGCGCGCCAACCGCGAGGACGCGGCCGCCAAGGCCCTGTTCGAGCAGCACAAGGCGGACCTCGGTTTCGGTCTGCTGCTCAAGAAGTACGTGGTGGACGTGCGCCAGGCCACACCCGAGATGATCCAGAAAGCCGTGGACAGTACCGTACCGCGCGTGACCCCGATGTTCTGGGCCTTCCGCATCATGGTCGGTCTGGGCTTCCTGATGCTCGCCCTGTTCGGCATGGCCTTCTGGTGCACGCTCAAGCTGCAGTGTGGCCAGCGCCGCTGGCTGCTCCGGTGGGCGCTGTTCATGCTCCCGGCCCCCTGGATCGCCTGCGAGCTCGGCTGGTTCGTCGCCGAGTACGGCCGCCAGCCCTGGACCATCTACGGCGTGCTGCCCACGCACCTGAGCGTTTCCACGCTCAGTGTCAACAGCCTGTATGGCTCGTTGGCTGGCTTCGTGGGCTTCTACACCGTGCTGCTGATCGTGGAGATGTATCTCATGGTCAAGTTCGCGCGCATCGGCCCGGGCAGCCTGGGCACCGGGCGCTATGAACGCGAACCCCAGCACATTGCACACGCCTGATCCAGGGAGCATTAGATGTTTGACTACGAAACCCTCAAACTGGTCTGGTGGCTGCTGGTGGGCGTGCTGCTGGTGGGCTTTGCCGTGATGGACGGCCACGACATGGGCGTGGGCACGCTGCTGCCCTTTGTCGGCAAGAACGACGTGGAACGCCGCGTGGTGATCAACACCGTCGGCCCGCACTGGGACGGCAACCAGGTCTGGTTCATCACCGGAGGCGGCGCCATCTTCGCGGCCTGGCCGCTGGTCTACGCCACCGCGTTCAGCGGTTTCTACTGGGCCATGCTGGCGGTGCTGTGGGCCTTGTTCTTCCGCCCGGTCGGCTTCGACTACCGCAGCAAGATCCACCACCCCGCCTGGCGCAGCACCTGGGACTGGGGCCTGTTCATCGGCGGCTTCGTGCCCCCGGTGATCTTCGGCGTGGCCTTCGGCAACCTGTTCCAGGGCGTGCCCTTCCAGTTCGATGAATTCCTGGTGCCGACCTACACCGGCAGCTTCTGGGCCCTGCTCAACCCGTTTGCCCTGCTGGCCGGCGTGGTCAGCAGCGCCATGATCACGCTGCAGGGCGCCACCTATCTGGTCCACCGCACCGAAGGCGTGGTGCAGGCGCGCACGATCCGGGCGGGCACCGGCGCGGCGCTGCTCATGGTCATCGGTTTCATCGCGGCTGGCGTCTGGCTGCAATTCATCGATGGCTACCGCATCAGCTCGGCGGTCAACCCGTCGGCCCTACCCGACCCGCTGGCCAAAACGGTGGTGCGCGAAGCCGGGGCCTGGATGGCGAACTACGCCGCGCTGCCCGCCTTGTGGCTACTGCCGGCCCTGGGCGTGCTGGGTGCATTGGCTGCTGCGAGCCTGATGCGCTCGGGCCGCACGCTCGCGGCCTTCGTCGCTTCGTCACTGGCCACCACCGGTGTGATTGGCACCGCAGGCGCAAGCCTGTTTCCCTTCGTCATGCCGTCGAGCACCCAGCTGCAGGCCAGCCTGACGGTGTGGGACAGCGTCTCCAGCCACCTCACGCTGGGCATCATGTTCGGGGCGACGCTGATTTTCATGCCGCTGATCGTGCTGTACACGAGCTGGGCCTACCGCGTGATGCGCGGCAAGGTGACGGCGGCGTACATCCGCGAGAACGAGCACGGAGCGTATTGAGGTGAGCCTCCCGCGCCGCTTCGCATCTTTCCACCCTTGAAAGGAAGCCTGCCATGTCGATCCACTACCTGCTGGCGCATTCGTCTGCCGAGGGCATGGACCCCGAGCGCCGTACCTGGCTGCTGGCCACCGGTGCCATGGGGGCCGCTGCCGTCACCGCGGTGGCGGTGCCACTGGTGTCCAGCTTTGCGCCCAGCGAGCGGGCCAAGGCGTTGGGGGCCAGCGTGTCCATCGACCCGTCCACCATCGCGCCCGGCGAGGTGCGGGTGGTCGAATGGCGCGGCCAGCCGGTCTGGGTGATGCGCCGCACGCCCGAGATGCTGGCCTCGCTGGAGCGCACCGAGGGCCTGGCCGATCCGGCGTCCGAAGAGCCGCAGCAGCCGGACTACGCCACCAACACCCACCGGTCCATCAAGCCCGAGCTGCTCGTGGCGGTGGGCATCTGCACCCACCTGGGCTGCTCGCCGGTGACGGTGCCCAAGGCCAGCCCCAACCCCAGCGTGCCGGCCGACTGGCAGGGCGGCTTCTTCTGCCCCTGCCACGGCTCCACCTTCGATCTCGCGGGCCGGGTGTTCAAGAACAAGCCCGCGCCCACCAACCTCGTCGTGCCGCCGCACCAGTACCTGGCCGATGGCAGCCTGCTCATCGGCGATGACGGCGGCGGTGACGCCTGATTCACAAACCTCTGGAGAACATCATGTGGTACTTCGCCTGGATGCTCGGTGTCGGTTTTGCGGTCTTGCTGGCCATCCTCAACGCCATGTGGGGCGAAACCGAGGAGGGCCGCGAGGCCGCCCGTGGAGCCGCCGAATGACACCGCTGTCCGCGCCATCGCCGGCCCCCGCCCGGCTGCACGGGCCCAGTCTGGTGGTGGCCCTGCTGATCATGGTCATCGGCAGCGTCTACCCGCTGCTGTTTGCCGACGCCCAGGGCCGCGCCGACCATGGCTTGGCCATGGCGCTGTTCTGGGCCATGAGTGCCGGGCTGGTGCGCGGCGTGGGTTTTGTGCCGCGTCGCTGGGTCTGGCGGGGGCTGTTCTCCGGCTGGGCCTGTGCGGTGGCGCTGGGGCTGGCCGTGTTCATCCGCTGGGAAGCCTGAAGTGTTGTTCCGCATCCTGTACGACGAGGCCAGCGGCGAGCTGACCTACCTGCTGGCCGATGCCGACGCGCGCGAGGCCGTGCTGGTGGACCCGCACAGCAGAGACCTGCCGGTGTTGCAGGCGCTGCTGGACGAACGCGCACTGCGCCTGCGCTGGGTGCTGCGCACCCATGACCACGATGCTCTGCTGGCTGGCGAACAGTCACGGCTGATCCGCCTGGGCGCCCCGCTGGTGCAGGGGCACGCCTGCGAGGGCGCGCTGCGCCCGGCCGACGGCGCCGAGCTGAGCTTCGGGGGCGAACACGTGCGCGTGATGGAGACGCCGGGCCACACCGTCGACTGCCTGAGCTTCATCTGGCGCGACCGCGTGTTCTGCGGCGGCCTGCTGGCGGTGGACGCCTGCCCGCGCCAGCCGTTGCCGGCGCAGCCGGCTGCGCTGTGGGACAGCGTGACCCAGCGCATCTTTACCCTCCCCGACGAGACCCTGCTGTTCGCCGGCCACGAGCGGCGCGCCCGTGCCGCGAGCACTGTGCTGGAGCAGCGCCGCTGGCACCCGCAGTTTGCGGGCCTCACGCGCGACGAATTCCTGGCGCAGGTGGCGGCCCTGCCGCAGCGCTCACGGTCCTCCCACGACAGCAGCGAGCACGCCGTGGCCTGAAGCCCTTGCCCACCCGTTTTTTCATTTCAATCAGGAGCAATGCCCCATGAAACAACTGCATTTCCAGGAAAAGTACCCCATCACTGTGGTCGACATCGCCAAGGCGGAAACCACCTTCGACAGCGTTCAGGCCATCGCCGATTACTTCAAGGGCTGCATTGCGCGCACGCCGCGCGTGAGTTACATCGGCAGCTTTGACCACCACGCCCACACCACAGCGATTGCGGGCGAGATCGCGCCGGCCATCCGCGCTGCAATGAACGTGGTGTTCTGCTTCGGCCATGCGCTGCCCAACCCGCAGGTGCTCGCCGTGCGGCCGCGCAGCATCGGCATCGCCGACATGGGCGATCATTTCGTCATCACTTTCATGGACGCCCCCATGAAGCCGGCCAACGATGCCATGCAGGCTTGGGCGCTGGCCGCGCGCAACCGCTGACCGGGCAACGGAGATCCTGACCATGTGGAACGTCCTCAACTGGCTGCAGAAGAACCTCGTCTGGAGCATCCCGCTGGCCATGCTGGCGGGGCTGGGTTTTGGCCAGCTGGCCGACCCCGGTTTCCTGCGCGGGGCCATCCTGCCGCTGACCTTCCTCATGGTCTATCCCATGATGGTGACCATGAACGTGCGCGACCTGTTCAAGCCCGGTGGCACCCGGTTGCAGGGCACCACACTGGTCATCAACTTCGTGCTCATGCCCGCCATCGGCTGGGGCGCCGGCCTGCTGTTCTTTGCCGACCAGCCCATGGTGCGCCTGGCGCTGCTGCTCACGTCGCTGCTGCCCACCTCGGGCATGACGATCTCGTGGACCGGTTTCGCCAAGGGCAACGTGCCGGCCGCAGTCAAGATGACCGTGGTCGGCCTGATCGCCGGTTCGCTGCTCGCGCCGCTCTACCTCAAGCTGCTGCTGGGCGCCGTGGTCGAGATCCCGGTGCTGCAGGTGTTCGGGCAGATTGCGCTCATCGTCTTCCTGCCGCTGCTGCTGGGCACGTTCACCCAGCGCTGGCTGATCGGCAAGCATGGCGAGCCGCACTTCAACCAGAAGCTCAAGCCCAAGTTCCCGCCCTTCTCCACCCTGGGCGTCCTCGGCATCGTCTTCGTGTCCATGGCGCTCAAGTCGCAGGACATCTTCGCCAACCCCGGTCTGTTGCCCGGCCTGCTGCTGCCACTGGTGCTGGTCTATGCGATCAACTTCGCCATCAGCACCGGGGTCGGCAAGGCGATGTTCCCTCGCGGCGATGCCGTCGCCTTGGTCTACGGCACCGTCATGCGCAACCTCTCCATTGCGCTGGCCATTGCCATGGGCGTGTTCGGCAGCGCCGGGGCCGACGCGGCCCTGTTGATCGCGCTGGCCTACATCGTCCAGGTTCAGGCCGCGGCCTGGTACGTCAAGCTCACCGACCGCCTGTTCGGCCCGCCACCCGCGCCGGCCAAGGCGGTCTGACAACCCATCATGCTCATGACCTCCACCCAGACCCTCACCCCCTACGAAACCCTGGGCGGCGCCGACGGCATCCACCGCCTGGTTGACCGCTTCTACGAACGCATGGACGAACTGCCCGAGGCCTACGCCGCGCGCCGCATCCACCCCGAAAGCCTGGCCGGTGCCAACGAGAGTCTGTTCGAGTTCCTCTCGGGCTGGTTCGGTGGCCCCAACCGCTACATCGAGAAGAAAGGCCACCCGCGCCTGCGCCTGCGCCATCTGCCATACGCCATCGGCCCCACCGAGCGCGACGGGTGGATGCTGTGCATGCGCTCCGCGCTGACCGAGCAGGTCGCCGACCCTGCCCTGCGCGCCGGTCTGCTCAAGGCCTTTGCCGACATGGCCGACCACATGGTCAACACCGAGGGGAACGCCGGCTGCGGACACGACAACCCCCACTCTCCACGCCACCGCGAAACCGCATGAACAAGCTCCTCCTGTCCCTCTGCCTGGCCTGCCCGCTGTGGGCCCTGGCTGCCCCGGTCGAACCCGGCCACCCGCTACCGGGCCTGCAGCTGAAGAACCAGCACGATCAGGACTGGCGCATCGTTCCTGAGACGAAGCTGGTGCTGTTCGCTGCCGGTCGCAAGGCCTCCAACCTGATGCAGACTGTGCTGGCGCCGCAGCCCAAGGGCTTTCTGGCCGGGCGCCATGCGGTCTACCTGGCCGACATGAGCCGGATGCCCGGCTTCATCACCCGCACCTTTGCCTTGCCCTCGCTGCGCGAGCTGAACTTCGAGGTCGGCGTCTCGCTGGACGAGAAGACGCTGGCGGGCTGGCCGCAGCAGGACGATGCGGTCACCCTGATCCGCCTGGACCAGGGCCGCGTGGTCGGCCATGAATACCTCAGCACCGAGGCCCAGCTCAAGGCCGCGCTGGGCCTTTGAATCCCATTTTGAACGGAGACACGCATGGATGCCTTTCAGGACCACTACCCCGACAACGTCGCGCACTGCTACGGCTGCGGCAGCCGCAATCCGCACGGCCACCAGATCAAGACCGTGTGGGAGGGCGAGGAGTCGGTTACCCGTTTCCGCCCCGAGCCGTACCACACCTCGGTGCCGGGCTTCGCCTACGGCGGACTGATCGCGTCGCTGATCGACTGCCACAGCACCGGCACCGCCGCCGCGGCCATGTACCGTCAGGAAGGCCGCAGCATGGATTCGCTGCCGCCCTTCCGCTTCGTCACCGGTTCGCTGCATGTGGACTTTCTCAAGCCCACGCCCATCGGCCCGGAGCTGGTGATCCGCGGTCGCGTCAAGGAGATCAAGGGCCGCAAGGTGATCGTCGAGACCACCGTTTGGGCCGGTGACGTGGCCACCGCGCGCGGCGAGGTCGTGGCGGTGCAGATGCCCGAAAGCTTCGGCGCCTGAGCACCCACGAGCACACACCAAAAAAGAAGGCGCCCCGCGGGGCGCCTTTGTCATGGCGGCGAGACCGGTCAGAACGCGAGCGTGCTCACGCCGGGCTTGAGCAGGTGGGCCGCCACGTCGGCCGGCTTGGCCGGGGTCACGCCGGGAATGAGGTCGCTGGCCTGATTGCCCGTGTTGGGCAAGTACAGGGCGCAGACTTCCACCTTGGCACCAGCCTTGATCACGCCCTGCAACATTTGCTGCGGGGTCACGTCGCGCGGCTTGAGCTTGGGCAGTTCGGCGCCTGCCAGCGCGATGTCGCCGGCCTTGTCGCACAACAGTACGCGCACGCTGGCTTTTTGCTCCAGGGCCTGACCGGCGAGGACCAGGCCGGCACCCTGGGCCATCGCGTTGCCGCTGTGGATGTTGACGAACAGTTCCTGTGCCTGGACGGCACCGGCGCTGAGCAGGCAGGCGGTGGCAAGGGCAAGCAGACGTTTCATGCGGAAGACTCCTGGAATCGTTGAGGTGAACAGCACCGGCAAGAGCGCCGAAACCCGCATTCTTCATATACCCTAATGGGTATCCATGAGAAAACGCAAAACCTGGCTCGACCCCTGCACGAAAGAGTCCCGACATGCACGCTGGCATCACCGATCCTGACCAATTGCCTTCTCTGCGCGACGAGCTGGATGTGCTGGCTGATCTGTTGCCGCTGGCCGAGCAGCGCATCATCGAACTCGGTTGCGGCAACGCACGTCTTGCGCGGGCGCTGGTGCAGCGCTTTGCCGGTAGCCAGGTGGTGGCCCTGGAGGTGGACGCGGTGCAGCACGCCAAGAACCTGGCCGCGCCGCAGGAACGCCTGCTGTTCATCGCCGGCACCGCCGAGGCTGTGCCATTTCCCGATGCGAGCTTCGACGGTGCGCTCATGCTCAAGAGTCTGCACCATGTGCCGCTGGCCGCCATGGACGCCGCGCTGGCCGAGGTGGCGCGCGTGGTTCGGCCCGGTGGCTGGTTCTACGTGAGCGAGCCCATCTACGGGGGCGCACTCAATCAGATCGTGCGCCTCTACAACGATGAGGGCATGGTGCGCGCCGCGGCCCAGGCCGCGCTCGACCGCGCGCTCGACGCCGGCACGCACTGGACAGCCGCCGCCGAGCAGCGCTTTGCTCAGCCGGTTCGCTTCAAGGACTGGCCAGAGTTCGCTCAGCGCATGCTCTACCCCAGCTTTGCCGACCACGGCATCACGCCTGCGCTGGAGGCGCGGGTGCGTGCCGCTTTCGAGCCGCATGTCGGTCCCGAGGGCGCGCACTTCATGCGGCCCATGCACGTGCGGTTGCTGCGCCGCCGCTGAACTCAGCGCCCGGCGTGTGCCAGTGCCTGCACCGCCTGGTGGTGGGTCAGGAACACCTGGCCCGAGAGGCGGTCCAGGAAGTCGCTGCGCCGCAGCCGGTCCATCACCGGCCCCTTGACCTCGCTCAGGTGCAGCTGCACGCCGGCCTCCTGCAGGCGCTGGTGGATGTTGCGCAGGCTCTCCAGTGCGCTGGCGTCGATGTCGTTGACCGCGGTGCATTGCAGCACCACATGGCGCACCGCCGGCCGGCTGGCCAGCTCGGCGCTGATGCGGTCTTCCAGAAAGCGGGCGTTGGCAAAGAACAGGCTCTCGTCCACCCGCAGGCCCAGGATGGGCGGGTGCGTCACCACCTGGTGGCGCAGCACATTGCGGTAGTGCTCGGTGCCGGGCACGTTGCCCACCACCGCGATGTGCGGCCGGCTGCTGCGCCAGATGTGCAGGGTCAGCGAGGCGAGCACACCCACCATCAGGCCGGTGACCAGGTCCACCAGCAGCGTCACGGCAAAGGTCAGGGCCTGCGCGGCGAAGTCGGCCCGCGAATAGCGCCAGGTGCGGCCGAAACTGGCAAAGTCCAGCAGGCTGCCCAGGGCCATGAGGATGGTGGCCGCCAGCACCGCCAGCGGCAGGTGGTACAGCCAGGGCGTGAAGAACAGCGCCGTGATGCCCAGCAGGATGGCGGTCAGCAGACCGGCGGCGGGCGTCCGCGCGCCCCCGTCGTGCAGCACGGCCGAGCGCGAGAAGCTGGCGCCTACTGCGTGTGCGCCGGTCAGGCCTGCCGCCAGGTTGGCCGCGCCCATGGCGCGCATCTCGGCATCGCTGTCCACCCGCTCGCGCCGCCGTGCGGCAAAGGCCTGCGCAATCGAGATCTGCTCCACGAAGGTGAGCATCGCGATCAGCAGCGCCGGCAGCAGCAGTGCCTGTACCGTGCTGGCAGACACCCCAAGCAGGCTGCCCAGTGCCAGGCCGGGCAGCCCCTGCGGCACCGTGCCCACCACCGCCACGCCCTGGCTGGCCCAACTGCTCACCTGTGACACGACGATGAAGCCCACCAGGATCAGCAGCGGCGCAGCTTTGGTCAGCAGATCGGCCGCACCGGGTGCCAGCCCCAGTCGGCGCAGCAGCCGTTGCAGGAAACGCCGCGCCGCCCAAAGCACCAGCCATGCGGTGAGGCCGACGGCACCGGTGAGGAGGTGCAGTTCACCACGCTGCTGCCAGAGGCTTTGCAGAAACACCCACAGGTTCTGGCTGCGCAGCGGTGCGCCGACGATGTGGGGGAGTTGGCTCATGACGATCAGCAGGCCCGAGGCCGTGACAAAGCCCGAGAGCACCGGCGCGCTCAGGAACCCGGCGATGAAGCCCATGCGCAGCAGGCCCATCACCAGCAGCATGGCACCCACCAGCGCCGCCAGCAGCAGCGAAGCGGCGATGAAGTCGGCGCTGCCGGCCGCGACCACGCCACCCACGGCCGCCAGCGACATGATGGAGCGCAGCGCTGCCGGCCCCGCGCCCAATACCGGACTGCTGCCCATCAGCGCATAGACCACCAGGGGCAGCATGCTGGCGTACAGGCCGGTGACCGCCGGCATGCCGGCCAGCAGCGCATAGGCCAGGCTCTGCGGGATCAGCAGCAGTGTCACCACTGCGGCGGCGGTGGCGTCGCCGGCCAGTTGCTGCCGCCCGTAGCCGCGCGACCAGCGCAGGATGGGGAACCAGTCGGTCAGGGTGGAGCGCATGCGGGTGGCGGAAGGTCAGACAGCGTTCAGCGGGATTTTGAGGTAGCGCACGCCATTGTCCTCGGGCGGCGGCAGCTGGCCCGCCCGCATGTTCACCTGCACGGAGGGCAGAAGCAGCACCGGCATGGCCAGAGTGGCATCACGCTGTTCGCGCATGGCGACGAAGTCGGCTTCGCTCACGCCCTGGTGTACGTGCACGTTGGTGGCTCTCTGCTCGCCCACTGTCGTCACGCACTGCGGCTCGCGGCCGGCTGGTGGGTAATCGTGGCAGAGGTACAGCGTGGTGTCGGCGGGCAGGCTCAGCACCTTCTGGATGGATCGGTACAGGGTGGCCGCGTCGCCGCCGGGAAAGTCGCAGCGCGCAGTGCCGTAGTCGGGCATGAACAGGGTGTCGCCGACCAAGGCGACGGTGCGTATCGGGTCCACGCTGTGGTCGCGCACCACATAGCTCATGCAGGCGGGCGTGTGGCCCGGGGTGTGCAGCGCCTGCACGTGCAGGCCGCCGATGGCGAAGCGCTCGCCGTCTTCAAAGAGCCGGTCGAACTGGCTGCCGTCGCGGGCGAATTCGGTGCCGGCGTTGAACAGCTTGCCGAAGGTGTTTTGTACGGTGGTGATGTGCGCACCGATGGCCAGCTGTCCACCCAGGTGCTGCTGCAGGTAAGGCGCGGCCGACAGGTGGTCGGCGTGCACATGGGTTTCCAGCAGCCACTGCACCTGCAGACCGAGTTCGCGCACGCAGCGGATCAGACGGTCAGCGCTGGCGGTGTCGGTGCGGCCGGACTTGGGGTCGTAGTCGAGCACGCTGTCGATCAGCGCGCACTGGCCGGTGGCCGCGTCCCAGAGGATATGGCTGAAAGTCGAGGTGGCGGGATCGAAGAAGGATTCGATGTGCAAACGGGAGGGTGTGCTCATGGTGCCCATGCTTGCTGCGGAAATGAAAGGAGCCGGAAGGCCTGGGTCAGGCGTTCTGGCTCCGGCGTCCTCCGGCTGCACCGGTGGGGTGCGGCCGGGGTGCTCGCGTCAGCCGATCACAGCGACTTGGTCGAGTAGTACCAGTCGGTGGTTTTGTAGCCTTCGCTGGCGCGCTTGGCCACGGCATCGGCCGTCTTCGGGGGCGGCACGATCACGTCACAGCCGGGGGTCCAGCCTTCGGGCGTGGCCACCTTGTTGGCGTCGCTGGTCTGCATGGCCTGCAGCAGGCGCACGAATTCCTCGATCGAACGGCCGTTGCTCATGGGGTAATAGACCATGGCGCGCAGGATGCCGTTGGGGTCGATGAAAAAGGTGGCGCGCACGGCCTGCGTGTCGGCGGCACCGGGGTGCACCATGCCGTACGCCTTGGCCACCTCCATCTTGATGTCTTCGATGATGGGGAAGCTGATCTCCACACCGAATTTCTCCTTGATGTTCTGCGTCCAGGCCAGGTGGGAGTACAGGCTGTCGATGGACAGGCCGATCAGCTCGCAGTTCATGGCGCGGAAGGTCTCGGCGTGTTTCTGGAAGCCGATGAACTCGGTGGTGCAGACCGGGGTGAAGTCGGCCGGGTGCGAGAACAGGATCAACCACTTGCCTTTGTAGTCGGCCAGCGAGCGGTCTCCGTGGGTAGTCTTGGCGTTGAAGTCGGGAGCGGCTTCGTTGAGGCGGGGGAAGGTGGCGACGTTTTCCATGAGGGACTCCATTCAGGGTTGAAGAGACACCGGAAAAGCGGGATTGCTTGGCCGATGAATGAAGTCTATGGACTGGCCTTTTTTAATAATTTGCGTTTTATCAATACCCCCATTGGTATTGCCAAAGGGGGTGATAGCGGGGATTTCCCCTCCGGGGAACGAGGGCTTGCGCCAGAAAACTCACCCCGGCGCGTTGGCCGCCTCGGTGTGGATCACGCCACCGCCCAGGCAGACTTCGCCGTCGTACAGCACCGCGCTCTGGCCCGGGGTCACGGCCCATTGCGGCTGGGCAAAGCGCAGGGTGAAGCCGGTGTCGTCCAGCGCCAGGGTGCAGGGTGCGTCGCTCTGGCGGTAGCGCGTCTTGGCCGCCATCTGTGTGGCCACCGGGGCCTGTCCTGCGACCCAGCTCACATCTTCGGCGCGCAGGCTGGGCGCCAGCAGCCAGGGGTGGTTGTGGCCCTGCACCACCCACAGGGTGTTCTTTTCGACGTCCTTGCGCGCCACGAACCAGGGCGCGTGCTCGTTGCCGCCCTTTTGCGCCCCCTTCTCGCGGATGCCGCCGATGCCCAGGCCCTGGCGCTGGCCCAGGGTGTAAAAGCTCAGGCCCACATGCTGGCCGATGGTGCGGCCGTTCGGGTCCTTGATCGGCCCCGGCTCCTTGCGGATGTAGCGGTTCAGAAAGTCGCGGAACGGCCGTTCGCCGATGAAGCAGATGCCGGTGCTGTCCTTCTTCTTCGCGTTGGGCAGCGCGATGTCGGCGGCGATGCGGCGCACCTCGGTCTTGGGCAGTTCGCCCACCGGGAACAGCGTTCTCGACAGCTGCGCCTGGTTGAGCCGGTGCAGGAAGTAGCTCTGGTCCTTCAACGGGTCCAGGCCCTTGAGCAGCTCGTGCTGGCCCGTCGCTTTGTTCAGGCGCACGCGGGCATAGTGGCCGGTGGCGATTTTCTCGGCGCCCAGGCGCATGGCGTGGTCGAGGAAGGCCTTGAACTTGATCTCGGCGTTGCAGAGGATGTCGGGGTTGGGTGTGCGGCCGGCCTGGTATTCGCGCAAAAACTCGGCGAACACCCGGTCTTTGTACTCGGCGGCAAAGTTGACGTGCTCGATGTCGATGCCGATCACGTCGGCCACGCTGGCCGCGTCCAGCCAGTCTTGCCGGCTGGAGCAGTACTCGCTGTCGTCGTCATCTTCCCAGTTCTTCATGAAGATGCCGATGACCTCGTGGCCCTGCTGTTTGAGCAGGTACGCGCTCACCGCAGAGTCCACGCCACCGCTCAGTCCCACCACCACACGCTGCTTGCTTGCCATGATGCGGGATTATCCCCGCCGCCTTGGCCGCGCGCCGGCTCAGCCCAGCATGGCCTTCCACATGCCGTCGCCCCAGCTGCGGGCACCGGCGCCCGAGCGCGCGTTGTGCGCCGGGTCCACCGTGAACTTCAGCTTGGGCGGCTGGCCCGGCTCGACGCTGGAGCGCACGTTGATGTTGATGGCTTCGGTGTGCGTGACGTTGGCCCAGCAGATGCCCAGCGGCAGATCGACCTCGCCTGCGGGCTTGGCCGCCGGCTTGCCGGCGACGGTGGCCAGGATGTCCTCGGCCACCTGCTGGCCGCTGCCGAAGGCCACGTGCCCGCTCTTGGGCAGCGGCGTGCCCTGCGCGTCGCCGATCACGTAGATGCGCTCGTCGGCCTGGGTCTGGAAGCTCGGCAGTTTCACCGCGGCCCAGCGCTCGCCCAGCCCGGCCTGGCGGATGAGCGCCGGCGCGCGCATGGGCAGCACCAGGTTGGCCTGGCTGAACGAAATATCGCCAGCCGAGGTGGCCAGGCGCTTGCTGCCGATGTCCACGCTCTTGATTTCCACGTCCGTCTGGTACTCGATCTGGTCGGCGTACAGCGCCTTCATGCCCGCGAGGATGGGCTTGGCGATCGGCGCCGGCATGGGTGCGGGGTTGGCGTCGATCAGCACGATCTTGCCCTTGGTGCCGCGTTCCTTCATGCGCTCGGCGATGAGGAAGGCGCGCTCGTAGGGCGCGGGCGGGCAGCGGTAGGGCGGCTTGGGCACGCCGATGACGAAGCGGCCGCCTTTCTCCAGGAATTCGTCCACCTGCTGGCGCACCGCCATCTGCTCGAAGGCGCGAAAGCCCACCGGCAGCTGCGCGCGCGCCGCGCTGTAGCCCTGGATGCTTTCTTCCATGTAGTCCACGCCGGGCGAGAGGACCAGGTGGTCGTAGCGCAGGCGCTGGGTGGCGGTCACCACCTCCCGCTTGTCGCGGTCGATCGCGGTCACGCGCTCGCGCACGCGGCGCACGCCCAGCTGGTCGATGCGCGCGTAGCTGCGCTGGAAGTCGCTGGCCGGCTGGTGGCCGGCGATGAAATGCGCGCTCAGCGGACAGGACATGAAGGCCTCGTTGGGCTCGATCAGTGTCACGTCCACGGTGCCAGCGGCCACCAGCGCGCGCACCGCGCCCAGGCCGCCCCAGCCGCCACCGACCACCACCACCTGCGGTCGGGCCTGGCCACCGATGCTGGCGCAACCGCTGGCGAGCACTGCCACGCCGGCAGCGGTGGCCTGCAGCAGATGGCGGCGGTTGGGATGGGATGTGACAGGGTGTTGCATGGGGGCTCCGCAGGTTGGTGTGGGTCGGTTCTGGTGGGTCGGGTGCTCCCGGCTGGATACCCCTGGGAGCAATCGCATGCTAGGGCGACTGGGCGGCCTGCGCAGGCGGGAAAACCCGTGCTACTGGCAGGGGTATGGCCGCCCAAGGCTCAAAAAAATTGATCGCTGTGTGCCAGCCGGTCGAAACACGCAGGCCACCCTGCGGCCTACAGTGCAGGCATGCACCGCTGTGCCGGTGCGCCACAAGGATTCCCATGACATCGCCTTCCCCGTCGGGCCGCGCGCCCGTGCTGTTCATCTCCCACGGCGCGCCCACCTTTGCGCTCGAACCCGGCCAGGCCGGTCCGGCGCTGGCCGCGCTCGGTCGCCGCCTGCCGCGCCCGCGCGCCGTGCTCGTGGTCTCGCCGCACTGGATGACGCGCGAGCCGCGCGTGGCCACCACAGCGCGGCCGCAGACCATTCACGACTTTGGCGGTTTCCCGCCGGCGCTCTACCAGCTGCAGTACCCCGCTGCGGGGGCGCCCGACGTGGCGCAACGCGCCATCGACTGCCTGCGCGCCGCCGGCTGGGCGGCCGAGGCCGACGCGCAGTGGGGTCTGGACCATGGCGCCTGGGTGCCGCTGATGCACCTGCTGCCGCAGGCCGACGTGCCGGTGTTCCAGGTGTCGCTGCCCGCGCGGCTGGACGGCGCCGGCGCCTATGCCTACGGCCAGGCCCTGGCGCCGCTGGCCGACGAGGGCGTGCTCATCGTCGGCTCCGGCAGCTTGACGCACAACCTGTACGAAGTGCGTTTTGACGCGCCCGATGCCGCAGCCCAGGCGTACGCGGTCGGCTTTGCCGACTGGATCGCCACCACCCTGCAGGCACACGACCACGCGCGCCTGCAGCAGACCATGGCCCTGGCCCCGCATGCGCAACGCGCCCACCCCACCACCGAACACCTGTGGCCGCTGCTGGTGGCTGCGGGCGCCGCTGGCGACAGCGTGCCGGTGACGCGCATCGACGGCGGCATGACCCACGGTGTGCTGTCCATGGACGCCTTCGTCTTTGGCGACACCGGTGTGGTTGCCTGAGTGGACGCCAAGGCGAACACCTGCTCACCTTTTGTCACCGGGCTTTTAAGAGTGGCTTCAGTGGCGGGCGCTGCAATGGCGCCACCAGCATGTGCTGGGTTGTCAACCAAGAGGATGTCTCATGAAGTCGCTCATCGTTTCCGCTGCCCTGTTGTCCGTCGCCGGCCTGGCGCTGGCCGAGCCCTCCTGCAGCGTGCCCAAGGAGAAGTGGATGCCCGAAGCACAATTCAAGCAGCAGGCCGAAGCGCAGGGCTACAAGATCAAGACCTTCAAGGTCAACAAGGGTCAGTGCTACGAAATCTATGGCACCAAGGACGGCCAGAAGGTCGAGCATTGGTTCGACCCCGCCACCGGCGCACGGGTGACCCGGTAATCCGCACCCGCCACGATGTCGCAGGCGTCTGCCGACGACACGCGCCGACCCGTGTGGGACCCGTTTGTGCGGGTCTTCCACTGGGGGTTGGTCGGCTGCGTGCTGCTCAACTATTTCGTGCTCGAAGCGGGTGAAACGCCGCACGAGTGGGTGGGCTACACCGCGTCTGCGCTGGTGCTGGCGCGCGTGCTCTGGGGCTTTGTGGGTACCCGCCACGCGCGCTTTGCAGACTTCTTTCCCACCCCGTCGCGCGTGCGCCGGCATGTGCGGGCGCTGCGCGCCGGCGAGCCCGATCACCACTGGGGGCACAACCCGCTGGGCGCCCTGATGATGCTGTGGCTCATGGGGCTGGTGCTGTCGATGGGCGCCACCGGCTGGCTGCAGGGCACCGATGCCTGTTTTGGCGAGGAATGGCTGCAGAACCTGCACGCGTGGCTGGGTCATGCCCTGGTGCTCTCGGCCAGTCTGCATGCCGCAGCGGCCATCGTCATGGGGCGCCGGGAGCGCACGCGCCTGGTCAAGGCCATGTTCACCGGGGTCAAGGAACGCTACTGACGGCCCTTCACACGCCGCGTCGGCGCGTGGCACACTGCCGCGCACCATGCTGCGCATCGATCCTGCCGAAGTGGAGTTCACCGCCATCCGCGCCCAGGGCGCGGGCGGGCAGAACGTCAACAAGGTGTCCAACGCGGTGCACCTGCGCTTTGATGTGGCGCGCTCGTCGCTGCCGCCCGCGGTCAAGGCGCGCCTGCTGGCGCATGCCGACCAGCGCATCAGCGAGCGCGGGGTGATCGTCATCAAGGCACAAAGCAGCCGCAGCCTGGAGCAGAACAAGGCCGATGCGCTGGAGCGCCTGCAGGCGCTGGTGGACGCCGCGGCGCACGTGCCCAAGGCGCGCAAGCCCACCCGCCCCACCCTGGCCTCGCGCCAGCGCCGTCTGGCGGGCAAAGCCTCGCGGGCGCAGATCAAGCAGGGGCGGGGAGCGGTGCGGCCTGGCGATTGATCGGCTCAGCGCAGCGCCCACACCGAGGGGTCGGTGTGGACGGTGGCCAGCGGAAAGCGTTGGCCGGCCAGGTGGTCCTCGATGCAACGCAGCACCAGCGGGCTGCGGTGGCGCCCGGCGCTGGCGCGCACCTCCTCGGGCGTCATCCACAGGGTGCGCACGATGCCGGTGTCCAATGCCCGTCCGGCATCGAAGGCACCCAGTTCACCGCAGTAGGCCAAGCGCAGGTAGGTGATGTCCTCGCCCGTGCTCGCGCGCTGGAAGCGCGAGAGGTAGACACCCACCAGCGCGGTGGGCGTGAACGTGAAGGCGGTTTCTTCCAGCGCTTCGCGGGCCACCCCCTGTTCGGGGCTCTCGCCGGGGTCCAGGTGGCCGGCCGGGTTGTTCAGGCGCAGGCCTTCGGGCGTGTGTTCCTCGACCAGCAGGTAGCGTCCATCGCGTTCGATGATCGCGGCCACGGTCACGCTGGGTTTCCATCGGGTACTCATGCAGCCATTATCCGGCCGTGCCCTGCCGGCGCTTTTGCCACGCGAGCAGTGACCGCATGGGGCAAAGCGGCCAGGGCAAGGGGCACGACAGCGCACCCCCATCCGTACAAACCCTTGCTCGACAAGGGCTTGCGCGGGCTGGAAGTCCATAAGCCGTCGGTTAAGCTGTGCCCAACCCATTGGTCCACCGGCCGACAGTTTTGTCGGCCGGTGGCGTTGCCTTTGCGCAGACCCTCACGGCCAACAGCGGTGGGGGCAGCTCTGCCTTCTGTTTTTGATGATTTGAATTCTTTTGCATTGAGGACTGTTTCATGACTTCTGGCGCAACCCACGCAACCACCGACGCCAGCGCTGCCGCCCCCGCGCCGCAGCGCATCGGCGTCCCCCGCGAAATTTTCCCCGGCGAAAAACGGGTGGCCACCGTGCCCGATGTGGTGACCAAGCTGGTCAAACTCGGCTTCGGGGTGGTGGTCGAAACCGGCGCAGGCGAACGTGCCGACCTGGCCGATGACGCCTACCGCGAAGCGGGTGCCAGCATTGCCGGCTCCGCCGCCGAGCTGTGGGCCAGCGCCGACATCGTCTTCAAGGTGCGCCCGCCGACCGCCGACGAGGTGGCGCTGATGCACCCCGGGCAAACGCTGATCGGCTTTGTCTGGCCGGCGCAGCACCCCGATCTGATGCAGCAACTGGCGGCGAAACAGGTCACCGTGCTGGCCATCGACTGCCTGCCGCGCACCCTCAGCCGGGCGCAGAAGATGGACGCGCTGACCTCCATGGCCGGCGTCAGCGGTTACCGCGCGGTGGTGGAAGCGGCCAACGCCTTCGGCCGGTTCTTCAATGGCCAGATCACCGCCGCCGGCAAGGTGCCGCCGGCCAAGGTGTTCATCGCCGGTGCCGGCGTGGCCGGCCTGGCCGCCATCGGCGCCGCGGCCAGCCTGGGCGCCATCGTGCGCGCCAACGACACCCGCGCCGAAGTGGCCGACCAGGTGGTCTCGCTCGGCGGCGAATTCGTCAAGGTGGACTACGAAGAAGAAGGCTCGGGCGGCGGCGGTTACGCCAAGGTCATGAGCGAAGGCTTTCAGGCCGCGCAGCGCGAGATGTATGCGCAGCAGGCACGCGAGGTGGACATCATCATCACCACCGCGCTGATCCCGGGCAAGCCGGCGCCGCGCCTGATCACCGCCGAGATGGTGCGCAGCATGAAGCCCGGCAGCGTGATTGTGGACATGGCGGCCGAACAGGGCGGCAACTGCGAGCTGACCGAACCCGGCAAAGCCGTGGTCAAGCACGGGGTGACCATCGTCGGCTACACCGACCTGGCCTCGCGCATGGCGCGCCAGTCGTCCACGCTGTATGGCACCAACCTGCTGCGCCTGGCCGAAGAGCTGTGCAAGACCAAAGATGGCGTCATCAACGTCAACATGGGCGACGATGCCATCCGCGGCCTGACCGTCATCAAGGACGGCGAGATCACCTGGCCGGCGCCACCGCTGGCCCCGGCTGCGCCCAGGCCGGCGGCCAAAGCCGTGGCCGTCGCCGAGAAGAAAGGCGGCCATGGCCACGGCAGCAGCGGCCCGCTGCCCGCCAAGACCCTGGCCATCGTGTTCGGTCTGGGAGCGCTGGCCTTCTGGGCCATTGGCGCCTATGCCCCGGCGGCCTTCCTGGGCCATTTCACCGTCTTCGTGCTCGCCTGCTTCATCGGCTACATGGTGGTGTGGAACGTCACCCCCGCGCTGCACACCCCGCTGATGAGTGTGACCAACGCCATCTCCAGCATCATCGTCATCGGGGCGCTGGTGCAGATCCTGCCGCCCGAGGCGGGCACCAATGGCCGGCCCGACGCGCTCATCCAGTGGCTGGCCTTTGCCGGCATTGTGCTGACCGCCATCAACATGTTCGGCGGTTTTGCCGTCACCCGCCGCATGCTCGACATGTTCCGCAAGTAAACGACTTCGGGGACCGATCTTCCGCTCTGTCCCCGGCCGATCAAGCAGCAAGAAAGAAAAGAGACACCCATGTCTTCCAGCCTGGCCACCGCCGCCTACCTTGGCGCCGCCATTCTCTTCATCCTCAGCCTGGGTGGCTTGTCCAACCCGGAAACGTCGCGACGCGGCAACCTCTACGGCATCATCGGCATGGCGCTGGCGGTGCTGGCCACCATCGTCGGCCCGCGGGTATCGCCGGCCGGCATTCCCTGGATCGTGGGCGCCCTGGTCGTCGGCGGCAGCATCGGCCTGTATGCCGCGCGCACGGTCAAAATGACCCAGATGCCCGAGCTGGTGGCGCTGATGCACAGCCTGGTGGGCCTGGCCGCCTGTCTGGTGGGCTTTGCCAGCTATGTGGACACCTCCATCCAGTACACCGGCGCTGAAAAGGTCATCCACGAGATCGAGATCTACGTCGGCATCCTCATCGGTGCGGTCACCTTCTCCGGCTCGCTCATCGCCTTTGGCAAGCTCAACGGCAAGATCGGCGGCAAGCCGCTGCTGCTGCCCGCCCGCCACTGGCTCAACCTGGTGGCCCTGCTGGTGGTGATCGGCCTCGGCCGGGTGTTCATCCAGGCCGAGAGCGTGGACCACGGCCTGATCCCGCTGCTCGTCATGACCGCCATTGCCCTGCTGTTCGGCATCCACATGGTCATGGCCATCGGCGGCGCCGACATGCCGGTAGTGGTGTCCATGCTCAACAGCTACTCGGGCTGGGCGGCTGCGGCCACCGGTTTCATGCTCAGCAACGACCTGCTGATCGTCACCGGCGCGCTGGTGGGCTCCAGCGGCGCCATCCTGAGCTACATCATGTGCAACGCGATGAACCGCAACTTCATCAGCGTGATCGCCGGTGGCTTTGGTGGTGGTGCGCCCGCCGCACCCAAGGCCGACGGCGCCGCCGCCCAGCCGCAGGGCGAGGTGGTGCCGGTCAGCGCGGTCGAGACGGCCGAGCTGCTGCGCGAGGCCAAGAGCGTGATCATCGTGCCCGGCTACGGCATGGCGGTGGCGCAGGCCCAGCACACCGTCAACGAGATCGTCAAAACCCTGCGCGACAAAGGGGTGACGGTGCGCTTCGGCATCCACCCCGTGGCCGGCCGCATGCCTGGCCACATGAACGTGCTGCTGGCTGAAGCCAAAGTGCCCTACGACATCGTGCTGGAGATGGAAGAGATCAACGACGACTTCCCCGATACCGACGTGGCCATGGTCATCGGCGCCAACGACATCGTGAACCCCGCCGCCCAGGACGACCCGACCAGCCCGATCGCCGGCATGCCGGTGCTCGAAGTCTGGAAAGCGCGCACCAGCATCGTGATGAAACGCTCCATGGCCAGCGGCTACGCCGGCGTGGACAACCCGCTGTTCTACAAAGACAACAACCGCATGCTGTTTGGCGACGCGAAGAAGATGCTGGACGAGGTGCTGGTGGCGCTCAAGGGCTGAGCCACAAAACGGCGTTCAGCAGCGCATTCAAGGGCCGGCTTTGCTGGCCCATTATTTTATCTAAAGACAAAAAGATAAAATAAGCGCCTTGCTTGTTTGAGGTTCCTGCGCTGTGAAACGTCCTGCCCCGGGTCATACCGTCACCGTCAGCACACAGGGCGAGCCATTCCAGGCGTTCGTACCCGCGCCGCTGCCGCCGATGCCGCCCCTCGAATGGTCGGCAGGTTTGCGGCGCCGCTTCGACGACGCGCTGGTCGCCCTGGGGCGGCTCGATGCCGTCTCGGCCCTGTTGCCCAACGCACAGCTGGTGCTCTACAGCTTTGTGCGCAAGGAGGCGGTGCTGTCGTCCCAAATCGAGGGCACGCAGTCGTCGCTGGCCGACCTGATGTTGTTCGAAATCAACGAACAGCCCGGCGTCCCCCTGGAAGATGCCCAGGAAGTCAGCCGCTGTGTGGCGGCCATGGCCCATGGTGTTGACCGCCTGCGCGGTGGCTTTCCCCTGAGCCTGCGCCTGCTGCGCGAGATGCACGGCGTGCTGCTCGACCATCCGCGGGGCCGCAGCAAGACGCCTGGCGAGTTTCGCCGCTCTCAGGTCTGGCTGGGGGGCACCCGCCCGGGCAACGCCGTGTTCGTGCCACCGCCGGCCGACCAGCTGAGCGAATGCCTCAACGCCTTCGAGCGCTTCCTGCACGACGAACCTGAAGCCACCTCGCCCCTGCTGCGCGCCGCTCTGGCCCATGTGCAGTTCGAGACCATCCACCCCTTCCTTGACGGCAACGGCCGCATCGGTCGCTGTCTGATCGTGCTGCAACTGGTGGCAGACGGTTTGCTGCGCGAGCCCTTGCTGCATCCCAGCCTGTTCTTCAAAGCGCATCGCGCGCTCTATTACGAACGGCTCAACGATGTGCGTGTGAACGGCGACTGGGAGCGCTGGCTCGACTTTTTCGCCGAAGCCGTGCAGGTCAGTGCCACCGCAGCCGTTCGCACCGCCCAAGCGCTGCTCGCCCTGGTGGAGCGTGACCGGGCTCGCATCGGCTCGCTGGGCCGGGCTGCCGCATCGGCCTGGGCGCTGCATGAAGCCCTGCAACGCCAACCCGTGGCCACAGCCGCTGCGTTGGGGGCGGCCACCGGGCTGACCGCTGCCACCGTGAACAAGACCCTCGCCCATCTGCAACGCCTGGGGCTGGTGGGTGAGCTCACCGAGCGCCAGCGCGGCCGCGTGTTTGCCTATCTGGACTACGTGGCACTGCTGAACGCCGAATTGAATGCCGAACGGGACCCCACCCCCTCGGCTGTCACCCCCACGCTGACGCGCCTGCGCAAGAAGACCCGCTGACCCATGCCCACCCTCGACTGGCTTCACCGCGAAGCCGCCTTCCAGACCAATCGGGGCATGAACTCCCTGCCCCGCACCGCCCTGGTGGCTGCCCTGCACGACGAACTGGCCAGCGTGCTGGCGCTCATGCCTGACGAACAGCGGCAGGTGGTGGGTGGGCGCGAGTTCTGGGTTGGGCATTTGCATGGGCAGGCGGTGGTGGCCGTGCTCTCGGGCATTGGCAAGGTGTCAGCGGCCACCACCGCAACCTTGCTGATCGAGCGCTTTGGCGTGCGCCGCATCGTCTTCACCGGCGTGGCCGGCGGTCTGGGGCCGGGTGTGCGGGTGGGCGACGTGGTGCTGGCGCGCAGCTGCCTGCAGCATGACATGGACGCCTCGCCGCTGTTTCCGCGCCACGAGGTGCCGCTGTACGGCCGCGCCCGTTTCGACGCCAACCCGGCGCTGGCCGACGCCCTGGAACGGGCCTGCGAACGGGTGTTGCGGGGGCTGCCGCAGCAGCTTGGTCAGACCACCGTCGAAGCCTTTGGTCTGCAGGCGCCACGGCTGCACCAGGGCCTGCTGATCAGCGGTGACCGTTTTGTCGCCACCACCGCCGAAAGCCAGGCCTTGCAGCGCGAGCTGCCCGATGCGTTGGCGGTAGACATGGAGAGCGCCGCCTTTGCCCAGGTCTGTCACGACTTCGGCGTGCCGCTGGCGGTGGTGCGGACCATCTCCGACCGCGCCGACGATGCCGCGCACGTCGACTTCCCGAAGTTCCTGCGCGAAGTCGCCAGCCGCTACAGCGGCGCGGTGATCGAAGCCTTGTTCAACCACTGAGCCTGTCGGCGCGAAGGGGCTGGTTCGAGAACGCGGTGGGTCCGGCTTCGCCGGCCCGCACGCATCGCCCCCATGGGGTGGCAGCGACCCGCGCAGCGGCGGAGCGTGGGGGCGATGAATGGAGCGCCGGGCCGCCCCAAGCTCCATTCGCTCCCCCTCGGGGGGCAGCGACCCGCGTAGCGGCGGAGCGTGGGGGCGATGAATGGAGC